>Ga0194053_10001565_pt1 | contig 14510 bp, 13 predicted proteins | sample SepL228m_MetaG_FD_161684 | JGI IMG/M metagenome (GOLD analysis project Ga0194053, IMG submission 161684) | Anoxic zone freshwater microbial communities from boreal shield lake in IISD Experimental Lakes Area, Ontario, Canada - Sep2016-L227-8m | ecosystem: Environmental > Aquatic > Freshwater >... | reverse complement strand
CAGCTACAGGAGGTGGCCTCCGTCATGCCCGGCCAACCGACGGTTTCACCTCGTCATAGATCGCTCGCGCGGCCCGGGCCGCCGCGCCACCCGCTCCAAGCCCGGCGATCACCTCACGAAATTCCGCCACCTGCTCCCGACATTTTTCCGGGTAGTTCAACATGCCCAGCAATTCATCCGCTATGGCGACCGGCTCGGCGGCTTCCTGGAGGTATTCCCGGACGATCTCCCGCCCAGCCAGGATGTTCGCGATTCCCAAAAAAGGCACCTTCACCAACCGCTTGCCGATCTGCCAGGTCAACGGCGCCACTTTATAAAGCAGCACATACGGCAGTTCGAAATAGGTCGCTTCCAGGGTGGCCGTCCCGGATGCCAGCATCCCCGATCCGGCTTGCTGCATCAATTCGTGGGAATTGCCGACCCGGATCCTCACTTCGCTTCCTCCCGCCATTGCACGCATGACTGCCCCAAGGCTTTCGGAGGCCGCCGCCGCTTCAAACCGCAGTTCCGGCAGGGCCTTCCGCATCTCGGCCGCCGTCTTGAGCATGACCGGGAAAATCCGCGTCACCTCCTTCATGCGGCTGCCGGGAAACAGCCCAACGAGCTTGCTGTCGCGTGGAGCAGTAATTCGTTTGACTGCCAGGGAATCGAGCAGCGGATGTCCCACAAACACGGTCTTGAGCCCCGATTCTTCGTAGAGCTCTTTTTCAAACGGAAAGAGGCAAAGCATCAGGTCGAGCGTTCGCGCCATTTCCGGGATGCGCCGCCGATTCCAGGCCCAAACCTGCGGGCTGATGTAGTGGATGATGCGCTGCTTCGGGTCGCGCTGCCGGAGCGCTTTGGCCAGGCGGAGGTTGAATCCGGGATAGTCGATCAGCACCACCGCATCCGGCTTGAGGGCGGCGATTTCGTCGCGCATTGCGTAGAGTTGCCGCCGGAAATAGCCATACTTCTTGAGCACATCCCAAAGGCCCACCACCGCCTCGCCGCTCCAGTCTTGAATCGCCGGGGCAAGTGCCCGCATTTCCGGGCCACCCGCGCCAAGAAACTCGACGGTTTCACCGCGAGTCGCGGCTTCGACCGTGAGGGCGCGCATCACTTCCGCGCCCCGCGCGTCGCCACTGGCTTCACCGGCTAGTAAATAAAACCTCATTCAAATTTAAGGTTCAACCGTTTTTTCGAAGCGCTCTCAAAGGCGGTGGAGGGCCACCGCACTCCAAGGCGCTTCGCGCATCCAGAGAACGCGTTTCGGGAGTGCGGCAGTTCTCTGCCGCCTTGGCGCAAAGCAAGGATTTCCCAAAGACCCAATACATGACTCACGCCTTCACCGCGTTGCTGTTGATCTGGCGGGTAATCTCGATGGCCAGGTCCAGCGCGGCAGCTCCCTCGTACCCGGACACTTTCGGCTGCGCCCCCGCCCGGGCGCATTCGACAAAGGCCGCCAATTCGCGTTTGAGCGGCTCGTCTTTTTCGATCTCCACCACATCCCGGATGATCTGGCCATCGCACAACCGGTGAATCTCCCCGGTCTGATTCTGGTAATCGAGCGAGAGATACATATTATTTTGGAACACGCGGATCTTCCGCATCCGCTCCGGACTGATCCGGCTGGCGGTCAGATTGGCGACACAGCCGTTTTCGAAACGAATCCGCGCGTTGGCAATGTCCTCGCCCCGGCTCAACACCGGCACGCCCACGGCATCCACATAGCGAACAGGCGAGCGAACCAAGTGAAGCACGATTTCGAGATCGTGAATCATCAGATCGAGCACCACCCCGATCTCAATGCTCCGCCCGGGATACGGCGAGAGCCGGTGCGATTCGATGAATTGAGGGTGCGTCAGACGTTGTTCCAGCGCGCCCAACACCGGATTGAACCGTTCGATATGACCAACCTGCAAAACGAGTCCGGCTGATTTTGCCAGATCGGAGAGTTCGATGGCGTCCCGGCTGTTTTCCGTGATCGGCTTTTCAACGAGACAATGTTTTCCCTGCTCCAGTAGGTATTTGGCGACCGGGAAATGAGTCGGCGTCGGGGTTGCGATCGTCGCCGCATCCACGAGTGAAGCGAATTCTTCCAGCGATGTGGTGACCCGAACTCCCAGCCGGGTGCCAATCTCCTGCGCCGTGGCTTGGTTGGCGTCGTAAATGGCCGCGAACTCCACGCCTGAAAGCTCAGAAACCACGCGCGCATGGTTCTTCCCGATAGACCCCGTGCCAATGACTCCGACTCTGAATTTATTCATAGATAAGGAAAGACGATCTGAAAACTTGCCCGCAGATTTCGCAGATTTCGGCGGATTTGGAAGCCTGAACCGAGAAAATCTCCGGCGGAGGTGCGGATGCAGAAGGGCATCCTTCGATCGCAGCTTCTTTGCGCGAGTCTATCCCCCCCGGCAAATTTCCAACTCGGCGTTTCACCTTCCCCGTTGTGAATCCAGGCCGGGGTCTGAATTCCACAGGCTTGTTGGCCGGCCTTGCTCCATCGCCGCCCCTTCATTATGCCCGGATCGAGAGTCGTAATTCAACGCATTCATTGAGAATGCCCGATCAAATTCGCGCTGGCGAATGCGCTCTTGCGCAGCCGTGCGGGCTCTGGTGCGGCGTTGAACGGCGTCGATGCGCTTGGCGGCCAGACGCCGGTCGCGCCGCGTCCGAAAGTCCACGTTATCCCGCGCTTCGTTTCGGATGCCCGCTTCGAGGGCTTGTTGCTTGGCCAGGGCTTCGCGCCAAGTCATCACCTGGCCGCAGGTTCCATCGATCTGAAGCAGCAAGGATGCGCAGAAGACCACTTGCCACGATTTTAATTTGGAAATGGTTTTGATAAGGGTTCCTCCTTCCCTGTTTTGCTTCGCGCCGAGTGGGAAGGCCGGGTGCAAGGGCAGCTTTTGCCCTTAAACTCCGAAACAGCTAAAACCCTTTGGTATTGTGCCTTACCAGATCTTCCATGATGCCTGACGGTCCGGCGTTTTCTGGCGAGAGATCGGCATCATTGTCAGCTTTGCGGCGCAAGAAATAGCGTTTTGCGAAGACGGCTGCGGCAACGACGGCCGTCGAAAGAATTCCAATCCCGGAATAAATGAGAGGGGCCTGTTTTTTCGAAACTTTCATGGGAACTTCTCCTTCTGGATTTATCTTACATCGAGATCGGGAGAAAAACCAGATGTGAATCGAAGAAGTGTTGGGAACGCCACTCACTTTCAATCGCGCCTCGCCGCGAGTCCTTTCTCCGTTTCCGCTTTGCCGTTCTCCCGATTTTCGGCATTCTTGCGGAACCCATGCATTCAACTCTTTGGTTTTGGGCATTCAATGCCGGCGTCCTGTTCCTGCTCGCGCTGGATTTGCTCGTATTCCATCGCAAAGCGCGTTCGGTTACGCTTCGGGAGGCGGTCGGATGGAGTCTCCTCTGGGTTTGCTTGTCGCTGGCGTTTAACGGAGTGGTTTGGCACCTGAAAGGGGAGACCAAAGCGCTGGAGTTCCTCACCGGGTACTGCATCGAGTATGCCCTGAGCATGGACAACATTTTCGTGTTCAGCGTGATCTTTTCGTACTTTCGCGTGCATCCAAACAATCAGCACCGCGTCCTTTTTTGGGGGATCTTGGGTGCCATCTTCCTGCGTGGCATTATGATCACCCTTGGAGTGCAAGTCGTAACCCGATTCAGTTGGACGCTTTATATTTTCGGAGCGTTTCTTCTGGTAACTGGGATCAAGATGATTTTCGACACTGAGGAGATCGTGGATTTGGAAAAAAACCTGGTCCTTAAACTTTGTCGGCGATGGATGCGGGTAACCCCCGATTATCATGGTTCGAAGTTTTTCCTCCGCCATCACGGTGTCTCGATGATAACCCCACTCGCGCTCGTGTTGATTTTGATCGAGATGATGGATCTGGTTTTTGCGGTCGATTCCATTCCCGCTGTCTTCTCTGTCACCCGCGATCCGTTCATCGTTTACACTTCAAACATCTGCGCGATCCTCGGTCTGCGCTCCATGTATTTCCTGCTGGCCCACTGCGTGGATCGGTTCACGTATCTCAAATATGGGCTGGCGGCGGTGCTCAGCTTTATTGGAGCCAAAATGCTCTTGGTCCATTTCATTGAAATTCCGATCGGGCTCTCCCTCGCGATCGTCGCGGGTTGCCTGCTGAGTTCCGTATTGGGTTCCCTCCTGTTAACCAAACCTGCACAGAATGAGTGAATCGGCTTCGCATACGTTATCTGAGGACATCAAGGCGCTTCTACTGGAGGCAGGTGAACGCGACCTCAGCATTCAGGAGATTGAGTTCATGCTGAGGGGGCGCGGCTTTGCGCTTCTGATCATGCTGCTTGCCGCGCCATTTCTTATTCCAAATGTTCCGGGTCTTTCCACTCCTTTTGGGGCGGCGATCACCATGATGGGGGCTCGCCTGGCCTTCGGGCGCAAGCCTTGGCTCCCCAAGTTTGTCCTGGCGAAGCGGCTTTCCTCGGCCACCCTTCAAAAAATTCTCGGAATGCTGCTCAAAATCTCGCTTCGCCTGGAGCGGATGGTGAAGCCCCGAATGTGCTTTCTGCATCGCTGGCCGGGGACCATGAATTTGATCGGGGTAGGAATTGCGTCGGGCGGCTTTTTCCTGGCGCTTCCATTGCCGATTCCCCTTACCAACACGCTTCCTGCAATCTCCATCTTGCTGCTGACGGCCGGCATGATGGAAGAAGACGGAGTTTGTGTCCTCATTGGGTACGTAATGGGGATTCTCGCGTGGGTTTATCTCATTGCCTGGCTGCTTCTGGGAAAAGTCGGTGTGGAATGGCTGCACCGGCTCTTTTGAACTCAGAAGATCTCGCACAACGGCCATGGGGTCAGTCTGTGAATTTTGCAGGGATGCAACCAACCGAATGGGTGCCAGTGATGCGCAAAATTCACAGACTGACCCCCAGACTGCGCGGGCCCTCCAAAATTAACGGAGCGTGAGTTGCCGGTATTCCTTGATGGTAAAACGGACCGGGATAAGAACGTCGGCGGCAATGGGCCGCCCTGCCTGGCCTGCCGGCTTGAAGCGCCACTTGCGGCGAACCGTGGTTTCGGCGCTGTCATCGAGGCTGGCGAAGCCGGAGCTTGTCGAGATGCGCACCTCCGAGGGAACGCCTTGGGGATCGACCGTGACGCGTAGGATCACCGTTCCTTCCTGGCCGGCCAGGCGGGCTTGCCTTGGGTATTCGGGGGCGGGATTGCGCAGGTAATTTGGGGCGCCCTGAGCCCCCATCCGCATAAGGATTCCGCCTCCGCCGCCAGCCGAAAGCGAACCGGACGGGGCATTTTTGGAAGAGTGATGCTGGCCTTTGGACGGGGTGGATGCAGCCTGGGTCTTGGGCGAAACGCGGGAGGCCACTCTTGGCGCTGCGGGTGAGGGGAGAGCTTCTTTCGCGGGCGATTCCGCTAACATCGGCGGAGGTTCGGGCGTGATTTTTGGGATGGGAGTGGGTGTGGCCGCCGGCACCGGGACTGGGGTGGCGGCGGCGATCGGTTCCGGAGCGGGCGTCGGCAGCGGAACGGGGTGTTGGACTTCATCCGGCGTTGGCGCGTCGAGCGCGGCAACGGCTTCCGCGGGCGGTGCCGGGGTGTTTGCGGGAGCGGCACTCGGCCCGGGCGCATGGGTCGCGTCGCCCGCGATGACGACCTCGAGAGTTTGGTCTCCCGCCTCCACTCCATACTGCGGCGGCTCGATTTGGTCGCGGCCCGCGAGCCAGCAAAAGCCCGCTGCATGCAACCCGAGCGAGACTGCCCAAGCGATAGCCACCCGTTGCCGGGTGCGGCGTTTTCCAATCAAATGCAATGGGAGGCAGTGGGTCATGACCGATTGGAAAGCCGGGACCAAGGCACCAGCACGGGTGCGTTTTCGTTGACACTGCGGAAGGCGCTCACGCCGTGCGCCTCAGCCAGGAGCGCTTCGGTCAAAACACATTCAGGCCGCCCGGAGGCAATCAGGCTGCCTTGCTTTAACAAGAGCAGCCGGTCGCAAAAGCGGGCGGCAAGCCCCAGGTCGTGCATGACCACGAGAATCCCGCGTCCTTCATGCGCTCGGGCCTGGAGCAACTCCATCAACTGAAGTTGGTGGAATGGATCGAGTCCCGCAGCCGGTTCATCGATCAGCAGCAAGGCAGGATCGCCTGCCAGAGCTCGCGCCAGAAAAATGCGGGCGCGTTCGCCGCCGGAAAGCTCGGTCACCTGCCGGTCGCGGAGATGCAGGGCATCCACCGCGGTGAGCGCGCGCGTGATGTGAGCCTCGTCCAATTCGTTGGAATTTCCCCTAAATGGAAGCCGGCCCAGCGCCACCACGCGGTCGGCGGTGAGCGGCCAATGGCACTCGGCGGCTTGCGGCAGGTAAGCCATCGTGCGGGCAATTTCGCGGAGCGCGAGCTGGTGCAGAGGTTTCCCGGCCAAAAGTATCTTTCCAGACTCGATCGGGATCAGCCCGGAGAGTGCGCGCAGCAGGGTCGATTTCCCCGAGCCGTTCGCCCCGATCAACCCCACCACTTCATTTGTGGCAAGTTCAAGATCCACCCCGTGAACGATGGATCGTCCGCCGAGGCTAATATTGAGATGGTGGGCTTTAAGCATGATCAAAACAGGCTTTTGCGGGTGCGAATGAGAAGGAGCAGGAAGATCGGTGCCCCGACCAGTGCAGTGACCACCCCGACTTTAAGCTCCTGGCTAGTGGGCAGCACTCGCACGAGAAGATCAGCCCAAAGCAGGAGAATGGCTCCTCCCAACGCGCTCAGCGAAAGCAGGCGGCTGGGATCGCCTTTCACCAGCGGACGAAGCAAATGCGGCACCATGAGCCCCACAAATCCGATGCTCCCGGTGACCGACACGGCCGCGCCGACCGAGAGCGCCGCGCCGGCGATGATCTGGAGCCGCACGCGTCCGGTTCGGAATCCAAGGCTGCGCGCGGTGTCTTCGCCCAGGCTTAAAGCGCGAAGGGCATTGCCGCAGGAGAGGAGCAGGATGCTGCCGATCGCCACCAGTGGGGCAATCAATTTGAAGTGTTCAAGGGTGCGATCGGAGAGCGAGCCTAGGAGCCAGAAAACGATCTCCATCCCTGCGTACGGGTTCGGCGAAAAATTCAGGATCAGCGAAGTGAGCGCGCCACAGATGGACGAAACCGTAACCCCGGCGAGGATCAACGTCTGGATGGAACCGTCGCGTCCGGCGAGCACGCAAACCAGCAGCACTGCGAGGAACGCCCCAAGCATTCCCGCCAAGGGCAGAGCGTAAGCGAAGGCGGCGCTCAGCCCGGAATAGAAGGCCACCACCGCGCCGAGGCCTGCGCCTGCCGAAACTCCAAGGAGTCCGGGTTCGACCAGCGGATTGCGCAGCAATCCCTGCATGGCGGCGCCGGCCAGCCCCAGGCTTCCGCCAACGATGAGCGCGAGCAGCAGGCGCGGCAGTCGGATTTCCAGCAGCACTAGCCGAATGATGGGATCGCCATGACCCGTGGCTGCATCCCAGAGAACGCGCAAGGGAATCGCAGTGTTGCCAATGCAAAGCGACGCAACTGCGGAGGCGATCAGGATGGCTCCGAGCGCGAGGGGAATGGTTGGTGTTTTAGGCGAAGTTGTCATGGGAGCAATTCGCCCTCCGCGTACTTGTTTCCGATACGAAGTTCACTCGCAAGGCGGTGGAGGGCCATCGCACTCCAAGGCGCTTCGCGCATCGGAGGAAGCGCGCCAGCGCCTTGGAGTGCGGCAGTCCTCTGCCGCATTCGGGCGCAGGAAAAGCTTACGAATTGCCGAATCGCCTGAATCGGATTCACCCCCTGGTTACCAAGTTTCACTTGGTAACGCACCCATCTTCGAAGCTGTGCTTCGCCGACTTTGGTCCTCACTTTAGATCCTCCTTTATATTACGCGCCGCCAACTGCCCATGCAAATACTCGGCCAGATCGAGATTGCTCGCGTCCGGGCAGGCGAGATGACGGAACGAGACGGAGAGCACTTCGGTTTCTTTACTCAATTTGGTGAAAAGCGGTTGGGTCTGCGAAACCTGGGTCAAGGTGGGGTTGGATTCAAGATAACGCGCCAGAATTAAAAACTGCGGCCGCGCCATGACCACGGTTTCGGTGGAGGCGGAAGCCCCGATGCCGAGGCTGAACGCGCCGCCCAGATTGCGAAATCCGGCGGCTTCAAGAATAGCGTTCGCAAACGTGTGTCCACCGGGAACGAAGCCGTCCTGAAAATAGAACAAGGCGGTCGGGCGATCGGAGGCGGACGGCATCCCTGTGGCGAGGCGGGCCAGGCGGGCGTCCATGGCGTGAACGATCTCCTCGCCACGCGCCTCCTCGCCAAGGTTCAGGGCCACCAGCCGGATCTGGGCGCGCAGTTCATCGAAATTGTTGGCCACCCCGAGTTCCAGCACGAGAACCCCGAGCTGTTTGAGCGCAGCCACAGTCACGCGGGTGGTGTAGGCGCCGGCAAGCACGAGATCGGGCTTGAGCTTCACCAGTTCCTCCGCCGAGCCTTTGGTGACCGGAAGGCCGCGCGCTTTCTCCCATTGGGGAGAGATGTCGGGATCGGCGGCCAGCGCGCTCACCGCCGCGATGCGGTCTCGCGAAACGAGCTGGACCAAAAGCTGGTCGCCTTGCACGCACATGGAAACCAGGCGCTGGGGTTTAAGCGGCGCGGATGGCTGGGATGGAGCGCCCACTCCTGCCGACGTGGGTCGCTGGATCGAGTCCCTGCTCTCTTGCGAGGCAGGGGATGCATTTAGTGCCTCAGGGCCAACGGCCCGACCGCATACCAGCCTAGGCCAACGGCCTAGGTATTCACGCAAAATACGATTCAGGGCTGAAGGCCCGACGCAAACCGCCGGGACAATGCTTCGGGCCTTCAGCCCTGATTCATTTCGAAGATCCGGTTCCTGGGGCGATGCCCCAGGCTGGTATGCTGCCGCGCCTTTGGCGCTAGATACAACCAGAAACAGCATTAGCGGCAGCAAAGAAACCACCAGGATGCAGCAGAGCGTACGGCAGTGGCCGCTGCGAGTGTGCATCCTGGTGGTTCTATTCATTTGCGGATATCAGAAACGGACTTCAATTCCGCCGTAAATGGCGCGGCCCAGTGCGGGATAGCCGAGGACGGGTTCATAGTGTTCATTGGTGAGGTTTTCAACGCGCGCGGTGAATGCGACGTGGTCGTTGAGATCGTAGCGGCCATAAACGCGGAAGGTTATATAGTCCTCCAGAGCCACGATTTTCCCAGCATAGTTCTGTCGCCCGGCGATTATAACCGGTTTGGAGTAGCCCCAGTCCACGTCTTGACGTTGCGCGGCCAGGGAGGCTCCGGCGCCGAGCGTCAGTTTACCCACCGGCAGGTCGAAGGTGTAGTTGGTTTCAGCGCTGAAAAGGTGCCGCGGAATGCGCAACGCCCGCTGCATGCCGCTGAGCTTAATCTCATTCACGTTGTTCCAGCAATATTTGGACTGCTCGCTTTCCGTCCAGGTGTAGGAAAGGCGAGCCTGCCAGTGGTCGTTGATTTTTGCTGTGGCCGCTGTTTCGATGCCGTGGCTGTCGGCTTCGTCGGAGTTGATGTAGTAGCCCTGCTTGGGAGAATTCTGCGAGAGATACGTGATCAGGTTGTCGATGCGACTCTGGAAGAATGTCGCGCTCAGCGAGACCCGGTCGTTCAGGAGGTACTGATCGACGCCCACATCCCAGCTCTGGGAACGCTCCGGCTCCAGATTGCTTCCATTGGCAAACGAGATGGTGCTCAATTGATACACCGTCGGTTCCTTAAAGCCCGTGCCGAGACTGGCGTGGAACTTGGTGTGGGTCGGCTCCACCAGGTAGGCGGCTCCGATACGGTAGGTCAGCACATCGGCATTGAGATTGTACGGCGTCTTGAGAAGCCCGGTGGAGTATGTGCTTTTGCTGAGTTTGCTGCCGTTGCCATCCAGCTGATCGTGATCATACCGGAGGCTCCCTGTCAGGGTGAGATTGTCGATGACCTCCCACAGGTCTTCAACATAGACTCCAAGATCCGTGGATGAGCCATAGGCGATGTTGTGGATGTTGGAATCAAAAGGATAGGGCTTACTCACGGTGTAATCCGAGTTGTACTCGTAGTGCCCCGTCTGATAGAGGAGGGAAGCGCCCGCGACGAGCCGGTTGCGGTCGGTCAACTCCAGCGTGTTTTTCCAGTCGGCGCTCCAGTTGGCCGATTCCATCACGTTATGTTCCGACGTGTTGCTGTAATCCGGCGATGGAGGGAGAAAGGATCCGATGTAGGGATTTTTCCAGGTCCAGTCCACCGGGTTCCAATTGATGGGCGTGTAGGTTCCCAGGTAGCTGGCCGGGTTGTACGGGTTGTTGAGCACGTACCGTTCCTGGTAGGTTCCCAGCGTGAGCTTGGTCGTCCAGATATCCGACACTTTCAATTCCGCATACGCGGAGATAGTCGTGGCTTGCTGGTCGCAGCGTTCGTTGGGATCGTTGAATCCCCAGTCTATGGGGCGGGTGCTTCCCGGTTCGTGGTAGATGCCCTGCTGGGTGCGGACGGCGAGGCCTAGCGTGAGTTTGTCCGAGGCGGTGTAATCGAGTCGCAGCGAGCCGCTGTTGACTGCCAGATCATTGTTGGGGCGGTCATTGCTCGTGTCTTCGCGTGCATAGTGCAAGGAATAGTCGAGCGGTCCAAAGGAGCCGCTGCTCAAAAGGCCTTCCCGGAAGGTATTGAAGCTGCCTCCTTCAAAAAAGAGGGTCGAGGTGGGGGTGCCGTGGCCTTGCATTGTTTCCAACGCCACCACCCCTCCAATGGCTTCAGGGCCGAAGAGCGAACTATGCGGCCCGCGCACGATCTCCACGTCTGCCAGGTTGAGGTTCGAGGCGAAGCTCAGCAAAGGTGAACCGCCGTTTCCAAACATCACCGAGTCGGCTTTCACGCCATCCACAAGGGTGAGGGTATCCACCGACCGGTTGCCCCGGATGGAAATGTTGGTGAGGCCGCCCTTGGCTCCTTGCTCGCGGGCGATCACGCCTGGCGACAAATTGACGGCCTGCTTTACGTTCTGGAACTGGTCGCGTTGAATTTCGTTGGCGTCAATTTTGGTAAAGGCGCTGGTGACGCGATCCGCGGTTTCATCGGTGCGCGTGGCGGTGACCACAACCTCCTGCAACAAGGTCGGCTCCGTTGCCGCGGCCTCCGGAGCCGGGGTGGGGGACGGCGAGGCTGCGGCGACTGCGGCGACTGCGGCGCCGGCCTGGGAGGTGATGCAAACCGCCGCGGCTACCAAGGGGAGCACGGCGGCGGAGAAACGCGCTTTTGCGGCGCGTGGATTGATTGGATCGAACGCCCGGTCATAACGGGGCGTGTATTTGCTGGATTTCATTTCTATCGGGTGTGTGTCTGTTGCGCGGTTGCCAACACCGCTTGCTTGTCGGAGGGATCCATCTCCGGGATGAACAGACCGGCGTTTCTTGCTCGCTGAACCAGCGGAAAAGAAATGCCCCTGAACGAGAAGTGAGGGTACAAAAAAACCTCCACTCCCTCCCGAAGAGGGTGTGGAGGCAACAGTACATACCGTCTGGTATGCCAAAAGCTTCCGTCCCTCATCCTGCCTTTGGCGAGGCAGATTGCCGTATTCCTGTGAACACGGTGGATGAGCGTCGAAAAAGCAGGTCTTCTGGCTCCGAGATCATCCTACATGCTTCGCCTTGCCATTTCGGTTAAGAAACAGTGGCCATGCCGATAAAGGCATGTGATAAAGCGTTCGTCACTCGTTACAGCGGCGCTACCGCACGGGTTTTTCACCCATTTCCCTATTCTCCCCCAAACCATTCTCAGGGGCACTTTTTCACGTTATCAAAACTACTCTGGTGCCACGGTACCGGGTTCATCCGGCCCGCGGCTTTCAAAGAACTGTTCGGAGTATGCACGGTGATGGAATCGGGAGTCAAGCGCCGCCTTTGGCGCTCGAAAAAGAGAGCGTGCGCCCTTAATGGGAGCTGGTAAGGTTGGCCTGGTTTCACTTACTTACACCCTGTTTCGAATGCGAACATTCAACCATATCCTCCGCATCGGCTTTCGCGTCCTCCGACTCCTCATCGCACTGGCCCTCTCCGCCATCGCCTATTTCTTTGCGATCACGATTACCGGGCGTTCCGGCTCGGTTCTGGCGCGCTCCGTCTGGATGCAAGGCACCGCCCGCCGCTTGATGAGCGCCCTGGCCATAGAGCCGACTTATATTGGCGAACCCCCAACCCGCGGAGTGCTCGTTAGCAATCACTTGAGCTATCTCGACATCCTGGTCTTTGGGGCGCGGCACCCGCTTGTCTTCATCTCAAAATCCGAAGTAGCCGGCTGGCCCATTTTTGGACAGTTGGCGAAATGGGCCGGAACCCTGTTTATCCGGCGGGACTTGCGTTCCGATGTCGTCCGGATTGGAGAAGAAATGCCGCGTATTTTGGACGCGGGTGTGGTCCTTGCATTCTTCCCCGAAGGAACGAGCACGGGCGGAGATCGTGTCCTGCCGTTCCGCGCCTCGCTTATGGCTCCGCTTGCCGAGAAAGGCTGGGTCGCAACCCCTGCCTTCCTGCGTTATGAACTTGAGCCAGGCGATGGCAGCGTGGAGGACGAGGTTGCCTACTGGCGGGACATGGTTTTTGGGCCGCACCTCCTGAACCTCATGGGAAAACGAGGCGTTCGCGCCGTCGTGACGTATGGCCAACCCGAACCGGCTTGCCCGGATCGTAAAGCGTTGGCGGGTCAACTCCGCGAAAAAGTGTGCCGGTTGGGAGGGCTGTCGCCGGAGTAAGCGGTGGACGAAAGGTCGCCGAGAAAACAAAAGTTTCTCATTTGTTTTCTGCGCCCTGAATCTCGGCCTTAGCGTCCGGCCAAAAGCACGTTAGCGGTCGAGTAATACTCCGTATGGCTGAGGCTCAGCAGGATCTGCTCGACCCCTCGCTTTGCGGCGAGTTCGCGGCCACGCCCATGCAGCACCATTGTTGGAGCGCCGGATTCGGAGCGGGTCACTTCGATATCCAGCCAGCTTAATTGCACTCCGATGCCGCACCCGAACGCCTTGGAAACGGCCTCTTTGGCCGCAAACCGAACGGCGAAATGCGGAGCCGGGCTGCGCATCTGTTTGCAGTACCCGATTTCATTTGCGGTGAAGACCCGCTCCAGAAACCGGTCTCCCAGCTTTTGGATCGATGCGGCGATCCGCCCGTTTTCAACGAGGTCAATGCCGATACCGATGATGCGCGAAGCCGCGGGCGGATTTTCATCTTCCTTCATGTTCATGATCTTGATGGCTTTTGTGTCTTTGGCGCGAGTCAATTCATCCGGAGGGTTTGGCGCCAAGGCCGCCAAGGAGAAAGACTGCAGAGGAATTCGAACCAACTGGACACTCCGCGCCCTTCGCCGAATTCCTCCCCTTCTTGGCGCGAGGCATTCCGGCTTCAGCCGCGCATCGCCGCCAGCATTTCAGCCACGGCATTCTCAAGACCGACGAATACCGCGCGCGACACGATGGTATGACCGATATTCAATTCCTCCAGATGGGCCACCGTGCGGATTAGCGCGATATTGGTGTAGTTGATTCCGTGGCCTGCATTGACCTGCAAGCCCCGTCCGTGGGCATACTCGGCAGCCGCGCGAATCCGTTCGAGTTCGCGTTGTTGCGCCTGAGCGACCGCGTTGGCGAACGCGCCAGTGTGCAATTCAACGGCTTCCGCACCGAGGTTCACGGCAGCGTCGATTTGCTGGAAATCCGGCTCAATAAAAAGGCTGATTCGAATCCCCGCGTCGTGCAACCGGCCGCAGGTCGGCTGGAGCGCTTTAAACTGCGAGACTGCGTCGAGCCCCCCCTCGGTGGTCACCTCCTGACGGTTTTCCGGGACCAGGCAGACGTCCTCCGGGCGAATCCGCAACGCGAACTCAAGGATCTCGGCGGTGTTCCCCATTTCGAGATTGAGTTTCGTCGCGATCTTCTCGCGGAGCTGGATGACATCCTCGTCCTGGATGTGGCGCCTGTCGGCCCGCAGGTGAACGGTGATCCCCTGCGCCCCGGCCCGTTCACAGGCCAGGGCTGCAGGAACGAGGTTCGGCTCGCAATTTGGGGTGCCCAATGCGCCGGTGTAGCGCGCCTGACGCAACGTGGCGACGTGATCGATATTAACCCCCAACCGCAGCGTGCTCATGGCCAGTAATGGTTTCGGCTAATGCTTGAAATGGCGAATGCCGGTGAAGACCATCGCCATCTTGTGCAGATCGGCTGCGGCAATGACCTCCGGATCGCGCACCGAACCGCCAGGCTGGACGGCTGCGGTGGCTCCGGCTTCGGCCGCGGCGATGAGTCCATCCGGGAATGGGAAAAAGGCATCGCTGGCCACCACGCTGCCTGCCAGCGATAGCCCGGCATCCTGAGCTTTCCAAATGGCGATGCGTGAGGCGTCCACCCGGGACATCTGGCCTGCGCCGATGCCCAAGGTGCGGTCCTTGGCGACATAGACGATCGCGTTGGACTTGACGTGTTTGA
>Ga0194053_10001562_pt1 | contig 14523 bp, 9 predicted proteins | sample SepL228m_MetaG_FD_161684 | JGI IMG/M metagenome (GOLD analysis project Ga0194053, IMG submission 161684) | Anoxic zone freshwater microbial communities from boreal shield lake in IISD Experimental Lakes Area, Ontario, Canada - Sep2016-L227-8m | ecosystem: Environmental > Aquatic > Freshwater >... | reverse complement strand
GGAGCCGGGAGCGCAAGCATCACTTTGGGCGGTGCAGGTGGCAAAGCGGGCGCTTTCTCCAGGTGCTGCAGAAGGTCGCGCAAAAGGCCAACGATCTGCCCCACCTCAACCGCCAACTCGTCGGCCTCCGAATCGGGCAGCACCACGGTGCGCAGGCGCGGCGTCGTTGTATCAAGGAACACCCTCAACGACCTGAACCTGCTCACAATGTCAGCCGGGGCCATCGCAGTATCCGCCTCCAGCGGTGGCTTGCAAGCCCGCTTGGCCTCGCCCTTGACCGGTGTTTTGATGACACCGGCAAGAAGAAACGCCTGCCGGAGAGTCACATTTTCGTCGAAATTACGCACATGCGTAATTTGCTTCGACAGCTTCATATAGCGATTGGCCGTGTCCTGCGACAACGACGGGACATGCTGTTTTAGCCATGGTCCCCACTCGCCATGCTTTACTTTTGATTTTGCCGCCAAAAGCGCGGAGCCCGCCGCCGCCGCCTTCTTAACGCTGCAAGCCGTCACTTTTCTGGTGAATTCGACGAAGTAGTTGGCGTCCTTGTGCAATGTCGAGATGGTTGCCCCGAGCTCCTCCAGCGACATGGCGGCGTAATCGGCGCTCTCAATGCTTTCGGAAGGCGATTGGTCCTGCGACAGATCCGCATTCGACGCCACGAGCAGTTCGGCACCAACGGGGCGATCATCGCCGCCGCCAACATCGCTTGGACATACGGCTTTCGCCGTCACAAGCGCGTTGCTTCCCGTGTCCAAAACCAAAAAATCCGAGGGTTGATCCGTTATCATGCGTTCCGAACCTCCTTCAGCGGCGCATGCGGCTGAAATAAGGCCGCGAGCAACGGGTCCGTAATTTCGGTTTGCGGTGCTGCCGCAATGGCCGCGTCCAACCCCTCGGTGGCCTTTTTGCGGTATCGCCGGTGCGCAATATCATCCAAGGACGTAGGGGCCATGCCAAACTTCTCGACGACAAACTTAACCAGCCGGCGTCTGCCAGCCCTGTCTGAACTGGTGTTGAAAAGTTGGTAAAATAATTTCACCGCAGCCTCTGGCATCTGTGTCCTGCCATGCCGATCCCCTGTCCTGTCCTGCGGACGCCGGATGTCGAGAACGGAGAGGTCCAAGGCGGCCGTTGGATCGTCGGGAACATCATGGTAATCTTGGATGGCGGCAGTGACCGCGGCCTTCGTAAATCTTGTGTGGCGAACCAAGGCGGCAATCACTCCGAACTTTTCTGGCGCTGCGTGAAACGTCGCGCGAAGCATCTGAACCTCGCGAGGGTCTTTGAAGGGGCACTTCGGATGCTTCATACCTCTGGGCCGCGACTCCGGGTGGAGGCGGCTGCCGTTTCTGTCGCCGTGAAGCGATCCGTAGCGCACTCGGTCTTCGGCGTTTTCTTTCGCTCCACTCGTCCGCGAATCAGCCTCCTTGAGGTGGGCGGGATCTACGCACCGACAGTTTTCTTTGCCAGGGCACTTATGTAAAATCCAGTTCAACTCGTGAATAGGCTTTTTTTTGAGAAGCGCCATTAGAACGCGGTAGGCGAAATATAGCTTTCCCTTGAACCAAACAGCCGGACGGGGAGCCGATGGGGAGCCTCCAAATCCTTTCTGCCAGATCCAGCAGGCGTCGCTACGCTCCGGGACGCTGATTCCCGCGAAGATCCGATCACGGATGACACTGTTGACGCCGAGAGCGAAGAGTTGCTCCTCGCTCATGTCGGTAATTTCCTGAAATCGCGCTCTGAGCACGGGGTCCTGGATAGACTCGATATTCATCGCGCACCTCCTTCCTGCCCCTCGGCTCGGTTGTCCGCACAGGAGTTTAGGAACGTCCTGATCGACTCGCAGTCGAAGAGGCGGCGACCGCGCACGGCTCCTGGGCGCCGGATCGAGACGCTGCGGATTTTTCCCCTCGAATTGAGATCGTATATGTGCGACCTAGAAAGGTCGAAAATGCGACGTATTCCCTTGGCGTCCGCGAACTCCGCTTTTGCGGAATCGGCGATTGGTGTTGGTATTTGTTTCATAACGCCAACACCAATACCAAAAGCAAAAATGACACTTTTCCTGAGTTGGAAAAACGTGTCCGAGAGGTTCTTCAAAACGTCCGGGTGTGACTTCCCCGTGTCCGTTGCCCTGCTAAAAATGTCCCTATGGCCTGTCTAAAATGTCCCGTATCGAAAAATCGGAAAATAAAATTGACGCGCCTGGGATGGTCGCTGTTTCAAATGCCTCCTTCAGCTCCAGGAGCAGGTTTCTATGAGCGATCTCAGGAGCAATCGCCGCCTTTTTTTCCATGGCAGAAACCACGCTTTCTCCTACGCACAGCTTATTGGCAGCTCTCTTTCGTCTTTTTTGATCCGCTTCCTTTTGCATTTTCTGGTTTTTCCTGAGTATCCCTAAAACGCGAACTGCATCGGCCGATATCTTATCGCCCTCACTGTGCCAGCAGCCGAATCTACGAAGCGATTTGGAGAAGGAGGCATAGGTTTTGAATTCCAGCTCCTTATACGCCTGCTCTGTCGAGAGGAGTTCACCTTTTTTTGCGCAAGCCCAAATACGCTCAAGTTGCCGCGCCCTTTCCTGCTCTTCATCGTGCAATTTGCGTAAGAGAAAGGGATCCCCATCACGGCATCTCTTGGCCACAGAATCCGCCAAAAAAAACAGGTGTGCGGCATCCTCCAGGGAAGATCGAAATACCCCGTCAGATCCGCGCGGCATACTGCCAACAATCGACTCGGATTCATCAGGCACACTCGAGCACAGCATTTGCTTGGGCGTGATGAGCCCAAACCACTGCGCAATTCTGAGAAGCTCCATCGCCGAGGGAGAAGATGCTTCGGACGCGACAGCCTTGCCTTTGGCTGGTGGGGCGTCGGCATTGCCGACTTTCGATTTGGACGGCCTCGCAACTGCGGTAGGAGCCCCGCCAGCGGCCTTTGTCGGACTGGGGGCAGCCTTGGTATGGTTCGATTTTTTCATTTCGCGATGGCTTTCATTTTTTTGACGGCAACTTTCTGAGCATCGAGGGATAGGTGTGTGTATTTGGAATGCATCGCGTCGGAAGAGTGCCCGGCGATTGCCCGGCGAACGTCGGAGGAGATTTCTGCATCGGCCATTCGGGAAATCATCGTGTGGCGAAGGGCATGGAATCCCTTGCTCCGGGTCTGTCTGCCCTTGCCTTCCTTCGCCTTCCCGAGGGTGACGACAACGCCGGCGGCTTTCATGATCGCGGCAAACTGATTGGAGAGTCCCCCCGCGCTGCCGGGTTTCTGTCCATGAAGGGACGGGAACAATGGGGCCTTTGCAATGCCAGCGGGAAGTTTTTTCAGGGTTGCGACCAGTTCACGGTGCATGGCGATGACAAGCGCCTTGGTGTCGGTCTTTTCGGTCTTGGTCGGGTGGAACGTGAGAGTCGCTGCGCTGAGATCCACGTTGCCCCATGTTAGGTTCGCGGCATCGCTCAGCCTGAGACCCGCATGAGCCCCGAGGGCAATCATGCCGCGCCATTCGAGATTGTCCGTTTTCATCAGCGCCTGCAGTTCCTCGGCGGTGAACGGCTCGCGTTCCTCTGCCCGGCCTTCCAGCCGTTCCACGGCGTCGGCCTGATTGGAAAGGACAAGCCCCTTGCGTTTCGCTGATTCCAGAGCGGCGCGGATAGTGGCGACGGCGAAATTCACGGTCTTGGGAGCCTTGCCCGCCTCTTTCTCCGCATCACGCCACGCTTCCAGCTCGGCGGCAGACAGGCTGGCAATGCTGCCCTTCGTGCGCTCCGGGCCGAGAAAGGTAAGCAGCCCCTCGATCTGCGAGTGGTATCGCTTGGAGGTCGCCCCGGCCCTGCCGACTTGCTCCCGGCTCTTGTGCCACCCCCGGAGAAAATCAAGGATGCTCTCCTCCTGGAACGTGCCTAGCCCAGTCTGCTTCATCAGTTCATCCAGAACCTTTGTCGCAGCGGCACGGGTGAGCTCGTGTTTTCCGGCCGCCTTCGCGGCGGCTTCCCAACCCTCGGCAATCTTCCGGGCATCGGCCTGCTTGGTCTGCTTGGTGGACCGCATGACAACCCGCCCACTGGCATCGCGGTATTTCGCCATCCAGTAGGGCGAGCGGGGCTTCCGGCAGATACAAGACATAAGTCGTTGAAAAAAGTTCTACCAAAAGTTCTACCTTCCAACGATGTTTTGTCAATTCCTCAGATGTCTTTTACCATAGAAGAGAGGTTTTCTTGAGGGGGAGGATAGAGAGCCCTGCTCTATCCACTTGAGCTATGAGGACGTTGGAAGGAGCAACTTACGTCTTTTTGAGGCGTGAAAACATGAGGAGCTCTGCTTTGTGCTCCCACGTCTGCAGCACGTTTATCATTGCCGGGAAGCCATGTAAAGACTCGCCATCTCAGGACAATTTTTTGACGCCGGAGTATTCCGACCTCGTGTCCGCCGATCCCATCGTAAGGAAAGTGGCAATACCCAGAAGCAAGCCGTAGGGGATCCAGATGCAGTTGACGCCAGCCATCACGAGAACAAATGTCCGATTTCGCCGCTTGGCAATGCAGCGGCCGGCATAAAATGTGAGGCCCCCGAGGGTCCATCCGCACAGGATGACAACGCCAATGACGCCTGCCACAATCCGGAAAATGATCAGAGGCGGGCCGGCGGAGGGCGTCTTCTGGATGCTCTGCGGACTGCGCTGCGCGGTGGAATGCTGGCTGCCATTGGTCTGGAACGCAGACTCCGGCATGAACGAAATTGCTGTGAAGACGCAAAGGTGGATGAGCAGGAACGACACAAATACCGCCCCGAGAACACCGGATATGTAGTAGGCAATGGAGAGCAGGCGCAACCGCTCACGGGTGACAGCGCGGGCGGATTCATCGGCCGGGACCGGAGGAAGCGGGGGAGGGCTGGCCGCCGGGGCAAGGGATGGTTCCGTCATTGCTTTTGATCCTCTCCCCGCCGCCGGGCCGCGAGGCCCACAGTCTCCACAAACAATTTCTTCGCGGCGGGGGATCGCCCAACCCTCCCGCTGTATTTCCGGCAGGTATGGTCGGTGACATTCGCTCCGCCATTTTTTGTCGGCTTCATATCTCTGAGTTTTATAAAATCCACAAATCAGATTTGAGCAATACCAAACCAAGGAAGCGCCTGGAAAACGCCCCGGTGGATTGTTGGAATGTCAGATCCTGCTCATCACTTGTTGGATGCCTCTCTGCGCGGCCCGGTTCGGGATCCAACGTCCGGGGTTTTCATTTGCCGGCAGTGTGATAATTGTTGCCCCTGTGAAAGTCTTTATCATCAACGCCCACGCCGAGCCGAAAAGTTTCAACGGAGCCATGCTCCGAACAGCGCACGACACGATGTGCGCCGCCGGGCACTCCGTCCAGAGCTCTGATCTCTACGCGATGAAATTTGATCCGGTGTCCGACCGCCGCAATTTTACGACGGTGAAGGACGCGGAGTATTTCAAGCAGCAGATCGAGGAGATGCACGCGACCGAGGTTGGAGGCTTCGCGCCGGATGTGGAGGCCGAGCTGCGCAAGGCCGAGTGGTGCGATTTTATGATCTGGCAGTTTCCCCTCTGGTGGTTCGGGCTCCCGGCGATCCTGAAAGGCTGGGTTGACCGGGTGTTCGCCATGGGGCGCACCTACGGCGGCGACCGTTTCTATGAGAACGGCGTGTTCAAAGGCAAGCGCGCCATGCTTTCGGTGACCACCGGCGGCCCTGCGGCGGCATATCAGCCTGGCGGGTTCAATGGCGACATCCATGCCGTCCTCCGTCCCATCCATCGCGGGATGCTGCGGTTCACCGGATGGGATGTGCTGGCACCCAATATTGTCTATGGCCCTGTCCGGCTATCCGAGGATGAACGGCTGGCCAGCCTGAATAGCTGGGCAGCACGGCTGCTCACCGTTGAAAAGGAACTGCCGATTGAAGTCGGCGAATACTGAACGCGGCACAACTCTGATCTCAAATTAAACCCGGATCCGGCGATTATTTACCACGGAGGACACGGAGAGCACGGAGAAAACCAGCGCGGGAGCGCATCGTGAAGAGGGAAGAGTTGAATGCTTGGCTCAGGGTGGTCACCCAGGCGGCGAGGGCAGCCGCTCGGGAGACTGCCGCAGGCAGCCCGCAGGGCGCGACACGTGGGAGCGTGCAAGTCAACTGATACCGGAGCGAATCGGAGAAATGAGGAAGGAACGGTCGTAAGGCTCGGGACAAATAGGTGCATCTTGCTTTTATGATTTCCCTCTGTCTTCTCCGTGAACTCCGTGGTTCAAAAACGTTTTTCGGGATAAATTGCCCTGCTTCTGTCGGCAGGAGCTTGTGACTTCCGGCTTGCTGAGAGGAAAGCCGATGGGCATTCTGGACCTCATGCGGTCGCCCGTGGAGACCCGCTGGTTCGGGAAGGCCGATCACCTGGATGCAGACGGATACGCCGGAAATCCCCCGTGATAAATACCCCCCAACTCATCTTTGCCCCGTGACTTTTTTATGACTCGAAACTCCCGATCCGCGCTGCGGAACAAGGCGGCAGGCAATGGATAAGATTTCGGCGATACCGCCGGATGCCGGATCGGACGGACAACCTCACAAGCTGTGGAGAGTCGGCACGCTGACCTACACTTCCGGAGCGCTGGTCGCCCTCTTCTGCCTGCTCCTGATGGGCGATTTCGCCTGGTCCATGCGCGACCGGTCGGTCGCTCCCATGGCTCAGTGGTATCTCTCCCATCTGACGGCTTCCAATGTGCTCTTCGGGTTGCTCATGACTTCCTTCCCGGCATTGATCGGCCTTCTTCTGGGCCCGATCATCAGCGTGAAGTCCGACCGGCATCGTGGAAAATGGGGGCGGCGGATTCCCTACCTTCTCCTGACCACGCCTTTCGCCGCCCTCGGCATGATCGGACTGGCCATCACCCCGTTGGTCTCCAAATGGGTGCAGGGACATTTTCCGGCACAGAGCGCAACCATGGTCTCCCTCATCTGCTTCGGCATCTTCTGGGCCGCCTTTGAATTTGCCACCATCGCGAGCCAGGCGGTTTTTGGCGGCCTGATCAACGATGTGGTTCCGGCAACCCTCATGGGACGGTTCTACGGCCTGTTCCGTGCCGTGAGCCTCATCATGGGGATCGCTTTCAATTTTTGGATCTTCGGCAAAATCCCCACCCACTTCACGATGATCCTCCTGATCATCGGGGTGTTCTATGGATTTTCGTTCATGTGGGTGTGCCTGAAAGTGAAGGAAGGCGGGTATCCGCCACCGCCGCCGCAGAATCCCGACAGGACCGGACCGGTCGCCGGATTTTTCCGGGAAGCCCGGACTTACTTCCGGGAGTGTTTCAGCGATTCGTATTATGTGAGCGTCTTCATCATGATGGTTGCGGCCGGCATGACCTTCCTTCCGGTCAACACCTTTGGAATCCCTTTTGCCAACAGCCTCGGCGTCAGCGAAGACCTCTATGGAAAATCCCTCGCGCTCACCTTCGCCATCTCCCTGGCCATCGCCTATTTCCTTGGCTGGTTGTGCGATGTCTTTCATCCGCTGCGGCTGTCGATCGCTTCCCTAGTCGCCTACTTTTTGGTGACCGTGTATGGCAGCATCTATGCCTCGACCCCCAACGCTTTTCTCATTGCCTGGGTGCTGCACGGCGTGATCTCAGGTTGTTTTTTCACCTGTTCCGCCTCCCTCGGCCAACGGCTTTACCCGCATTCAAAATTTGCGCAATTCGCCTCCGCTGCGGGCATTGTCGGATCTATTGCCACCATGATTATCGGCCCGAGCATGGGGTCCGCGATCGATGCCTCGGGAAAAGTGTATCGCTATACCTTTACGATGGGGGGAGTCCTGGCAGGCATCTCCCTCATTGCGGCCTGGGTGGTTTACAGGAAATTCCTGCGCTTGGGCGGGCCAAACGGATACGTCGCCCCCGAATAACCCCGGATCCGGCGATTTCTCACGCAGAGGCGCGGAGTCCGCAGAGAAAAACGGTTTTCGGGTTGAGCGCCGCTTGGAGCACCTTTGTGCCCATTTCATTCTCTCTCATTCTGGCATTATTCTCTGCGCCTCAGCGTCTCCGCGCGAGTCATTTTTCCTGACATCGCCCGTTGGAAACAGCGGGGAGTCTTTGCGTGAGCTTCTTCCTCGGGATTCAGGCTAAAAAAGGAGCGGCTGCCAGACCCCCATCTGGCGCCGCCATTTACCCCCCAATCGAAAAGAAATCTGACGTCTGAAATCTGAAGCAGTGCTAGCCCCGACTTTGCAGTTTTCCGGCAATCCAGGTCGGATCGCGACGGAGATCCAGCACCGCCCGAACGAAGGCTGTGCTATCCTTCACCTCATAATAAATGGCGAACGGGAACCGCTTGGAAAGCAGGCGGTAAAACTTTACGAAATGGACCGTGTGGATACCGGCAAAAAGGCGCAAGGAATCGATGTCCGAATACAGCGAATCCAGGAAATACGTTCCCAATCCCGCCTCCTGTCGCTCGTAAAATGAAACCCCCGCGGCAAGTCGGCCAATGCCGCAGGCTGGATGGAGGTTTTCACTGCAACTCTTCTCGGAGCTGGCGCTTGGCGGCTTCCCAGTCCACGAACTTCTCTTCTCCCGATTCGATGAGCCGGTCCCGTTCGGCCAGAATGTCGCCGTGCCATGCAGGCGAAGCGACTTCCTTGCCCGACAGATCAGTCCAGAGGTCTTCCATCAGCCGGAGCTTGTCGGGTGTGCTCATCTGTTGCAGGTCAATCGTTGCTGGCATGGGATATCCGTAGCAGAAAGAGGATCCGCTCGCAAGTCGCGAAAACCAGCGCGGGAGCGACTGATTCCTCACGCAAAGGGCGCAAAGGTAGAAAGATACGCATAGGATTGGACAGAAAACGTGTCACCCGGTGGTGAGTGCTCTATTCCGGTTCCTTCCTTTGCGTGCATTGCGTCCTTTGCGTGAGCTTCTTCTTCGGGATTCAGGCTAAAAAAGGAGCGGCTGCCAGACCCCCATCTGGCAGCCGCCATTTACCCCCCAATCGAAGAAAGTATGAAGCTTGAAAGCTGAAGAATGAAATTGGCTAGCTCCGGCGGCGGCGGAAGACCAAGACGGTCGTCAGGCTGAAGGCAAGGAGCCCCCAGGTCGCGGGCTCGGGGACGGCGGTGTAGTTCAAGAGCAAGTCGTTTCCGGAAACGCTCATGCTGAACGCGCCACCGGCCGACAAGGTGTTGCTGAATCCTCCTGCCCCGTTGTTTGCCAGAGTCGAAATGGTGAAGTTTGCCGGGTTGAATCCGTTAATGCCCCCGGTCGCCGTTGCAATCGTCCAGGAATAGTCGTTCGTGTTCGTGAAGTTGAGCGCGTTGCCGTTCGTATCGGGGGTGATCGAGGAAAGCGTCCAGAGATTCACGTTGAACCCGCCGGCAGTCAGGCCGCTCAGATCCAGCGATCCCGTGATCGTCGTGGTATCATAGCCCGTTCCTGCGGCGAGCGCGGTGTCAAACAACTGCCAGTTGTAGTTGCCGCCGTTAACCCAGGTTTGGGCTCCGGTGGTCAGAATTCCCGGGCTGTTGCCCGGCGACAGCGTCGATCCGGACACGAGATAAACCGCAGTTGAGGACATGTTGCCCGAGCCTCCCAGGGTGCCGCCGTTGTTCAGGGTCAGGAGACCGGAGTAAGGTTGAGTGGAATTATACTTGAAGGTGCCTCCGCTGTTCACCGTCACGCCATTAGTCGCCAAGCCTGTCGTGTTGTTGGTGTAGTTGAATGTGCCCCCGTTGACGGTGACGCCGGTCGAGTTGTTGATCGTCCCGCTCACGATCAGCGTGCCCGAGGAGACGATTGTCGCCCCGGTATAGGTGTTCGTGGCGCTCAGGGTCACCGTGCCTGTGCCCGACTTAGTCAGCGTGGCGCTGGTGCCCGCCAGGATCGCGCCCACCGAGCCGTTCTGGACATCGTAGGCACCGCCGTTGTTGGTGATCGTTCCGTTATTCACGGCTCCACCACCGGTCAACGCGCCGAGCGTGTTGGTGATGCTTGCGCCGCCGAGGTCAACCGTCCCCCCCGAGGAGGTGACCGTGCCCGATCCCAGTGTGCCAGAGCCAGAGAGGGCCAGCGTGCCGCCGGAGACCGTCACCCCGCTTGTGGCAAGAGTGTTTTGGACATTCAACGTGCCAAGGCTAACACTGGTGGCTCCGCTGTAGCTGTTCGCGCCGGTGAAGGTCACCGTGCCTGATGTCGTCTTGTTCAACGCCACGCTACCGCCGAGGATCGCGCTCACCGAGCCGGACTGCATGTCGTAGGCGGCGGTGCTCGTGAGCGTGTTTCCGCTTCCTCCGAGCGTGCCGCCGCCGAGAGTGAAGCTGGCGACGGATTCCGCGCCGCCGAGAGTGAGCGTGCCGCTGTTCACGGCGAGGCTCGATGCGGAGTTGAGCCGTCCTGCCGAGCCGAGGGTCGTCGTGCCGGTCGTGACCGTGATTGCCCCGGTGCCGAGGAGCGCATTCACCGTGCCGCCTTGCAGGGCGTAACTGGATCCTGTCAAGGTGCTCGTGGTGCCGTTGATGCTGCCGCTGCTGAGCGTGACGGCGCCAGCGGTTTGGTTGAAGCCGTTCAGATCGAAGGTGCCGCCGCTGACATTCAACGGGGTGCTTGAACTGAAGAGCGTGGACGCTCCGGCCTGCAGGGTGCCGTAGTTCACCGTAATCCCGGTGGCGGCGGTGGTGGCCAACGAGGAGGAGGCGTTCGAGACCTTGACCGTTCCGGTGTTGCCGGCGGATCCGATGGAAATGGCCTTGTTGCCGGCGTTGCTCCATGTGCCGGTCTTGAACTCGACCGTGCCGCCGGTCGCGGCCTGCAGGGTAAAGGTGTAACTGTCCGCCGTGGTGTTGAGCGTGATGTTGCCGGTGAAGGTGGAAGTGCCAGACGTGTCGAGGCCGCCGATCGTGGCCTTGTAAGCCACGCCATTGTCCACAACCGAACCGACCGTGATGTTGCGGGCCACGGTGCTGCCTCCGTTGATGAGCACAGAAGGGGCATCGTTCAAGGCGGTTGACCCGTTGCCCAGCACGATGGCGCTGCTGGCATTGCCGAAGGCCCCGCTCGTGGACGCCACATCAGAAACCCCTGCAACCAAGCTGCCCGCCTGGACCGTCGTCGTGCCGGCGTAGGTGCTCGCCCCGGTCAATGTCTGCACACCGGTGCCGATCTTCGTCACGCCGCCGCTGCCGGAGATCACGCCCGCATAGGAGGTGTTGGTGTTATTGCCGCCAGTGGTCAGGGTCGCCGTGCCGAGGGTGACGTTGCCGCCGGTTGATCCTCCGGTAGCCAGTGAACCGATCTGGGTGTTGAAATTATTGAGGTCCAGAACCACGCCTGCAGTGTTCGCCAAGGTAACCGCCGAGTTTAGACCGAAGGCGCCGTTCACACCGGGATTCGAGGCCACGCCAGCCTGCAAGGTGCCTCCGCTGACGGCGGTCGCGCCGGCATAAGTGCTGGCTCCCGACATCTGCATCAGGCCAGCTCCTGTTTTGGTGACAGCGCCAGAACCGGATTTCGCCCCAGATTGGAGGAGGTCTATCGCCGCCGCACCATCAGCAACATTATAGGTTGTATATCCATAGCCAATGTTGGCCGAGATGGTGGCGGTCGAAGCGCTCGCCAACGTCGTCACAGCGCCAAACCCTGATGCTATCGCACCCGTGCTCCCGGCGGTCTGCATCCCGAGGGTTCCCCCCGTCATGGTCACCGTGCCATTAATATAAGCGTAGCTCTGGAGGACCGTTCCGCCCACAATCGTCAAGTTGTTCAGCTGTCCTGTGGTAGGATTTCGTATGTAGAGAGTCCCGTTGCTATAAACCGTCGCATTGGTGGTGTGCGCAGAATTGAAACTGTAATCGGCTACAACACCGCTGTTGAACGTCGCGGCCGGGCCGCCGCCGCCGACCGAACCAACAATCAGGTTGCCCTTGATTGCGTTGTTCGTGTTCGATGTCATGGCTCCCGCCAGCACCGTCGTGTCGCCGGTGTAGGTGTTGAGCGCGTTCAGGGCCAGCGTCCCGCCACCGTTGTAGGTCAGGGCGGATTTGCCGGTACCGTCGGCAATGACGCTGGTAATCGTGAGGCCCTGGGTGTTGGACAGGATCACCAATTCGCGGTTTGCCCCAATTTTGATCGGGTTGGTGCCGATGGTCCAAGTTCCCGTGCCGGCGTTCATCAGGCCGTTAACAGTGAAGGAGGTGCCGCCGGGAGCGGTCGTGGCGGCTCCGGCCGTGTAGCGGATGGTATTGGCCGAAACCGTTGCCTGCACGGTCCCCGTCGCGGTGTTCAAGTCATAGTTCACGGCTCCGGTGGTGTCGGTCAAAGCCGCCGCCGTCGCGGCGGTCGTGCCTGTCAGCGCCGTGATGGGATTGGTGCCCGAGGCGCCCGACGTCGCATATTTCAGTGAAGTGCCCGAGCCGGTCGTGGCCCACGTCCCGATAATGCCATTGGTATTGACCGTCGAGGTCGTGATGCTGCCGCTGGTCGGGAGAGTAAAATTCAAGGTGCCGCCTGAGCCGCCTGAACCGATGGCGATGCCGCTTGAGCTCGCTCTGGAGAAGCTCCCGAGGGCGAGCGTAAACCCAGTTGCGTCGATGCTGGTGCCTGTAACCGAAGATGCGCCGGCATTGACGGCGGTGCTTGCGAACGTCTGGGAGGTAACGGTCGCGGTCTTCTGCTTGACTTGCAGCGTGCCGCCGCCGAGCGCCAAGGCGGAACCGCTGTTGATCAGATCGGTTGCCGTCGCCGCGTTGGCGAAATCGACAATCAAGGTGCCTCCGTTGACGGTCGTCGCACCGGTGTAGGTGTTGGCCGCCGCGCCGTTCAGAGTGAACGTGCCGGTGCCGTTCTTGGTCACGCCACCGCCGGTGCCGGAGATCGCGCCCGAATAGATGGTGGTGGTATTGTCGCCGCCCGTGGTCAGGGTCGCCGAGCCGAGGGTCACATTGCCGCCGGTTGATCCCCCGGTGGCCAGCGAGCCGATCTGGGTGCTGAAATTATTGAGGTCCAAAACCACGCCAGCGACGTTCGCCAGCGTGACCGCCGAGTTGACGCCGAACGCGCCGCTTGCGCCGGTCACCGAGGCCACGCCAGCCTGCAAGGTGCCCGCGCTGACCGTGGTCGCGCCAGTGTAGGTGTTCGCCTGGTTCAGAATCGCCATGCCCGCCCCGGCCTTGGTGAACCCGCCGGTGGTCTGGTTGAGAACCTGATCCACCGTGAAGGTGTTGGCAGCATTGTTGATGTCCAAACCGACAAGCTTGGCGGCGGTGAATGACACCGTATGGCCTATGCCCGAGAAATTGGTCAGGGTGGTGCCGGTGACTTGAAGCGTGCCGCCGTTAAAGACGAGGTTGGATGCGCTCCCACCCAAGTTGGCACTCGTCCCCACGCTCAACGTGCCCGCATTGATCGTGGTGGGGCCGGTGTAGGTGTTGGTGCCGGTGAGCGTCAGGGTGTTGGCTCCAAGCTTCGCCAATCCCTTGGTGGGGCTTCCAGCCACGGAGGTGTTGTAAGAGAAATCCCCGTTCGTGGTGTCGATGCCAACGCCGGTCGTAGAGGTGACGGTGATGCCGCTGAGATTTCCCGTCATGGTGCCTGAAAATGCGTTATCGACGTCCGTGGAGGTGAAGGGGTTGGTGCCGGAGACACCGAGGCCGAGGGTGGTGCCGGCCGCGAAGGCGTGAGTTCCGGAAGAGGGCTTGGCGGTGGTGTTGAGGAACGTCAAAGTTCCTGCACTCACCGTCGTCCCGCCGGTATAGGTGTTCGCTCCAGAGAGGGCCAATGACTGGGTGCTGCCGCTGCCCAAGGCAAGGCCACCTGTGCCAGTCAGCTTGCCGGCAAAGCTGTTCGCGGCCGTCTGATTCACGGTCAGCACTGCGCCGGTCAAGTTGATCTGCGCGACATTGGTGCCGCTGCCAGGAGTCGCGATGGTGCCGCTGAGCGAGCCCACCGTCTGCGCCGAGTTGAGATTCAAGGATACGGTCGTGCCGGCACCCGTGTTGGGATTGCTGACGACCAACGGGGCGGTGGCGCCGCTCAGCGTTGCACCGGAGTTGACCGTCAAGGTCCCGGCGTTCAAGGTGGTGGCTCCGGTGTAGGTGTCCGTTCCACCGAGCACCAAAGTGCCTACGCCATCCTTGGTGAATCCGTAGGCAAGGCCGCCATCGCCGATAGCGCCGCCGACCGTCAAGGTATTGGCCACTGCCGTCACGGTGGGATTGGCGGTGCCAAGCGTGACCGCGCCCGTCCCCATGTTTAAGGAACTCGCGCCGGTAAACGTAAAGGACCCGTTCCACTGCTGGGCATTGTTGTTTGTCAAGGTAATGGCCCCCCCGCTGGTGTTGTCGATGCCGCCCCGTTTGATGATGAGAGTCCCGGTGCCGATGGCGGTCGAGCTGTTGATATTTAACTTCACAAGTGTCCGGTTTTAACTACCACAACATCAACTGGTTAGAAGATAAGGGATCCAAATCTCTGAAGTCTGGATCTGTAAGTAGTTGATGGAGAGGT
>Ga0194053_10001560_pt1 | contig 14541 bp, 7 predicted proteins | sample SepL228m_MetaG_FD_161684 | JGI IMG/M metagenome (GOLD analysis project Ga0194053, IMG submission 161684) | Anoxic zone freshwater microbial communities from boreal shield lake in IISD Experimental Lakes Area, Ontario, Canada - Sep2016-L227-8m | ecosystem: Environmental > Aquatic > Freshwater >... | reverse complement strand
CCGACCCGCACGGATCGAAATGCACCGGCACGTAGGTCTGCCCGTTTTCGATCCAGTATTCCCGGGCCTTCTCGATCTTGCCCGTGTCCGGATACCAGAATTCCGGCTGCTTGCCGGTGACACGGAAGGCGCAAAGGTTTTGAACGGAGCTATTCGCCCCATTAGCCACGAAATACCAGTCGGCTTCTCCGGACGTGCGGTGAATGCTGCTAATCCGGCTCGTTTTCGAAGTCGGGGTGGCGGTGAAATCCGGAGGCAATGGGGCCTTCGCGAACACCTGCGCATAGGACTGCCCCCAGATCACGAGCCCTTTTCCAAAGCGATTTTCAGTGACCGTCTTGCCGTCGCAGTTGCCCCAGACCTCGTCGGCGATCCTGCGAATCTCGCTCTCGCAGGCGGGGTAGTCTTGCAGCGTGGGGGAGAACTGCGGCTTGGGACCGATCACCGTCCCGCCTGCGGCAACCAGGTCGCGTATTTTTTTTACCACGGGCAATGTGAGCGCTTTGGAATCCGGCAGCACCAAGTAGCGGTAACGCATCCCGGAGGGCAGGGTGAAATGGCCGTCCCCGAACGTCATCCGCTCCAACAGGGTGCCCCGGTCGCACAGGTCGTAGTCATACCCCGCGGGCAGCGGCGGCTGGGGCGGGACGGCGATGCCTGTCAGGTAATTCTCGCCGGTGAACACGCAGACATCGGCCGCAAAGCGCCCTGCCTGCAACAGGTATTGGCAGCGGGTCAAATAACGAATCCACGCCGCCGACTGCTCCCACCAAGTCACATTACGATCATACTGAATACCCCAAGCCCCCATCGTCATTCCCGGCGCCTGGTTCAGCCACGGCTGATGGGCGGGAATATAAAAATCAAATCGGTTGATCCCATGGGTAAAACTGATGTCGCCAATCGGCTTGAGCTGGGCGGGGTGATTTAGCCATGTCGCGTTGCAGCTCGAATAGGATTCCGCGGCGGCAATCGGCTTGCCATAAATGTGGGCGACGGAGGAAAATAATTTGCAGGCGGGGGATCCTTCGAGTCCATGGTAACCGTCCCAAAAGTGTCCCATGGGAATGTCGGCCAACCCGCCGGCCGGCATTTCATCCATCGGCCCGTCCCCATAGGGCTGGCATTGGAATTTCAACCCGGCACGGTGCGCCATGGTGGCAAAATGCCCGTAGTGATATTCGGTGAACAGTTCCCCGATTGTCCGGCGCATGTCCCACAGGAACCGCTCGGTAATCTCGGGGCTATCCACCACACGATTGCTCAACACGGGCAGAAAAGGACGCAGATCGTATCCGCGGCGGCGGCGGAATTCCCCGGGGAAGGCCGCCGTCCAGTTTTGCGAACCAACCTCCCAACTGTCCATATAGGCCGTAACCAGCGACTTGCCCACCAGGGGCCCCGCGTCAGCGATGATCTTTTGCATCATCCCGGCCCACAGCGCTTCCGCGGCCGCTTTGCTCATCTTGTCGCATTCCAGGCCGTCGGCCCCGGCGGGGCCGACATGATTGCGGCAGCCAGTGGCGGTGTGGCCGATGCGCAGCAGGGTCCATTCGCCCGGCGGCACCTCCCACTCCAGGCGGCCATCAGCGGTGAGGCGTTCGGTGAGATCCTCCACCTGCGCACGCGGCACGACATACCCGGGGAGCGTCTGGCCCGCGCTGGCCGCCACGCGATCGTGCGCCACGGTGAACTCCGAGGAAGCATTGTAGCCCAAGGGCCTTAATTGGGCCGTCTTGATCGCAAACTCGTCCACCCCCACCCGATCCGACAGATTGACCTCGGCAAGATACAGGTCCGGTTTATACGGCAAGAGCACCCGATAAAAGCGGGTACTCACCGGCTCCCCGCCGGCAGTCAAAGCGAGCACCGCCCCCGCGCGCCAATCCGAAGTCACCACGGTCTGGATAGTTTTGAAGGTCCGGCCATCGTCCGAAACCTGGACCTCACAGAGTTGGTAGCCGGGGACATCGCCGGCAATCATCAGGCTGCGAGCGGAATAGGGCCTCTCAAACTCGATTTGAAGCTGGTGGTTCCGACTGCCCCGGCTTGCGGGGGGCAGCTCCACGCGCGTCCCAAGTTGCCCATCCATAAGATTGGCGCTTTCGATTTTCACACCATTGGCAGTGATTTTCGGACTTAGATCACGCATGTGCGTTCCTTCACCCCGGGGGGTCGGAAAGGCCAAAAGGGCGACATCCCGGTAATAGCCCAGATTGACCGGCGGCTTGGAAACGAGCCCTGAGAAATGCGCAGGCCCCTTGAGCCTCTGTTCGCTGGTGACCACCACCTGCATGCTTTCCTCGGGCTTGATCCAGGCACCGCCACTATTAGACCAGCCGGGACATTCATGCACGGCGATTTGGAGGCCCAGCCGGTCGGCTTCGGTAATCGCATGTTGAATGACCGACCGCCACTGTTCGCTGCCAAACTTAACCGGTCCGGCCGGCACATGATTGGCCTCCTGCATGATCAAAGCTCCGCCAAGCCCGACACGCTTCATTGCCTCCAGATCCGCTGTGATTCCCTCTTTGGAGACATTCCCGTTCACCCAATGCCACGTCGTCTGCGGCTTGGCTCGATCCGGCGGATTCAGAAATCCACGCTCCAGTTCGTCCGCAGCTTTCCCGGCGGGCCCGGTCAGCAACAGAGCAGCAAAAGCGATCCTGACAATTTTTTTGATGTCCATATGTATTCCCTTTTTTTTGCTATTTATTCACACCCATTGTTACTCTGCAGAAATTTTTAGTTTTGTTTCTGTTTTCCACCGGTCTTTTTATTTTCATTCGAGGCTTCACCTTGAATTCATGGGCCGCATTTCTGCGGGCTACCTGCTTTCAAAACGGACTGCTGTTTCCTTTCCGGCGCTCAAAACACGGGTCCGCGGATCCACCACCGGATACGTTGGATCAATGCCCGCCACGTTCCTGCAGCCACTTTGGAGTCATATCGTCAAATCTAGGCTCCAACCCGGCCCGGCGGCAGTCGGCATCGACGCTTTCGCTCCACAAGTCATACTTCTTTTTCAACTCGGTGAGTTTTTCGGGGTACTGCGCCGCCAAATCGTGCTGCTCACCGATATCCTCTGCCAAGTCGAAAAGCATATCCTTCGCTGGCTTCTGTCGTGGCCCGGGATGTTCTGCCCCCTCCGTAGAGTGGACATATTTCCAGTCTCCTTGGAGGGCCGCATAATTGTTGCTAAGGGTACGGCATCGCCAGAACAGCGTTTCATGCGGCGCGCCGCTCTTTTGACCCGAGAGGAATGGGAGCAGGTCCACCCCATCGAGTCCGGAGCTATTGGCGCCCGCTGCGGCGAGCACGGTGGCGCTGAGATCGAAGCTGCACACGGCCTGGGCATATACGCTATCCGGTTTGATTACACCCGGCCATCGCATCAGCAAGGGCACGCGAATTCCCCCTTCGAAAGTCTCGGCCTTGGAGCCACGCAGGGGGGCATTGCACGAGCTATTGGGGGCGCCGCGCGTCGTCGCCCCCCCGTTGTCGTTGGTGAAAATAACCACCGTGTTGTCGGCCTGCCCAATGGCCTCCAATTCACCGAGAACTTTGCCAATGGCATCATCCATGGCGCTGAGCATCGCCGCATACGTTTTACGATTGGGATTGCGAATGTCCGGAAAACGGGCGCTGTATTTCTCAACAGCCTGCAGCGGAACATGCACCGCGTTGAATGCCAAATAGAGAAAGAAAGGTTTTTCGGCCGACCGCTGCCGGGAAATAAAAGCGGTCGCTTCTTCCCCGAAGGCATCCGTCAAATAGCGTTTTTCAACCACGGGATTTTGACCGCGGATGATTGGACTTTTGCGATCCCCATCTTCGTCTTTGGGAGGAATGTATGAATGCACCCCCCCATGAAATCCGAAAAACTCGTCAAAACCGCGATCCGGCGGGGTAAACCCGGGACTACTGCCCAAATGCCATTTGCCAACCATTGCCGTGGCATACCCGCACGCCTTGAGCCTCTCGGGGATTGTCGGAAATTTGACGGGCAGTGGTTTGCGCAAATCCTCGACACCCATCCGGTTTTGATAGAGTCCCGTCATGAGTGCGGCACGGGTCGGCGCACAAATGGTTCCATTGCAATGAGCATTGGTGAAGCGCAACCCCTGCGTGGCAAGCCGGTCAATATTCGGCGTGGGGATCTCTTTGCATCCATGCACACCGATATCCCCATAACCGAGGTCATCAGCGAGGATGAGGATCACATTGGGCCGGGCCGGGTGCGCCAAGGGGGAAGGTTCGGCAGCGTTCAGCTTGCCAAGCAACGCCAACGGAAGAATCACTGTCGATAATAGACGTTTGTGTGTGTTCATAATTCTTTTTATTTCGGTGGATTGTTCCTATTCTTCATTTCTGAGCGGGCGCCTTCGCATCGCCGTCCCGGGCGGAGGCTTCTTTCAATGCGCTCTGCAAGCGCTGAACGATTTCCGGATGTTCGGCCGCGAGGTTTTTCCTCTCCCCCACATCGGTCGCCAGGTCGTAGAGCTCCGTCGCGCCTTGGGTAGTGATCACCAATTTCCAGTTCTGGTCGATGAGAGCCCGATCGATTCCAAAGTGCCCATGCGTATAAAGCGGCCGACCCGCATCCGGCTCCTGCTGCAAGAGCGGCAGGATATTGCTGCCGTCCCACTTCAAATCCCGGTTCGGACGGTAACCTGCCAGATCGCAAAACGTCGGCATCCAATCGGTGATATGCAGGGGAACAGTGACAGTCCCCGGCTTGAGATGCCCCGGCCAAAACGCCAGACCGGGGGTGTGGATCCCCCCCTCGTACACATTCCCCTTTTGCCCGCGAAACGGCACGTTTTCGTCCCAGACGTAGGCTTGCTTGCGATCTTCGATGGACCTCGGGCGTTTTCCCGGCCTGCCGTTATCGCTCAGGAAGACAATCAACGTATTCTCCCGCTGGCCCAACCGTTCGACCTCGGCCAACACTTTGCCGACGGCCTCATCCAGATGCGAGATCGCCGCAAAGTATTTCCGGTCGGCATCGTCCTCGCTCGGGTACAAGTCCGTCCACCGGGCCGCTTCCACCAAAGGCGAATGCGGGGCGGTAAACGGCAGGTAGAGAAAGAAAGGCCGCCCCGGTTCAGCCCCCAGCCACTGAACGGCTTCCTTGGCGAAAAGATCGGTCACGTGACCGGGTTCCTGAATATTCTGCTTATTGCGGTAGAGAAGTGACTCCTTCCCCCCTCCATGGGAAGGAAGGTGAGTTATCGGATCAATTCCTCCGTTCCTGATCCCATAGAAATAATCGAACCCGAAGGTTTCCGGTCCGAAATCCAGGCTGGTACCCACATGCCATTTTCCTGCCATAGCGGTACGGTACCCGGCACCCTGGAGTACTTCGGCGATGGTGACGCAACGGTTATTGAGGTCGCCACGATATCCATCTTCACCGCGGTCATCGGTCATGTCGCCCATACTGGCTTCGTGCGAATAGAGGCCCGTCAAGAGCGAAGCCCGAGTCGGGCAACAGCGGCTTGTGTTATAAAATTGCGTAAACCGGAGGCCGCCTGCGGCGAGCTTGTCGAGATTGGGAGTGGGAATCTCGCTGCCATGGCAGCCCAGATCACTGAAGCCCATGTCATCCGCGAGAATGACAATGATATTGGGTCGGGCCGCTTCGGCGGGTGAGAGCGCTCCTGAAGAGAGTGCGACTGCAGGTGAGCAGGTGCCCGCCAATCTCACAATTCGGCTAATGGGTCTTTTCATAATTTCTGATTTCGGATTCGAATCCGTGAATACCCGGAAACAAGCACCCCGTCTTGTCGGCCGGGCTTGCAGGGGTCAGCAACTCGCAGTGCTGCCAGAACATTTCCGAACGAAAGCGACAGGAGCTGGGCGATGAGAATGATGGGGGCGATTTCATCGACCTGTTATTCTTTCGGTGGTTTGGATTGCGACCGGACCAAGGAGACCGGATGGTTCCGCTTTCTCGGAGGTCTTACGCAGGCAATTGAACAGCGTGGTAACCACAGTCACTTCCAGTTCATTGCTCCCCTTCCGGAGCGCGGTGTCTAGCGCATAGGTATGCGGCCCATACCACCGGACTCCCTGCGGTTGGCCGTTCAATGTAACCTCGCTGACGCAGTTGAGGACTTTACCCAAGTTCAAAGTCACGGTGTCGCTGGCGGGTTTGTTCCAGTCGAAGCGACAGCGATATGTTGCCCGGCCTGTGAATCGGTTCAGGCGTTTATCCTGGCTGTTCTCCAAGTCCATGAGTTTGAACTGAGCGATCTCGAAAACCGCTGCATTGGCCGGCTTGAAGGTGACCAGCCATGGGCCGGTGATTTCCTGAACCACTACCGGTTTGCTCGGAGCACCCAATTCTGTCACTACCGGTGAGATGCCATCGCTGGCAACCAGCAGCAATGAATGCGCGGGTGCCAACGATACCAGCACGCGGCCCGTCGCATCCATGGGAGCTTCACTACGAGTGCCAGTCTCTGGGTCCCATCGCTCCATTCGTTTTCCAGCGCGTGGGAATTTGACGATTGCCGCGATATCGGACTCGGTTGTGTTGGCGAAGAAATAGAGGTCGCGTCCATCGTCGTGGCGGTAGTGAATCTGATAAAGCCCAGCCGGATGGTTCTGGAATTGCACCGACCGTTGGATGCACAGGTCTGTCAGTAGTTGATCGGCCCACCCGAGACACTGTTCCGTGGTCGTGCTGGCACGCCACTGACCCAGCAAATCCATCCAGGGCACCGGTTTGTCCGCAGCGGGAACTGTTCCCGGAGGATCGCGACGCGTCACCGTTTGCGGAAAATCCCGTAGCACCTTCTGGATGATCTCGCGAACCTTTCGGTCCCCAGCTGCGGCATCCTTCAGGCTGGGACTGGCGTTGGGAACTTCACCGACAAATACGATTCTCCCTCCGGCACGGGCATAGCGGTCCAAAGCTTCAGCAGTGGCTGGGACAAGGGTTCGGGCTCCCAGCACTACCAGCGCGTCATAGCGCATTGGGCCGAAATTGATTTTACCGTCCCCAAATGTGGCCTGCTGAAGAACCTGGTCGCTGACGTAGTCGGCATTCGCTCCGTTCTGATTGATCCAGCGCCAGACTTGGTGTGCCCACGGCGGGTCGGTGTGAAACGGGTATCGGTTCAAGCCGGCCTGCCCCCAGACATCCGAGGTGTGAAACAATAACGCTATTTGGGCAACCGGTTTCGACGCCTGAAAGACGGCGTTAAGCCGGGCGTTGTAGTCCATCCATCGTCGCATATACGGCCACCAATTATTTTGCTCGCTAAAGTAAGTGCCATACTGGTTGCGCCCCGGGAACGGTTCGCCAGCTGGCGAGTAACAAAACCCGTGGAGAAAGGAGTGGTTGATGCCGCAGACAAAGTTGAAGTCATCTGCGCGTTTCACCAGATCGAGGGTTTCCTTGAATTTGCCATCCACGACAGTCATGGCCTCGTTGCTTGCAATCCGCCGTCCAGCCTGGTGTGCTCCGGAGGAGGTGTATTTCTGCCATACCGGCCAACCATGCAAGTCCGCATCGCGTCGAAAATTGGGCGAGGAAAATAACCAGTTATTTCCCTCCGGCATGTCGGGGATGCGGTAGCCATCCTCAATCCCGTAGAACCACGGGCAACCATAGGCTTGCCAGCGACAAAGCACTCCGTTCTCATGACACCAGCGGTAAAACGGATGCGCCATCCCGTTCAAGAACAGGTCTACCAGCAACCGGCAATAGTCATATCGGACACGAGCAACAGTTTCATCAAGCGCGCTGGGGGTGCTGACTAGCGTTGCCTTCGTCGCATCGACATCGAGCACCAACGGCAGATAGGGCATCAGATCATAGCCGTAGCGGCGCTTGAACTCCGCCGGTAAGCTTGGCGTCCAGTTGGCTTTGCTGATCTCGATGCTGTCACAATACAAAGCGCGCAAGCCATTGCTGAGTTTGCCGTCCAAGGCGGGAGCGACCCGGTCAGCGAAGCCCTTCAGATAATTCTCTATGGCCCTCGAATTGAAATGATCCGGCACGCGAACGGAATCATTCCCCTTCACATTCTTCAAAAGACGCACAACGCGAAAGATGTGTTTACCTGGTGGCACATCCACTCCTGTCGAACCTGCCTTGGTAAGTTCAGCCGTAACATCCTGCATTTCCTCAATCCGGCAGGCCGTATCCCGCGCAAGTTGGGCCAGCAGAACATCGCCGTCTGCTTTCTCGCTCTTCTTCTTGCCTTTCGTTTTCGTTGAGGGCTCTTTCGGAAGCAAAAACTTCTTCGGCCCTTCCACATGAAAAGTTTCCAGCACCACCTTGTGCAGGCTTTCTGCCTCAGAAACCCAGTCGCCACGAAATGGCCATGTCGCGGTCGCGCTCATGTCCAGAATCATCCCTTCCTGCTTGGCGGCATCGGCCGCTACTCGCAACAGTTTCAGCCATTCCGGGGACGGATAAGCAGGTTTGCTTGGCCAAGGGATGATATGCGCACCTCCCAGACCGGCCGCCTTGAGCAAATGCAACTGCCGACCCATCTCGTCGGCAGTCAAATCACCCTTCCACCACCAGTAACACGACGCCCGGGCCTCAGGCGGCGGCTCTTGAAACGCCTTCCACAATTCATCGGGCGAAGATTGCGCGGCCACAACACCCGCTAACAACGTCAGAAGCATTGAAATGTGTCTTTTGATCATAACATTTCTCCTATATTATTTATTTGTGACATGTCCCATGCCATTGGGGCGGTCAACATCATTGCCGCCAACATCTGTGCATAAATTTGTCGCATGTTCGTTCTCCTATTCATTCTGTTTGATGATTTCGTTCAGCTGAGCGGCTAAAGGCCGCTGGCTTGCTTTTTTCCCTCGATTCGGGTTGGCATCGTCATCCCGCATGGACGCCTCTTTCATGGCGGCCAGCAGCCGCTGCACCACCTCCGGGTGTTCCTCGGCGCAGTTGTGTTTTTCGCCCACATCCTCCGTGAGATTGTACAACTCCTGTTTCCCTTCCGGGGTGATGATCAACTTCCAGGGATCCTCGATAACATCCCGATTCAACCCGAAAAGGTTTCTGGAATAGAGAACGCGTTTCCCACCCGAAGAATCCCCCGCCAGGATCGGGAAAATGTTCCGGCCATCCCATTTCAAGTCGCGCGTCGCCTGGTACCCGCCCAGGGCGCACAACGTCGGCATCCAGTCGGTCACATGCAGCGGCGTGGCACACACTCCCGGTTTAAGGTGCCCCGACCAATTCACCAGCGCCGGGGTACGGATACCCCCTTCATAAAGCTGACATTTGTGCCCACGGAATGGCAGGTTTTCGCGAGGCAGACTCACATTCAGATACGCTCCCTTATCCGCATCCACTTGCATCAGGTTGCCCTGCCCCGGCGCCCCATTGTCGCTCAAGAAGACAAACAGCGTGTTCTCGCGTTGGCCCAAACGCTCCACCTCCGCCACGACTTGGCCGACGGCATCATCCAAGTGCGAGATCGCCGCCCAGTAAAGCTGATGGGATTGATCCGGGGCCGATTCCTTATAGATATCCATCCACCGCGCCGGCTCCAACAGCGGGACATGCGGCGCGGTAAAGGCCAGATAGAGATAAAAGGGCTGCTCCTTTTCCGCCCCGATCCATTTCACCGCTTCCCGTGCGAAAAGATCGGTCACATGACCGGGCTCCTCGACAATTTGTTTATTGCGGTAAAGCACCGAATCCCCGACGCCGCGCCATTTGTGGGTCAATGGCGTGCAACCGCCCCGCCGGATTCCGTAGAAGTAGTCAAATCCGAACGCTTCCGGCCCGAAGTTCAGCCCAGTGCCGATATGCCATTTCCCGACCATTCCCGTGCGGTAGCCGACCGACTTCAAGGCGGAAGCCACCGTCTCGGTTCCCGTGGGCATGACTTGGGGGGCATTAGTATAACAGTTGCAACCGAAACGGCTCCAGTAGCGCCCGGTGTTGAGTGCGACACGACTCGGCGAACACAAGCTGGCCACATAATGTTGATTCAGCCTCAGCCCTTGCGCCGCCAGCCGGTCAAGGTTGGGGGTTTTAACCTTCGGGTTCTGCCAGCCCACGTGTCCCCAACCCAAATCATCCGCAAGAATGACGATGATGTTGGGCTTGCGCGACTCCGCCGCGAACAAGACATTTGCAGAGCACAGTGTGGTGATCACGAGCAGTGGTAATAGGCGGGAACCTCCGGCAACTATCTTGCGGAACCACGGCGTGGGTTGGGGCTGAGTGTCTAGTGTTGCGGCATTCATGGCATCTCCTTCGGGTATTGATATTATATTATTGCTGCGGATTCAGGTATTCCCATTCGTCGTTCAATCTCTGTCATTGATTTTCATGGCGCAGGTTTCAATCCTTCCCACTTCACCACCCACGAACCGTCATTTGGAAAACCCGGGGCTGCTTGGGCGGGCGCGCCATCCCAGCCCGCGGCCATCATCGCCACCGCCCAAAGAAGACCGCCGTTGCCGGGCAGATACCAATGGCTACAGAACCCATTTGGCGAGTATTTGTTGCGCGGCGTTGCTTGCAACAGCCAGTCCATGGCCTCCTTGGTTTTGCCCAGACGCGCGGCCGTCATGGCCATCATCGGGTAATCACAGCCCCACAGATTCCCCTTCCACTCGCCAGATCGGAGCTCCTTCGCGGCCCGCTCATACGTCTTTTCCATGATCGCCGGATCGATCATCGGTCCGCGTATGCAGCCATACACTTCAAACCACGCGGGGCGGAGGAATCTGCCAGGGCTGCCTTGATTCCAGACGGCCGGGTGCGATTCCGCATCGATGTAAACCCCGTCCTTTACCGGCGGACGCGACAGGTGCGTCAGGATGTGATCCCATTTCGGGTCACGCGGCTGGCCCAGGCGTTCGCGCCATTTCTGGGCGATCTCGAGGCTCATCGCCCAATAATTGAGTTCACTGGTTGAATTCCAGGATTGAAAACCCGAGTTCCCTTCCGCCCCGCTCATCACCGGGGGACCGAGTATGTAACGGCCGCTTCTTTCATCCCATGCCACGAAATCCGCCATCATCGTGGCGGTTTCAAACAGAATCTTCTTCCACTGTTCCAGCGTCTCGTGTGTGGGCTTATCGCGGTAGAATAATTCGGCCCAATAGAACGGATGCGCATTCTGGGTCACACGGTTCGGCCCCCAGGCCCAGCTTTCCCAGCGGCCATACGGATCGGACATCTTGAGCCATTTGGCTCCCTTCCAGCCTTCGGCTTGAGCCTCGCGCTCTGCCGAGGGCAACCCCACGTCCTGGAACCATTGAACCCAGCCTTTCACGCATTCCGGGCGCCCCCACAACATGAAGTGGGCACCATGCCACGCCGTCATTTCCAGGTGGAATTTGCTCGCCCACTGATCAAAGCCGTGGAGACCAATCTCGGGGGGAGGCATCGAGCCGGCTGAGTTCACCCGCATGAGGTACTGCGATAGAACGATCCGGCGCTCGAGTTCTTTGCAGCGTGGATCCTTGCTGCCGGACAAGTCCATCGCGCCGCCAGAGGTCCAATACGTCTTCCACATTCCCGCCGAAGCCGTCCTGGTCTCTTCGAACGAGGGGAGCTTGGGGGCTACGGGCTTGGCTGAAAAGGCGCACACGGCCGTCAGCGTGTCCCGCCCGCCGGCGGAGAGGCGGTAGCAATGGCGCTTCGAGTCCGACTGAACCTGGAAGGTCTGACCATCGGACAATACCGCCTGCAATGCCTCGCCTCCAAGCGTGTATGAAACCTTCATTTGCTTGCGCACCTTGGGGAGGAAATCTTGGACCCCCAGGGCGCCGCGGTTCACCGTAATCGATAACCGATCATTTTTGATCGCCTTGGTGACTGCGCCGGTCACATCCACCCACGTCGTCTCAGCGCCATATTCGGCCTTGCCAATCACCAGCGACTTTAGCGGCGGCTCGGGAACCGGATCGTGCAGCGCCGCCCCCTCCGACCAGGCCAGCGCCACGTGATACTCCATCGCATCCGCCTTGCGCACGAAGTCGGCCCGTTCGCCATCGGTTCGGGTCCGTTGGGTTACGTGACTTTCGGGACGGCCCCAGTCATTGCCCGTACGGGTCGGATAGGGAAAATCCAACATCACGCTCAACTCCCCACTCGCAAGCAAGGGGGAAACGATCCGGACCGCCACCGTGTCCTGAACGGGGTGACAAACCGTTTCGACATGCACCGGCTGGCCGTTCAACTCATACTCGCTCACCAGCAAACCACTCCACAAATCCAGCTTCTGGCGGATGTTTTTTAGGCTCTGGGGAGTCAAGGGAACCGCAGCATCCTGTCCCGTCACAAAACGCAGCCGCCCCAGATTGGCGCGATGCGGATTATCATAGAGCCATCTGTCCAAGGCGTTCTGGTCGCTCAGATAATACCGCTTCCGGCCGTGGCTCATGAATTCCGTGCGCTTCCGGTCTTCCGGCTTCATGCCATCCGGCAACGGCGCCTCATGCCAACCCCAGTTGGACAACGTGTCTCCGCTGAAGCTTTGAAGTCCGGACACATCCGCATTAAAGGCAAAGTGACCGTTGCCTACCTGTAACAAGCCCCCCGGCTGGCTTAGTTTCACATTATGCCGCGTCACCACCGCCTGCCGGTCAATCGGCACGGAGGGCTCCGCCGACCAGCCCATTGATCCGGCCAGCAACGCGGCCAGAAAAAGTTTCGCCGTCTTATTTTTCAGTTTCATATTTCCCTCAAGGTGCAGGTTTCAATCCCTCCCATTTCACAACCCACGAACCGTCATCCGGAAACCCCGGGGCGTGGCGTTTCGGCGCGCCATCCCAGCCAGCGGCCATCATCGCCACGGCATAGAGCAGGCCACCGTTGCCTGGCAGATACTGGGGGGAACCGCCCGTATTGAGGCCCACCAAATCATAGTTATTCTTCCAGCATTCCTTCAGCAGGGCATCCACCGCGATACCGGGTTCGCCGGTGCGCGCGGCCGCCATCGCCATCCAGGGATAATCCCAGCCCCAGCATTTCGGCCACTGCCACGCCTCCCAGGTTTTCTTCACCGTGCGATGTGCCGTTTCAGCATCGACCGCGTCGATCGGCGGCAACATCCCGAACAACCCCACCTGATCCGGATGGTCAACAGGCGACTTGATGTAGGTGGCGGTAAAATCCACCTCTGGGGAACGGACGAAGACCCCCTGCTCTACCGGGATGGGCGCAAGATGACTGCGCACCTCGTCCCACTGCGGCTCGCGCGGCAGGCCCATGCGTTGCCGCCATTCCTGAGCTTTGTCCAGCCCCCAACGCCAGTAGGCGAGATCGAACGACGAGTCGCTGGTTGTGGCCAGTTCGCTTGGCAACATGCAGGGCTGCAGGTGGAAGATGCCCGTTTTCGGATCGCGTGTGGGATACCCCGCCATGTACTCCGCCGTCCCTTGGACAATATGAGCCCATTTTTCCAGCGTGGCGCGGGTCGGATGCAGGCGGTACTCTAGTTCGGCGAAAAAGATCGGATGAGGCTGCTTCCATAGCAGAATGCCACTGGGGCCCCAGCACGCCGAGCGCCCCTCGGGCCCCACCATCTTTCCCCAGGCGAGCCCCTTGAGCCCCACTTGCGAGGCCAGTTTGCGGGCCACCGGCTCAAATCGCCGGTAACAACCCAGCGCCTTGTCGCCCAGCTCCCACCGGTTCCAGAGCGCATAGTGGGCCAGGTGCCACCAGACCATCTCCATGTGAAACTGGCCCCGCCACATATCGATTCCCATCAGTCCATATTCAGAGGAAGGCCAGCTGCCCGCCGACTGTGCCGCCATCTGGTACTGCGAGAGGACAATGCGCCGCTCCAGCTCCTTCCAGCGCGCATCCTTGCTGGCGGACAGATCGATGGCGCCGCCACTCTTCCAAAACGATTGCCAGTGGGCGGCACAGCCGCGCTCGGTCTCGGCAAAGGATGGCAATGCGGCGGGCAACGGCGTCGGGGCATAAGCGCAGGCGATTTCCAGGACCTGCGACCCGCGCGCCGAGACCACATAAGCTCTGTCGGTCGTCTCTCCAATCTCCGCCCCCTCGCCGGCGGCCAGGCTGGCATGGTAGATGGTCTCGTCCAGGGTGCGAACGATATCCATGCGATTCCCCCCACGCGGCGTGGCCTGGGTCGCGTTGCCCGGAGGGCTCTGAAAATCGCCGATCCAGTTTCCGTTCTGCAAGGTCGGATAGCCAAAGTCCAGGGCCACGGCCAACCCGCCTGACGCCACCAGCGGCGATTCGATGCGCACCGCCACCATATCCAGCGTGGGATGCACACACGTCTCGACCTTCACCGGCTGACCATCGATCCGATACCGCGACACCTGCAGGCCCGTCCATAAGTCGAGGGTCCGCTCCAGTCCGACGATGTCACCGCGCACCAGACCGCGCCCATCGCCACGGACCAAACGCAGGCGTCCCAAGTTCAGGATGTGCGGGTTTTCATAGCCCCATTTCGCAACCCAAGCCAGGCTGGGCGGCAAGGACATCCCGCCAATCTTCGTCTGAGCCGTGCCGGTGGCCGGCACCTGATCCTTGGTACAACCCTTGGGCAAAGG
>Ga0194053_10001558_pt1 | contig 14543 bp, 8 predicted proteins | sample SepL228m_MetaG_FD_161684 | JGI IMG/M metagenome (GOLD analysis project Ga0194053, IMG submission 161684) | Anoxic zone freshwater microbial communities from boreal shield lake in IISD Experimental Lakes Area, Ontario, Canada - Sep2016-L227-8m | ecosystem: Environmental > Aquatic > Freshwater >... | reverse complement strand
GCCGTATCGCCGACTTTCAGTCGGCAGACCGTCCGAAACTCATCGCAACGTGCCTTCCCCGCTTGACCACTTTCGGTGCGTCAACAGGCTGGAAAACCTGCGCTACGAGGTTGGCAAGGAGTCCGAAGTATCGTAGCGCAGGTTTTCCAACCTGCCGTATCGCCGACTTTCAGTCGGCAGACCGTCCGAAACTCATCGCAACGTGCCTTCCTCGCTTGACCACTTTCGGTGCGTCAACAGGCTGGAAAACCTGCGCTACGAGGTTGGCAAGGAGTCCGAAGTATTGTAGCGCAGGTTTTCCAACCTGCCGTATCGCCGACTTTCAGTCGGCAGACCGTCCGAAACTCATCGCAACGTGCCTTCCCCGCTTGACCACTTTCGGTGCGTCAACAGGCTGGAAAACCTGCGCTACGAGGTTGGCAAGGAGTCCGAAAAATGTGAGATGTGGGCACCCGCGCGAACCCGTGATTCCGATGACTCTCAATCGATCATCCGTCTGGTCAAACCTTCGTAGGCGTCAATGCGGCGGTCGCGCAGGAACGGCCAGTGGATGCGTGTGACATCCACTTTACCGAGGTCCAGGGGCACGACGAGGATTTCATCCTGTTCCATGCCGGCTTTGGCGAGGATTTCACCGGAGGTGCCGGCGACAAAGCTTTGGCCCCAAAATTCGATGCCATCCCCCGCGAGCTTTTCGTGGCCGACGCGGTTCGGCACGGCGACGAAGCAGCCATTGGCGATGGCATGGCTGCGCTGAATGGTTTCCCAGGCGGCGTGCTGCCGCGGGCCATGCTCCGCTTTCTCGGCCGGATGCCAGCCGATGGCGGTGGGGTAGAAAAGGATTTCCGCGCCTTGCAGAGCGGTCAGGCGCGCCGCTTCCGGGTACCATTGATCCCAGCAGATGAGCACTCCGATCCTGGCATAACGAGTTTGCCACGCGCGAAACCCAAGATCGCCCGGGGTGAAATAGAACTTCTCGTAGAACAGCGGGTCATCCGGAATGTGCATCTTACGATAGATGCCCAGGAGCGACCCATCGGCGTCGATGATCACCGCGGTGTTGTGGTAGAGGCCGGGCGCGCGTTTTTCGAAAAGCGAAGCGACCACCACGACTTGTCTTTTCCTGGCCAGGGTTTGAAAGGCTTTGGTGCTCGGCCCGGGAATGCGTTCGGCCAGTTGAAAGCACTTGTGATCTTCGCTCTGGCAGAAGTATTGCGAGCGGAACAACTCCTGGGTGCAGATGATTTGGGCACCTTGTGCGGCGGCGCGCTCGGCAGCCGCCAGGGTTCTATCGAGATTCGCTTCGGGGTCAGCGGAACACGTGGTCTGGAGCAGGCCGACATTGACGATGCCGTCCGAGGCGCAACGCTTCATGTCGGTTCAAAGCTTGGGCGAGCGCCGGGTGGATGGGGTGATTACCTGGGTGCTCACTCGGGAGGACTGGATCTCGACCGGGGGAATCATCTGGACAAACAAATCACGAATATACTTTCCGAGCGTCTCGTTGGTCGGACCGTACCCGGAGTGGTAAATGTAATGTTCGAGATCATAGAGCAACTGGTCGCCGGTGGCATAGCGCTCGGGAAGGTCGCGGGCCAACGCGCGCTGCAAAATCTCATTGAGCCGGTCATCCACGCGTTCGTCGAGCTTGCGAAAATCAGGAATGGGAAGCTTCATCATGCGCTGCCGCGATTCCTCGGGCGAGCCGCCCTTGAAGACATTTTTCCCGAGCAACAGATGCGCCAAAACCACGCCGGCGGAGAAGAGATCGGAGCGCTTGTCGGTGATCTGAAAATTGGCCTGCTCGGGGCTCATATAATCCGCCTTGCCGGCCACCACTTCGCCTTCGTTGTCCACAAGCAAACCACGGGCTTTGGCAATTCCGAAATCCGTCAGCTTCACGTCGCCCTCAAACCCAATCATGATGTTCTTGAAGCTGACATCCCGATGGACGATGCCCAGCGGCTTGCCGTCCTTGTCGGCCTTGGTGTGGGCGTAAGCCAGTCCGCGCGCGACCCGGCTGACGATGAACACCGCCAGTTCTTTTGGCAATACGCGCTTCTTGTCGGCCAACTGCTGGGCGAACTGTTCGAGGTTCACCCCGCGAATCAGTTCCATCGCGATGAAATAAATGCCATTGGTTTCGCCCAGATGATAGGTCTGAACGATGTTCGTGTGGATTAAATCGGCAACGAGCTTGGCTTCGCCGATGAAATTCTCGATAAACTGCTTTTGATCGGCGTAGTTCTGGCGAATCACCTTGATGGCGATGTGTTTGACGAATTCGCGCGCGCCAAGCTGCTCGGCTTCGTACACAATCCCCATACCGCCTTCGAATATCTTGCGCACAATCTCGTATCGAAATTCATTTTGAATCGTGAAGATGGCCACGCGCGCATATTGGCGCAATGGGATTTGAAGTCAAGCCTCAGGTCACCATCTCCCATGGCAGGTGCGCATCTCAGATTTTTCGGGCTTGCCACACTCGTAGCGCAGGTTTTCCAACCTGCCGTATCGCCGACTTTCAGTCGGCAGACCGTCCGAAGGCTCCCCACCGTGTGCTTCCATCCTTGGCCACATTCGCTGTGTCAGCAGACAATCAACCTGCGATACAGAAGATTGAAAATCTGCGCTACTCCCTCCACGCGCAGGCAGCCGCGCAGAAAAATCTTCCAAGTCATCGCACACGGCTGCCGCCTTTGGAACTACCTCCAAGCCAAGTCGGTCAAGTTACTCGGCCCATTCCGCCGGCCCGCCGACTGGTTTGCCAAGATGCGCACGTCCCGAAAAAATGTGTCGATTTGTGCTTGCGCCACAAGACTGGAGCGTTTTAATTGCCTGCAGGTCGAACACGACTTTAACTAAACCAAACGAAAAACACACTGGACATACTATGGCTAAAGCACTCTCGAAATCACAGATCGCCGCCGCGCTCGCTGAACAGAACCAGATCACCAGGAAACAGGCCGTCGAGATTCTCGACAGCATCGCGCAATTGGCATACCAACAGGCCAAGAACACCTTCACCCTGCCGGGCCTCGGCAAACTGGTTCTTGTCAATCGTGCCGCGCGCCTCGGCCGCAATCCGGCCACCGGCGAGCAAATTCAAATCCCGGCCAAGCGCGTCGTGAAGTTCCGCATCGCCAAAGCCGCAAAGGATGCCATTCTCGGTGCGAAGTAAGCACGCCCTTTTTCACAGGCACTCTGACACGGTCAGGGTGCCTTTTTTATGAAAATCGCCGTCGTTGGCTGCGGGGCGGTCGGGAGCTATTACGGCGCGAAGCTGGCTCAAGCTCGGCACGATGTCCATTTTCTCCTCCGCTCGGATTACGAGGCCGTTCGGCGCGATGGGATTTTCATCCAAAGCGCCCAGGGTGATTTTCAGGTTCGTCCCCGTTGCGCTAAATCGCCGGAGGAAATCGGCCACAGCGACCTGGTCCTCATCGGGCTGAAGACCACTGCCAACGGCCAATTCGGCTTTTTATTGCCGCCTCTGGTCGGTCCCGAAACCGTCGTGCTGACGCTCCAAAACGGGTTGGGAAACGAGGAAGCTCTTGCGCGTTTGTTCCCAGTGGAGCAGATCATGGGTGGACTCTGCTTTGTCTGTTTGAACCGCGTAGCGCCCGGCATCATCCATCATCTCGGTTATGGTCAGGTCGTCCTGGGGGAATTTGAGCACCTGCCGCAACCGCGCACAGATGCCATCGCTGCCCTGTTCGACCAGGCAGGGGTGCCATCTGCCGTGACGGAGAACCTGGCGCGGGCACATTGGGAAAAGCTGGTATGGAACATCCCTTTCAACGGACTGGGAGTGGCCAGCGCCGCGGGCTTCGAAGGTTTCAGCCAGGTTCTCTCCGACCTTCGCGCCTCGCCCGCCGTCCATCACGTTTCACCCACTCATCAGTGCCTGACCACGGACAAACTCCTGGCGGATGCGAAATGGCACGAACTGGCGCGCGAGTTGATGCTCGAGGTTATCGCTGCTGCGCGCGCAACGGGGTTTGACATCCAGGACACTTTGGCCGGCGAACAAATTGAGCGCACCCGCTCAATGGGCGCCTACAAGGCTTCCACGTTGATCGACTTTGAACGCGGCCAGCCGCTGGAACTGCAAAGCCTGTTCCTGGACCCGCTGCGGCAGGCCCGCCAAGCCGGCGTGGCCATGCCCCGCCTCTCGGCACTCTGCGCGGTGCTCAAAGGCCTGGACAAATCGACGCGCAGACACCATCGGGCTGAGTCAGATTGCGCTCTACCCGATCCGAACCACTAGCGGCCGTCCAGCCTCAATCACCACCGGTTGCTTCAAAGAAACCTCGAGCATGCCAGCATTGAACTGAAACACGCTCGCAATCGATTTGCCTCCACAATCGACTCGCACTTGTTGGGGGGCGGAAATCGCGCCCAGGGCCAGCTTCCCGACGCCTAATCGCCCTTCACGAACGGTGATTTCGTTGCGCTGCGCCTCTCCTTTCCGCGATTGACTCAGGCTGCCCCATCCCTCGGGGCCGGAGAAGAAGCATTTGAAGTTTTCGGGTGTGAGGCACGGCACAAAGCGAAGCGCCTGACGCGGCCCGTCATATTCCCAACCTGACAGCGCCAGCAACAACGAGGCCGAGGACATCGCGCGGGCGTAGTGGCCGCCGCATTCGATCTCATTCCACGGATTGCGTTGAATCGGCGGGCGCGGGATGCCGTCGTAGCGGTCACGAGCCCCCTTCACGATGGCTAAGCCTTCCTCGATCAGTCCCTCGTAAATCATGTGCGCCGCAACCTGGTACTCAATACCCGTCCAGACTTCATCCGAGTAAAGCATCACGTGGTCCGGCCGGCCGCCTTTGGGCCATGTGCAAATGATCAGCCCCTTGTCTTTGGCTCCCGCAAAGGCCCGCGGCGCGTGCTGCCAGCCGGTGAGGTCTGACTTGAAGTTGTATCGAAACACGGCCCGCAGCGCCGTTACCACCTTGTCCCGTGGCAGGATATAACCGAGGCCAAGCTGGTGCGCCCACCACTGCCCGATGAGTTGGTCCGCCATGCAGCCGGGTCCGACCTCCCCCTGGCGCTTGAGGTAGTCGGCCAGATGCTGTTGGAAGTACTCGCCATTCCAACAAAGCTCGACGAGCTTCTTCCGCCCCTGCTCGAAAATGCCGTGAAAACGGTCTGCGGTTGTTCCATCACCCTGGCGTCGAGCCCATTCCTCACCCGCACGCAGCGCGGCAAGGTAATACCCGCTGATAAAAGTCGTAACGCCGTGCAAAGCCTCATCATAGGTATTCCACTGGTCGTCCTGCAACACGCCGCTCGGTTGTCCGCCGGAAGCTTTCGCATCGCGCGCAACCAGGTATTCAACCGCGCGTTTGATGTGCGGCCAGTATTGTCGGAAAAACGTGTCGTCAGGTTGATTCAGAGCCTCGCGGTAAGCCTTCAGTATGCAACTGGCGTGCCCATCGGCAAATGGTTGCTCGCCCGTAGGCCGCGGCGGGGAGGGCACCTCGGTGCGGTTATTAACACCCCCGTCCTCACGCTGCTGATGCATGAAGTCAATTCGCCGCATGTCTCTTTCGAGTTCGGGGAACAGCCGCGCGAGTGTTTGCTCATACCCCCACACATGAGTGCAGGTCGGATCGCAACAACCGTTCGAGCCTTCCCAGCCATAAACGTCCCCGTTGGCAATGCGGAACACGACCCCTATATGCCGCAGGATGCCAGCGTTAGCCGTGACACAGTCCAAAAGCCAATAGGGCAGGGTGGAGTCATAGAAGCTGTGGCGGAATTGCTCGGTGCGGCTGCGCAGCTTGGCGTAATCTGGCGCAACTTGCCGCAGCAGGGCCCGAGCATCGTCCCATTGAATTGCGTAATGACACCCCATCCAAGTGCCGCTCGCACTGTATTTGTTGGGATAATGCCAGGCCAGAAGGAAGGGCGCTTCCACCGTTCCACCGGCCGGAACACTCACGGACGTGGCGACTGCGCCGTTGACCGTGCGGCTGATGGGTGTGGGTGCATTCGGCTGCGCCTTGTCCAATGGAGAAAAGCGGCCTTCGGCGCAAAAGACCTTCCACGCCTCGCCCCAATCTTCAAAGGCCGGCAAAACCGTGGTCTGACCGCTCAGCACAGCCAGGGCCAGCGTGCCGAACCCCGGCGCTTTGGGATGCTGCCCTCCACCCGACCCGGTGTAACTGGCGCCAACCAGGCCGCAGACGAACTCGTAGGCACGCTGCCGGTGCTGACTGAATTGGGCGTTCGCAGGCTCCAGCACCGCGCCTGCCACAATCACCACCCGGCCCTTGCCGACAGGCCGCGTCAACAGAGCGCGGCCGTCGGCGGCCTGGGATTGCTTCCCATCGGGGTGCAAAACGAGATTATCAAACCGGACCAGCTTGGCGCCGCTGGGTGTGTCGCCCGCTCGATGAACGGCGCTGAACCGTGCGGGAAGCACCTCATCGAGCAACAACATGAGCGCGCGATTCGCAGGCATATCCGAAAACTCGATTTGGTCCGCATTGATATGTCCCCATCCGCCCTTGGCCTCATCCACAATTTCAATCTGGGCGGTTTGGCCCTTGAACTCGCCCACATCCCAGGACGCGGCTTCGAGCCGTTCCTCGTCCTTGCCCGCAATGGCACGCACGACCTTGCCATCGACAACCAGCCGAATCTGCGTAGTCGCTTGATGCCCGCCGCCAACGAGGAACCGAATGAACCGGCGTTGGATGGGAAACGGGTTGCTGATCAACCGGCCCATGGTGTCATCACCATTCAAATAGCTATTGACAAGACCGGTGCCGAGAAAACCGGATACGGGGTTTTGGTTCGGCAGCGTGCCATGAGCGGGCTCTTTGCCAAATGCTTCGCCTTTGACCGTCCATTTGTCGTAACCATGCTCGAAGTCCTCAAAGAGGATGTCGGGCTGCTGGTTGACCTCCCCAACCGGTTTGCCGCCGGTCCACGATGCATAGGCTTCCAATAGGGGCATGGACTGACCCGAAAAAAGCAACGTCGCCCCTTTCTGCACGGCGCCAAGGGCCGCGCGCAGGAACGGCTCGGCCAGCCCGGCCGCCGGTTCCTCGAGCCAGATCAGCGTATGGGCCGGATCGGTGATTGTCTCCTCGCGCAAGGGCTTGGTGTCCAGCACCTCGACGGTAAGCTGCTTCGGCCGGTCAGGCGGTGGCGCGTTAAGAGCCTTCAAGTTGGCGGCGGTGAAGATCGTCACCGGTGTGTCGAGCGTCGGTTCGCGGCCCGCCTCGGCGCGCATGAACAGTCCACTCGAACGCTCGTCGCGCAGAACCTCGTTCACGTTGCCGCCAAAGGCGGGATTGTTGACGCGGTTGTTCTCCCCGGACGCTTCGTAGCCGACCGGATTCTGCATCAAAGCCGCCAGCGAAACTGTTTGCTTGTGAATCGTGGGATTATGAATGCGGAAGACCAGGAGGGCCAGCGGCAGGGATGAAAGGCTCGTGTCGAGCGGTGCGAACGGGCTGAAAGCGTTCAGCTCAATTTGCACGGGCAAGTCGGCGTCCCGAAATACAAGCTTCGCGCACGGGTACTCGCCGGTCAGCTCGATTTGCTTTACGCGCGGCCAGTCCGGTCCTCCGGCGGTTTGCAGGAGCCGGGCGGTGCCGCCCGCTTTGGCGAGAAAGTAAAACGGAACCTGGCCGTCACGGAGTGTATTGAAGAGCTGCCAGGTCGTGAATTGCCCATCGGCGCCAATCTCGAAATTACCCGTGCCGATGCCGCCCAGGTGCATTCGGGCATCGGTATGTTTGTCGGAAAGATAAAGCCGCGGCTTGGCCGCAGCGAAGAGATCGCGCCGCCAACGCTGAAGTTCGTCAGCCGGAAGATCGAACGCTCCCCAGGCAGGAGTGGCCAGCAGCGTGGCTGCGGTCCCTGCGCCAACCAGGCCAAGAAATTCGCGCCGGTTGAGCGGCTTCGGCCCGCAGTTTCCAGAACAGTTGCACTTGCGCATCAGTAGATCCTTTCGGTTTCAGTTATTCGCCCGGATTGTCGTTCACCGAGGCTGCCGGAAGGTTAGATGCGTTCCCGACTTCTGGCCATCGAGATTTTGAGAATCGCTAAAGCTTGCGCAGCAGGTCGGCTGACTCCTGCTCGAGCAGTTCCAAGGCTCCCGCTTTGGGACGGAATCCACCGTAAAACAGGTGCGCGACCTCGACCTCGTAGCCGCCTTCGGCATAGGCGGCACGGGTTGGCAGGTAGCCCATGTCCCCGTTAGCGTACCCGATGAGATAAACCTTCTTCTCGCTGCCACGGCGGAGCCAGTCAGTGAACTCAGAAAATACCTCGGCGTTGGCGCCAAGCAGAACAATGTCTCCGATGCAAACTGCGAATAGTTCTGCGTCGCGATGGCTGTTGCTACGGCCAGCCTGGATTTCTGCGATGAGAGAGGACCGCCAATGCTCCACTACTCGCCGGTACTTGTCGCCCCATTCAGCCAGCGATTTCTTGTCCTGCAAGGCCCTTTTAGCGAACGCTTCGATCTCGTTTACGTCCAGTGTGTCCATCGGCAAGGGGAGGATTCGCGCGACGACGCGGAGTCTTGCCGCCAGCAGCGGTGTTGCCTGCTTCAAAAGCGGCCCAACGGCCTCAGCCACCTGTTTGCCCCACGCTTCAATTTGCGTGAAGGGGACATTCTCGGCTGGCGGATTAAGGTTGGCACAAGCACCGTTAGTGACGAGCACGGTGGGATTGCCGGGCAATTGCCGCGCCAGCGTGAGCGCGGCCTGGCCGGGGATGTCCGCGCTAATGTGGCGATTGGTCGGACCGAGCGCTACAGGGTGCATCGGGTAATTTGCCAGGACGGCGACAAAAGTGCCGTCGCTGCGGCGAAAGCCGACCGCCGCTACGCGCGGGTCGGTGTGCGAGGACGCAGTCTTGCGCCGGTCAATGGCCAGGCGCAGGTGGCCCTCAACGGTGACCACCTCAACTTCCTCCGTGTGAGCCAAAGCCGCCTGCGCCGCCGCTCGCAGTCGTGCCAGCAGAAAATCGACGTACGCGGGGTCGTACTGGCCGACTTCCTGCAGATGCATCGTGCATGGCCCCGAGTGCGTATGGGTGGCCGAGAGCATTACCTGCCCTTCGAGCAAGTCGAGTCGGTCCTGTGCCCAGTGTCGAAATGCAAGCACGACGGAGCGATCGAATCCGACCAAATCGCAGTGTATCCAAAGGAGCCTGATCTCACCGTCGGCCAGATACAGTGCCTTGGCGAAGAGCGGGTCGAGCACGCCAATGGAGGGCTGGATACGCGCAGCGAAGCCGGAAAGTTCGCCGCCCGGTTTGGGCGTGATATCGATTTGGAAAATCCCGAGCTTCATGGCTTCAATTGCTTAACTGCGGTGCGGATGGGCCACGAGGTGAATGGATGCGTGCGCAAGGGTTGCCCGCCAAGAAAAGCCAGAGTTTGTGACATGGGTGCTTTATCGATATTAGGCTTCCATTTATTCTAGCGCTCAATTTGGATACTTCCCATCGAACCTCCTTTTCAATTGCTGAATGTCATCGTCCAGAGTTTGCTTCTCAGGCTGGTAATGCCCTGGAAACTCCTGCTTCAGCCGCTCCAACAAGTGTTGCAGGCCGTCGATGTAAGCTTGGGCCGCCAGCCGGGAGTGAGGCATCGCCAAGAGGCGAGTGAATTGTTCCTGCACCGCGTTGAAACCCGTGTTGCCGCTTCCGTAGATCAACATTCCGGGATACGCGTCCACTAAGTTCTTCAGCACCGCGCGCTGCGGCGCCGTGTCCGCCATCTGGAGAATGGCCTGTCCCACCGAACGGCTGGGATCGTAGGCCGCCGGGTTCCATGCGTAATCGAGGCAGGTCAGCAGCGGGATGCGGTTGATCTCGTTCTGTTTGCACATCGGGTTACTCATGTAACCGTCCGCGACCTCACAGAGGTCAGGATCCCGGTCGATGACCGGGCCCAGGTGCATGGTCGGGCGGTCATCGTTCACTGGGTAGTTGTCCCATAGGAACATGCGGTGCCCACACAGCCTGCGGAAAGTGTCCGCCCCCTTGCGCGTGATCTGGCCAACAACAGCATCCCCCGTCCAGAACACATAAACGTCTTTATCCAGCTCGCTGGCCAGCGCTTCCAGATACGGCTTCTGCTCCTTGCCCGTCCCGTCGCCCCAGTAATAGGTGGGGCAGAAGATCATCTGCGCCTCCGGATCCTTGGCTCGCAGACGATGAAATATCTCATTGACCACCCGCGCCTGGCTCGAAGCGTTGATGCCCTCGGTGATGTCATCCAGCGAGATGTTGAACCACTTCACGCCCAGGCCCTGCATCCAGGCGTAATGCTTGAAAAGCGCGTCCACGCTGCCCGGCGAATTATCATTCACCACGCGCTTCGCACAGATGTTCGGATTCATGCTGAAACAGAACGCGATGCCGTGGCGCTGGCATTCCCGCACGACCTCCTCGTATGCCTTCTTCTTCGCGTCCGGCAAATCCTCCCACCAGCGGTTGCATTGCGGGTCGCCCCAGTGGTAGTGCTCGATGTCGCACATGCTCCCGTAGCAATTCATCAGGAAGTTCAGCTTGAACCGCGCCAGGCAGGGAATCTCCGCCAGGTATTGTTGCGGCGTCCACATCCAGCCCTTGGTCCCGCGGAACTTAAACCCGGGTCGCCCGCCGTCTGGCAGCGGCTCGGGGAACACGCGCTTCTCCACGGGCAACGTCACCCAGAAGTTTTTGTGCAGATCGCGCCGAATGACGTATTTCTCGGGCGCAACCACACACGCCGCCACCTGGAACCAAGGCGGCATCCCCACTTTGCCATCCTTCTCCCGGCAAACGATGACCAACGCGTTCTCCCCTTCCTTCAACACCCCCGCCGGGATGGGAAACCGCTTGGTCTCAAAAGCCTTGGAAGAGAAGGTGTTGCGCCCTTCGAACAGCACCCGTCCATTCATCTCAATCGCAATGATGGACTGGGCGGGGTAATCATCGTCGCGCCCTTTCAGATGCACGAACAGCGGCCCCGGCGGCACACTCTTGAGCGGGAATGTCACCTTCATCGTCGCATGGGCGCCTGTCGGCAGGGCATAGACATAGTTCACCTGCTCCCCGTCGCTATCCGAGCCGAACAGGTCTTTGGCGCCCCCTTGAAATTCTGCGCCGGAGAAATGAGCCAGCGCTGCCGGCATTTTGTCCTCCGCTCGCAGCGGCAGAACAGCGGTTAAAGACAAGAGGATTAACAGACAGGCATCTTTGGTTATCATTTGGTCAGTTCGAGTTCGGGTTTGAGCTTCGGTTTTTCAGCCGCCGCCGCATCGAGAATCCGCTTGAGCAGCCAGCTTCCGGCGACGATGCAACCAGCGATGCTAACGCCGAATCGAAGCCAGTCTCCCACATAAACCGCGTTGGTCGCCAGCACAAGGCCGAGGGAAGCGATGATGCCGAGCATCGAATCGCCAAACATCCGGCCCGCGGTCGGTTCGCCGAGATCCGCCAGTTGCACCTCGCTGCGGATTGGTCCCCAGAAGCCCGGCGGGCGGCAGCGCGCGTAAAAGCGCTTCAGAGTCTCCTTCGATTCCGGCGGCGTCAGGAGGGTCACCGCGATGAGCACGATAAAGCTCAAAGCGAACAACAGTCCCAGCCCTTGCCACATCGGCTTGCTCTGAAAATCAAGGACAAACCAAACGATAATCGACAACGGCAGCCCCAGGACGATGGCCGCCAGTTCTCCCCACACATTGAAGCGCCACCAGAAAAACCGGAACCAGGCCAGCGGCAGAAGAAAGATCACCATCGCTGAGTTGATGAACATGAACCAGCTCACCATGTTGTCCACGAAGAGAATAGTAACCGTAGCCGCAAAGAGGAACAGGCAGAGCGTCGTGAGACGGCTCACCCAGACCTTGTCCTCGGCTTTGCCAAAGCGGGCGGGCATGAGGTCGTTCACCACGAAACTGCCGCCCCAGTTGATGAGTGAGCTAAGCGATCCCATGAACGCGGCCACTTCCGCCGCCACCAGCAGGCCGATGAAGCCGTGTGGCAAATGGGAGTTCTTGATCAATTCGCCCCAAGCGTGCGCCGGGTCCTTCAGCAGCGTTGTGCCAGCCGGCACCGCGCCTACGTTCGTCTGCAAATCCGACGTCCAAAACAGCGACATGGCAACGATGCCCAGTCCGATCAACGGCAGCGTGCGGAAAGATAACGCCAAAAAGGTGTTGAAAAGCTGTCCCCCCACCGCGTGCTGCTCGCTGCGCGCTGCCATAAAGCGCTGGGCCGTCATGCCTTCACCCGCGGTCGGTGACCCGGCGAAAAACCAGCCCTGCAAAAACAACACCCCCAATGTCAGCACATCAATGGATGGCGTTGGGGGCGTTTGCACCAGGCCGAGGGGGCGAATCTCACGCACACGTGCGATAATTTCATGCCAGCCACCGTGGTTCGAGACCGCCAGCACAAAAAACACCGTGCAGCCGATAATCATGATAGCGAACTGCACCACATCGGCATAGACCACACCGAGCAACCCGCCAAACATGGTGTAGATCACAGTAATGCCGCCGAAAATCAGCAGCACCTGAATCGTGGTCAACGGACACAGCGGCGCAATGGTCTTGGCGAAGAATCCGGTAATGTAGGCGATGATCAGAACCGCGAAGCCGAAACAGCAGACGAACGCGTAGATCTTTCGCGCCACCATCGCCGGCGCGCCGCCGTAGCGCAGGGAGATCAACTCCGCCGTTGTTACGATTTGCATCCGCCGCCACATCCGCGCCCAAACAATCGCCACCAGCGGCATCCAAACCACCCAACTCGTCCACCACAGCCAATTGCCCGAAAGTCCGAACACCAGCACTAGCATCACGAAGGCACCCGTGCCGGAACTGTAAGTCGCCGTGTTCGACAATCCGATGGCCCACCATGGCACGTCACGATCACCCGCAAAGTATCCCGCTGCCCCCTTTTTCGAAGAACGCCGCGCGAACATCAGGCCGACCAGCAACACCAACGAACACGAGGCCGCCACCACCAGCCAGTCAATGAAACTCATACGTATCTAAAACTTTGTTGGATGGTTTCTTACTCGAACGTGGCGTCCATGTCGATTCGTCTGGTCACCGGCGCCCGTCACAGGGCTTACCGTTCCAAGTTCGGCATCTGATCTTATCGAGTTGGCCAGCCGTGGTATTCCAGCCCTGTCCTCTGAGTGAGGAAAGGGCTGGTATCCACTTTCCACCCTTCTCTTTAGCGGACGAGTCGGTAGAATTTCGCAGTTGATGAAGTCGGCACTGTGACTTGCCAATTCAGGCCCGAACTTACGGGGCTGTTCGTAACACTGGTCCAGCCTCCGCTCAAGTTGGCTGCCTGTTGGAGTGTAAACTTCCCCGCGTTGCCAGGCCAACTGATCACCGCGTATCCACTTGCGGCGCTGATCTGAAGTACTGCCGGCCCAGTCAAGAATTGCTCGGAAGTTAGAATGCCGAAGGACACCCGCATTTCATCCATCAGGCCTTGGTAGTCAACAATCCCGTAGGGCGTAGATCCATTGATCCACGCGCCGATGGTGAAAAAGTCGTTATTGAAGGCCACAATGTTGGCCATCGGCCCACCATTATCAACCTCGAAGCCATCCACATAGATATTGAAGATCGGACTTGCGCCACTCTCGTCCATGGTCACTGCGTAATGATGCCAGGCTCCGTCAGTGGGGTAGGGAGCAACCCTGTATTGCCAACCAGCAGCAGGACCCGTGCTGGTTTGGGACGTCTTTAACTGGGGGGCGCCTTCGTTCATGTCAAAGTAAAAGGCGCCTTTGACGAGGTTGGGGTCGTTCATATCATAAAATGGCTGCATCGGGCCGCCGGGCGAAAACTTAGCGAAGAACTCGATGGTTATTGCGGTGTAGGGCGAGAGATCCAAAGTTGCAACCGTCTGCGCGTACGAAGCTCCGTCGAATACGGCGCTGTTGGTAGATCCTGGCGCGTTGGAGGGGAAGTCGGAGGATGTTGTGATGCCGTTGATCGCCAGGTCGTTGCCATTGCCAGACGAGTCGGCTGCCAAATTGGCAGCGTCGAATTTCCAGTAGGCGATTGCGGAGTTCGTTAAGACGGTTAAGGTCGCAACAGAACTGGTCACGGGCGTCGCAGGTGTAGCGGACAGCACAACGTTAAATTGGGCTGAATTATCAATCAGAGTCGGAAATGGCAGGGTGTAACTGCTATTCGTGGCACCCGCTATATTTGAGCCATTCCTCTGCCATTGATAGTGCAGTGTTTGGTTTCCATTCTGCACAGTTGCGACAACCGTGAATGTTGCCGGGCTGTTTGTCACCACAAACGTATTCTGCGGTTGCCGGTTGATGAATATCTTCGGAATCTGAGCGCCGATCAAGAATTGCGCGGGATTTAGAATGCCGAAGGACACCCGCATTTCACCCATCAGGCCCTGGTAATTATAGTTGAAGTCGGGGGGAAATGCGCCGATGGTGAAATAGTCGTTGATGAAGGGATAAAGTCCGCCCGCCTGTCCACCCGTATCGACCTTGTAGCCGTCAACATAGATATTGAAGACCGGACTTG
>Ga0194053_10001556_pt1 | contig 14553 bp, 11 predicted proteins | sample SepL228m_MetaG_FD_161684 | JGI IMG/M metagenome (GOLD analysis project Ga0194053, IMG submission 161684) | Anoxic zone freshwater microbial communities from boreal shield lake in IISD Experimental Lakes Area, Ontario, Canada - Sep2016-L227-8m | ecosystem: Environmental > Aquatic > Freshwater >... | reverse complement strand
ACTGACAGTGAAACAATACGTTGAAAACCAGCAACATCATCAGGTCGAAATGCCTAAGTTACCCCTTGATGCCTAAGCCCGCGTAGCGGGCAAGATAGAAACCGCCGGCTTTGCCGGCGGTTTTCATATTCCTCTGCGAGCTAATAAAATAAGTTTGTTTGGATTGGCTTTTCCTTGGGCTTGCAGATCAGCTCGTGGCGTTTGTAATAATGTGCCGATGGCACATCGTGGATGCAAGTTGTCTTGACCGGGCAGCTGCCGCAGACATTGTAATAGCGTTGAGTCTTGTCGGTTCGCCAGCTGGCGCCGGCAGGGTAGTTGATGGCTGTTTGGCGGCCGCGGTATTCGTCCATGTAGCCGACATTGCCCGGGCTGTCTTTGCAGCAAGAACGTGAATAGAGCCAGAGCGCATTGCAGAGTTCGACCGGTTCTATTTTGTGCCGCTCGCAATAGACAAGCGACACTTCACGCAGGGCGCTGATAAAGCCGTTACGCCAGATATTCTTGCCGTAATCTGCTTGGTCTATCTGAATAATATTGTGTTCGACCATCATGCGCATGACATGAAAGTCTACAGGCACAGGTATCATTAGCGGTTTGACTAGACCGGTATCGACCAAGAAGTAGGACAGCATGCTGGCCATCTTTTCTTGGAAGCCTAAAAAGCCGTTGGGCTTGTCCGGGTTAAATTTACCCTGGTTGACAATGCGGTGATAGAGCAATGAGTAATCGCCATCCAAGCCGTCAAAGAGCATGAGCGGGTTGCCGTGCCAGAAGTAGTCGAGTTTGCGGAAATTCTTGACCCAGAAGCCGGCGGTCGCCTCCGCTCCGTAGTTGAGCGAAGTGCCGACAAAAAGCTTGCGGATAGCCGCTTGGTGGCCTTCGAATTTTTCCCGACGAAAATAATCTGGTCGAAAAATCAGCGGATACTTTTGGTATATCGGACTTAGTGTCAATATGGCTTGCAGGCTATTGATGCCGCCCCGCATATAATAGCAGGAGCAGAACAGGAAGCAGGCTAGTTCGGTGTCGGTTTTAATATTTTTGGGCAAGTTTTCTTTTATATGAGGCAGCTGGGCCTTATCGTAGGGCGGCGCGCCCGCCCGCAAAAGTTGTATCAGTTTGCCGAAAACTTTTTCGGCAATATCCCAATTGATAATAATCGGTGTTGTCGCCATCGTCAGCTTTCTAATTAGTTGTAAAAGGACTATTTTTGCTTGTGTTGATAGATATAATACAGATTGCCGCGATTGTCAAAAATGCTTGATTTTGCTAAGATTAAGATATGAAGAATGAAATAATTATTTATCAAAATAAAAAGGGTGCAATAGAGTTCAAGGGTGATTACAAGAAAGAAACCCTTTGGGCTAATTTACAGCAAATTGCTGATCTTTTTGATATAGACAAATCGGGTATTTCTAGGCATATTAAGAATATTTATCAAACGGGCGAATTGCAGCAACGGTCAACTGTTGCAAAAATTGCAACAGTTCAAAAAGAAGGAAAAAGGGAGATAGAGCGTAATATAGAATATTATAATTTAGATGTAATGTTGTCGGTTGGCTATCGGGTAAATTCAAAGCAGGCAACTAGTTTTAGGCAATGGGCGACCAAGACTTTGCGCGAATATATCACCAAGGGTTTTGTGGTGGACAAGAATCGAATCAAGAATAATTATAGCCAGTTTTTGGAAGCAATCGAGGCTATCAAGCGATTGGTGCCGGCTGGGTCAAACATTGATAGCGCCAGCGTCTTGGAATTAGTAAACGCATTCGCCGATACCTGGCTGTCGTTGGATGCTTATGATAGAGACGAATTGGCTGTTAGCGGGGCTACGCGCAGAGCTGTGTCTTTGACTGCCGCGCAATTGGAAAAAGCTTTAGCTGAATTCAAGGACGAGCTAATTAGACAGGGCGAGACTACCGAGTTATTCGGCCGAGAACGACAACGTGAATCTGTGGCCGGCATAGTCGGCAATGTGATGCAATCTTTCGGCGGGCAACCTCTGTATAAGACTGTGGAAGAAAAGGCAGTGCACCTGTTATATTTTGTAGTAAAAAATCATCCTTTTGTGGATGGCAACAAGCGCAGCGGGGCCTTTGCCTTTGTTTGGTTTCTGAAAAAAGCAGACCTATTGGAAAAATCCAAGATTACTCCACCGGCGCTGACTGCGTTGACACTATTGGTAGCAGAAAGCAGCCCGAAAGATAAAGAGCGGGTAACGGGGTTAATATTGATGTTATTAAAGAAGTAGTTTTTTCGATAAGCTTGACAATTGTAATACAATTGTAATACAATCTATAAATAATAATTGAATTAGATAAAATATATGCGTCAAGTTGTTAGTTTGTCTCTGCCCGCGCAAATGACCAAAGGACTTAAGAGTCTGTCAAAGAAAAGGGGCTTTGCTTCTGTCAGCGATTATATCAAACAGTTAATCGAACAAGACAAGGATTTGATTTCGGTTGATGAATTGTTGGTTATGGTCAAGAAGGCGGAAAAAGAATACAAAGGAGGCCGTGCTGTCACTGCCGACTCTTTAGCTGACCTATTATGATGGTCGGTAAGATTTTGTATTCATCTGATTTTATAAAGCAACTGAAAAAATTGCCCAAGCGGATTATTGTTTTAGCTGTCAGCAAAGAAAAAATATTTAGAGCAAACCCTTTGCACACATCGTTGCGTTTGCATCAATTGCAAGGCAGGCTGATCGGCCTTTGGTCGTTGTCTATTTCCGGCAGTTATCGGATAATTTTTGAACGCCAGGATAATGGCGATATTTTGTTTGTATCCATCGGCAAGCATGATATTTATCGGAATATGTAATTTCTGAAAATAAGATATTTTTTGCAGATAAAAAAATCAAGCCCGCGATCATGATGATTACGGGCTTTTAGATATGGCGCCAATTATTGGCATTAGTCGCATTAAGCGGCGAGGAAGCGGGCAGACTTTTCCCTGGTTCCATAAAACTTACTCCTGAGTGTTTGAGATAAATGGTAATAAGAATCGATACGCGTCGCGAAATGGGCATAGTTGTCCGGAAGTTCGCGGTTGTTGCCAAAGAGATAGAGATTAGGCACGAGGCCGATCAGGGTTTGCAGCTTGTGCAAGTCATCGTCGACATAGGCGTCGAGACCGAGGTGGCATGCCACATCAGCTTTGGTTTCGCCGGGTCCGGCGTGATGGATTTCCAAGTACTGCAGCAAGCCGTGGCGTTGCAGGATTTCGTAGCTCAGCTTGAGGCTGCGGCCATAGTTGGAAGTGACGACTATCAGCTTGAAATCGCGGGCAAAACGAGTGATAAACTCTTTGGCTCCGTAAAGCAGCGGCATTTGATGGCCGATGAAGTCGATATGATAGACGTAGCGTTGTAACTCGGTGTATTGTTCCAAAGTTAACAGTTTTTTTTCGCGCACTACGATTTGGGTAGTGCAATCAACGGGCGCAATCTCGATCTGGTACAATAGTTCCGCGATGCGGGATTTGAGCAGGCCGTCATCGAGGATGACGCCGTGGATGTCCAAGCCCAGCTTGGGCGGTCCCTTGGTAGAATTATGGTGATGTCGCATAGACACCCTCCTTCCTGTAATTATAAATGAACGATTAATTAGTTGGCTTAATCTTAGCAAAAAATATGGATAATTTCAAGATATGTCGGATAATAAAAAATATGAGCAAATGCTCATATTTTTATTGTGCCCAAGGAGGGACTCGAACCCTCACTCCGTTGCCAGAACACGATTTTGAGTCGTGCGCGTCTACCAGTTCCGCCACTCGGGCTAAAAATAAATTGTTGAATGTAGCCACTCGGGCTTATTCGATTCTTAATATAACTAGACTAACAAAAAATGTCAAATCTTGGTCGTTGTCAAATAGTCGGTGATAGTTTATAATGGATACAATATGGGAAAAATCATTGCAGTAGTAAATCAAAAGGGGGGTGTGGGCAAAACCACTACTTCTGTTAATCTGGCAGCTTATTTGGCTCATTTGGGACGCAAAGTGCTGTTGATTGATATCGATCCGCAGGCCAATGCTACATCTGGTCTGGGCATTGATCACGCTAACCTAGAACACGGGCTCTATGAGGCTATTTTGGGTGACAAGCGTCTGACTGAAGTTATTATCGAAACAGGCCAACACGACCTGCATATCGTGCCGGCCACCAATTCTCTGGCCGGCGCCGCCATTGAGCTGGTTAGCATGCCGGAGCGTGAATTCCGTTTGTCCAAGCTAATCGAGGAAGTGCGCGATCATTATCATTATATTATAATGGACGGCCCGCCCAGCTTGGGTCTATTGACCGTCAACAGCTTGGTGGCCGCCGATGAAGTCTTGATCCCGGTGCAGTCCGAGTATTATGCCCTGGAGGGATTGAGTCAATTGTTGTATACTATAAATCTGATCCAGGAGAACCTCAAGGCGGATTTGACCGTCATGGGAGCGGTCATCACCATGTTCGACAAGCGCAACAGCCTGTCTGCCCAAGTGATGAACGAATTATACAAATATTTCCCCAACCGCATCTTCCGCAGCATCATCCCTCGCAGCGTCCGCCTAGCCGAAAGTCCCAGCTACGGCCGTTCCATCCTAGGCTATGACCCAAGATCCAAAGGCGGGAGGGCCTACGAGAAGCTAGCCCGAGAAATCATTGCTTTAGAGCAGAAGTAATTATTCATTAGATTTTACATTTTAGTTTTAACTTTTAACATAATTTATGTCCGGACTTGGCAGGGGCCTCGGATCCCTTATACCTTCTAAAATTACTCCGACGCCGGTTAAACCGGTGGTTTCGGCGTTGGCGTCAGAAACGGATAACGAGCCGCCTTTTGCCGGCTTGCCCGAAGGCTTCCGCGAGCATGTCTTGGACTTGGATGTCGATCTGATCCGAGCTAATACCCATCAGCCGCGCCAGGATTTCGCCGAGGGGGCTTTGGCCGATCTGGCCGAATCTATCCGCGAACACGGCATCCTGCAGCCCTTGGTAGTTATCAAGAGAGGAAATAGCTATGAATTGGTGGCAGGGGAGCGCCGTTTGCGCGCGTCCAAGTTGGCAGGTTTGACCAAGGTGCCGGCTATTGTGCGCGATTTCGATGAGCAAAAGAAGATGGAATTGGCCCTAATCGAGAATATCCAGCGTGAGGACCTCAATCCGATGGAAGTGGCCCATTCTCTCAAACGGCTGTCCGATGAATTTAATCTGACTCAAGAATCTCTGTCTAAGCGTCTGGGCAAGGCTAGGCCGACCATTGCCAATAGCCTGCGTTTGCTAACTTTGCCTTCCGAAATACAGCGCGCTTTGTCTGCCGGTATGATAACCGAAGGCCACGCCAAGATACTCTTGGGCTTGGAATCACCGGTCAAGCAACTGGTGATGTTCAAGAAGATCGTGGCCAACAAGATGAGCGTGGCCGATACCAGCACTGCTACTCGCAAAACCGGCGGCACCAAGCAGGCCAAAGTCAAGGTTTCGACCGCCGATTCGGATAATGAGGCCAAGATTAGGGAATATTTGGGTGCCAAGACCGAAATCAAGAAAAGCAAGCAAGGCGGCCAGATAGTTATTTCCTTCTTTTCTGATGATGAATTGGAGGGAATTATCAAGAAAATAACCAAAAAATAACAAATTAGTGCTTGACTGGTAGTGGTAGTATGTATAGCCTGTGGAAAACTACTTTTTGAGGCCGATAATTTATCGAGAAAAACAGACAAATTAATATTAGTTTTGACCTAATATTAGGTTAAAAATAACTCAATCTTGACTATTTTAAAAATAGTTCCGAGGATATTTGACATTTTCAAATATTTTTGTTAGTATAAGTCTAATTTGAAGTCAGTTTACACAAGTCAATCTACTAACTTAACTTGATGAATACTACAGCGACCAAGTTTCAATGGGATACGCGCCTTTTAGCGTCTTTGCTTAATTAAAAGCTAAAACCACTGGAACAAGGGTCGCTTTTTGTTTACACGATTAATGTTAAGTCCAATAATTTGCCAGATTTAAAAATTAGATTTCCTGGGGCAAACGATGCCTCCGGAGTTTTTGTTTGTTTTTTAGCTAAGAAAAATATATGCCAAAGTCCCAAACAAATTTCGATCGCCATTCCAATCGCGTCTACTTTGTAGAAAAGGAATCGGCGATGCCCATGCCTGATTTGATCGAGGTTCAGAAAAACTCTTACGGTTGGTTTATGCGTGAGGGTCTGTCAGAGCTTTTTGATGAGTTTTCTCCTATTACCGACTTTATCGGTAGGGACTTGGAGTTGACCTTCGGCGAATATTACTTCGACGAGCCGAAATTCAACGAGATGGAATCGAAGGCCAAGAACATTACTTACGAAGCGTCCTTGCGCGTCAAGGCCACTATGCGTAACAAGAAGTCGGAGGCGACCACTACCCAAGAAATCTTCTTGGGCGACTTCCCTTTGATTACCAAGAACGGTACTTTTATCATCAATGGCATCGAGCGTGTCATCGTCTCGCAGCTGATCCGTTCGGCCGGTGTTATCTTTGGCGCTACCAGTGTCAAAGGCAAGAAATGCTATAACGCCAAGATTATCCCGAACCGCGGCGCTTGGATCGAATTGGAGGCCGATTCTTCCAATGTCATCTGGGCTCGCATTGACCGTAAGCGCAAAGTAGCCGCTACTTCGCTGTTGCGCGCCTTTGGTTTTAGCTCTAATGAGGAAATCAAGGCCTTGTTTACCGAGATTGACCCAGAAGGCGAGGATTCCTTTATCGATGCCACTTTGGGCAAAGATATCGCCTCTAACGAAGAAGAAGGCTTGATCGAAGTCTACAAGCGCATCCGTCCGGGCGATCTGGCTACGGCTGATAATGCCAAGAGCTTGATTCACTCCATGTTTTTCCGCTTTGACCGTTACGATTTCGATCGCGTCGGCCGCTACAAACTGAACAAACGTTTTAATTTTAATATCCCTAATAACAAAGAAACTCGTGTTTTCCGCCGTGAAGATTTGGTAGCCATCATGTCCGAGCTGATCCGCCTGTCGGTGGAGCAGGCCAAGGAAGATGATATCGACCATTTGGGCAACCGCCGCGTGCGCGCCATCGGTGAATTGTTGCAGAACAAGACCCGCGTCGGCTTCTCCCGCATGGAACGCATTATCCGCGATCGCATGTCGATCATGGATATGGAAACCATCACTCCTAACAAATTGATCAATGCCCGTCCGTTGATCAGCGTCGTCAAGGAATTCTTTATGAGTTCCCAATTGTCCCAATTCATGGACCAGACCAATCCTCTGTCCGAATTGGAGCACAAACGCCGTCTGTCAGCCCTGGGTCCCGGCGGCTTGACTCGCGAGCGCGCCGGCTTTGAAGTCCGCGACGTGCACTCCACCCATTACGGCCGCATCTGTCCAATCGCCACTCCGGAAGGTCCGAATATCGGTTTGGTCGGCCACTTTTCTTCTTATGCCCGTTTGAACGACTTCGGCTTTATTGAAACTCCTTATAGAATGGTTTTGCATGATGTTGAGAACGAACCGAACAAGACCGAAGGCCGCATCGCCCGTGAAGATGTCTATGAATTGGGCAAGAACGGCGAACGCAAGACTATAATCATCAAGGCAGGCGAAAAGATCGACGCCAAAGCCGCCCGCAAACTGCAAGAAAAGGCCGGTCTGGTTTTGATACCGATTAAGCCCGTAGTCACCGATGAGATTGTCTATCTGGATGCTTTGGAAGAAGAAAAATATATCAGTTCCGCCAGTACCACGCCTTTTGACGAACATGGCCACTTTTTGGTAGCCAAGGCCGAAGTCAGAAAGTATGGCGAACCGACTGTCGAAGATGTCGACAAGATCGACCTTTTGGGCGTCGCTGCCAATCAAATCGTCTCTGTGGCCACTTCCTTGATTCCTTTCTTGGAACACGACGATGGTATCCGCGCTTTGATGGGTACGAACATGCAACGTCAGGCTGTGCCTCTCATTAATCCCCAGGCGCCAATCGTCGGTACCGGTATCGAATACCGCGCTGCCCGCGATTCCGGCCACGCTATTGTGGCTGATGCCGATGGTGAAATCGTCAAGCTGGATGGTGGCAAGATTGTGCTCAAGGGCGCTGACGGCAAAACCTATGAACATCGCCTCAATAAATATCTGCTTTCCAACGCCTCTACCTGTATCAACCAGCGTCCGACTGTTTCCAAGGGTGCTAAGGTTAAGAAGGGCGACTTGATCTCTACCGGTCCTTCTATTTCTGACGGCGAACTGGCCTTGGGCAATAATGTCCTGGTCGGCTTTATGACTTGGGAAGGGTTCAACTACGAAGATGCTATTATTATTTCCGAGCGTTTGGTCAAAGAAGACTTGTACAGCTCTATCCATATCGAGAACTACACTATCGACGTACGCGATACCAAGCTTGGTCCCGAATTGATTACCAATGATATTCCGAATATCTCGGAAGAAAAATTGCGCAATCTGGACGAACGAGGCATTATCCGCATCGGCGCCGAAGTATCATCCGGCGATATCCTGGCCGGCAAGATTACGCCTAAGGGCGAAACCGAACTCTCGGCCGAAGAAAAACTCTTGCGTGCTATTTTTGGCGACAAGGCCAAGGATGTGCGTGATAGCTCCCTGTATCTGGAACACGGCGAACACGGCAAGGTGGTTGATGTCAAAATCTTCAGCCGTGACCAAGGCGACAAATTGTCGACCGGCGTCATCCAATCCATTCAAGTCACTGTCGCCAACCTGCGCAAGATCCGCGCCGGCGACAAGATGGCCGGACGCCATGGTAATAAGGGCGTTATTTCTAAGATCGTTCCGCCAGAAGATATGCCTTACTTGGAAGACGGAACTCCGTTGGATATTATCCTGTCTCCTTTGGGCGTCGTCTCTCGTATGAACTTGGGTCAGCTGTTGGAAACCCATTTGGGTATTGCGGCCAAGAAACTGAATTACAAAGTAGCTACGCCTCCTTTGAACGGCTTGTCCGAGGAACAGATCCGCGGCGAATTGCGCAAGGCCGGTTTGCCTGAAGACGGCAAGATGGTTATGACCGATGGCAAGAGCGGCGCTATTTTCGATAACAAGGTGACCGTCGGTTACAAATACATGTTGAAGCTGAACCATATGGTGGAAGACAAGATCCATCAGCGCAGCATCGGTCCTTATTCGCTTATCACGCAGCAGCCTTTGGGCGGCAAAGCCCAATTCGGCGGCCAGCGTTTCGGTGAAATGGAAGTCTGGGCCTTGGAGGCCTACGGCGCTGCGCATAACTTGCAGGAAATCTTGACCATCAAATCCGATGACGTTAGCGGACGTTCGAAGGCTTATGAGGCGATTATTAAGGGCAAGACTATCGAAAAGCTCAATGTTCCGGAATCCTTTAATGTCTTGGTGCGTGAGTTGAAAGGCTTGGGTCTGGATGTTGAATTGCTCAATGCCGGCGGACAGGCGATCGACTTCGAACGCGAAGAAGAACGCCCGGCTCGTCCGTTGGTGAGCGAAGATGCGGCTATCGTAGACGAAGAAGCTCCTGAGGAGCTGAAACTGACCGACGTCTTGGCGCAGCCGGAGATTGTGGTGCCGTTAGAAGAGGCAGAAGCCTTGATCGATTAATTAGTTTTATTAGACTCATACATATATGCTTAATCCAATTAAGACTAGTGATTTCGAGGCTATCCGCCTGAAGGTCGCCTCACCTCAGGATATCACCAGATGGTCGCACGGCGAAGTGATTCGTCCCGAAACCATCAACTACCGCACACAGAAGCCGGAAAAGAACGGCTTGTTCTGCGAACGCATTTTTGGCCCTTCCAAGGACTATGAATGCCATTGCGGTAAATATAAGAAAATACGTTACAAGGGCATTGTTTGCGAAAAGTGCGGGGTCGAGGTAACTCGTTCTATCGTGCGTCGCGAACGCATGGGCCATATATCCTTGCAGACACCGGTTACTCATATCTGGTTTTTGCGCGGTTTGTCTTCCAAGGTTGGTTTGGCGCTCAATTTGAGCGTTCAGTCTTTGGAAAAGGTGGTCTATTTTGCCAGCTTTATTATTACCGAAGTCAACGAAGAATTACGCGAGGCGACTGTTGAACAGATTAAGGAAGAATACAAGGCCAAACGCAAGATGTTTGAAAACGACTTTACTAACCAAGCCAAGAATATCAAGGCTAAAGAGGCTAAATTGCTCAAAGAAGAAAAATCGGCCTTTGAAGCCAAGGACATCTTGGATCGTGAAATTAGCGCAGCCGAAAAGGTGCGCGATGAAAAGATGGCTTCTTTGGAAGAGGCTTTTTCTCAGGCCACCAAGGAACTTAAGAGCTTGAAGGTGATGAACGTCATCTCCGAAAACATCTATCAGAATCTGAGCTTGAAATACGGCCACATCTTTACTGCCAGCATCGGCGCCGAAGCGATCCGCGGCTTGTTGGCCGAGATTGATTTGCCGACCGTGATTGAAAGTTTGGAAGCCGAGTTGATTGACATTATCGAATCCAAGAAAGACAAAGCGATCAAGCGCCTTAAATTTTTCAAGAATCTTCAGAAGAATAACTTGCGCCCAGAATGGATGATTATGACCAAGATTCCGGTTATCCCTCCTGATTTGCGCCCGATGGTGGCTCTGGACGGCGGCCGTTTTGCCACCTCCGATTTGAACGACCTTTATCGCCGCATCATCAACCGCAACAATCGCCTGCGCCAGCTGATCGAATTGTCCGCTCCGGAAGTTATCTGCCGCAATGAAAAACGCATGTTGCAAGAAGCGGTCGATGCCTTGATCGACAATTCTATCCGCCATGGCAAGACCGTAGTTGCTTCGACCGGTCAGAAACGCACTCTGAAATCCTTGGCCGATTCGCTCAAGGGTAAACAAGGTCGTTTCCGCCAGAACTTGCTGGGCAAGCGCACCGATTATTCCGGCCGTAGCGTTATTACCGTCAATCCAAATCTTAAATTGTCCCAGTGCGGTATTCCGAAGCGCATGGCTATTGAATTGTTCAAGCCCTTTATTATTTCCAAATTGATCCAAGCAGAAATCGTCCATAATGTCCGCTCCGCCAGCCGCTATATCGAGGCCGGCCATGATATAGTTTGGGATATCCTGGAAGAAATCATCAAGAAGAGCTATGTGCTGTTGAATCGCGCTCCTACTCTGCATCGTTTGGGTATCCAGGCTTTCCGTCCGATTTTGATCGAAGGTTTGGCCTTGCAGATCCATCCGTTGGTTTGTACCGCTTTTAACGCCGACTTCGACGGCGACCAAATGGCTGTTCACGTCCCATTGACCGAAGAGGCTAATTGGGAGGCCGAGCATCTGATGTTGGCTTCTCGTAACTTGCTTAAGCCGGCTACCGGCGACCCAATCGTCACTCCTTCGCAGGATATCGTTTGGGGCACCTATTACCTGACCAGCGAAGAAGAAACTCCGGCTGACAAGGTCAAGTATTTTAGCGACGAAGAAGAAGCCAAGCTGGCTTATGCTATGGAAGTAATCGGCTTGCGCCAGAAGATTAAGGTCCGTATCAATAAATACGGTCTGGAAGGCATGACCGAAACGACCGTCGGCAAGATCTTGTTCAACGAGCTGTTGCCTGAGAAATTGCGTTTTGTCAATAAGGTAGTAGGCAAGAATGAAGTCAAGAATCTGTTGCGTGAGCATTTGCAGCACTTCAGTTCCGAGCAGACCGTCGACTTTGTGGACAATCTCAAGAATAACGCTTTCAAATATATTACCCGTTCCGGCCTCTCTTGGGGTATGGGCGACATGGCTACCTTCGAGGAAGTAGAAATCAAGATCAAAGAAACCGAAGCCAAGGCTGAGGAGGTGGTGGAAATCTACGAAGAAGGCTTGCTGACCGATAGCGAACGCTATGCCAAGGTTATCGAGATGTGGACCAAGACCAAAGAAGAAATCACCGAGGTTTGCACCAACCGCTTGGATAAGAATGGCCCTGTTTATTCCATGATCAAATCCGGCGCTCGCGGATCTTGGGCTCAGTTGACTCAGATTTTGGGCATGAAGGGTTTGGTAACTTCACCTTCCGGCGCTATTATCGAATTGCCGGTCAAAGGTAACTTCAAAAAAGGCTTTGATGTCTTGGAATATTTCATCGCTACCCACGGTGTGCGTAAAGGTTTGTCCGATACCGCCTTGCGTACCGCTAACGCCGGTTATTTGACCCGTCGTTTGGTGGACGTCTCGCAGGATGTGATCGTCTTCGAGGAAGACTGCGGCGATGATGTCGGCGTGGTCTGGACCAAGAAAGAATGCGACGCCATCGGCAAACCGCTGATCGCTCGTATCATGGGCCGTTACTTGTTACATGATTTGAAGAATGAAGCAGGCAAGGTTTTGATTAAGGCAGGCGAACTGGTGACCGAAGAATTGTCCACGGAATTTGCCAAAGAAAATATCCCCCAATCGACTATTCGTTCTATGTTGACCTGCCGCGCCGCTCGCGGCGTCTGCCAGACTTGCTATGGCTACGATTTGGCCTACAACAAGAAAGTTCAATTGGGTGTGGCTGTTGGTATTATCGCTGCTCAGTCCATCGGTGAACCTGGTACTCAGTTGACTATGAGAACCTTCCATACCGGTGGTGTGGCTGGTGCGGACGATATTACTCAAGGTTTGCCTCGCGTAGAAGAAATCTTCGAAGCTCGCACACCTAAACGCAAGGCCTTCATTGCCGACGTGGCCGGTACTGTCAGTATCGAAAGCCAGGAGCGCAGTATGCAGGGCCCAGATGGCAAGACTATCTTGTCCAGCTCCCGCGAGAAATTGCTCAAGATTGTCTATCAGGGCGAAGAAGCCGACCGTTATGCCTTTGTTGAATATGCCGCGGTCAAGAGCAGCAAGATCAAACCTAAGCTGGAGGTAGAAGTAGGCCAGCATGTTAAGAAAAATGAATTATTGTATACTATCGGCGAGGTTGAAGTCAAAGCCAAACGCGCCGGCCGCGTCGAGATCGACAACAAAGCGGTCAAGGTGCAGACTCCGGCCGAGAAGATTCGTGAATATCTGATTCCTCGCGGCTTTACTATCATGGTGTCCGAAGGACAGGTGGTAGCGGCCGGCGATCAGTTGACCGAAGGTTCCATCGAATTGAAGCGCATGTATGAATTGAAGGGGATCGAAGAGACTCAGAAATACATTGTGCGCGAAATCCAATATGTTTACAGCTCTCAGGGCCAGCCTTTGAATGACAAACATATCGAAATCATCGCCCGCCAGATGTTCTCGCGCGTGATGGTGGAGGATGCCGGCAGCACCGATCTGCTGTCGGGCGAAGTGGTGGAAAAGGTGATCTTTGACCGCGAAAACAAAGCCGAGTTGGCCGAGGGCGGCACGGTTGCCAAGGGACGCCAATTGTTGATGGGTATGACTAAGGTCAGTCTGTCCACCAACAGCTTCTTGTCCGCCGCTTCTTTCCAAGAAACCAGCCGTGTCTTGATCGATGCCGCCGTTACCGGCAAAGTCGACCATTTGGAAGGCCTCAAGGAAAACGTCATCATCGGCCGCCCTATTCCGGCCGGTACCGGTTTCTACGAACGCAATCCTCATTTGGCGCCCAAGGTTGAGAAGCCGCTAGTGATGAGCGATGTCGAACCAGAGGTGGAAATCGAGGCCGAGAGCCTGATTGAACCAGAGGTTACGGCCGAAGTTGAGCCACCAGTGGTGAGCGAAGCCGAAACAGAAAACACAGAAGAATAATTTATCAGACTATAAACAAAACACCTCCGAATTTTCGGAGGTGTTTTGTTTATAGACATCACCGAGCAATTGGTCACCACACCAATAAGTGGTATAATGATATAAATAGCTTGGTACAGTATACTAGTATACTGTACCAAGAATATAATTAATAAGATAAAAAAATATGGGAGGGAAATTAAAAATGCATGATTTAAGCGATGCGCAAAGGAAGGCGTGTCTCGGCGATTTTTGTTCGATTGTCGGCTCCTTGCAAGGTTATGATGAAGCCAAGAATTTTTTCAAGGACCTATTAACCACCAGTGAGATGATAATGATTTCTCGGAGAATCCAAATCGCCAGGCAATTGATGAAAGGCTGGACGCATGAACAGATCAGGGAGAATCTGGGATCTGGTAAAGCGACTATTATTCAGGTAGATCGATGGCTAAATGAAGGCTTTGGCGGCTACAAACAAGTGCTAAAAAAATACAAAGCAAAAGAAGACGAAAGAAAGTCATATATACCACCTGCGCCCTTTTCTTTTGATGATCTTCGCAAACGATATCCCCGGCAGTATCTGCTGATAAACCTGTTCATGGCCGCCAAGAACAAGAAAAACAATGATAAGTAATCTTGGTACAGTATACTAGTATACTGTACCAAGATTACTTGTGTTGCTGGAGAGTGAGATACTGTAAGTTGCTATTTGGGTTGCATCTGTCTTTATATTGATGACTTTTGATGAATAAGTTCAGATACATTTTGGACTCCGAAGGAGTACAAAATGTTCAATCTGAGTGAAAAATATGGAGGCATAAAGGGCTTTCATAAGTGGTATGATTACGCAGTAAAGCAAAATACGCGTAT
>Ga0194053_10001555_pt1 | contig 14556 bp, 16 predicted proteins | sample SepL228m_MetaG_FD_161684 | JGI IMG/M metagenome (GOLD analysis project Ga0194053, IMG submission 161684) | Anoxic zone freshwater microbial communities from boreal shield lake in IISD Experimental Lakes Area, Ontario, Canada - Sep2016-L227-8m | ecosystem: Environmental > Aquatic > Freshwater >... | reverse complement strand
TAATATAAAAAAGGAGCTAAGAATGTCAGCATTGAAGGGATCTCAAACAGAAAAGAATCTTCTTGCGTCTTTCGCCGGAGAATCGCAGGCGCGTAACCGTTACACCTATTTTTCGTCGCAGGCACGCAAAGAAGGCCTGATACAGATAGCCATGATTTTTGAAGAGACTGCAAACCAGGAGAAAGAACACGCAAAAAAGTTTTTTAAGCAGCTTGAGGGTGGTGAAGTGATGGTTCAGGCAGGTTTTCCGGCTGGTGTAGTAGCCGATACCGCAGCCAACCTCAAGGAATCTGCCGCGGGCGAGCATTATGAATGGTCCGAGTTGTATCCTGGGTTTGCCAAGATTGCCAGGCAAGAAGGTTTCGATGCTGCCGCAAAGATATGGGAAGCGGTGAGCATTGCGGAAAAACAGCACGATAAGCGATACAGCGATCTATTGAAAAACGTTGAGTCCGGCAAGGTGTTCAAGAAAGACAAGTCGGTTGTCTGGCGCTGTTTGAATTGCGGTTATCTCCATGAGGGTCCCGAGGCGCCTGAATCCTGTTCGGCATGTGCGCATCCCAGAGGCTACTTCGAGATATTGGCGGAAAACTGGTAAGCAGTTGTCTTATACTGTTTTGTTGCTTCTCAAGTAATTTAGAGTAAATAAATATTACTCATCAACACTTTGATCATAGACACTAGAGGAGGTTTCAGAAAATGACGGAAAAACTTCAGATTTACAAATGTGAAGTATGTGGGAACATAGCAGAAATGCTTCATTCCGGCATGGGAGAAATGGTTTGCTGCGGCAAGGCCATGAAACTGTTTGTCGAAAACACCGTTGATGCAGCAAAAGAAAAACACATCCCCGTGAAAGAGGCTGTATCTAATGGCCTTAAGGTTACAGTGGGAAGTGTCGCCCATCCAATGGAAGAGAAACATTACATTGAATGGATAGAGATCATTGCCGACGGAAAAGCGTATCGGCAATTTTTGGAGCCAGGACAAGCCCCAGAGGCATTGTTCCCCGTTCAAGGAAACTTCACGGCACGGGAGTTCTGCAATCTGCACGGATTGTGGAAATCCTGATTCGTTCGTGGACAGACTTCAATATTTTATAGCCAGTGCCAAAATTAATGTCGCATTATCTTTCTCGTGAACGAAAATGTGTCATTCGGACAGAAATTTTAGCAACGAGTATAGGCGGCTTGCCTCGGTCGTGAAGCCCGGTCTTGCCGTTCGTAGCCATGGGGTCAAGCCGCCTACCGTCCATTATCAGGTGGAGGATATCATGTCTCAGTCACCAGTTATTTACCAGTGTAAAACACCAAATTGCGGCTACATGTACAATCGGGAAAAAGGGGACAAGAAAGGTAAGATTCCTAAAGGGACGAGCTTTGAGGATCTGCCCGATGATTGGAAGTGCCCAATTTGCGGCGCAACTAAGAAATCGTTCAGCCTTATTTCTTTTCCGGCGTCATCCCAAACATGATAGGTTTTGGGACACTGGGCTTATTCGAGAATGATCGTGAAGTTGAATATTTGCACGTCGGAAGGTTCTCTCGTTGGTTACCTGTACTAACTCGAGTTGAACGTCCGTCCCCAACATTTGGTGCGATAGTGGGAGGACCATGAAAAAGTTTTCAGTAATTGTGGTAATATCGGCGATACTACAAATCGCAATGATTGGTTATGTATTTGCCGGTAATAATTTCCGTGTGAGTGCCGACCCTCTGGCGGCTCTCGAGTTACCGATCCCGGAAAATGCGGTGGATAAAACTTATTTAGGCCTCACAGGAACGGGCACCTTCAGACTGCCTCAGGTTCGGGCTCAAGTCCTTCTGATAGAGATATTCAGCATGTACTGCCCGATATGTCAAGCTGAAGCCCCGGTCGTAAACGAGTTGTTCCAGTTGATTGAGGGCAATCCAGACACGAGAAGCAAGGTCAAACTTATCGGTATCGGTGCTGGCAACACACCCTTCGAAGTGGATGTTTTTAGAAAAAAATATGGTGTCAAGTTTCCGATGTTTGCGGATGACAACATGCTCATCCGCAAAGCCGCATCGGAGGATATCCGCACACCGACTTTCGTTGCATTGAAAATAGAAGCTGGGAAAATAGTTTCTGTGCTCCCGGCTCATGTGGGGCAAATTAAGGATGCAAACGCATTTCTCAAAGCTTTATTTCCTGACAACAGCCCCAATTAGGAGAGTTCACAATGCTTTACTCTAGGGTGGCTGCAAAGTTTTTTTTGATGTTCGCCATGGCATTGATGTTTTGTTTGGCGACGGAACAGCTTGGGGCCGAGACTCTGGATCCTCGTATCTACAATCCAGGTGTACTGAAGCCTACGGGCAGCGGAACCAAGCTCAAAATCGGCGATCCGGCTCCTGATTTTTCCCTCGGGGACCTTACGGGGAGCAAAATTTCGCTGGAACAGTACCGTGGAAAGAAAAATGTTGTGCTTTCGTTTGTGCCGGCCGCATGGACCCCAGTCTGCTCACAGCAATGGCCGGGCTATAATATTGCAAAGGATCTGTTCGAAAAGAACGATGCAGTACTGATCGGGTTGTCGGTTGACAACATACCCACGTTGTACGCCTGGACCCGGCAGATGGGAGACCTGTGGTTCCCTGTGGTTTCGGACTTTTGGCCCCATGGGGCGGTATCCCTGCAGTACGGAGTATTGCGTCCCGAAGGCGTTTCTGAGCGTGCTCTTTTCGTTATCGACAAGAACGGAATAATTCGGTACATCGATGTTCATGACATAAACGTTATGCCGAGGCTTGAGGACCTCATGAAGGAGTTGGATAAGCTTCAGAAATGAGCAATGCTCATAGAGTCGATTAGTCTGAAGGGGCATTTCCAGATGCGCAACGTAGTCTTTAAGTGTTTCAGTGTTGCCGTTTTTTCATTTCTTGCATGCTGTTTCGTGCCGGGATACGCACAAGAGCCACCTGTGAGTCCTGCCACGCAAGACTGCATTTCGTGCCACTTAACAGCGACACCCGCGATGGTTTTAGACTGGAAAAAGAGCCGACACGCAAATACTACGCCGGCGGAGGCGCTGAAAAAACCCGAACTGGAGCGACGAGTTTCGGTTGACAAGGTTCCGGACAAATTGGCAAGCCATGTAGTGGGTTGTGCTGAATGCCACGCTCTTAATCCCGATGAACACAAGGACAGTTTTGACCACAATGATAGGAAAGTACATTTGACTGTAACGCCGAGAGATTGTAGTGCCTGCCATCCTTTAGAGGCTGAACAGTACAAAAAAAATATTATGTCCCACGCTTACGGAAATTTGGCTAACAATGAATTGTATCAAAGCCTTATGACATCAATCAACGGTGTTCAGTCTTTTGCTGACATGAAAACAAAGGTTGCTCCTCCTGACGAAAAAACGACTGCCGACTCCTGTCTTTCGTGTCACGGCACCGCGTTAGAGGTCAAAGGAACACAGAAGCGTGACTCAGACTTCGGCGAAATGGAATTTCCCGTGCTTTCCGGCTGGCCAAATCAGGGAGTGGGGAGATTGAATCCGGACGGAAGCAAGGGATCCTGCTCATCGTGTCACGGCCGGCACCAATTTTCGATGAAAATGGCCAGGAAACCGTATGCTTGCGCCCAATGTCACAAAGGCCCAGACGTTCCTGCGTACCAAACGTATTCGGTATCCAAACACGGAAACCTCTTTTTTGGGCTCTACGGAGAATGGAGCTTCGAAGCAGTGCCGTGGACGGTGGGAAAGGATTTCAGCGCACCTACGTGTGCTGTCTGTCATGTTAGTCTCTTGGTCAATAACGAGGGTGATGTGGTTGCGAAGAGGACTCACCAGATGAACGACCGGCTTCCCTGGAGAATATTTGGATTGATTTACGCTCATCCGCACCCCGGGTCTCCAGATACTACAATAATGCGCAACCCGGAAGGGTTGCCTCTCCCGACCAGCCTTAACGGTGAGCCTGTCAAAGAATACCTGATCGGGCCTGAAGAAATGGAAGAAAGGCGCAAAACCATGCAAAAGGTCTGCCTTTCTTGTCACACCACTGATTGGGTCAACGGCCATTGGGCTCGTTTTGAGAATACCATCAAAACCTCCGATGACATGACATTGACTGCAACGCGTATCATTGAAAAAGCCTGGGAAGAGCAAGTCGCGGACAAAAGTAATTTGTTTGATGAAGCCCTGGAGAAACGGTGGGTTGAACAATGGCTTTTCTACGCCAACTCAACCCGGTTTGCCTCTGCCATGATGGGAGCTGACTATGGCGTGTTTGCAAACGGGAGATGGTCCCTTTCAAAAAACATTCAGGATATGCTGGACAGCCTCAAGCTGCTTCTCGAAACCCGAAAAGGCAGGCAGTGACGCTTCAACTAATGCCAATAACTCACAAGGAAGGAAGTGCCAAGATGGAAAAGATCACGTGGAAATGTCCCAAGTGCGGGTATACTTTTGACGCCGATGCGAGCGAGGCGCCGCCCGAAACCTGTAAAATGTGTAAAGAAAAATGTCAGTTTGTCAATGTCACGTGCTACATCCCCGAATGCGGTATGACCGGCCAGGATACGCGGTTGGGGTGAGCCCCGGCTCCAAGTTGGAATCGAGTCACACATGAAAGTTCTTGGAATTTATGGAAGCCCCCGAAAGGGAGGGAATACGGATATTTTACTGGATGAAGCTCTTAAAGGGGCCGCATCAGTAGGCTCGGAAATATCTGTAATACGGTGCTGTGATCTAAAGATAGAAGGATGCCTGGAGTGCGGCGGATGTGACGCCACCGGGAAGTGCATCGTGGATGACGATATGCAGTCGGTGTATCCCAAACTTTTGGAATCACAAATAATAATACTTTCTTCCCCAATTTTTTTCTACGGCATCACTTCTCAGGCCAAAGCCTTGATTGACCGTTGCCAGGCCCTGTGGTGCAGGAGGACCCTTGAAAAGACACCTGAGGAAAGGAAGACATTAGACCGGGGTCGCGGATATCTCGTGTCCGTGGGTGCCACAAAGGGAAAGAATCTTTTTGAAGGGGCTCAGCTCACAGCAAAATACTTTTTTGACGCCCTTGGTATGTCTTACGAGGGCGGAGTCCTCATAAAAGCTGTAGAGGGTAAAGGCGATGTACTAAGCCGTCCAGAATGTATGAAACAAGCGTTTGATTTGGGACGGGACTCAGTAACAAAAAACGAATCCCTTCCGGGCAGTAGCGAGAACTCAACAGCCCTCAAGAAAGAATTAGCGGCAGTGTTCGGGGATGGGAAAAAAGAACATATTCAAAGAGGAGAAAAAATGCCTAAGGCACTGTTAGTTTATGCGACGAGAACGGGTCAATCACAAAATATTGCTGATCTTATTGCTGAGGGAATAAGAATTACCGGTGCAGATGCCAAAGTTGTCAACGCCAACATCATTGCTAAAGAAGAAGATTTGGCGGGGTATGACGCCTACGTGTTCGGTTCCGCAACGTATCACGGCGACATGATGCAACCTATGAAAACTATGCTCTTTCTTGCAGCCAAGTCAGGTCTGGAGGGAAAGGTCGGCGGTTCTTTTGGGGCGTTTGGGTGGAGCGGAGAAGCTCCTGACCGTATTTACGATACCATGCTGAATATATTCAAAATGGATATGGTTGGTGGTCCCTTGCGACTGAAATCGGCTTCGTTGCAGGGTGGTCTGCAAATGGCCCAGGATTACGGCCGAGAGATAGGGAAAAAAATCACAGGAAAGTGACTGAGTCAATGTCTGTCTGAGTAACTTCTTAAGGCAGCTTTGTAACGATATTGGGCTTAGTCGAATGGCCCATGGGAAACCTGAAAACTCAAAGGGATGCCCTTAACTAAGCCTTTTTTGAGGCTTAAAAGAATAAACCGGAAAATGGAGGAGACAATGAAAAAGTATGTATGCCAAGTATGCGGTTATGTTTATGATCCGGCGTTAGGTGATTCGGACAACGGAGCGAATCCCGGAACAGCTTTTGAAAGCCTGCCTGAAGGTTGGGTTTGTCCTGTGTGCGGTGCTGAGAAAGATGCATTCTCCCCGGAGTAAGAAAGCTCCAGGCCTCTCAAAGTATAATGAAACACGATTGTACCTTGGTGAATCCCCCCAATCCCTCTTTGCCAATGGGGTAGGGGGGACTTACAAACCGGAACCGTGAACGCCCCATTTCATTTCAGACAATTTTATACGGAGGATTACATTGCGAACCCTTGTGGAAGTTAAAAAAGGTATTAACTGGGTTGGAGCGGTGGATTGGACTATACGAGATTTTCATGGATATTCAACGAACAAAGGCACCACCTACAACGCATTTCTGGTTCTCGACGACAAGATAACGCTCTTTGATACCGTCAAGAAACCTCTAAAGAACGACCTGTTGCACAATATTTATAAACTTATTGAACCAAGCAAGATTGACTACCTGGTGGTAAATCATGTGGAACCGGACCACTCTGGTTCGGTAGCCGAAATGGTTGATATCATCAAGCCCGAAAAGATTTTTTGCAGTCCCAAAGGCAAGCAAGCTTTGCTCGACCACTACCACAGAGAGGACTGGCCTTACGAAGTCGTCGGGACAGGGCAGGAGGTGAGCCTCGGAAAGCGGACTGTCCAGTTCATCGAAACGAGAATGATCCATTGGCCGGACAGTATGATGTCCTATATCAAGGAAGATGCTCTGCTGATATCCAGCGATGGCTTCGGGCAGCATTGGGCCACCAGTGAGCGTTTTAACGATCAAGTTGATTCGTGGGAACTGATGGCGCATGCTAAAAAATATTTTGCCAATATTCTGATGCCTTATTCGCAGCTTATTAAAAAACTGATCGCAGACGTTCAGAAAATGGACCTGAAAATTGACATGATTGCTCCTGATCACGGTCTTATTTGGCGGGACAATCCTTTGCAGATAGTCTCGGCGTATGATGAGTGGAGTAAGCAAGTCGCCAAACAAAAGGCCTTGATCATTTTCGATACCATGTGGCATAGCACGGAAATGATGGCTAAGGCAATCGCCGACGGACTGGTTGAAAACGGGACGAGCATCAAGTTAATGGACCTCTGTGCAGATCACCGCAGCGATATAATAACTCAATTGCTCGATGCCAAAGCCGTGATCATAGGCTCCGCGACACTCAATAACGGAATGCTTCCCCGAATGGCGGATATGCTCTGCTACATGAAAGGACTGCGTCCCGTCGGAAAAATCGGGGCAGCGTTCGGTTCTTACGGATGGAGCGGAGAGGCTGTTAAATTGATTACCAAGTCTCTTGAAGAAATGAAAATGAAAGTGTTGAGCCCAGGGCTTAGCCTCCAATTTGTCCCTGACCATGAAGGCCTGAGAAAGTGCGTTGAACTGGGCCGTGAAATTGGCAAGGCTATCAAAGAGGATCTCTGAGGAAACAGTCGTTGCCGGGTGCCTTGCTACTGGTTGTTAGATGGTGCCAATTAGGGCAAGGTGAAACATGTCCTCAAATGACACAATAGGAGGTCGAAGCCTAAAAAGAGAGGTTCTCGGTCTCCTTAAGGCCTCTGATTTCGACAAGAGCCTGAATGAGTTATGCCGTTTGCCGGGAAGACAAGTAATAAATCCCTTGTTTTCCTTTCTCCTTCATGCTGATCACACGGTTCGATGGAGGGCTGTTGCAGCAATGGGTGCCGTGATGGAGAATCTCGCTCACACTGACATTGAAGGCGCCAGAACAATAATGCGGAGGCTCATGTGGAGCCTTAATGACGAATCCGGTGGAATCGGCTGGGGGGCCCCTGAAGTGATGGGCGAAGCTATGGCACGACATGAGGGCCTTGCCGACGAATATGCTTCCATCATTACCTCCTATGCAGACGAGAATGGGAATTTTCTCGAATACGAGGCCTTACAGCGTGGGCTTCTCTGGGCTTTTATTCGTTTGTCCAACTCTCGGCCTGATCTGCTCCGTCCTGCAGGAACGCACATAATTAAGTACCTGGAATCTAATGACGCCGCCGTCAGGGGGCTCGCTGCCCGGGCAGTGGGACTGCTAGGCCTTGAAGAGGCCTTTCATGCGCTGCGTTCTCTGTTAGAGGATGATTCGGAATTTGATACCAATATCGATTACGAGCCGGCGCGCTTTCGAGTAAGCGACATGGCCAAGCAAGCTCTGAGTCTCTTGGCCGGCAAAGACCAAGAGGGACTCAATTCTTGTAAACGCGATTCTTGATGCTCACGAGTCTGTTACGACACAGCCAAATTCGTTAAGGAGGAAACTTTAGATGGATGTAGTCATGTTGTCCCGATTACAATTCGCCATTGCAACGTTATTTCACTTCCTATTTGTCCCTCTTACGCTTGGTCTTTCTATTTTGGTGGCCATAATGGAGACCATCTATGTGCGGACAGGTAACGAAGAATATAAGCAAATGACCAAATTTTGGGGAAAGTTCTTCCTGATTAATTTTGTGGTGGGCGTAGTCACCGGGCTGACCCTGGAATTTCAATTTGGGACAAACTGGGCGGGCTACTCCAAGTATGTGGGTGACATCTTCGGCTCGCTTTTGGCAATCGAGGCGACTGTGGCCTTTTTTCTGGAGTCGACTTTCGTTGCAGTTTGGGCCTTCGGGTGGAAAAAGCTGTCCCCGAGGTTTCATGCAACCTGTATTTGGGTGGTTGCAATAGCCTCCAATTTGTCGGCTTACTGGATCCTGGTGGCCAACTCGTGGATGCAGCATCCGGTGGGCTACACGATTCGAAACGGCCGTGCGGAGCTTACCGATTTCTGGGCGGTCATCTCCCAGCCCTTTGCGATTCTCACATATTTTCACACGGTTTTTGCCGGCTACATCGTGGCAGGTTTTTTTGTGATGGGCATCAGCGCCTACCATCTTCTCAAAAAAAACGAGGTTCAATTTTTTTCGAAATCGTTTAGGATGGCTCTTGTCTTTGCGTTCATCTTCTCCATTGCGGAAGTAGGTTTAGGAGATCTTCACGGCAGAGAGATGGCTAGATTCCAGCCGGAGAAGTTAGCCGCCGCCGAGGCTCAGTGGGAAACACAAAAGGGAGCGCCTTTCTCATTGCTGATAATTCCTGATGAGGCCAATCAGCGGAACATTGTCGAGATGTTTCAGATTCCAAAGTTCTTGAGTCGCCTGGTGTATGGTGACTGGAATGCCGAAGTGAAGGGGCTCAAGACGTGGCCCGTAGAGGACAGGCCACCTGTCACCCTGGTATTTGCCTCGTTTAGATTAATGGTGGGGTTGGGCTTCCTTTTCATAGTGCTCACGGTAATAGGGCTCTTTAAGAGAAACAGACTGGAAGACAGTCCGAAGTATCTGAGGATCATGATGTATGCGATCCCGCTTCCTTACCTCGCGGGCCTCCTGGGATGGATTGTGACGGAAGTCGGGCGCCAGCCTTGGATTGTCTATCATGTCATGAGAACATCAGCGGGGCATTCCCCCATCCAAGGATCTCAGGTGGCGGTGTCCCTCCTCGCGTTCATCATCCTCTACTCGTTACTGGGATTTGTTGCTTTTATGTTAATGGCAAAAAACGCCCGCAAGGGCCCAGAGCCGGTCTGATAGATTTCTTTCGAGGCGTCAATCGTGGACGCTGGAGAATGCAAATCCCTAGCAGCATAGGGATTGCAGGGCGCGGCGCTCCCGTTTGAGACCGGATTGAACTCTTGGTCCGGTCCCATCATTAAGGAAAGGTGGTCTAAGATATGCTCGAAACCATTTGGTTCATATTATGGGGGATACTGTGGGCTGTTTATTTTATGCTGGACGGATATGATTTCGGCCTAGGGATGCTCATGCCATTTTTAGCCCGGGAAGATAAAGAGATTCGGGTCTTTTACAACTCGATGGGTCCGTTTTGGGACGGAAACGAGGTCTGGCTGATTACCGCGGGCGGGGTCACATTTGCTGCATTCCCAACAACATATGCGGTGATGTTTAGTACATTATATACTCCGTTACTGCTGATTCTTTTTGCATTGATAATTCGTGCAGTCTCCTTCGAATTTAGAGGGAAAATCGATAGCACGGGCTGGAGAAAACTCTGGGACACGTGTTTATTTGTTGGCAGTTTCTTGCCTGCGCTTCTTTTTGGCGTAGCTTTTGCGAATATTTTCCAAGGTATACCTTTTGATAAGGACCATATTTTTCAGGGAAATCTGTTAACATTGCTCAACCCCTATGGAATATTGGGAGGAGTTCTGTTTGTGGCCATGTTCTTGCTACACGGTTCATTGTGGCTTGCCATAAAAGCAGAAGGCCCTCTTTACCGGAGGGCGGCTGCGACTGCTTCTTTGCTGTGGGTAGTCCTGCTTTGTGTGGCTGTAGCATTTCTCGTATTCACGTGGTACGCGACTTCCCTGTATCAGAATTACCTGAGCAATCCGGTACTTTTTATTATACCGCTGATCACAGTTGCGGCTCTGGTTATTACGAGAATTTTCATGGCGAAAGCGGCCTGGTGGAAATCGTGGTTCGCATCCAGTGTCACAATTATGAGTGCTGTGATGTTCGGCGTGGTAGGACTCTATCCCAACCTCTATCCGTCAAGCTTGAATAAGGCATACAGCCTCACAGCCTTTAACTCGTGCTCCAGTCCCATGACTCTTAAGATCATGCTGGTAGTTGCGCTTATTTTTGTGCCCATCGTCATTGTTTACCAGGGGTGGGTTTACTACATGTTCAAGGAAAAGATCACCGATGAATACTTGGCCTCAGAAGAGGCTTATTGACGGCATTTTGCCCACTATTTATACTCAGAAAGGATCACTATTATGAAAGAGCGAGCCGGCCTTGTTACGATGAAAGGGAATCCACTAGTACTTTTAGGAGAGGAAGTTAAAGTAGGCAATGCCGCGCCGGAGTTTACCGTGGTAGCCAACGATCTTAAACCGGTTAAATTTACATCTTTTCGGGGAAAAGTCTGTATTATTTCTTCAGTACCCTCTCTCGATACGCCAATATGTGACATGTCCACCCGGAGATTTAACCAAGAGGCAGCCGATCTGGGCCCGAATGTTGCGATACTCACGATAAGCATGGATCTCCCATTTGCCCAGGCACGCTGGTGTGGGACTGCCGGTATCACTGGAGTGCAGACTCTTTCCGATCACCGAGATGCCTCGTTCGGAACTGCTTATGGCGTCCTGCTCAAAGAGCTTCGTCTGCTGGCCAGAGCTGTATTCGTGGTTGACCGAGACGGCATAGTCCGTTATGTGGAACTGGTCGATGAGATCGCAAAAGAGCCTGATTACGACGCAGCTCTTGAAGCGGTGAAAAAATTGACGTGACATTGTTGGAAACGCTGCTACGGCAGATTGATTGCCATCCAGTACTGCTCCTGACATTGCAGTACTAATGGACCGGCATGTAACCGAATAAACGGAGGTGGTGATATGCAGCAGTGGAAATCAGCAGATGAAATTCTCGACTTCGCCATTGGACAGGAAGAACAGGCGTTTGAGTTCTACACAGGATTGTCCGACCGCATGGACAGGCCCTGGATGAGCAAAATCTTCAAAGATTTTGCCAAAGAAGAGATGGGGCACAAGCGGAAACTCTTGGATATTAAGGCCGGTAAGCGCCTGATTCCTGCGGAAAGGAAAGTTTTGGATCTCAAGATCTCAGACTATCTGGTAGACGTTGAAACCGGCCCAGGCATGGACTACCAGGAGGCATTGGTGCTTGCCATGAAAAAAGAAAAAAAGGCCTTCAAAATGTACACTGATCTCGCTGCTGCCATCGATGACGAGAATCTCCAAGCAGCTTTCCTGGCGCTTGCTCAGGAGGAAGCAAAACATAAGTTGCGTTTTGAAATAGAATATGATGAGTTCATCATGACCGATAACTGACCGGCCCTCGAAACCGACACTCATATGAAAACAGGTAGTACTGTGACTGGCCACAGAGGAGATACTTTCCGGATTGAACGCAGGGGGACTTAGTTCTTGAGTCAGTTTCTGTCGGAGGCTGTGATGAAGGCCGATAAGATTGTGTTGAGTTCCATTGGAAAGGCAACGGAAATTATCGATGCCCTGGGGTCTAACAACAGTAAGATGATGGCGAGCCGTGCCATCCACATAAATGTGCTGATGAGGCAAGTTCCCGGTGTAGAGGCGCGTTTCATAAAGACTGTGTATAATGACATTGGTGCGGAAGCGGCAATCAGCCATCAAGCGTACTACGAAGAGGACGGTGCCGTAACGGACATGGTGGTCATGGGCACAGTGTACCAGCACAGGGAAGTCAGGCGCATCCTGAGTGGGAACCCCAAAATCCAGCCCTGGATCGATGCAATCTCACAAGCTGTTGAAAACGCATCGGAAGCCCAGGAATGATTGGTTCTTCTTTAACGTCAAGGGATTCTTAGTCCCACAGGTGGTTTGTTACACTCTTGGAATACCAGAAAATTTGGCCGCTGAAAATCGTCTTATAAGGCCTATCTGTCCAGGTGTCTACAATGTTTGAGGGGGCCGCCAAGACAATGTCTGACTGTCAACGATCCTGCCTCGATTAAGCTCTTTCTCAAAACAAACTCTGCTAAGGGTCTGGGGACGTTTCGTGGGAGTTTCATTCTGATAGAACTCTTGGGTAATGGTGTTAGCAACCTTGTCCTCGTGATTGACAATCCTATGTGTGACGAGTTAGAACAGCATCACAAACAAAGAATAACGATCCGCTATTCGCTTACGAGAACGTATGAGCAGGAAGGCCTGCGGCTACAACCGGACGAGTGTTGATGAGGTCCTTCTTGCAAAGCGTATCGGTATGAGAGAAACGGCCGGATTGGAAGGCTCACCATGCCTACCTCGGACCAGCTTGCACAGTTCATCTTGTCCGGACTAACCACGGGCAGCATATATGCTCTGATTGCCCTTGGTTTCTGCATTGTTCACAACGCTACAGGGATCGTCAACTTCACTCAAGTGGACTTCGTGAGTCTTGGGGGGTTGGTGATGTACACCTTGTTGCTCAGTTGGGGGCTACCGTTGGGCGTGGCCCTTCCGTTTTCCATCGCGGCAGTGATGGTGGTCGGAGGCCTTGTGCAGCGGCTTACCATAGAACCGGCCAGGTCCAAGGAAATCATCGTACTGATTTTCATCACAATAGGGGTATCCATTTTTCTTCGTGGCGTCTTTAAAGTGCTGTGGGGAAAAAATCAGATGGCCTTGCCTTCATTCTCCGGGGAAACGCCTTTCGTGATTCTCGGAGCGACAGTGCTACCCCAAAGCCTTTGGATATTTGGTGTGACCCTGGCTGTAGTGGTCTTGCTCCACCTTTTTTTTGGCAAGACCCGCGTCGGCAAGGCAATGCGAGCGGTTTCGTTCAATTCTCGTGCTGCACAGTTGATGGGTATCAGTGTGGATAGAATGGTCCTGCTGGCATTTGCCATGAGCGGAGGCCTGGGCGCTGTGGCCGGCATTATTATCGTCCCTATTACGACACTTTCCTATGATATTGGGGTCATCCTGGGGCTCAAGGGCTTTGCAGCGGCGGTTCTGGGGGGATACGGCAACAGCGTGGGAGCAATTGTTGGGGGTCTTGTTCTCGGCGTCGTGGAATCCTTGTGTGCAGGGGCCATTTCTTCGACGTACAAGGACGTGATCGCCTTTGCCCTACTTCTCCTCGTGCTGTTTGTAAAACCAAGCGGGCTCCTTGGCTTTGGCGAAAGGGAGCGAGTATAGGGCATGGCCGAGTTGAGGAAGAAAATACTACCTCACTCTGCCCTGTTGATCATGGCCTTGGCAGTAGCTGTTTTTCCCTTTCTTGTCACCAACCCGTACTATCTCAATGTAGCCAATATAATCGGACTAAACATCATAACGGTCTTGGGGCTAAATTTGCTCATTGGTTATGCAGGGCAGGTTAGCCTGGGACATGCGGCCTTTTGTGGTATCGGGGCATATATATCAGGCGTTCTCACCGTCTCTTATAGCCAGTCTCCGTGGATAGGCATATTGGTGGCTCTCCTCGTTACCGCATTGGTAGCAGTGGTGATCGGGGTTCCTACATTGAAACTTCACGGTCACTATCTCGTGATGGCGACACTAGGATTCAACATCATCGTAAACGTAATTATTATTCAGTGGGACATGGTCACTGGAGGGCCCTCAGGCTTTCCGGGTATCCCCTATATAGGCATCGGTCGCTGGGTTTTGGATTCGGATAGGAAGATGTTCTTCTTGATCTGGATGGTTGCCCTGGTAGCGGTCATCATCAGCTCGAACCTTGTTAATTCAAGGGTTGGCCGGGGCTTGAGAGCTTTGCACGGAAGCGAGATAGCGGCTGAATCATTAGGGGTAAACACAAAAACATATAAGGTGAAAGTATTTGTTCTCAGTACCCTCTACGCAGCGATTTCCGGGTGCCTCTATGCTCACTACCTCACGTTTATCAGCCCAAAGACGTTTGACATTTTTTTTTCCGTGGAACTTGTCACAATGGTCATCGTTGGGGGAATGGGGAGTATTTGGGGGGCCGTATTCGGAGCGCTTGTCCTGACACCTCTGCCCAATGTGCTTCATTTTTTCGACGAGTACAAGGACATATTCCATGGAGCAATTCTTGTAATTATCCTG
>Ga0194053_10001552_pt1 | contig 14580 bp, 13 predicted proteins | sample SepL228m_MetaG_FD_161684 | JGI IMG/M metagenome (GOLD analysis project Ga0194053, IMG submission 161684) | Anoxic zone freshwater microbial communities from boreal shield lake in IISD Experimental Lakes Area, Ontario, Canada - Sep2016-L227-8m | ecosystem: Environmental > Aquatic > Freshwater >... | reverse complement strand
GCGCCGGACCTCCGCCATGGCCACCCCCCGGCCGTGGTGCTCATGCGCTTCGACCTCACCCGGCTCCTAAGGCAGAAGATCGGCCGCTTCTTCGGGTTCGCCTTCCTGGCCATGCTGCTCTGGAAGATCGCGCGGATCTACGTGGACCACCTGCTGAACACCAACCAGGCCTTCAAGCCCATGCAGGACTTTGCCAAGACGATCCTGACCCAGGGCGCCGCCTTCCAGGCGGACCTGCTGAACCCCGCCAGCTACCTGCTCTGGTTCCTGGTGGCCCTGGTGGGGGGCGGGCTGGTGGCCCGGGACACGCTCTATCGGGTGCGCCCCCTGATGTATGCCCACCCGGTGGCGCCGAAAGACTACCTGCTGGCCAAGCTGGGCTTCGCGTCGGGCCTGCCCTTCGCCATCCTGCTGCCCTTCGCCATCCTCCCCTGGCTGATGTCGCTGCTGCTGGCAGGCCTGCATGGCCCCGTCTGGGTCTCAGCCCCCCTCCGCCTCCTGCCCGCCATGGCCATCAGCTCGGTTCTCATGGGCTCCCTGGCTGTGGGTGCCTCCAGCATGGCCTCCACCCCCCGGGCCGGTATCGGCTGGGTGCTGGGCCTGGTCCTGGGGGCCGGCACCCTGGCCAGCATGATCCACCACCTCACGGGGATCAGAGCTGTGGACGCCCTCAATCCCGTGATGCTGGCCGAGGCCTGGCCCCAGCTGCTGGTGGGCGTGGACCATCCCCTGGTTGCCTGGGTGCCGGCCCTGGTGGGCACCGCTGCGCACATCGGGCTCTGGACCTTCGTCGCCGCCAAGCGGACGAAGCCCTCGGAGGCGGTGATCTGATGATTGCTCTCGACCGCGCCTCCCTCCGCTACGGCCCCATCCTGGGGCTCAGCCCCACCACCTTCGAGCTGCCAGACGGCGGCGGTATCACGGGCCTGCTGGGGCCCAATGGGGCCGGCAAGTCCTCGCTGCTGCAGCTGCTCTCGGGCCTCCTGCCCCCCTCGGGCGGCGAGGTCCGCATCTTTGGCGAAGCCCCCTTCCGCAATCCCGCCGTGCTGGCCCGTCTGGGCCTGGTGCCCGAGGGGGATCGGCTGCCCACAGGCCTGCGCGCCGGCCGCTGGCTCCGCATGATGGGCGAGCTGTCAGGCCTTTCAGGCGAGGCCCTTACCTTGGCCGTGGCCCAGTCCCTGGCGACCGTGGGCATGACCGACCGCGCCCACCTCCCCTTCGTGCGGATGTCCAAGGGCATGCGCCAGCGCATCCGCCTGGCCCAGGCGCTGATGCACGGCCCCGAGCTGCTCATCCTGGACGAGCCCTTCAACGGCCTGGATCCCGAGGCGCGGCTCACGCTCATCGCCCTGCTTCGGAGTCTGGCGGAAGGGGGCGTCCGCATCCTGGTCAGCAGCCACATCCTGGGCGAGATCGCCCAGCTCACGGACCGCATCCTGCTGCTCTTCCGGGGCCGCCTCCTGGCAGAGGGCACGGTCACCGAGATCCGCCAGCTGCTGGACCGCCATCCCGTGGAGCTGCGCCTCACCGGCGAGGCCCAGGTCCTGGCCCGGTGGGCCGTGGAGCAGCCGGAGCTGGCGGCGCTGCGCATGGAGGAAGGCTCCGTAGTGCTTTCGGTGCGCTCCCCCCGGGAGTTCTTCCCGCGCCTGCAGCAGGCCGCGGCCGAGGGCGGCATCCCCCTGCAGGCCCTGGACCCCCTGGACCTGAACCTCGACGCGGTCTTCCAATACCTCACCAAGGACCACGCCTAATGTCGTCCGGGGGTTCCACGCTGCGCGACTCCAGCTATCGCAACGCCATGCGTTGCTCCCACACGCCTTCGGCCGGCGGAGCTGGAGCCTCCCCCCGGGGCCCCGCGCCCGGAGCGGGCGGAGCCCGCTCCGGACTTATCTCCACCACGCTGCCTACTGATTGCTCCAAGGGGAATCCATGACGATGACCGCCCCTTCACCTCTGGCGACGATCCGCGCCACGGCGCTGGGCTACGCGCCCCGCATCCTTCAGGGCCGGGGCTGGGTGCTGGCGGCCAGCGCCATCGGGCCCGTGGTGCTGGTCCTTGGCGGGCACCTCATCGCCCGGCTCCAGGGCGCGGATGTCAGCTCCGGCGAAACCCTCCAGATCTTCCACGAGATGATCCGCATGATGCTGCCCATCATGGCCCTGGTGGCGGCGCCGGCGGGTATCCGCGAGGACCTGGAGCAGCGCACCCTGCCGCTGCTGCTGGTGCGGCCCGCGCCGGCCTGGGCTCTGCCGCTGGGCAAGGGCCTGCCCTGGTTCCTGTGGGGCTCGCTCTGGCTGGTGGTGGGCACCCTGGGCCTGCAGCTCCTGGGGGGCGACCCCTCTCTGCTGCTGGGCCGCCTCGGCGCCCAGGTGGGAGCCTGGTGGGGCGAGCTGGCCCTCCTGACCCTGGTGGGCCTGCTCTTCAAGCGGGGCACCCTGTGGGGGGCCCTCTACTTCTTCATCTGGGAGCCCCTGGTGCGGATCTTCCCGCCCTTCCTGCAGCGGCTCACCTTCACCCATTACATTGAGAGCCTCGCGGGCAGTCGCGCCACCTCGGTGCAGACCAGCCAGCTGCTGGCGCAGGAGCAGGTGACGACCCATCCGCTGCTGGCCTTTCTGATCCTCGTGGCCTTCGGCGCCCTCTGCTGGGCCCTGGCCGGCTGGAAGCTCCACCGCACCCCCGTGGGCCTCGCCGGCAGCGAAGCCGAGGGCTGAAGCCGCTCGAGAAGAACCAAGAGATCACCACCAAGGCACCAAGAAAGACAGGGGCCAAAACCCCTGCAGTTCTTGGTGCCTTGGTGGTGAGTCTTTTTCGGACGTTGCCCTGATCGGACCTCAGGGCACGAGGACGACGGCGCCGGTGGTGGCGCGGGACTCCAGGAGGGCGTGGGCGGCACCGGCTTCCTTGAGTGGCATCCGGGTGTGGATGTGGGCTCTGAGGATGCCCTGGGCATGGGCGTCGAAGAGGTCCTTGGCGGCGGCCTGCAGGGCCTCGGGCGTGGCGATGTGGTTGAAGAAGGTCGGCCGCTGCACGGCCAGGGAGCCGCGGCGCCCCAACTCCACCAGCTCCACGGCGGGCGGCGCGCCGCTGGCGCGGCCGAAGGAGGCCAGCAGGCCGAAGGGGGCGAGGCTGTCCAGGGAGGCCTCCCAGGTGTCCTTGCCCGTGGAGTCGAAGGCAGTGCCCACGCCGGGACCTCCGGTGATCCGTTTCACCTCGGCAGCTAGCCCCGCGTAGGAACCGCCCCGGGGCACGACGATGACCGCTTCGGCCCCTTCGGCCTCCACGGCCTTGGCCTTCCCCGGCGTGCTCACCACGCCGATGACCCGGCCGCCCTCGTGGGTCAGCCAGCGCGTCAGCAGCAGACCTACTCCGCCAGCCGCCGCGTGGACCAGGGCCCAGGGTCCGTTCACCCTGCGCCAGACGCGGTGAACAAGCATGTGGGTGGTGAGCCCCTTGAAAAGCAGGCAGGCAGCTTGGTCGTCGGATACCGTCTCCGGCAGGGGCACCAGGCGGTGAGCCGCGTAGTTCCGGGCCTCGGCGTAGGAGCCCGTGGGGCCATCCACGTAGGCCACCCGCTGACCCACGGCCAGCCCAGTGACACCCGCGCCGAGGCCCTCGACGACGCCCGCGGCCTCGAAGCCCAGGGGCGCCGGCAGCGGTACCGGATAGAACCCCATGCGCTGATAGATGTCGATGAAGTTCACGCCGATGGCGGTGTTGCGGACGCGCACCTCCCCGGGACCGGGCTCGGCCAGGGGGGCCTCCACCCACTGCAGCACGTCGGGACCGCCGGTTGCCTGGAACTGGATGCGATGGTTCATGCGAACCTCCATGGGTTGAGAGTTTGGAGCAAGTACAGCAATCAAGCCACGGAATCCCTCCGGCCATCGGCGCGGCGGGCCCAGGCCATTGGACGGTAGACTGGCTGAATGGCCCACCCGCTCCCTACCGTCACGCCGGAAGGCACTGAGATCTACATCGAGCCGCTCCCGCACGTGCGGAGCTGCTCTGTGGGCTTCTGGGTGCGGCGGGGATCGCGGCATGAAGGCCCGGCCGAGGAGGGCTTGGCCCACTTCCTGGAGCACACGGTCTTCAAGGGCACGGAAGCCTACCCCACCCCCGACGAGCTGGCCGCGGCCACGGACCGCCTGGGGGGCCATGTGGATGCCTTCACGGGCAAAGAGGTCGCCTGCTTCTACGGGAAGGTGCTGGCGGAGCAGCTGCCGGAGCTGGTGCACCTGCTCGGCGAGCTGCTGACGGCGCCCCGGTTCGACCCCGAGGAACTGGTGCGGGAGCGCAGCGTCATCCTGGAGGAGATCGCCCAGAGTGAAGATCAGCCTGACGACTGGGTCAGCGAGATGTTCTACGGCGGGTTCTGGGAGGGCACGCCCCTGGCCCACCCGATCCTGGGCCGTCCCGAGCAGGTGGCCGAGTACGGCGCCAAGGAGGCCCGGGCCTTCTTCGACCATACCTACCGGGCGCCGAACCTGGTGGTGGCGGCCGCGGGCGACATTGCTGAAGGCCCCTTCCTGGAGCTGCTGCGGCCCATTCTGGAGCGCCTGCCGAAGACCACGGCCCATGCACCCGAGGTGACCGCGCCGAGCCGTCCCTTCCTGCGGAACGTGCGCCGCAAGGATCTCCAGCAGGCGAGCCTGGTGCTGGGCTTCCCCGCCCCGGGCCACAGCTCGCCGGACCGAGCTGCCACGCACCTCCTGAGCCACGTGCTCGGCGGCGGCATGGCCTCGCGCCTCTTCCTGGAGCTGCGCGAGCGGCGGGGTCTCTGCTATCAAGTGGGTAGCTACCTCACGCCCTATGCCGACACGGGCGCCCTGCAGATCAGCGCCTCCTGCGCACCGGCCCAGCTGCGCGAGCTGGTGCAGCGCACCATGGTCGAGTGCGCCCGCATCCGCGACCTGGGCGTGGGCGCGGACGAGCTGGAGCGCGCCAAGCTCCAGGCCCGCACCGGCCTGGTGTTCAGCCAGGAGAGCAGCAGCAGCCGGATGTTCAGCCTGGCCCACCAGGCCATCCACCAGGGCGGTCTCCGCAGCCTGGACCAGCAGATGGCCGAGATCGCGGCCGTTACCCTGGAGGACCTGGCGCGCATGGCCCAGACCCTGCTGGATCCTGCCCAGCTCGGCGTCAGCGTCCTCGGCAGCCGCGCAGGTTGTGATGTCCGCCCGCAGGACCTGGTCGCCTGATGGCCGCCGGGGCCATGCCCTGGGACCGTCCCGCCCCCGAGCGGGAGGGACTGCCCTCGGCCTGGTCGCTGTTTCCCGAGGACCTCGCGACCCTCGGCTGCCCCGGCAGCGCCCTGGAGACCTTCCGCCGCCTGCACCGGCCCTGGACCTGGATAGACGGCGGGCCGGTGCTCGGCCCCGCCATCCGCCGCTGGCTCGAAGGGGTCGCGGACCTCGCGCTGCCGGGCATCGTTGACCGCCAGCCCTCCGAGGACGGGTCCACCAAGCTGGCCCTGGAGCTGGCGGACGGGAAGCGCATTGAGGCCGTCCACATGCCGCGCCGCGTACGCAATCCCCGCGTGACCTACTGCGTCTCCAGCCAGGTGGGCTGCGCCATGGGCTGCACCTTCTGCGCCACGGGCAGCATGGGCATCCTGCGAAACCTCCAGCCGGGCGAGATCCTGGGCCAGGTGCTGGGGATGATGGCGGCGCTGGGGCCCACGCGGGGCCACGAGCTGACCCTGGTGTTCATGGGCATGGGGGAGCCCCTCCACAACCTCGAGCACCTGCACCGCGCCATCCGCCTCCTCTGCCATCCCGCGGGCCTGGGCCTGGGCAAGGGCCGCATCACCGTGAGCACCTCGGGCCTGGTGAGCGGCATCGAGAAGCTGGCGACTCTGGAGCCGCGCCCGCTGCTGGCCCTCAGTCTCAACGCCACCACGGACGAGGCCCGCAGCCGCACCATGCCCGTGAACCGTGTCTGGAACCTGGCCCGCCTGCGGCAGGCCCTGGATGCCTGGGGCCCCCGCCGCGGCGAGAAGTTCACCTTCGAATACGTGCTCATCGCTGGGGAGAACGACACGGAGGACGACGCCGCCCGCCTGACGGACTGGCTGGGGGAGCTGCGCTCGGCGCACAACCTGAACCTGATCCCCCTCAACGAGCATGGCGCCAGCGACCTCCGCGCCCCAGACGAGGCCCGCGTCCAGCAGTTCGCTGGGTGGCTCAAGATCCGGGGCTGCTTCGTCACCGTCCGCCGCAGCCGCGGCCGCGACATCCAGGGCGCCTGCGGACAGCTGGTGAAGGCGGCAGGGGCGGGGCGAAATGAAAAGCCAGCCGGAGAGGCACGGGGATAGAAGCTTGGTCTTGAAGACCCCTGGCGTGTCCTGAGGTGCCGACTCTAGAGGATCGTTTGCCAGCCCAACCTGCTTCTTCTTTATCCCTGTCCATCCGCAGTTATCCCTGTCAAAGGCTGTTGTCTTTGGCCCCTCGGGTTGTCGGCTGCATCGAAAAGCAACTGATGACGGGGACAACTGCGGATGGACAGGGATGAAAGATCAAAGAAAAGCAAGCTCACCCCAGGCACCTTCTTGTCCTCGCCTTCCCATCTGCTGCGTTCTCCCCTTTGCGTTTTCACCTCGTTCCATGGACTCTTTTCACATGCGCATCCCGGTCCATCAGCTCCCCCACGGTCTCGGCCTCGACCTGCCCTCGGCGGCCACGGCCCATGCGGCGGGCATGGACCTGCGGGCGGCGCTGCCCGAGGGTGAGGTCTGGACGCTGGCCCCGGGCGCGCGGCGGCTCGTGCCCACGGGGCTGGTGATGGCCATCCCGCCGGGCTTCGAGGCCCAGGTGCGGCCCCGCTCGGGACTGGCGCTGAAGCACGGCCTGACGGTGCTGAACGCCCCCGGCACCGTCGATGCGGACTATCGCGGCGAGGTGCAGGTGCTGCTCGTCAACCACGGCGACCAGTCCTTCGAGCTGCGCCGCGGCGAGCGCATCGCCCAGCTTCTGGTGGCCCCCGTGGCCAGCTGGACCTGGCTTCCCGAGCCCAGCGTCGAGGCCCTGGGCGACACCGAGCGCGGCAGCGGCGGCTACGGCAGCACCGGGCGCTGAAGATCAACTACTCTCCCAGAGGCCGCAAAGGATGGCGCGGAGGCCGCGGAGAGCCTCTGCGATTCTCTGTGGCCTCCGCGTCCTCTGTGAGAGTGCTTGGCCTTGGTTCTCCTGGAATCCACGTTCAAACAGCTATATGATCGAGGTCCCACCACCGGAGGCCCCATGCGCCGCGCCGCACTTGCTCTTTCTCTTGCCACGCTCCCTGTCCTGGCGGGAGCGCCGCTTGCCTATGCCGACGGCGCTACGAAGCTGTCTGGCTATCTGGCCCGGCCTGCCGAGATCAAGGGCACGGTGCCCGGTGTGGTCGTGGTCCATCAGTGGATGGGCCTCTCGGATCATGAGCGCCGGGTCTCTGAGGATCTGGCCAAGCTGGGCTATGTCGCCCTGGCGGCGGACATCTACGGCGATGGCGTGCGCCCCAAGACGGGGGGCGAGGCTGGCAAGCTGGCCGGGACCTACAAGGGCGACCGGGCCCTCTACCGCAGGAGAGTGGCCGCCGCCCTGGAGGCACTCAAGGCGCAGAAGGGCGTGGATGCCTCCCGACTGGCTGTCATCGGCTACTGCTTCGGCGGCACCGGCGCCCTCGAGGCCGCCCGGGCGGGCCTGCCCGTGAAGGCCGTGGTCTCCTTCCATGGCGGCCTGGACGTGCCTGCGACCTACGTCCCCGGTCCCATTACGGCCAAGGTGCTGGTCTGCCACGGCGCCGATGATCCCTTTGAGCCCGCCGCCGAAGTGGCGGCCTTCCAGGACGAGATGCGGAAGGCCAAGGCCGACTATGTCTTCATCGCCTACGCCGGGGCCGTCCACGCCTTCACCCAGAAGGAGGCCGGCGGCGACAACAGCAAGGGCGCGGCCTACAACGAGACGGCCCATCGCCGCAGCTGGCGGCACCTGCAGGACTTCTTCAAGGAAAGCCTCTAAGGGCCGCACCCGGCTAAGGTGAACCCTGGGAGGCCGCCTTGAAACCGACCCTGCTTGTCCTGCTTACCTGTCTCACTCTGGGAGCCCAAGCTCCGCACCTGGACGAGCGGACCGTGCGGGCCCACTTGGCCTTTCTCGCAGATGACGTCCTCGAGGGCCGTGGCACCGGGCAGCGGGGCGGCGAGCTGGCCGTGCGCTACCTGGAGACCCAGCTACAGGCCATGGGTTTGGCGCCCGCGAATGGCGCCAGTTACCGACAGAAGGTGAAGCTCGCGGGCCTGCGTGTGGATCCCGCCGCCAGCAGCCTCCGCTTCGAGGGTCCGCAGGGCCTGCTGACGCCACGCCTTGGGGACGAACTCGCCATGGGCGCGGCGGCTCCCGAGGCGCTGCTGGCCGTGGATGCGCCGCTGGTCTTCGTGGGTCACGGCATCGCCGATGGCCATCGGGACGACTACAAGGGCCTGGATGTGCGCGGCCGCATCCTGGTGATGCTGGTGGGCGATCGCAAGAATGGCCCGCCTGTACCGCTCTGCTGCGAGGCAGAAAACTACGAGGGGCGCTGGACCTACAAGTTCGAGGAGGCCCGCCGCCGGGGCGCCGCAGGCGCGCTGCTCATTCACACGGACGCTTCGGCGGGCTACGGCTGGGCCGTGGTGCGGAACAGCTGGTCCCAGGAGCGCTTCCAGCGCTCGGGCTCAGGACAGCCCGGTGCCGTGCAGGGCTGGCTGACGGAGTCCGCGGCCAGGCGTCTCTTCGCGCTGGCCGGACGGGACCTCTCGGCCCTGGTTGCCGGGGCCGACGGGCTGACTTTCCAGCCGGTGACGCTGGAGGTGCGTGCCCGGGGCACGGTGCGCTCCACCGTGCGCAGCCTGGACCAGTGGAACGTCGCGGGCCTGCTGCGCGGCCGGGATCCGAAGCGATCCGGGGAGCTGGTGGTCTACTCCGCCCACTGGGACCACTTCGGCACGGGCACCGACGGGGCCATCTACTCCGGGGCCGTGGACAATGCCACGGGCTGCGCGGGGGTGCTGGCGATCGCCAAGGTCCTGGTGGCGAAACCACCGTCCCGCAGCGTGCTGTTCTTCTTCCCCTGCGCGGAGGAGCAGGGCCTCCTGGGCTCAGCGGCCTATGTGGAGGCGCCCCTCTGGCCCCTGGCCCGTACCCGGCTGGTGATCAACCTGGAGAGCCTCAACATGGTGGGACCCACCCGAGACATCGGGCTGCTGGGTTCCTCCGAGCCCGCGCTGCTGCGGTTGTGTGTCCGGGCCGCCGCGGCCACGGGGCTGGTGCTCACACCGCCCAAGGCCGATCCCGCGGGGCTCTGCTTCCGCTCGGATCACTTCCCCTTCGCCAAGGTCGGCGTGCCTGCGCTGTCCCCGGGCTTCTCCCTGGATGGCGGCTGGGACTACCTGGGCGACAAGGCCGCCGCCCAAGCCAAGGCTGCGGCCTTCCTGACCCGGTATCACCGGCCCACGGACCGCTACGACCCCGCCTGGAACCTGGAGGGGATGCTGCAGCAGCTGCGCTTCTCGTTGGAACTGGGCCGGTTGGCGGCTACCGCCCCGTAGTGATGGCCTCGTGGGCTGAGCCCCCGGCCTTCACCTTGCTGTAGTCCAGCTGGCTGCCCCGCAGGCTGTGGGGGATCACGTAAACCACGATCATGGCCACCGTGGCCAGCGCCACGCCCACACGGCTCCAGGCCTCCCGGGGATGTACGCGGGGGCCGGCCGCCAGGGCCGCCAGCACCCAGGCCAGCCACATGAGCAGGGTCTTGTTGTCCGTGAGGTCGTAGCCGAAGGGCCAGCCGGTCCAGTAGGCCCCGAAGGCGTGCTTTTGCACCATGGGGCCCAGGATGAGGCCACCCACGGTCATGAAGGCCAGTGTCACCCACAGGTGGCGGCGGGGCACGGTCTGGCCGAAGAGGCAGCCAAGAGCTGTGCGGAGGCCCAGCATCACCGCCAGGAACATCATGATGATGTGGGGCAGCAGCACCGTGAGCGGCACCGGACCCTTGAAGCGCAGCACGATGGGGTCGCCCTTGGGGATGCGCAGCAGGTCAGAGCCTTGGCCCACTTCGACGCTGTATTCCACCTTGCCCGCCGGGGGTTGGATGGGCAGGTAGCCGGCGAGCTCGGCCCTGCCGTTCTTGGTCTCTTGGACCATGGGCTGGCGGGTCCAGGCTTCCTGGGTGGGGTAGTGGCGCCAGACCAGTGTGCCGGGCAAGCCCGCATCCGGCAGGGCCACGCGGGCTTCGCGCACGGTCTCCTGGCTGCGGACCAGGCTGTAGGCCACATCCTTGCCGGCGATGGCAACTTGGCCTTGCAGCGGATAGGTGGGGCCTGTCTTGCGCTGGTAGGTCAGACTGGCGGCCATGAGCAGCGCGGCGGCGGTCCAGAGTAGGACGCTACGGGTTCGGGAGATGGGGGTGGTCGTGGCCATAGCCGACCATTCTATCCCAGGGCCGGCACCCTCGCCCAGCGCAGCTTCGCACTGGTGGACCGGGGGTTGGCGCGGCGCTCCTCGGCCGAGGCCCGGATCGGTTCCGGGGCCACAGCAGTATAAGTCCCCTCCCGCAGGCCCTGTTGGAAGGCCTTCTTCACCCGGCGGTCCTCGCCGGAGTGGAAGGTCAGGATCGCCACGCGGCCCCCGGGCCTGAGGCAGCCCGGCAGCAGGGACAGGAACTGGTCCAGCACCGTGAGCTCGTCGTTCACCGCGATGCGCAGGGCCTGGAAGGTGCGCTGGAGGGACTTCTTAGTCTCCGTCTCCTCCTCGTCCCCGGGCACCTCCAGGCGCAGAGCCGCCCGCACCCGCTCGGCCAGGTCCCGGGTGGTGCGGATGGTCGCGCCCTGGACTTCCCGGGCGATGGCGGCGGCGTGGGGTTCGTCCGCGTTCTCCACCAGCAGGTTGGCCAAGGCGGTCTCGTCCAGCGAGGCCAGCAGCTCGGCGGCGGAGCGGCCCCGGTTGGGGTTGAGGCGCAGGTCCAGGGGACCGTTGGCTTTCCAGGTGAAGCCCCGGGCGGGGTTGTCGATCTGCATGGAGGACACGCCCAGGTCTGCCAGCACCAGGTCAAAGCCGCCGGACTCGGCCTGCAGTCGCGGTAGGCCCGCGAAGTTCATGCGGCGCACCGTGAGCACATCCTCTCCGAAGCCCAGCTCCCGCAGCCGGGCCTCGGTTCGGGGCAGCTCGAGGGGATCCACATCCACGCCGAACAGGCGCCCACCGGGCAGCAGGCGCGGCAGCAGCTCTCGGGTGTGGCCGCCATAGCCCAGCGTGGCGTCCAGGGCCACCTCGCCGGGCTGCGGGGCCAGCACCTCGATGATCTCTGCGACGCAGATGGGGCGGTGGGTGCCCGCCGGGGTGTGGCCCCGGGCGATGACCTTCTCCAGCTCGCCGCTGTGCGCGTCCGGCGCGAGCTCCTTGTACTTTTCCTCAAAGTGGCGCGGATGTGTCCCCTTGTAGCGGACCCGGCGGCGGGGAACTTCGTCTGCACTCATCCCCGAATGGTAGGGGTTGCCGGGGTTCGATGAAAGGCTTCAAAAGAAAAAGGCTTTAGCCACCGAGGAACACCGAAGCAGGACCCTGTTTTTCTTCGTGTCTTCGTGTCTTCGTGGTGGATCGTTTTCCTTCCCTACGTATTGCTGGGGCCACTGATTGCGGCCAGGGTGTTGATGAAGTCGGCCAGGGCGGTGAGTACGGCGGCGGGCTGGTCCCGATGGGGGGAGTGGCCGCAGTCTGGGAGGGCCAGCAGGCGGGTGCCGGGGACCTGTTCGGCGATGACCTGGATCTGGCGCAGGCTGGCGTATTCGTCGTCGACACCCTGCATGGCCAGGATGGGGCAGGTGATGAAGGGGAGGTGGTCTTCGATGTTCCAGTGCCGGTACTCGGGGGAGAGCCAGATGTCGTGCCACTCCCGGAACACGCGGGCGGCATCGGCATGGTGCCGGGCCAGACGCGCGGGCCATTCGGTAGTGCGCCAAGCCTTGCCGGCGGCCCGGATGCCCGCCAGGGTCTGCTCCTCGATGAACTCGTGGGGGGCCATGAGGGCGATGCCCAGGGGGGCGTCCGGGTGGGCCGCTGCATAGAGCAGGGCCATGGTGCCGCCGTCACTGTGGCCGATGACCACGGGGCGCGCCACCCCCAGAGCCGCCAGGAAGGCCGGCAGGGCCTCCTCCCCTTCCCGGTGCTGGTAGCGGGCATTGCGAGGTTCGGGATAGGGGTCCGACTGGCCGTAGCCCGCACGGGAACCCACGATGACCCGGCAGCCCGTGGCCGCCGCCAGGCGCTCGGGGAACTTGCCCCACATGGAGGCCGAGCCCAGGCCCTCGTGGAGCAGCACCAGAGCCGGCCGACCTGCGACTGCAGCCGGCAGGTCCCGATACTCGATGCGTCGGCCCTCCAGGACCAGGTGCTGCATGGGCACGGCGGCCTCCCTTCTCCATCCTAGGGGTGCATGCCGCTACCCTTCCAGCATGGAGATGCCTTCTTTCCGCCCCCTCGGCTTTGTGCGCTCGCCCTATGCGAAGCGCATCGACGCGCCGCACCAGCCCACGGTGGTGGTGGGAACCGAGTCTGGCACTGCGATGGAGGCTACGCTGGAGCTGGAGCCCTGGGTGCCGGAGAACGCCCTGCGGGACCTGGCGGGCTTCGAGCGCATCTGGCTGGTCTTCGTGTTCCACCTCAGCGAGGGCTGGGCGCCGCTGGTGCAGCCCCCCCGGGGACCCAAGGGCAAGCGCGGCGTGCTGGCCACCCGGTCGCCCCACCGGCCCAACCCCATCGGGCTATCGTGCGTGGAACTGGTGGCGGTGGAGGGCCGCACCCTGCGCCTGCGGGGCGTGGACCTGCTGGATGGCACGCCCGTGCTGGACATCAAGCCCTACGTCCCCTATGCCGACGCCTTCCCCGAGGCCAAGGCCGGCTGGATCGACGCCGTGGATGCCGCCACCGGAGTCCACTCCGCGCCGGGACCCAAGAAACCGAGGCGCGAGACAACCTGAGAGCTGGCACCCTCATCGAATTCCATAGGGCTAGATGGGAACTGATTGCCACCAAGACACCAAGGCTCCAAGAAATACAGAGCAGTTCTTTCTGCAGTTCTTGGTGACTTGGTGGTGATCTTTGTTGCTAATGAAAATCAGGGGATGTCCCGCTCGTAGGGCAGGCCCAGGATCCAGCCCCGGATGGCCTGGATCACGGCGGCTTCGCGGCCGAAGAAGCCGTGGTTCGCCAGGGGATCGCAGGGGCCGGACTCTGGCTCGATGCTGCCCCGCACGGTGATCAGCGGCACCTTGCCGGCCAGCTTCAGGGCCTGGCCGTAGGGGCAGGAGGGGCAGCCGTCTTCGGCGTGGTGGACCAGCAGCAGGGGGGCCTTCAGGCGCTCGAAGCGAAAGAGGCTGAGGCCGAGGTTGTTCCCGCTGGCGCGGAACACCGAGGAGGACAGGACCACGCCATCCACCGCCGGGCCCAGCTCCTGGGCCGCGTAGGCGGCCGAGACCGTGCCCCGGCTGGTACCCACCAGGTGCAGCTTCACGCCCTTGAAGCGGGCCCGGAGGGTGGTGAGGACCGCGCGGACATCGGCGGCGTGCTCGTCGCTGATCCGGAAGGCGTCGTTCATGCCATCCGCCTGGTCCGAGGGGCAGTCGAGGATGAGCACCGCCAAGTCCGGGGTCAGGAGCTGCTCGGAGCTGCGCACCAGGAAGTTGCCCCGGGGCCCGAGGACGACCTCGATCGAACGACGCAGCAGGCCCTGCTTCCCGGAGCCGCCGGGGAACAAGAGGGCCACGGCCTTCGGGTTGGGCCCTTCCGTCAGCAGCAGCGCGGGCTGGATGACACCGGGTCGCGTGGGGATCTTCAAGAGCTCCCGCTGGATCTCGCGCGGCGCAGCGCCGAGGCTGGCAGCAAGCAGGAACAGCGGGAGCAGCAGTCGGCGCACAGAAGCCTCGAGATGGGTTCTGGCAAGTCTACGGGAAAGACTAGACTCAACCCATGGACAAGCCTGAGCAGGACGCCTACGGACGCATGGCCTACCGCGGCCTCATCGCCTGGCCCGAGCGGCTCCAGCGGGAAGCTCCGCTACTGCTCCGGGCGCTGGGGGCGGGGTCATCGCGCCGGGTGCTGGATCTGGGCTGTGGCAGCGGCGAGCACAGCCGCTTCCTGGCTTCTCAGGGCTTCGAGGTGACGGGTCTCGATGCCTCGGCGTCCCAGGTGCAGGCGGCGACGGAAGCCGATCCCCGGGGCCGCTACCTCCAGGCCAGCCTCACGGCCCTGCCCGTGGCGGACCTCGCCCCCCAGGGTGGCGCCCTCTGCGTGGGCAACACCCTGCCACACCTCTGCGAGGAGGACCAGCTTCGGGTTTTCTTCACGGGCCTCGCTGACTGCCTCAGTCCCGGCGCGGCTTTCCTCCTGCAGCTGCTCAACTACGACCGCATCCTGGACCGCAGCGAGCGGACCTTCCCCCTGGTGCTGCGGCCCGGCGCGGCCAAGGGCGAGGACACGCTCTTCCTGCGCCTCATGACCCACCACGGCGGCGGCCGCCTGACCTTCACCCCCGCCACCCTGCGCCACCGCCCCGGCGCCGTGGTGGGT
>Ga0194053_10001549_pt1 | contig 14586 bp, 13 predicted proteins | sample SepL228m_MetaG_FD_161684 | JGI IMG/M metagenome (GOLD analysis project Ga0194053, IMG submission 161684) | Anoxic zone freshwater microbial communities from boreal shield lake in IISD Experimental Lakes Area, Ontario, Canada - Sep2016-L227-8m | ecosystem: Environmental > Aquatic > Freshwater >... | reverse complement strand
GACTTGTCCAGTTTGCTTACATTAGCCAGAAGACTGCCGACAGTTTCCAGACTTTCTTTGGTAGCCGGTAATAAATAGCGATTATCAGCTATTAACGTCTGCATTTCATTCAGGGTTTTAGTTAATACGACAGGTTGTGAATCGGGAACGGTTTCGGTTACATAGCCAATCAAGGATTGTTGTAAACCCACCGATACATTTTGAATGCGGTGGGAATAGTTTACGTAGGATAGAACCGTTTCAAAATGCTGTAGGTTGCGCCAGATCATGCCGCCAAGAATAGCCAGCGCTAACAGTAATAACCCCAAAAATGCTAAGGCACGGATTTTGGCGGGTCGATAAAAAATTGAGGTCATGAGATTTCTTTTGAGTGCTAAGGTAAATATAGGAATGCGCATGAAATAACTTAGGCATCTTGCTCCCTCTCCCTCTGGGAGAGGGCTGGGGTGAGGGAATATGGTTACGGGATGCCCGTTGGATAATTTTTCAGATAAAGCGCTTTATAAGCAGCAACCGGCTCTGCAAAATTAGCATTTGCTTCAACCAATCCATCCAGATCGGCTGATAATAGTTCGTCAATAGTGGCTTTAGGATCAATATTCAAATCGCGTAACTTTTGCAGCGCTTTCTCTGCGCCTTCACTATCACCCTGTAAATAAAGACTGACGGATAAGCAGTAATACGCATAGCTTTTTTTCTCTTCCAGAGTAATCAGCTTAAGGCGCTTTGTTGATGCGACTTCAAAATTCCAGGCATCTTCATTTTCCGGCCTGGTCATTATTGTTTTATCGGTCAGCCAATCAAGCGCTTGATTTTGATAGCTTATTGCCTGGCTTAGATATTCAAGTCGCCAGTAAATCTTGGCGCTTTCAAGTGCGGAAAGCGGATATTCCTTATTTTTTCCATATTCTTTAATCGCCTCCTCATAATGCAGTTGTTTAAAATAGATATTACCCAGATTGTTTCTGTATTTAGGTGTCGGTGAGCTATCTATCGCTTTTAAAGACTCAACCTTGGCGTCTTCATAATTGCCTGATTGGTCATAAAGCCTGGCCAAATCATAATAAGCTTCAGCCAGTTTCGGATTTTGGGTTATGGCTTGCTCAAAATACGGTACGGCCTTATCGGGTTGGTCATTAGCGGCGTAATACTCACCCAAGAATAAATTAACATGAGAGTCGTTTGGGTTCTGTTGATAAAGTATATCGATGGCCTCTTTAAATTCTGGCGGGGATAATGTTTGTGGAATATCGGCTATTTGTAGATACCACGCGGCTTGTTTGTTTTGCGGATTGGCTTTGAGTTCTTCTTCAAAAATCCGTTTGGCATCGGCGTAACGGCCAATATTTAAAGCGTTATCGCCTTCAACGATTAATTGCTTGGCAACAACGGGCGGTTTTTTTGAGCTGTCATAACTATAGGCCACCCAACCGCCTGTTATTATCGCTGCAATTAACGCAGCGACAAGACTCAGTGTTTTTATGTAATTCCAGAGTTTGACTAAAAAGCTCATGGTCTCGTCCTAATTGGAAACGACATATCCTGTAAATTACGCATTGGCATGGGTTACTCTATTTTACAGGTCATTATAAACACTCAATCTTCCGTATAATCAGGCCGATCAATGAATTTTATTGTAAGTATTCACCTCCCCCTTTGTAAAAGGGGGATTGAGGGGGATTTATCTAATAAAATCTCCCCTAACCCCTCTTTTTCAAAGAGGGGGACTGAATAGTTACATTTTATTTGCCGGGATTGTCTTCTTAATCGACCCGGAAGGGCACAATTAAGGATGCCCTGTTTTGCGAAGCTTTTAAAGCCCTTTAATAAACCGAAATAATAAACAAGTATCGCACGCTGCGTGACTCTCATCAAACGAATGATAGCGTAAATTCAGCAACCCTGCGTTTTAAAGGCGTGTTGTAAGCTGTTGTCAGGCCGGTTTCAGCGATTTTTTCTGAATGTTCGCATGACAAAATAAACCGTAGGCGTAGCGATTAGGGACAGTAGCACCGAAAGTGTCAGCGCTCCAATGACGGCAATCGCCAAGGGTTTAAGCATGTCTGATCCGGCACCGATGCCGTAAGCCAATGGTAAAAGGCCCAATGCTGCCGTCAGTGACGTCATCAGTACGGGTCGTAAACGCCTACGCCCGGATTTAATGAGCGCCTCTTCCAGATTTTTTCCTTGCAACTCAAAGCGGTGTACTGCATCAAGCATTAAAATGCCGTTTTTTGCCACGACACCGATGCCAATAATCGCTCCCAGCAAGGATACGATATTGACCGACGTACCGGTTAAATACCAGGCCAATACAGTGCCGCACAAAGCCAGCAAGGAGCCAAACACGATGGCGACAGGTTCGTAAAATGAGCGAAATTCAATCAGTAATACAGTAAAGACCAGAAATAGTGAGGCTAACAGCACTACCAGCAAGTTATGAAACGATTCTTGTTGTTGCTGAAAAAGACCGCCGAATTCCAACACACCCGGCGGCAGGGTTTGATCTTGACTGAGTTTGGCTCTTATTTCAGCCATGGCACTGCCAAGGTCACGGTTTTCCAAGCGTGCAGAAATAGCGACCAGTTGCCTTAAGTCTTCCCTGTGCAGTTCCAGTTGTCCCGGTTCAGTGATGATGTCCGCTACTTGCGAGAGCTTAACGGTTCTACCATCTAACGATCGTAACGGCAGTTCGCGCAGATTGGCAATTTGGTTGGTGGTGTCGTTGCTCATTCTTACGCGGATATTAATGACCCGGTCACCTTCCAGAATATACGATGCCTTTTGCCCTAGCATGGCGGTGCTGACCGCCAAAGCTATTTCATTAACCGTTAGCCCAAAGCGTTGTGCATCACTGTAACGCACACGCAAACCGAGGGAAGGGCCGGTGGTTTCCAGGCCATCGAAAGTATCGACGACGCCTTTAATTTGACCCAATTCGGCTTCGATTTGCGGTGCTTTTTGTTTGAGCCATTCAACATCCGTGGAGAATAGTTTGATCTCAATCGGTCGGGGCGACCAGGTCAAATCGCCTATTAAATCGCCCAGAATACCGGCAAACTCCCATTTTAGTCCAGGAACGGCTACATTGAGCTGTTGGCGAAGGCCGGTAACCACTTCGTCAGTTTTTCGCTGACGTTTTGATTTTAATTTGACCAAAAAATCACCTTTATACGCTTGGGAAATACCCAAAGCCAACCGCGCACCGGTGCGCCGTGAATAGCTTTCCAGTTCGGGAATTGCTCTCAGAATAGTTTCGGCCTGCTGAAGTTGCCGGTTGGTTTCGCTTAAACTGGTGCCCCACGGTGAGTGATAATCCAGTACGAAGCCGCCTTCATCCATAAAGGGCAAAAATTCACTTTCCAAATGACCGTATAGCCAAACGGCGAGTGTCAAAATCAAGGCACAGCCAAATAACATTTTACGAGCGTGTTGAAGTGCCGAGCGTAACAGTTTTTCGTAGACTTTAATCAGGCGTTCAAGCCAACTTAACGGCTTTGGGTTATTATCGGAAAGTGCGGGTTGCGCCGGTAACGAGTTGCCGGTTGGCATCCACCATGCGGCTAAAGAGGGAATCAGTGTGACCGCCAATATCAGTGACGTTAACAACGCGACAACCATCGTTAATGCCAAGGCACGGAAAAAGCTGCCAGCGACACCCTCAAGAAAAGCCAGCGGGATAAATACTACGACCGGCGTTAGTGTTGAAGCCAGTAAAGGCCGAAAGATTTCCCCCATCGCTTGAGTCACCGCAGTCAGGCGTTGTAGCCCCGTGGCTGTTTTTGCATGCACAGCTTCTACCACGACAATGGCATCATCGATAATCAGGCCAATAGCAGCCGCGATACCGCCCAGAGTCATTAAGTTAAAACTTTGATCCATGACGCGTAGCACCAGCAAGGTGATCAAAACCGTCGCCGGAATAACCACCGCCGCAATGAAGGTGGCTCCCCAGTTTCTTAAGAAAACGTAAAGAATGGCGACGGAAAAAATCAGCCCCAAAATAATGGCCTCCCAAACACTCTGGATGGAATCACCCACCAGCAAGGACTGGTCATAAAATACCGTGGCCTGCATGTCTGGCGGCAAGGCTTTTTTTAAGGCTTCCAGTTCCTGTTTGAGTTGTCGTGCGATATCCAGGGTGCTGCCGTCCGGCTGACTGTAGATATTAAGCAAAACTCCATTAACACCATTCGCAGTGACAATGTTAAAAACCGGTTCCTGCATCCGCTCAACGCTTGCAAAATCCTTGATGCGAACAGGATGAACCGTCGTCATCACCGGTTGTCCGGTTACTGCAACGGGGGTATTGCCGGAGACTGAAACGATCAGGTTTTCCAGGTCTTCGGTGGTATGAATACGACCATCTACAACAGTAAGGTACAGCTTGTAATCTTCCTCCAGCATACCGGTCGGTACGATTAAATTATTTCTGATGAGTGCATCACTCACCTGGCCGAGACTCAGGTTGACGGCTTGCAGGCGCAGGGGATCAACAATGACGTGATATTCCGGTGCCCGTCCACCGACAATACCGGTGCGAGCCACGCCAGGTATCCGAAGTAAACGGGGTTGCAGGGTATAACGTGCGGTCTCCCACAGTTCTGTCAAGGAATAATGGGCACCGGTCAGGCTGAGTCCAACCACAGGAAAGGCCGCAAACGTTAGTCGCCAAACCGCTGAACTTGCGGTGGCGGGCAGGGTTTTTTGCACAACCGCAAGCCGCCCCTGCACAAAAAGTTCCGCCTGCACCATATCTGTTTTCCAGGTAAAAAACACATTTATTTCCGCTGAACCACGTCCGGTTTTTGAGCGCACCGTGCGCACACCGGGAATGTCTTTCATCGCCTCTTCGACAGGACGGGTAATAGTCGCCATCATCTCGTTGGCCGGCATCACACCGTTGTCGATCAAAATAACTACGCGCGGGAAATTAGTCTTAGGAAAAATCGATGAAGGCATACCCAATGCCGCATAAGCACCTGCCAGACATAATACGATACAAAGAAAAGCAATGGATAGGCTGTGTCGAATGGCAAAAGATGACGACATGGAAGATTGGGTTGGCGTGTTCACTGGATCACCCGGATACGGGATTCAGCGGGCAGTCCGTAAACACCACGGGTTACGATAGTCATGCCTTCCTGAATGGTTTCGCCAGTCACTTCGACCAGATTGCCCTCCCGTAAACCTGATTTAACAGTCTTCAGTTTGGCGTAATTATCCTCGACGATGGCAATCATGCTGACGTCTTCCCGGGTGACTACGCTTTCAATGGGCACTGCCAAACGGTCGGGTCGTTCTTCAACGAGGATGCGAACCCTGACAAATTGACCGGGGTGTAGCTTGGGGCTATGGTTTAAAGAAGCCCTAACCAGTAAGGTGTCCGTTAAAGGATCAATTTGTGCGCCAATAAAAATCACCGATGCCCGTTGGCTCATGGGTACGTCAGTGTCGTTCCAGACAGAGATTGAGGTGTTGTTAATATCGACTGGCTGCCCTACTTCAAGGTCTGTTGCTTCGAGGCTGGGTATCCGGATGGCAATATCCAGTCGTTCCATATTGATCAAGTCCGCCATGACGGTGTTTAGACCAACGGCTTCGCCCGCTTTAAAATGAATCGTTGTCACGATACCGGCTAATGGTGCCTTAATCTGCAACAATTCACGCTGGGTTTTAGCGTTGAGTAAATCCTTGCGGGCAGTTTGTAATAGTTGCTCTGCTTCATCATAAAGTTTACGCGAGACGTTATCGGTAGCATTTAGCTGCTGCTTGCGGGCAAAGTTCTTTTGCGCAAATTCTACAGTGACTTCGGCTTTAGCAATCAGGGCATCGGTGCTGCGCGTATCCAGTGCAAATAGTAAATCACCTTTTTTAACGGACTGGCCTTCTTCGCAATAAATGTGTGTAAGGAGTCCGGCCATCGGCGCGGCAACTTTTGAACTGGCTGCCGGCTTGCCGCTCATTGCAGGCTCCGGCTCAACCATGCCGTAAGCCAGGACATAACGATGCAAAGTCGTTTTGCTGATCTTGCCGGTCTGTACCGCCACTTCGGTCACAACTTCCGGTTCATCCGCGTAAACAGCGGCGTTTCCAGTGCTTATGCAAACCAATAGTATGACGATTTTTAGCCAAGGGCCGGGTTTCATTGGGGTGTTTTCCTGGTTACAGAATCGGTTAGCAAGGTTGAAGTCAGTGAAGATGCAAGGGGATAGCGCAAGGTATCTTCAAGCGCATTGAGTGCTTGTTGGGTCTCGATCAGTACATCCAGACGGGCACGTTCGGCAACGGCACTTTCCAGTTCCACGACCAGTACGCTCAGACGGTCGGTTTCGCCTGCGTCAAACAACGCTTGCGCTGAATGCAGGTTATCTTGCTGAAGTTGCTGTTGCTTTTCGGCGTCGGCCCATTTTGCCAGTACGGGTGTTAAGCCTGCATTAGCACGATCAATGTCACCAAGAATGCGCATTTGTAAAGCCTCGAAACGTACAGCAAACTCATGACGTTTGGCCTCGGCTTCGGCAATCGGCCCCTGATTTTGATGAAATACCGGTAATTGCAGTCCGGATGTACCTAAAGCCCAGCGATGTTCGCCCATTTCCCAGGTATAACCGGGATTGACCTGAATGTTGGGATACTGGTTGGCGATTTCGAGTTGCAGGGCAGATTGTGTGGCGGCGTAATCAGCTAACGCGGCCAACACATCCGGCCGTTTGCGCAACGCGATTTCTTTCAGTTTTTGAACAGGGATATCGTCCAGTTTGGGTGGGCCGGAAAGATTCGTAAAGTCGAGTTTGATCCCTGACAAGGCACTGACCGGAACGCCGATAGCCGCTGCCAACAGCACCTGACTTTCGGCGCTTCTTTTTCGTTCAGCGTTGACGTTAAGTTGCAGTTGATTTAAGGCCAGGCGCGAACGCATAACTTCAAGACGAGACAGTTCGCCTGCCAGCAATTGTTGTTCCAGCCGTTCGGTCATGGCTTGTTGAAGGGTGAGTTGTCGTTGAACCAGTTGCCCCGTTTCCTGTGCCGCGTAAACTTCGAGCATCGCCAGACGTAATCGGCCACGCGCCAACCAGGCTGCATCCGCTATGCGCAAGGAAGCGGCATCGGTAAGATGTTCAGTTTTATCGATACGAAAGCCGCGCTTGCCTGCTGTTTCTATAGGAATGTTAATCGCGCTGGCTGCGATCCATGGAACGGCGGCTGTGGCTAGGTTACGTACCCAGGTCGGTGTAAGCGTGATACCGGGATTGGGGCGTTGAGCTGCCGTGGTGATGGCAGCATCTGCTGTTTCTGCTTGGGCTCTGGCCAGTGCAAGATCAGGATGGTAATAAATGGCCGCCAGTGTGAGTCGATCAATATCCCAAACCTTGAAAGGCCATGCGTCTTTGCGCTCAAGCACGCTTTCGATAAATTCCCGAATTGCCGCACTGGACAGCGTGCGTGCTTCCAAAGCCGTTGCAGAGCCAGCCGGATTTAACGGGCGATCCTTAAAACGGGCACAGCCGTTGATCGACAGGCTTAAAAAAGTTAAAAGTATTAGCTGGATGAATTGTTGCATGGTGTTACATTTCAACAGGGTAGGGTGATTAGCGTTTTTGCCCGCAATACTTAATAAAACCAGCAATATGAAGCAATTATTGGTTTGGTAAACGTAATATAATTTTAAGCCCCGGCTTGTTATCAAGGAGCGTTAGTGTGCCATCATGAAGTTCAGCTATCGCTGCAACAATGCTGAGGCCAAGGCCATTGCCTGGCGTGCTTCGGCTTTGTTCAAGCCGGTAAAAACGCTGGAACACTTTTTGGTGATACGCTTCATCGATTCCTGAGCCGTTATCGGCAACCATCAATTCAGTATGCGTGTTTGATGATTGCAGGCTGATTTTTATTCGGGTGTTTTTGGGGGTATGCAAGATGGCATTATCCAGCAGATTAAAGACCAGTTGCGTCAGCAGTTCCTTGTCACCTTTCAAAACTATAGATTTTTCAATAGCCAAATGGATGGTTTTTTCTTGTTCCTCTGCGACCGGATTCAGCGCGTCACTGACAGCGATAACAATATCACTGAAATTGACTGTTTTAAAGCCGCTGCGGCGAGACCCCGATTCTATTTGAGAAATTCTGAGCATGGCGGAGAAAGTAGTCAGAATCGTATCAATTTCTTCAATGGCAAAGGCGACACGCTCAGTGTATTGCTCTGCCGAAAGGCTCTTGGTAAGCGCATTTTCCAGCCTGAATTTTAAATGACTGATAGGAGTACGCAGATCGTGTGCGATGTCATTGGAAACTTGCTGAATATTCTCGATTAACGAGCTTATTTTATCCAACATAAGGTTTAGTAATAAAGCCAGGTTATCCAGTTCATCACGATTTTTTGAAACGGGTAAACGGTGTGAGAGATCACCCGCAATAATGGTTTGTGTTGATTTTGTAATGCTTTCTATTTTTCTCAGGAAAGCACTACTAATATAAAACCCGCCGCATGCACCCAGAAAAATCACTAAAACAAAGCCACCAGTAAAAGCCTTAATAACGGCCTCACCGGCAGCTTGAAGCAATTTACCGTCATGACCGACACCTAGCCAAATATGATTAGATAGTGCAATCACTCTATTATAGAAGGGGTGAGGTTTATTTTTTTCAGGTTGTTTGCTGTCAGGTGTTCGCATGACCAACTGCCAGCCTTCAGAGAATTGAAAATTATTAAGGGTTCCTGCCAGCAAGTGTCCATTCTGATCAATAACGCCGTATTCAAAAAGCGTGTGTGAATTCCGTTCAGTGACTTCTTCAATTTCGTTTTGCAATTCGGCTATTCCGTCAGCATCGAATTCAGTTTTCAGTCGGTTGGCTTCTGCCTCGATAGTATCTTTAAGTTGTGCTTCCAGTGACCGTTGCGTTAACCAGTAAACAGTTATGCCAATAGACAAGAAAGAACATAAAAAAAGAATTAAATATAATGCTGAAAGTTTAAAACTAATCGCGCTAAAAAAATTAGGTAGATTCATGAATGATATACCCTGAACCTCGAACGGTATGAATAAGGTCGGATTTGTTTCCGGTATTCAGTTTGCTGCGCAAGCGGCTGATATGGGTTTCGACAATATTGGTTTTAGGGTCAAAATGAAAGTCCCAGACATTTTCAAGCAGCATGGTGCGAGTGACTACTTGTCCGGCATGACGGACAAGATATTCAAGGAGACGAAATTCAGTGGGCTGAATATCGATAATTTGTCCGTTACGTTTTACGACTCTTTTTAAGAGATTTATTTCAAGCTCTGCAGTCTGTAAGATTTTTTGCCCTACAGTTTCTCGTGGTCTACGGAGCAGTGCATTGACTCGTGCGCTAAGTTCACTAAACGCAAACGGTTTAACAAGATAGTCGTCAGCACCGGCGTTTAGACCTTCAACGCGATCATCAATGCCACACATTGTGGTAAGAAATAGAGCCGGTGTATTACAATTTGCCATGCGCAAGGTTTTTAGTAAGCTAAGTCCATCCAAGCCCGGCAGCATTCGATCGACAATAAGCAGATCATACGTTCCCTCTTTGGCCAGAATGAGGCCTTCATAACCATCCTTTGCCAAATCAACACTATGGGCTGCCTCTTTCAGACCCGTTGAGACATAATCCCGGGTTTCCTTATCGTCTTCAATAATTAGTATTTTCATGGCATTTAAAGAACACCGGGGAGGTAACTCCCCGGCATTAAAATTACTCTTTTTCGTTTTCAGTGTCTTCGTTAGCTTCATCATCCAGAGAAACTTTAAGAACATTGCCCGTTTTGCCGTCGACTATGACCTCATGAATTTTGCCATCTTTTAAAACATCAATCTCGAACTGAATAGTCTCAGATTCATATTTTACTTCGGCTTCCATTGTCTTGCCGCCAGTTTTTTGCTCTGCTGCCTTAATTGCATCAATTAAGGAGATTTTAGCAGTCTTAAAAAGCTTTAATTCTTGCGTTTCTTTCTCTTTGGATTCATTTGCCTGCGCATCATTAGTTACGGTGATGGACAATATGGCTATTGTAAAAAAAGCCGTCAGAATTGTTTTCTGTTGTTTATTCATCGATTAATCCTCTTTAATATCAAGCTGGCTTGCCTGACTTCAGAAATAGAATAACGTAAACAACATTGCTTAAAACCTTCCCAAACTATACAGTTTTGTAATAAATGAAAATTAAAATGTACTGAGTTACATACTGGGATTTATGTGTGTTTAAATTTGACCTTGTGTTTGAGTGCGATAGACGGCTTGGAAATAGCGGCACACGCTGATCGCAAAGAGGTTATTCCCTTGGTATTTGAAAGTTTATTGACGGGGTAAGCGGAAGCGAGCAGGTAAGATTTATATTAAACGATTTCAAAAGAGAAAATGACCGTAATCAGTGTCATTGACACCAAGCCAAGCAAAAATATCATTTCCGCCCAACGCTCCAGGCGTTCAGTCGATTGCTCTATACGAATCGATAAAAATGAAAGTAGCGCACTGATCATGAATAACAGGCTGTCAATGGCTAGCCCTTTGTCAATCAGGTAGTGTGTTAATCCTGGAGACATCGTTTTAACGATACTGATAACCATAATACAGACACCCACCATCGTCGCAGAATTCGGCAAAATATGATGAGAGAGATCATTGGAGCGGAACTTCTTGTTATTCATGAATTGATTTTATTGCCGATGGTTGTGTTTGCATTGCTTAACAAAGAGCGCGTTAGTCAAAGTCAGCAGGCAATTAGTCATAAGCTGGATTATTCACCGGCGCTATCCGGTTTTTTGCCATAATAAAAGCGGTATGAGGTACATATAAAAGGTCTGCCATTTTTCGTACCAGATATTCTTCGTCCATATCCAAAACGCCATCAATAAAAGCAATTTTCCAGAGTGCTTCAATTAATCCAACCTTTTGCTCCAGACTGTAGCCTTTATTAATTAAGGACGTGAATTGAAAATAATCAGTGGCTTGTTTTCTTTGTTGTTCCGCTAACGCCAATAACGAAGTGGTTTGCTCGGCAGATAATGAAAAATTCTGATGAATGAGGGCAAAAATAATATCTTGTTCTACGGCCTCCACCCTATCGTCCATGTTCATCATTTCCAAAAATAAAACCACGGTCGCAAGTTGCAGCTTTTCTTCCGAAGCGTTTTCTGGTGCTGAAAGTGCAAGATGTTGCTCAAAAAAAAGTTTAATCTGGTTAAGCATGTTTAAAGGATTCCACTGTCATCAAAATAGTTAAATTATTTACTTCTTGCTCATGGCATCAAGATTGTTTTGCGCAACAGGATGTCCCTGATCTGCGGCTTGCTGATATAAATCAAGAGCCCTGGTTTCGTCCTTGGGTACGCCTAAGCCGTTTTCATAGAGATAAGCCAGATTGTATTGAGCATCCGGGTTTCCTTCTTGTGCTTCTCTTTGTAATTGGGTGATTTTATCTTCAGTTACCGCTGATAGCGGAGGTTCGGCCGGGTTATTATCGGCTGATTTTTCAGTACAGGATACGAGCGATAGCGCCACTATTGCTGCGATGGCAAGGGTCACTATTTTTGTGTGTGGGTGTAATATCATTAACTTAGCTCGGTTAAAAAAAGTCAGCACAATAAATAATGGTAACTACTCACAGTTCCCCTCTTTTAAAAAGAGGGGTTAGGGGAGATTTTTTAAATAAATCCACCTCTGACACTCGCTTTGCTCTCCACCTTTTTCAAAGGTGGAGGTGAATACTTACAAATAATGTTAAGACCAGTCGTCATTTCCATCATCAGCGCTATCATCATCCCAAGATGACGAGTCGGCGATACCAAAGTCGGTGCCGCCCATATCGTCATTATCATTTATATTGCTGGATGTATTCCATGGCGAAGTATCGGGTAATGATGGTTCGGGAGCAATATTGCTTTTATTGCCATCGACAAAGTGATGCATCAGCGCTTCGCCGGCCACGACTCCGGCTCCCATGGCTGCGCCCGTTGCCAGACTGCCCATAATGCCAGAGCCCATTCCGCCAGAAGCCGGTTGACCCATGACTGAGCCAGCACCACTCGCACCGACCGGTGGCATATTTTGTCCGGGCGCATTACCGGCATAGCTATTGGCAGGCGTAGTTTTGGAATTTCGTCGACTCATAAAGCCAATTAGTAACACGACTAAACCAATACCCAGGATTAAAAGAATCGAGGGTGTCCAGTCTTTAACCATAGACTGTAGGTTTTGGCCTGCGTTGGCAGGTTGTACTGCACCCGTTGACACAGAGGCAATACGACCCTTAAGGTTTTGCAATACAGCCGGTTTTACAAAAGGCAGGCCCGGTTGCAAGCGTTCTGCGGTATTGAGCTCTACGCCTGCATCGCTAAACCGGCCTTGTTTTGCCAGTAATTCAGCTTCTACAAAGTGCGCCTTGGCGCTGTCAGGATGGTCTTGCAATACTTTGTCCATCATGGCTTGTGCTTCATTAAATTTTCCTGCTTCAGCGGCCAAATAAACTTGATGCATGGTGGCATCTTCTTCGGCAAAAGCAGGTGCTGTAAAGCATAACGCCAATAACAGCAGGGCGGTGGTAATAATGTGCGGTTTTAACATGGCTATAACTCCTGATACTTGGTGTAATAAGTTTGGCACGGTAATGTATTTATAAGCGAAGTATTTATACATTGGATTATTCAATCTAGACAGCGAAAAGCGTTTGTTGAGTTTCCCAATTAAAACAGGACAATAATCAAGTCTAAATAGTTGCAATCCAGCGTTAAGTAGAAATGTTGGTTTATTTTAAAGAGTCATCTCACTTGCTTTAAGTATTTAAAGCAATTTATAGGCCAGAGGAAAAATTAGTTATAATTCAAATAACAAGAGAATTCTTGCAATAAAATAGCAACATCTAAAGGGTGGAATCAACCAGTCATGACTTGTTTGTCTGTGCAAAACAACCGCGCAAGTCACAAGGCTTGGGAACAGAACAAACCCTTGTGTACAATATACCGCCTCGGCAATTGCTTTATATCGCTTCAAATTTAATATTTAAAGAAGGGTTTCTTAACGTTTAATGACCTTGTTTTGCCGGTTTATGCGAAAAGAAGAAGATGCAGGAAACGATTAATAAAAACAATACGGCTGATGCTGAGTAACGGCTTAGCTCTAAACCACCCTTGCTTATCGGTTTATCCAGAAAGTCGCCAACCACTGCTCCCAGCGGTCGGGTAAGAATGAATGCCGCCCAAAAAAGTCCTGTGCGGGAAATTTTTGTTCGGAAATAGGCGACTGCAATAACTGCCAGCATGGTGCCAAATACAATAGCCCCGCCGCCGTAACCAAGGCCTGCCGTATCTGCCGTCCAATCACCGAGGGCAGTGCCTAAGGTTTGAGAAAACATGATTGTTATCCAGTAAAAAACTTCAGATTTAGGTGAGCTGACGGTGTCCACTGCTACCGACCCCAGCACGCGATACCAAATAAAAAGCGATGCCATAAGTAACGTAAATAGTATTGCCGTTCCGCCTGAATAGCCGATACCAAGAGAACGATCCGCGAAGTCTGCCAACGTTGTGCCAACCGTTGTTGTGGCGATAATGGTTGTCCAGTAAATAACGGGATGGAACCGCTTGACGGAAATTTGTGCAATGACCGCAAAAATGAAAATGGCTGCAAATATCTCAGTGCCAACCAGATAGCCGAAATCCATCGACATCGATACGGCGTCTCCACCGGTCTCGCCGAGGGTTGTGGCAAAAATCTTTATGATCCAAAAAAGTAGCGTTACCTCTGGAACTTTACTTAAAGCCTCTTGATGTTCTGTGTTCATTTCTTCCTCTTCTGCCGGGTTTACATATCAGATTGCGTTGACTAATAGCGAGATTTAATTTGATTAAGTAACATAATAAACGCATAAGCCAAAAACAGTCTTGTTGGGCAGGCTAAGCTTATACAGTTTAATCAACGAAGACCTCCCAATGTGATTATAAAGTTTCTGTCTATTAAGGGTGTAAATAGTTTCGTGCTCAAAATTACTTTAGGAACCGGCAATCTCAATAAACTTAACCCGATGGTTTATTAATCTAGTGGTATTGTTTGCAGCATTTTTGCCCACCGGTATTGTTAACGGCGTATAAAAGGCGGTTTTTATAAAGTCGATCACATTGCATCAACGCTTTGTTATCTGTATCCTGCCTATCCATGCAAATAAATTTAATTTCAGTAGGAAACCGTATGCCGGGCTGGGTTCAGCAAGGTTACGATGAATATGCCAAACGCTTGCCGCGTGAATGCGAGCTGGTGCTTAAAGAAATTGCACCGGGTAAACGCAGTAAAAACAGTGATGTTGTCCGAATTGTAAGAGAAGAGGGCGAACGGATGCTTGCGGCTATTCCGCAAGGTACTCATGTTGTGACGCTGGATATTCCCGGCAAACCGTGGACTACGCCCGAATTGGCGCAGATGATGCAGCGTTGGCAGGAAAGTGGCCAGCATGTGTCTTTATTGATCGGTGGCCCTGAAGGTTTGGCAGATTCTGCTAAACTACTGGCACGCGAGTCATGGAGCTTATCAAGGCTTACTTTTCCTCATCCGCTGAGGAAAAGTAAGCCTTGATA
>Ga0194053_10001548_pt1 | contig 14592 bp, 12 predicted proteins | sample SepL228m_MetaG_FD_161684 | JGI IMG/M metagenome (GOLD analysis project Ga0194053, IMG submission 161684) | Anoxic zone freshwater microbial communities from boreal shield lake in IISD Experimental Lakes Area, Ontario, Canada - Sep2016-L227-8m | ecosystem: Environmental > Aquatic > Freshwater >... | reverse complement strand
AGCTTGTGGCGCCTTCAGTTTCGCGAGATCAACCGAGATTCGGCCCAGCGGAATCCCCTGTCCCACCGGTATCGTCCTGGCCGCGAACTCACCCTTGGCCAGCGCCTTCCCTCGTGCCGAAACGAGCTTCCACGCGGCGACGGCGTTCTGCAGGGGCGCCGGCCCAAAATGCGCAAGTTCCACCTCGGCAGTGAACGTTTCGTCTGTCGTCCACACGCGCTTGAGCACGCGCGCCAGCGGGACAGTCGTGTTGCAGAACCGGCGGTATTCTGCCGGGGTGATGTAGCCTTTGGATTCCCAGAAAGGGTCCAGCACGCCGACCAGCGCCGTGCCTTGGCCAGGGAAGTCATGCAGATCGAGCAGCTCAAAGCCCCCAATACCCGGCGTGCGCAGAGCGGCCTCGATCTCCTCCTTATAGCAGAGGGCCTGAAGCTTGCCGGATGCCCGCAGGAAATCGCGCCACTGGTCCAGCATCCCATGCTCCCTCAGCGAGTCGTGGAAGATATCGAAGTTCTTCGGCTTGAGCGGCCCGCTGTATTTGCGCACCTCGTCGAAGTTCGGGTAAACGCACCACTGTCCCATCTCATGCACGACGGCGGGCACGGTCAGAGCCTTCACGTCCTGCAAGTAATCCTTGCCCAGCCAGCCGTGCGGCCCGCGGCACGGGTAATAGACGTGATACTGGTTCTCGGGCAGTTGCGGGTAAGCCGAACCGCTGGTGACGAGGCGGCGCAGGTCGCGCTGTTTCCAGAAGTTCACCCAACCGGCCAGGAACTCATCGCGGTTCTTTCCGCCCGGCTCATTGCCATGCGTCAGCAGCAGGAACGACGGATGATTGCCATACGCGCGAACGATGCGCTCGCTTTCTGCGTAGAGCCACTCACCCAGCACCTTGTCATCGCCGGGGTTCGACCAGACCGCGCACTCGACCTGGAAGTAAAACCCCAGTTCGTCAGCGGCGGCGAACGCCGCTTCGGGAGGACACCATGAGTGGAACCGGATAAGATTCAGCCCATGCCCCTTGCACGCGCGGATTACCTTCTTCCAAGCCGCCACGTCGGTGGGGGGATAGCCGGTCAGCGGGAAAATGCAGCATTCGAGCGTTCCCCGGAAAAACGCCGGCTGGCCGTTCAACACAAACTGCTTGCCCTCAGTGCTGATCTCACGAAGTCCGAAGCTCACCGTCCGCTGATCGCCGGCCTGGTCGTCTTTGATCTGAACCGAGAGTTTCTGGAGTGCAGGCTGAAACTCATCCCACAGCTTCGCCTCTTTGCCCAGGGCTGCATTCAACTCGGCGGCGCCGCCCTGTGCATCCCAGGTGATCGACTGGCTTTGACGGCCAACCGTGAGGGTGCCCTGCCCTGCTTTGCCGGTCGCATTGCCGATGCGCACCTTCACCCGTGCTGTTTTGCTGGCCACGTTGGGATAAACTTGCACGTCCTCGATCCAAACCGGGTTGCTGGCGCGCAATTCAAGCTGGCCGATCATGCCATTCCAGTTCCCTTGCGTGTGATCGGTAACGCTGTGCGCCCAGGCCCCGACGTTGACGATCACGCGGTTATCCACCCGGATCGTCAGCGTGTGCTTGCCCGGAGCGATCCCCGTGCCCAAATCGTAGCAGTGCGGCGTCGAGAGGCTCGTATTCGTGCCGATCTCCCGTCCGTCCAACCACACGCGTGTCTCCCAGTGCGCACGTTCCAGACTGAGCACCACCCGCTTGCCCTGCCACACCGCGGGAATGTCCACCTCGCGCTGATACCAAGCCGCCCCCACATAGTGCTTCTCCGGCTGCAAGAAGAACGGCACCTTGATATTGACGGGCTGCCGGTATTTCTCGTATTGCGGGCCTTTCAGCCACGCGTCCACACCGACCTCACCCGTCCATTTCGTGTCCACTGTGATATCGTCGCCAAACCCCTCGTTCTGCAACGCGCCGGGCAGCTTGATGTGCTGGTCCAGCGAACGCTCGAACCAACTCTGCTTAACGCCCGCATCCTTGCGGTCCAATTGAAACCGCCACTGCCCAGCCAGTGAGAGACGGTCAGCTTGGGCATCCGTAGCCTCGCTGCAACACGGATTTGTGAAGGCGGCGACAACAACCGATGTAAGTGCGAAAAGTTTACCTGAGACTGTAATCATCTGGCCTAGTTTGAGGCCGAGCGACTCCGCCCAAAAGAGAAATCTTTGAAGCTTAGCGGGGGCAGAACAAAGTTTCTGCACTGGTTTGGGCTTTCTCCTCTTGATGCTGTAAGAGGGAAGTCACGTGCGAGATGACAGGATCGAGCCCCCCAACCAATCACAGATCACGCCCACTCCAGCTCCGGCTCGGACGGACATGGCAACTGAAGATTGCCTGCGAAGCTGGTTCGAGCAGGAATACAATGGACGCGTTCAAGTCCTGTTCGGCGTGGCTGCGGCCGAAGACCCAGTTTGCTCAGTCATCCAGAAAATGTTTCAGGAATACCCAGCCAGCGATGCGGACGTGCGGGTAGCGCCAGATTGTCTGGCGAACGTAGGCTCGCTCGTGGGCAGCGGGAGAATTAATGAGAATTGCGGCCGAGAGTTGCTAGAAATCGCCGTAGTCGATTAGGGCCGTGCCCAGTGATCGGATTGTAACCGAGCGACGGTCGTGTCCGATCTTTGTGAGGTTAAGAATCACCGTTCGAGGCTCTTCAGCAAGATTCCACAAGAGAACGTGATGCGCGGTCGGGTACCAAGCGCAGACTACGGGTGCATCTTCTTCGACGTAAGGATAGGAGCTGGTTTGCTTGAGGATGGTTTGCTTGAGCCGGGCAAGATCCGCTGGAGACTCGGCCACCGCGTGGCCACGGTCGAGCCGCACCCGAGCATCGGGCCGATAGACGATTTGTGCATGGCTGTTGATCTTTATTTCGCCTGCCGCAACCCCGCGCGCATCGGCATCAGCCAGGAAAACCCATCCGCCTTGGCAATCGATGGAGGGTGAATCGAGCACTTCAAAGGGAAGCCCCATTGCCAGAAAGAGACTGTAGGGAATGTCGTCGCCCACATAGCGGCTGTGCCGGCCCCAGAAATGCTTGAGCGGACCTTGCAGTTTATGCCCCATTACCGCGCGATGGATGCGCGCCTGCTCGCGCATGGCGGGCGCAAGGGTGTCCCAATGCGTCCTCGGGAACGGGCGGATGCCGCTCATAAACATGGTGTTGCGCACATCGGCAATGGTCGAGGTGACGAGTTTGGCGGCCATGTTGTCCGCGGAGAGTTTTTCGGCGGGCCAGGCGGTCGTTTCGCTATAGGCCAGTGTGGGCGGGGCATAGCGCCGATGGAAGAGCACGCTGAAGAGTTCGTTCGTCTTGCCTTTGACGGGAGCGAAACTGGCATCGTCGAACATCAACTCGCCGACGCGCACTGGCAGTCCGGAGTAGTCCGACAAGCGAATCCCGGCTTTCTCGGCCCCGAGGTACATGACCATGATGCCGAGTTGCATTTCCGGCGCGGCAGCGGCCTGCTGCGCGCGGAAACAGTCAGTCAAGGCGTCGCAGGTGTGATCAACCCACTGCGCCACCATGGGCGTCAGCCGTCGGGCGAGCACGGCATCCCGAAGCTCCTGCCACTGCGGTTGACCGTAACCGTATTGTCGCAAGAACGCGCTTTTGTGCTCGTTGCAAAAACAGCCGCCGATGGTGCCGGGTCCGAGGGCGAGGCGGAAATCATCGTCGAGAAACACCGTGCCAGGCCGCGTTTGCTTCAGCATCGCCATAGCCGCGACGTTTTCCTGGCAAACGGGGGGATGGATCGAGACCCCGTAGAATACTCTCCCGTCCACCGTGAGCGCCGGGGTTTTCCGGCTCATATCCATTTTTGGCATGTAATCGGGCGCGGCGCGAGTAAACGAGGGATGCCCGAGCGGAATCGTAATGAGATGCACATGAAAGCCGGCTGATTCCAACCGCGCGCGCCACGCATTCACTTTCTCGATGGAATAATGCCAATAACCGGCGAAAAAGGGCGCCAGCCAGATGTGGCCGACTCCGGCCCGTGACAACATCGGGATGAGCTCGGGATCGGCCTCAAATGCTTCGATGGCGATGGACAGGTGAAAGGTTCTTTCCATCTGCGGTTTGCCATTCTTTGCCGCCTGGAACCCTCTGCATCCCAGGAGCGTGCCCAAGCCGCCGGCAACCAACCCGCTGAGGAAATGGCGGCGTGATGAACTCGCAAGGGGTAGCGTAATGAATGATTGGAGTCCTGGTTTAGTGCCAGACTCGGGGAACGGCTCCTGCGGGAAGCCCTGCGTGGTGCCGTTGGGTTTCAGCCATAGCCATTTGCTCATGCGCCAAGCTGTTCAAACCTATGCCCTGGCGGCAAGCCAAAAGGTCAGACCTTCCAGCCGCGCCCCACGGAGGATTCAAGAACCCACAAAATTGTAGCCGCTGACGGCAGTTGGTGCACTTTGCCGAGTTATTACGGAGATCAGCGCCGACTGCCGTCGGCGGCTACGGTTTCTTGAATCCACCCTGCAGCCGACCCGCGTGTGGGGTGCTCACTATTGACACTTATGACTGCTGGGGGCAACTTCGTTGCGTGCCACGCAAACTGCGCATTGAGTATCCTGGAGCGATGTATCACGTGATGAATCGGGGTGATGGCGGCGAGGATATTTTCCAGGACAACGAGGACCGGAAGCGTTTTCTCTCGACTTTGGGGAAGGCTTGCCAGAAGACGGGATGGCAGGTGCATGGGTATTGCCTGATGCGCAACCATTTTCATCTGGTGATCGAGACGCCGCAGGCCAATCTGGTTGCGGGCATGAAATGGTTGTTGGGGGTTTACTCCACGCGGTTTAACATTCGCCACAACGTATGCGGGCATCTCTTTGCCGGGCGCTACAAAGCATTGCTGGTGGATGGAAACGGCAACGACTACCTCAAGCTGGTGTGCGACTACGCGCATCTCAACCCGGTGCGAGCCAAGCTGCTGCGGGCTGGGTGGGCGCTGGAGCGTTTCCGATGGAGCAGCTACGGGGAGTATCTGAAGCCGGCGAGGCAACGGCCCGCCTGGCTTCGGGTGGACCGGTTGCTGGACGGTCACGGGGTGGCAAAGGACAGCGCTGCGGGCCGGAAACAATTTGCAAGACAAATGGAGCGCCATCGAGCGGTGGAGGCAGGGGCGGATTACCGTTTGATTCGGCGGGGCTGGTGTTTGGGGAGCGAGGCGTTTCGGCAGAAGCTTCTGGCGGCGGAAGCGCGGATGGGGGCCAGCCACTACGAGGCTGAGCGACAGGCAACTGTCGAACAAAAGGCGGAGCGCATTGTGAGAGAGGAGCTGAAGCGTTTGGGCTGGGATAAAAGGGATTTGCCGCGGCGGCGCAAAGGGGATGAGGGGAAAGTGGCGGTAGCGCGGCGGCTACACCGGGAGACGACGGTGAGTTTGAAGTGGATCGCCCAGCGGCTGCAGATGGGCAGTTGGTTCTATGTCTCCAACCTGCTGAATGAAGGATCACGCCACTGAACGTGAGGACTGATACTTGCCCGGCAGCCGTGTATCGGCTTGCGGACAATCGTTTTTGAGCTAATGCTATCCTCAAGAATGCGTCTGAATTCGATGAGCACCATGACAATATTAACCATTTCGAGCGCCTGGTTGAGGCGCTTCAATTGCCTTATTTTTCTCGCTATGACCTCTGCACTGGCTGCTGCCGGCACTACCCCGGAGCGTTCAACGATCGACGAGCGTTACAAATGGGATCTCGGCAAGATGTATGCCGCGCCGGAGAAATGGGAGGAGCACTGCAAGCAGGTCACTTCGCTCGTGGCCGAGTTTGGCGCCAAGAAAGGAACATCCGGCGAATCCGCCAAGAGCCTGCTGGCGGCCCTCCAATTGCGAGACCAGATCAACGTTCAGATGGAGAAGCTGTATGCCTATGCGGCGATGAAACGCGACGAAGACATGCGCGCGCCGGCCGCCCAGGCGCTTTATCAGCGCGCTCAAACGCTTTCGGTCAAATGGGACGAAGAAAGCTCATGGTTTCAACCCGAGCTGTTGCGCATTCCGGAAAACCAGCTTCGGCATTGGCTGGAGGAAGCGGATTTGAAAGTTTATCAGCATTACTTTGACGACTTACTCCGGACCAAGGAGCATATCCTGTCCGCCCGGGAAGAAGAATTGCTGGCGATGGCCGGCAAAGCCACTGAGGTTTCGAGCGACGCCTTCAGTCTGCTGAGCAACACCGAGCTCCGCTGGCGCAGCGTCAAAGACGCGGAGAACCGGGATATCGAAATCACCACCTCGTCTTTTAGCCAGGCGATGCAGTCCAAGGACCGCCGCTACCGGCACGACGCGTTTCTGGCGTTGCACAACAGTTTTCTGGATGTGAAGAGCACCCTGGCCGCGACCCTGTCGGGGGCTATGCAAAAGGACTGGTTCTACTCGAAGGCCCGTGGCTACCCCGGCTGTCTCCACCGCGCGCTCGATGCGGAGAACCTGCCGCTTGGGGTGTATGACAATCTGGTCAAGACGGTGAACGACCATGTGGCGTTGCTGCAGCGGTATGTGGCGCTCAAGAAGCGCACGCTCAAACTTGACCAAGTTCACTTCTACGATCTTTATGTGAGCCTGGTGGATGTGCCTGAGCGCGATTACACGTTTGAAGAGGGACGCGATCTGATTTTGAACGGAGTCAAGGCATTCGGCCCGGATTACGTCGGGGTGATGAAGCAAGCCTTCGACTCGCGGTGGATCGATGTCTATGAAAACAAAGGCAAACGCAGCGGCGCCTACAACATGGGCACGTATCTGTCCGCCCCTTACGTGCTGCTCAATTATAAAGGCAAGTTCCACGATGTTTCGACGGTGGCCCACGAACTGGGCCACGCGACCCAGAGCTGGTTTGCCAGCAAGAACCAACCCCCCATTTATTCCGGTTACCCGATGTTCACGGCCGAAGTGGCGTCAACCGCGGCGGAGATTGTTTTCAAGAAAACCATGCTTGAGCGGACCAAAGACACCAAAGAGCGCGCCTTTCTCATCAACCAAATGCTGGAAGACATGCGCGGCACCATCTTCCGCCAGACTCAGTTTGCCGAGTTTGATCGCGCGGCGCACACGCTCGCCGAAAAAGGCGAGCCGATGACCGCCGAGGTCTTGATGAAGCTCTGCCGCGAGCAGTATTTGCGCTACTACGGGCCGGACTTTGTCATTGATCCGGAACTGGATGTGGAATGCCTGCGCATTCCGCATTATTACCGTGGTTATTACGTTTACCGGTATGCGGACAGCTATTGCGCCGCGGCCGCCATTGCCAAACGCATCCTCGGCAACGAGCCGGGCGCGGGCGAGCAATGGATGAAGTTTCTCAAGACCGGCAACAGCAGGTATGCCATCGACATGCTCAAAGTGGCCGGCGTTGACATGACATCTCCCAAGCCGATCGAAGATGCCATGTCGCTCTTCGAGCAGTTGCTCAAAGAGCTTGAACAACTTCTGAAGTCATAAGTCATTCTCGCCAACTCCCAGCCGGGTGGGGCACCCGGCAGCGTTGATCCGACAGGGAGCGGATCTGAAAGGCGTCTGCGTGTAGCGGTCTTCCCAGTCCGTGATGGGAGCGATGAGTTTGAGGGGGAGAATGCCTCCGGGTGGAGCCGGTGGTTGCCCATCGGCTCTACCCGGAGGGCAGGTCATCGGCTGTCTTGGCGTCGGGGCAGGATTAAAGAACCAGGACGCCCGGAGGAGGTCTTTGCGCCCGGTATCCGTGCTTTCGAGCGATTCTCGACGCGGTTTCAAAATCCACGGTGTCATCAGGGGATTTGAGGAGCTTCAGCTCCATCAAATCGGCAACGACCTTGAAGGGTTTCAATTCGAGGGCGCTGGCCAGATCCCTCACCACCACAGGGTCAAGCAGATAGACCGGCTTGGCGGGATGATTGGGTAGGTTCTTCAGGTCGCGCGTCGTGATGTTTGGCGGCATCTGCGGCCGACCGGCAATAACAGGTTGAAGTTTTGGAGTTTTCTCCTCCCCTGGGTCACTCATACGTCATGTGATAATCACTAAATCAGGCATCAATATCATATTCCACACCACCGGCCACGAATCCGCATTGGCCGAAGAAGCCAAGGTGCGCAATTGCGGCCGGAAATCAACATTACTTGTTAATCAATATGCTGTAAACTGGCGGAGGTGGATGGGAATCGAACCCACCTGGGACTTTGTTGAGTTCCACGCTGGTTTTGAAGACCAGGAGCGCCACCAGGCCGCCTTACACCTCCTGCTCACTGAATCAGACTTGGGGCAATATGCATGCATTGAAAAGTTGTGGTGTGGCGGAGTGGCTCAGGCGTTGCGCCATCCGGGCAGTCTGCGCAGTTGGCGTTCGATAAGAGGGAGGAGGCGGAACAAGAACGGGTTGAGCATGATGGAAATCATCGCCGCCGCCAGGAACTGGTGGCCAACATCCGCATCCAACAGCTTGAGTTGATTGCCCGAGCGGATGAGGATGAAGGAGAATTCCCCGACTTGCGCCAGTCCAATGGCCACTACCAGAGCGGTATGCAGGGGGCGATGGAAAAGCCGAACCAAGACAAGTGCTGTAATCGGCTTAAGGATGAGAATGACAAACAGCGCAAAGAGCAGGCGCCCCGGATAGGAGATAACGTATTCCAGATCGACCAGCGTTCCGATGGAAAGGAAAAACAATGCGGCGAAGGGATCCCGGAGCGGCAGGACGGCTGCTTCCACGCGGTCGCGCAGGGGGGATTGCCCCGCCACGACCCCGCCCAGGAATGAACCCAGCGCCAAAGAAACCCCGAAGAACTCCGACGCGACCCAAGCCATTCCGAGCGCGACGACCGGGACAGCGAGGTGAAATATTTCTGCCGACCTGGCGGCCCCGCTCAGCAGCCAGGGAACCAACCGGGTGCCCAAAACGAATACCAGTCCGACGAGCACGGCGAACTTGCCCAATGCGGCGCCAAGCTGGGCGGCCAGATTCGAGAAGGTGCTATCCGGCCCGGGCTGCACCAGCAGCATGGGCAGCAGGACCAGCACAATTACGGTAAAAACATCCTCGACCACCAGCCAGCCCATCGCCAATTGCCCATCCGGCGTGGAGAGCCGGTGGTGATCGGCCAACATGCGCGCCAGCACCGCCGTGCTTGCGACGGAGAACGCCAACCCGACCACCAGTGCCTGCGACCAGCCCAGGCCCACCAGGCGGCCGGCTCCCATCACAACTCCCGTGGCTACCAGGCACTGCACGGTCGCGCCGGGCACCGCGACACGGCGGACTGCCAATAGCTGGCGGAAGTTGAAATGCAGGCCCACGCCAAACATCAGCAGAACCACCCCGATGTCGGCGAGTTGTTCGGCGATTGCCGGGTTGGCGACCCAGCCGGGAGTGAACGGGCCGCAAAGCATGCCGCCGACCAGGTAGCCGATGATGGGAGAAAGACGACAGCGCGACGCCAGCCAGCCGCAAGCCAACGCGGCAGCCAGGCACACAGCCAGGTTCAGCAGGAGGTTTTCTTGATGCACACCGGTTTCTTTCTCGATTTCGAAATGCGCCGCATGAAAGCAGACTGTCTGCACGGTAGCAATCTGGAAAATTGGCCGCGCAGAATTGGTCTCCCGCAGGTTTGGCCCGGTGAGGGCAACATGGGAGAGTCGTCAGACAAGTTGGCAACGCGCTCTTGAGTAGTCGTTGGCGAATGCGGCGAACCAGCGGAGCATTAGCCCGAAACGAACCGGATCGACCGCAGCATCGCGGATCAGGGCGACCGCTGGCTTACAGAGGACAGAAACCTTTGCCATTGCACTGCAGGCTTGAAACCAGACTGCAACTGTGAGACAAGATGCGCATGAAACTTCGCTCTCGACGTGCTTTCCTTCGGGATTCCATCGCAATGGCCGCAACCGCGGCTCTTCTTGAACCCAGCTCAATGCTGGTGGGTCAGGCAGCGCCGTCCGGGACCGGCCTGCACCCGCTCCGCCTTGGCGGCCCATCGTTCTCCAATACCCAGGATCCCGAGGAGCTGGCCCTGGCCCATCGTAAACTGGGCTATCGCGCCGCCTATTGTCCCGGTGTGGCGCTCAACGAAACCGACCGCATCAAGGCTCTGTCCGAAGCCTTTGCCAAGCACGACGTCGTTATCTCCGAAGTCGGCCGCTGGTACAACCTGTTGGACGCCGACCCCCAGAAGCGCCAGAAAAACCTGCAGACCGTAACCGAAGGGCTCGCCTTGGCCGAGGCCATTGGCGCCCGGTGTTGCGTGGACATCGCCGGTTCTTTCAGCGAAACTTCCTGGTTCGGGCCGCACCCGGATAACCTCTCGCCGAGGCATTTTGATGCGACCGTCGAGAACGCCCGCAAGATCATTGATGCGGTGAAGCCCAAGCGCGCGCGCTTTTCATACGAAATGATGGGTTGGGCGTTTCCGGATAGTCCGGCTAGTTGTGTCAAGCTGGTCAAGGCGGTGGATCGCCCGGCCTTCGGTGTCCACCTGGATGTCTGCAACCTGGTCAACTCGCCCGAAAAGTTTTATCGCAACACCGCGCTGCTCAACGAATGCTTCGACAAGCTGGGCCGTTGGATTGTGAGCTGCCACGCCAAAGACCTGACATGGGACGTGGAGATGAACGTTCATTTCCGCGAGGTGGTCCCCGGCAAAGGCTCCCTTGATTATACCACCTACCTCCGCCGGCTCGCGCAATTGCCTCAAAACCCGCCCCTCATGCTGGAACACCTCGCCACCGCCGAGGAATACACCGCCGCACGGGATTATATCTTCAAGGTCGGGCGCAAGGCAGGATTGAGCTTCGGCTGACCGTCCGCAGGTTGGCGCGCATTCAAAAAACCGTAGCCGCCGACGGCAGTCGGCGCTGATCTACCTTGCGGGGGATAAAGTGCGCCGACTGTCGTCGGCGGCTGCGGTTTGGTGGAGTTTTGAATCCCAGCCCAAGGGGCAACATTTTACTCGTGCGTTGGGTCGTTGGTCCGGTAAAGTCCCCTCATGATGCAAGGGATGCGGCTTAAGGACCAACCCGCCAGCGAGCGCCCGCGAGAACGGCTCGTGGCGCAGGGCGCTGATGCCCTCAGCCACGCCGAGCTAATCGGCATCTTGCTGCGGACGGGTTTGAAGGGTGCCAACGCTGTGGAGATAGGGCGGCAGTTGCTTCAGAAGCATGGTTCACTCCAAGCTCTGGCCCAGGCATCGGTGGATGATCTCCAGACGGTTAAGGGGATCGGTCGCGACAAGGCGGTCACCCTCGTCGCGGCGTTCACGCTTGCGCGCAAAATGGCCAGGGAACTCCAGGGTGAGTCCCCGATGCTCGATACGCCCGAGGCCGTTGCGAACCTTCTGCGGGAGGATAACCGCTTGCGCCGCGTCGAGACGTTTCAAATCCTGCTCCTCAATACCCGACGCCGGTTAATCCGGCTGGCGGAAATCTCGGACGGCACGCTCGACACCCTGCTGGTCCACCCGCGCGAGGTTTTCGAAAAGGCAATTTCCGCCGGAGCCGCCGCCATCGTGCTGGCGCATAACCATCCCAGCGGCGACCCTACACCTTCGGAAGCCGACATCAAAGTCACGCGTGATTTGATCCGCGCCGGGCAACTGCTGAAGATCGAAGTGCTGGATCACGTGATTATTGGCCGCGCGACCCAGGAACGGCCCAAGGACTACGTTTCGTTGCGTGAGTTGGGTTATTTTGCCGGGTTTTAGGTTCCTAACCTAACAACTGCGCTTGAAATATTGGCTCGAGATCATGACAGCAGGACTGCTGGCTGGATGCACCCACTTCCGGTCGCAACCGCTTGCTCCGGCAGAGACTGCCGCCCGATTGGAAAGCCGCTCGCTCGGCGAACCCGCCCTCAAAGGTTTCCTTGAAAAGAATCTTCACCGCGAACTGACGAATTGGCCCGCAGCCTCCTGGGATTTCGACATGCTCACCCTCGCCGCGTTTTACTATCACCCGAGCCTCGATGTGGCGCGAGGACGATGGGCGGTGGCGGAGGCTGTGAAAATCACGGCTGGGGGGCGGCCCAATCCCACACTCAACGTGACGCCCGGCTATAACACCACGACCTTAACGCCTTCTCCCTGGATTCCACTTGGGTTCCTCGATATTCCGGTGGAGACGGCGGGCAAGCGAGGCTATCGCATTGCCCAGGCGGTTGGGCTTTCGGAGTCCGCGCGGTTAAACATTGCGTCGGTCGCCTGGCAGGCGCGGAGCGGGGTGAGGCGGAGTCTGGTGGCGCTCCATGCGGCGCAGGGGGCGGAGGTATTGCTGCGGGAACAGCAAGGGTTGCAAGCCGAAAATCTCGGTCTGTTGGAGCGCCAACACGAGGCGGGCGCAGTCTCAGCTTTTGAAGTCAGCCAGGCGGGCATCGCGGCGGACAACGCGCGGCTCGGATTGCGGGACGCGGAGCGGCAAAGCGCCGAGGCCCGGGTTCAATTGGCCGAGGCCATTGGCGTCCCGGCCAGCGCGCTTGCGGGTGTGAAGTTTTCGTTCGAGGGTTGGGGCCAGTTGGCGGGCGAGGCTTCGGTGACCGACGCTCGCCGGCAGGCATTGCTCAATCGCTCGGACATCCTGAGCGGGTTGGCCGATTACGCCGCCATCGAGGCCGGGCTGCAATTGGAAATCGCCAAGCAGTATCCCGACGTCCATTTGCAGCCGGGCTACCAATTCGATCAGGGGGACAGCAAATGGTCGCTCGGAATTACGGTCGAGCTGCCGGTCCTGAATCAGAACCAGGGGCCGATCGCCGAGGCCAAAGCGCGCCGAACCGAGGCGGCGGCGCGATTCAACGCCCTCCAGGCGGGTGTGCTTTTCGAGATCGACCGCGCAGTGGCGGGGTATCACGCGGCATTGCAGAAGCGGGCGGACGCGGATGAGTTGCTGGCCAGGTCACAGAAGCAGGAGCAGCGGTCGCGGGCGATGTTCGAGGCGGGGGAGATTTCCAAGGGGGATTTGGTCGCGTTGCGCCTGCAACTGAGCGCTGCCAAGATGGCTCGTCTCGACGGGCTGATCAAATCGCAGCAGGCATTGGCGCAGTTGGAAGATGCGCTGCAAAGTCCTCTGGGGCTGCCGGCCTCGGTTTGGCAAACCTCGCCACGCGTTCCGGAATCTCATCCAACGGAAAGTCACCCATGAAAAAGACTGTCTTCATCATCATCTTCCTGGCTGCGGCGGCGGGCCTCGGCTGGCTGGTCTGGTTCAAACCGGCCAAACCAGAGGAGGCAGAGAAGAAGCCCGACACGGAGGTTCCAGTCCGCGTCGGCAAGATCAAACGTGTCACAATGCGCGGCTATGTCACGGCCTACGGCACAGTCGAGGCGGAACCGGCGGGCGAGCGCCCGGCAGCCGGCGCACGGGTGGGGGCGTCCGTTCCCGGAGTGGTGACGGAGGTCAAGCGCGTGGAAGGCGAGCGTGTGGACAAAGGCGCGGTGTTGTTCCAGCTGGACAGCCGAGCGGCAGATGTGGCGGCGGATTTCGCCGAAAAGACTCTCGAACGTCAGAGGAGACTGATCCAGGTGGACGGGACGTCGCAAAAGGCATTGCAGGAAGCGGAGCAACAACTGGCCGCATCCCGAGCGCAACAAGCGCTGCTGCGAGTGCAGGCGCCGCTCGCCGGCACGGTTGTGCGCGTTAACGTGAGGCCCGGCGAAGCGGTGGACCTGACGACCGTTCTGGCGGAGGTGATCGATCTGGACCGGCTCGTCGTCAGCGCGCAGGTGCCGAGCAGCGAACTGGCTGCACTCAAAGCGGCTCAACCCGCCGAAGTGCTCGGGGACAAGTCCAGACCGGTGGTCCTGGGCGCGGTGACTTACATCAGCTCGGAGGTGGACGCACGAACCGGCACGGGGCTGGTGCGCACCAGCATTCCGGCCAGGTCCGGTCTGCGCCCCGGCCAGTTTGTGACGGTTCGAATTGTCAGCGAGGAGCGCAAGGACCGTCTGGCCGTGCCGGTGGAGAGCTTGGTGAAAGACGCCGAGGGCGGCACCGTCATCGCGGTGGTCCAGGGCGTTAAGGCGGCGCAAAAGGCGGTGAAAGCCGGGCTGCGCGAGGGCGGATTGATCGAAATCGAGGCGGACGGCTTGCAGGCGGACATGACGGTGGTGACCGAAGGCGCTTATGGACTGCCCAAGGAAACCAAGATCCGTGTGCTGGAGGAGAAACATTAGACAGAACAATTGAAGACGGGAATATTAGACAGAAACATTGGAGACAGAAAAATGGAAACGACATATACAAACGAAATCATTTGCGGATTACCGGGCGAAGTCCTTTGGAAGAAGAGCCGATCCTTTCCCATTTTTCTGTCTATAATCTTTCTGTCTATGATTTGTCTGTCTTCATGTTTTGTCTGTCCCTTATGCCCATAATCATTCGCACCCCCCTCCGGTGCCTATCTCAAGCCGAGTTTGGCGACCTGGCCTACGCCGTGATGGGGGAAGAGAAGCATTAGACAGAAAGATTGGAGACAGAAAAATGGAAACGACATATACAAACGAAATCATTTGCGGATTACCGGGCGAAGTCCTTTGGAAGAAGAACCGATACTTTCCCATTTTTCTGTCTATAATCTTTCTGTCTATGATTTGTCTGTCTTCATG
>Ga0194053_10001547_pt1 | contig 14597 bp, 11 predicted proteins | sample SepL228m_MetaG_FD_161684 | JGI IMG/M metagenome (GOLD analysis project Ga0194053, IMG submission 161684) | Anoxic zone freshwater microbial communities from boreal shield lake in IISD Experimental Lakes Area, Ontario, Canada - Sep2016-L227-8m | ecosystem: Environmental > Aquatic > Freshwater >... | reverse complement strand
GCGATTGACGCCGCGGCCGATTGTCGTCGCGCGACTGTCGAGGCCGCCCGGTGGGTGGCTGGCTGGGCGGAACGGGACGACGGTCGGGCACCATCGGCCGCACTGCGTGCGGATACGCGCAGACCCCGTGCGGATGGCCCACTCGCCGAGGCCGACGACGAACTCACCGACGCACTCGCCGACGCGCGGGAAGGCGGCGCGGCGTCGGTGTCTGCAGTAGCGGTCGCCATGCCGAGCGAGGTTCCGACTCCTAGGAAGATCGCCAGCGCGCCGACCCGGCCGATGTACGTGGAGTACCCGATTGGGGCCTTCTCGGTCGATGGACGCATCGCGCCTCCTCCGGATCATGGATGGCAGGGTTGGCCACCCGAGCTGTGGCGCGTTTCACAGACGGTACAGCCCGCGCGATCGATCACTACGTTTCCTCGGGAGAAAAACTTGTCAGAGCCGACCCCTACTATCGAATATATGTTCGAAGATCTGCTCTCATTCGACCCCGGCGCGGATGAATCGGCTCTCATCGAGGGCATCGCATCACTGGAGCGCCTCAAGGCTGCCGCCGCCGCGCGGCAGGCACGATTGACCGCGGCACTGGATGCCGCGCGACGGTCCACCGAGGCGGCATCCGGAATTCCGGCAGCCCGACGTGGCCGTGGCGTCGCCACCGAGGTGGCCCTTGCGCGGCGGGATTCGCCGCTACGGGGCGGCCGTCACCTTGGTCTTGCGAAGGCGCTGGTGCACGAGATGCCGCACACGCTGGCGGCACTGGAGATCGGCGCGCTATCGGAATGGCGGGCCACCATCGCGGTCCGGGAGTCGGCCTGTCTCGATATCGATGATCGGCGCCGCCTTGATGCCGAGCTGTGTTCGGACGTCGGCCGGTTGGACGGACTGGGTGACTGCGCGCTCGCCGCCGCCGCCAAGGCGATTGCCTACCGACTTGATCCCCATGCTGTGGTCGACCGCGCCTCGCGGGCACCTCAAGACCGAACGGTCAGTATCCGGCCGGCGCCGGACACCATGACCTATGTGACCGCGTTGTTGCCGGTGGCTCAGGGAGTGTCGATTTACGCCGCGCTGAAACGCGAGGCGGATGTCTGCTGTGACGGCCGTTCGCGGGGTCAGGTGATGGCCGACACCCTCGTTGAACGTGTTACCGGGCGCGCGGCGGACCAATCCGTTCCGATCGCCGTCAATGTGGTCATCTCGGATCAGTCCCTACTCGGTGCGGGAAACGCGGCGGCGGTCATCGCCGGTTACGGTCCGGTTCCCTCGGCTATCGCTGTGAACCTCATCAATGATGCGGTGGCCGATCAGCGGTCGTGGGCCACACTTCGCCGCCTCTATGCCACCCCTGCCACCGGTGCTCTGGTGGCGCTGGAGTCGCGGGCTCGGATCTTCCCCAAGGGTCTGGCCGACTTCGTCGGCCTACGCGATCAACGGTGTCGCACCCCCTACTGCGATGCCCCGATCCGCCACCGCGACCATGCCAGGCCGCATCGGAAGGGTGGAAAAACCAGCTCGGTGAACGGCCTGGGTCTGTGCGAGGGCTGCAACTACACCAAAGAGGCTGACGGCTGGACGGTCGATGCAACCATCGCCGAAAATGGCACGCACACAGCTGAATTCACCACTCCCACCGGCGCGTGTTATCACTCGACCGCGCCTCCGATGCCGGGTACGCCGCAGACCCCGTTCGCTGCCTAACGTCGCTGCTGGGCGGCGGCCAGGCGGGCTTTGAACTCCGGTGACTCGATCGAGCTGGCCTGCGGTCCCAATTCGATGTTCTTGGCGGCTTCGTGATGGTCGGTGTCGATAAAACCGGGGATCGCCGTTGCCCGCATTGACGCCTTGGTAGCCAGCACCACCTCGCGCGGGGCCGCAGCAGGTCCGGCTGCCAACTCCAGGGCAGCCGCCACGGGGTCATCGGCCATCTGCAGCGCCACGCCGTGGCGCAGGGCCCCCTCGGCATCGAAGCGCATGCCGAACAGCAGCGCGGCGCGGGCCACCTGGGGGCCGACGGCGCGCTGAAGCATCCAGGTGGCGCCCCCGCCGGGATGAATGCCGAGTTTCTGGAAGCGCGGGTCGAATATCGCGTGCGGTCCGACGATGCGGATATCCGCGGCCAGTGCAAGGTTCATGCCGGCGCCGACGGCCGCGCCGTTGACCGCGGCGATGGTCGGCAGCGAACAGCGGCCGACGGCCATGAAGCCGGCATAGATAACTTCGAGGCCCTCCCTTGCCGCGGCACCCAGCGCGGACAGGTCGGCGCCGGCGCAGAACGCCTTGCCCGCCCCGGTCACGACGACGGCGTGGACACCCAGGTCGGACTCGGCCTGCTGAACCGCATCGCGCAGTTGCTCCGACATGGCGGCAGTCACCGCATTGCGTCTCTCCGGGTCGTTCACCGTGATCACCGCGACGCGGTCGATGACGTCATAGAGCACCAGATCTGTCATGGCACGACACGCTAACAGCAGGGGACTGTCGGTCTCGATCTAGAACAATTCCTGCTCAACCGCATCGGCGTCGAGGTGTGCTGCGGCGAGGGTATTCGTCGACTGGTCTACCAGGGCATAGGGCCCGTACTTCGAATACGCGTCCGACTCCGGCTTGTACTTCACCAGGCGCAAACCCTTGCGATAGGCCCGGTAGCGCCATTGCGATTCAGAGTGCATGAAAACCCCCATGCACATCATGAACCAGATCCCCCTAGCCTGGTGGCAACTCCCGGAGAAAGAAGGCGCCGATGAAATCGACGATCATGTCCCGACGGGATCTCGACTTCCTGCTCTTCGAATGGTTGGGCGTCGATGAATTGACGAAGCGACCACGGTTCGCCGAGCACTCCCGCGAAACCTTCTCCGACGTCCTCGACCTGTTCGAAGAATTGGCCACCCGCTATTTCGCGCCCCACAACAAAAAGAGTGACCAGAACGAGCCGACATTCGACGGATCGACGGTCACGGTGATTCCCGAGGTAAAGCAGGCCCTCGACGCCGTCGCCGCGGCCGACCTGCTCAGCATGGGCATGGATCACGCATTGGGTGGCGCGCAGTTGCCCACCACCGTTGCCCAGGCCGGCTTCTCGTGGCTGTCGGCAGCCAACATCAGCACCTCCGGCTACCTGATGCTCACCATCGCCAACGCCAATCTGCTCTCGAAGTTCGGCACCGACGAGCAGATCGAAACCTTCGTCAAGCCGATGCTGGCTGGCCGATTCACCGGAACCATGGCGCTGTCGGAACCGGCGGCGGGATCGTCTCTGGCCGATATCACCACCCGGGCCGAACCCTCTGATGACGGCACCTACCGGCTGTTCGGATCCAAGATGTGGATCTCCGGTGCCGAGCACGAAATGTCGGAGAACATCGTGCATCTGGTGCTGGCCAAGATTCCCGGCGGGCCGCCCGGCACCAAAGGCATCTCGTTATTCGTCGTGCCGAAGTTCCTGGTGAATCCGGACGGGTCAATCGGTGCGCGCAACGAGGTGGCGATTTCCGGACTCAATCACAAGATGGGCCAGCGCGGTATCACCAATACCGTGCTCAACTTCAATGGCGCGACCGGCTATCTGGTCGGTGAAGAGCACCGCGGCATCGTCTACATGTTCCACATGATGAACGAGGCGCGCCTGGGCGTCGGGATGGGCGCGGTGTCACTGGGATACACCGGGTATCTCAAATCGCTTGAGTACGCCAAAGAGCGCCCGCAGGGCCGCCCGATCACCAGTAAGGATCCGACGACCCCGCAGGTGCCGATCATTGAGCATGCTGATGTCAGGCGAATGTTGTTGGCCCAGAAGTCCTATGTCGAGGGATCTCTAGCGCTCGCGCTGTATTGCGCGCGGCTCGTCGACTGGCAGGACAGCGCCGAATCCGATGCTGAGCGCGATGAGTTGGGGCTCTTGCTGGACATCTTGACGCCGATTGCGAAAAGTTGGCCGTCTCAATGGTGCCTTGAGGCCAACAGTCTTGCGATCCAGGTACTCGGGGGATACGGCTACACCCGCGAGTACGACGTCGAGCAGCACTATCGCGATAACCGCCTCAACCCGATCCATGAGGGCACGCACGGCATCCAGAGTTTGGATCTGCTGGGCCGCAAGGTCACGCAACGGGGCGGTGCCAGTCTGGCCGCGCTCGGCACCGCGATCTCACAGACCGTGGGAGCTGCAAATGTCATTGGTGGGGAGTCGGCGGAGCTCGCAGCCCAACTCGATAGGTCATGGCAGAAACTGATTGCCGTCACGATGTCGATGTTCGCCGCGGGTGACGTTGAGGCGGCGATGGCCAACAGCGCCATCTACCTCGAGGCGTTCGGTCACATCGTGATCGCCTGGATGTGGCTGGAGCAGTTTCTGGCCGCCGGTGACAATCCCGGTGACTTCTACGACGGCAAGCGTCAGGCCGCGAGATACTTCTTGGCTTACGAGCTGCCCCGCACGGCGCCGCAACTGCTTCTGCTTGAGGCCCTGGACCGCACTACGCTGGAGATGCGCGACGCCTGGTTTTGAACCGGCTGCCTCCCGGGGGCCTGAGTCATTTGAGATCGAGTGGCGGCATCTGTAACGTTCCGTGGTCCGCTCACGAAAGGCATGACATGACACTTAACTTGTTGCAGCGTAGTGCCGCGATCGCCGGGTTTGCCCTGGTAGCGGCAGCAGTTCCGATGGCCATGCTCGCGGCCTCGCCGACCGAGGTCACCAATCAGGCAGATTGCCCAGTCGGTTGGGAATGGGACTTCGAGATCAATCAGTGCGTCAACGTGCCTAACCCGGTGTTGGGTCCGGTGGGCCCCGTGGGCGTCGGCGGACTCGGTCCGGTCGCGGGTCCGGTTGGCCCCGTTGGCGTGGGTGGCGTCGGTCCGGTCGTGGGTCCGGTGGGCCCCGTGGGCGTCGGTCCCCGCTAGCCTCGGCCAGCTGGGCGGCGACGTCTCGCCGCACACGTAACTCTCCGGTTGCGCCCAAAACCTCGGGCATCAACCCCGAGTCAATCCGCACGCAGGTGGTCCGAACTACGCATCTCTAGTTCAAAGCTGCATCGCAATCGTCGTCCTCGCACTCCGTATCGGTGGTTGGGTGCTTGTGCTTTGGGTGTGGGTGTGTGGGCTGCGTTGGCCGGTGGGGCGGGGGTGGCCCACGCGGATAGCGCGCCAACAGATTCGGCGTCGCGGTCGCCGTCGGCAGCACCGTCTACGCCGTGGGCGGCGGCGGCATGTCCGTCCCCACCGACGGCGGCTCGACGTTCACCAACTACGGCCCTCCCAACGGCCTCGGGTCGTACTACGCAACCGGGGTGTGCGTAATTGCCGGCATCGTCTACGCGGCCACCAACAAGGGCCAGAGCATCTCAGAACCCATCGGGGCGTCGGAGGCAATGGTGGCAACGCAAAACTGATCGTTCACGGCGGTGCTGGCGGGGTTGGAGGCACTCCCTGCGGCACCCCCGGCACCAACTGCACGAACGGCTTGGTGTGATCCCTGGGACTGCTGACCGCGATCTTTCGGCCTGTTGCAATTTTTCGTTGTGAATTTCTCGAAAGCCGGAGCCGAAGTTCCGACACCATCGGTGAAGATCGGCCCCGGTTGACGGAGTAGCGCGAGATAGGCGAGTGAGGGAGCAGTCGGTCACTCGTTTGGGAAATGACAGGATGCAGGAATGTCTAAGACTCCAGTGATTTCCTCTGGTGAACAAACCATCCCCGTGGTCGTCCAGACTCGAACAGACCTGAGTCCGGATGAATGCTTCAACGCCATCGTCCCCATCGATCTGTCGCTGGTTTTCACTCCCTGGGGGCCATTCCCCGGCGTGAAGGAAGTCCACAACCAGACCGGCGACTGGGATTCAGTGGGCCAGAGTCGCAATCCCCAATTAACCGATGGCTCCGCAGCTTTTGAGCAACTCACCGAGTACACCGCGCCTCACTCCTTCGCCTACGAGATCACCCAGTTCACCGGCTCGCTGCGCTTTGCGGTGAAGGCAGTCCGTGGCGAGTGGACATTCACTCCCGACGGCGACGGAACCCTCATCCGCTGGTGCTACGAGTTTCAGCCACTCCCTGGCCGACAGTTGTTGATTCGCAGGGGCATCGCGCCGCTGTGGCGACGATATATGCAACGAGGCATAGAGGGATCAAAGCGGGTTGCGGAGAAACTCCAGGGCCATCAGTAAATCCAATGCCGGGTCACCGTCGCCTGCATTAACCGCTCACCGGTGAACTCATCTTCTCGACGGCCCTGCGCGGGCAACCACTGTGACCGACTTCCAGTCCCTCACGGGCGACCTAGAGAGTCGGGTCTTTTGGGTCTACGGCGACGACATGGTCGCCTACCATCGCCAAGGTGACGACGCGCCACTATCGGCGTAGAACGGCCTCCGGCTGACGGAATGGCGCGAGCGCGCCCATGGCGATGACACGATCCGGCATTCCACGCGGTGCAGCTGCGGCTGCCAGGGAAAGCCCAGGTGCGGTCTGTTAGCTTCCGACCTTGTGACCGAACTAAATAATCAAGGGTCTTTGCCGAAGTTGCGCACAATGCTCAGCAAGGTGCCTGAGGTCACCATCTGGTTCTGGGTGATCAAGGTGCTGTGCACCACCGTCGGGGAGAGTTTCGCCGACTGGGTCAACGAAACCCTCGGCGTGGGCCTGCAGACGACGACGATCATATTCACAGTTGTTCTGGTGGCAGTGCTGGTCTGGCAGATGAGCCTGCGCCGCTACGTCCCGGTCGTCTACTGGCTGACAGTGGTCGTGCTCAGCGTCACCGGCACCCTTTACACCGACATCCTCACCGACGCACTCGGTGTGCCCCTCGCCCTCAGCACCACGGTATTCGCAGCGATCCTCGCGGTGGTGTTCGGCATCTGGTACGCCCGCGAGCGCACCCTGTCGATCCATAGCATCATCACCACACCACGCGAGGGCTTCTACTGGCTGGCGGTACTGGTCACCTTCGCCCTCGGCACCGCAGTCGGCGACTGGACTCTTGAGTTGACCGGATGGAGTCCAGGTGTTGCAGTGCTGCTGCCCGCCGGGTTGATCGCGGCGATCGCGGCTGGGTGGCGCATGGGAGCCAACCCCGTCTTGTCATTCTGGTTGGGATACATCCTGACCCGCCCCCTGGGGGCCAATCTGGGTGACTGGCTAGCCCGTCCAGCCAGTGAGGGCGGTGTCGGGCTGGGCACGGCGGGCACGAGCGCACTATTCCTTGCTGCGATCCTCGGAGTTGTCATCTACCTGACCGTCACCCGCGCCGACGTGATCGACAAGCCCGACGCTGCAGAGGCCAAGGCCGCCGGCGTGGGCCGCGAGCGGGTCATGCTCGGCTACTACGGTGCTCTCGCCGCCGCTACTGCCGGGCTGCTGGTGTGGGCCTCCGGCCAACCCCATGGCACGTCAGCGGCACTGGAAGAAGAAGGCCCGCCCGCTGCGATGGTCACCTCGCTGCCATCGGGGCAGACGCCAGCCATAGCGTTTCCTGCTGACGACATCACCAAGATGCGCCAGATCGTCACCGACACGATGACCAAAGTCCAGGCCGGTGACGGCAGCGGCGCGACCGCGCGCATCACCGATCTGGAAACCCTGTGGGACGACGATCAGGATCGGCTCCAGCCGATGAACCCCACCGCATGGGGATACCTCGACGGCAAGATCGACCACGCGCTGAAAGCGGTACGCACCGCCAGCCCCGATCCAGAAGCTGAGAAACAAGCACTCGCCGAATTATCGACTGCTTTGCAATAGACCCTCACCCTGTCTCAAATTTTTCAGAAACTACACACAGGGCGCGGGGCCGGGTCACCGCCAATCGCGGCATAGAGCAGGGAGTCTCGCCATACGCCGCGGACGAACAGGTGGCTGCGCATGCGGCCTTCATACGCCAGGCCTGCTTTCTCCAGCACCCTGGACGAAGCACTGTTGTCCGGGTGGCACGTGGCGTAGATTCTGCGCAGCTGCAATTCCCCGAATCCGAACCGCAGCAGCATCCGAGCGGCCTCGGTCGCCAACCCCTTCGACCAAAAGTCGGGGTGGAGTACGTAACCGATCTCGCCTCGGTGGTGTTCGACATCGGTCACCGACAAAGCCGCACTGCCGATGAGTGCCTGCGATTCGATGTCGACTACTGCAAGATCGAAGTTCTTCCGGGGAAGTGTTTCCACCTGTGTCACTGCCTCACGGAGGAAGGCACGTGTGTCCTCAATGCTGTTGGGTCCCCAGTCCATAAATTGCGTGACCATCAGATCAGAGGCGTAGGAGTGCACGGCTTTCTCGTCGGTCTCGACGAATTCGCGCAGTACCAATCTGTCGCTAACGAGCCGGGTTCCGTCATCGCTCATACGGCCATTTCACCCGACGGGGGCTGAAATCTCGACCCGGGCGCCGGGCGGCTAAGCACCGAGGGCCGATAACAGGCCTTGGGACTTATCACCGCACTCTTCCGACCTGTCGCAAATCTTTAGATTCGGACACAGGGCAATGAGACCCGCAGTGGCGTGTCAAGGTCCAGGTCACTCCGTCGCAAAAGTTGATCCAAAACAGTTGTCCCTAAACCCTGGTTCGTCGTGCGTCTTATCTGCGAACCAACTTTCGGCAGTATGCGAGCCATCGCGATAAGGCACTGAATTGGTCTCCTCCGGTGCGCGGTGTCATCGATTTTCGATTCGCGACTCCTGGTTCCCCATGCCCTGGGCGGGAACCAAACGGACTGCTAACAGACTGGCTAACGGTTGAAAGCCAAATACGGCCCCTGACATTGCGCCCCCGGCAGGAATCGAACCTGCGACCTAGGGATTAGAAGGCCCTCGCTCTATCCGACTGAGCTACGGAGGCATGCGGAGGATCAGTCTATCGGGCGCCGAGGCCCACAAAGTGGCCTATCCGGGGCCCGCCCGCCGTGTCGCGATGACTGATTTTCAGGCCTCGGCCTGCGAGAACAGCTCATTGAAGCGATCTTGACTCGAGGAAATCCCCTACGCGCCGGGCAGCGCTCGCTACTGTGGCGTCCGCGCCGCACACCACCTGGTGTCGGGGCCGCAGAGGGCAGGACCAGACAACGATGTCGAGGGAGCCGGCAGCCATGAGCACCGTGGTCGACGAGGTCACCGCACTGTGTTCCAGGGGTGTTCAGGCAGGCTCCCGGGCGTACCAGACCGGATCGTTGTTACTGCACGGCTCACCGGCAGCCGCCGGCTGGCTGCTGGGGTGGTTGTCTGCTGAGTTCGCCCCGCACGTCCTCACCGGGCATGCCCTGTCGGCTGTTCCGTCGCCGTTGCGACGCATAGCGCGTGGGATCGCGATTCAGCGGGCCGACACCGTCCTTGACGACAGCCTGCGCGAGACGTTCGGTGCGGACTACCAATCAACAGTTCACCATCCGCTGGAGCCCTACACCGCGCGCCATCCGAACCTGGCCGCTCTCGTGGCAGCCATGCGGGACCGGCGCCGATATTCGGCGACGACGTCGAACATCTCCTACGGCCCGGGCGCTCGTAATCAGCTCGACATCTGGCGTCGCCCGGATCTGCCCGATGGTCAGCGCGCGCCCGTGCTGATCCAGGTTCCGGGCGGGGGATGGTCGATCAATGACAAACGGGGACAAGCTTATCCGCTGATGAGCCGGATGGTTGAGCTCGGCTGGATCTGCGTCCCGATCAACTACAGCCGCAGCCCGGGTGCTGCGTGGCCGGCCCACATCACCGACGTCAAGCGGGCGATTGCCTGGGTGCGTGACAACATCGCCGACTACGGAGGCGACCCGGATTTCATCGCGATCACCGGCGGGTCCGCCGGCGGACATCTGAGTTCATTGGCAGCCCTGACCGCCGCCGACGATAGCCTGCAACCGGGCTTCGAGGATGCTGACACCAGCGTGCAGGCAGCCGTGCCGCACTACGGGGTCTACGACCTCACCACCCACGGCGCCATGCACGCCTTGATGATGCCGTTGCTCGAACATCTGGTCATGCAGAATCGTTTCGAGACCAACCCGCAGATGTTCCGGGACGCCTCTCCGACCTTGCGGGTGCACCGCAATGCTCCACCGTTCTTCATCCTGCACGGCGAGAATGACGACGTCGTCCCGCATGCGCAGGCCCGTGCCTTTGCCGACGCGCTGCGCGGGGCTGGGGCCAGCACGGTGTCCTACGCCGAGATCCCCCACGCCCACCATGCTTTCGACACCATCGCCACCCTGCGGTGCCAGATGGCGGCCGAAGCCGTCGCGGCTTTCCTGGGCATCATTTACGGCCGTCACGTGGCTGCGCGGGGTAGGAGTCGCAGGGGCGCCGTCCGCTCAGCGGGCTGAGGTCCCCGGGAGCCGATATTCGACTCCGCGAGCGTCGTGCTCGGACTACCGTGGTGAGGCAGTCAGGCGAGCGACGCTCAGGAGGGTCCGGATCGGTGAGGAGTTATCGATGAGCGGCCCCGCAGGCGTATCGGGGCCGCCGACCGAACTCGGAGCCTTCGACCTGCTGATGCACCGCGGTGAAGCCAACCCGCGGACGCGGTCGGGGATCATGGCCCTGGAAATCCTGGACAGCACGCCGGACTGGGAGCGGCTTCGCACCCGATTCGAGAATGCCTCCCGCAAAGTATTGCGGCTGCGTCAGAAGGTCGTCATGCCGACGCTGCCCACCGGCCCGGCGAGGTGGGTGGTGGACCCAGACTTCAATCTCGACTTTCACGTGCGCCGAGTGCGGGTGCCCGAGCCGGGCACTCTTCGCGATGTTCTGGATCTCGCCGAGGTGATGCTGCAGTCGCCGATGGACATCTCTCGGCCGCTGTGGACGGCCACCCTGGTCGAGGGACTTGCGGGCGGTAAGGCCGCCACATTGCTGCACCTGAGCCATGCCGTCACCGATGGCGTCGGCGCGGCCACGATGTTCGCCGAGATCTACGACCTGGAGCGCAACCCGCCCACCAAACCGACACCGCCGATGCCGGTGCCGCAGGACGTCACACCCAATGACCTGATGCGCGAAGGCATCAACGCGCTGCCGGGCGTGATCGCCGGCGGGATCGCTGAGGCGGTGTCAGACGGGTTGGGATTTCTCGGGAGAGTGGTGACCAATCCGGGTTCGGCGCTGTTCGGTGCCATCGACTACGCGCGCTCCGGACGCCGTATGGTGCGCCCCGCGGCCGAGCCGTCGCCTCTGCTTCGCGGCCGCAGTCTGTCCACCCGCACCGAGGCCATCGAGATGAAACTGGGCGATCTGCACCGGGCTGCCCGCGCCGCGGAGGGATCGATCAACGACGCATACCTGGCGGGGTTGTGTGGGGCGCTGCGGCTCTATCACGAGGCCCTCGGTGTACCGATCAACACACTGCCGATGGCCGTGCCGGTCAATCTACGGGTCGAGGCCGATCCAGCCGGTGGAAACCGGTTCGCCGGGGTGAACCTCGCCGCTCCGGTGGGCGTGGTCGACCCGATATCGCGCATCCAGAAGATCCGCAAGCAGATGATCCAGCGTCGCGAAGAAGCTGCGATCGACGTGATCAGCGCCGTCGCACCACTACTCGCTCTCTTGCCCGATGCCGCTCTCGAGGCGATGAGTAGCTCGGTCATCGGCTCGGATGTCCAGGCCAGTAATGTGCCCGGCTATCCTGGCGACACCTATATCGCCGGAGCAAAAGTGTTGCGGCAGTTCGGAATCGGACCGCTGCCCGGCGTCGCGATGATGGTGGTGCTGATATCGCGCGGCGGTAGCGCGACGATCACCGCCCGCTACGACCGCGCCGCGGTTGCCCACCCCGAACTCTTCGCGCAGTGTCTGCGACAGGGCTTCGACGAGGTGCTCGCCCTAGCCGGGGACCCGCAACCGCGGGTGGACCCGGCATCGTTTCCCGATCATCCGCAAGAATCCCCCTCTGTGAACGGATCAGTGGCCTACTCATGACCGATAAGAACAGCACCAGTTCGCCGAATCTGCGGCTGCCGGGTTCGGTGGCCGAGGTCAGGGCGAGCCCGCGTGGACCCAAAGTCGGAGCGTTCTTCGATCTCGACGGCACCCTGGTTGCGGGGTTCACCGCGGTGATCCTCACCCGCGAGCGGTTCAAGAGTCGCGATATGGGCGTGGGCGAGCTGATTTCCATGATCGCCGCCGGACTCAATCACACGCTGGGTCTGATGGAGTTCGAAGATCTCATCGGCAAGGCCACCGAGGCGCTGCGCGGCCGGTCGCTCAGTGATCTGCAGCAGATCGGCGAGCGGCTGTTCACCGAGAAGATCGAGAAGCGGATCTATCCGGAGATGCGTGATCTGGTGGACGCGCATATGGCACGCGGACACACGGTGGTTCTCAGCTCGTCGGCGCTCACCATTCAGGTAGACCCGGTGGCCCGCTACCTCGGAATCCCCAACACCCTGACCAATCAGTTCGAGGTCGACGACGACGGCGTGCTCACCGGCAAGGTGATCCGGCCCATCCTCTGGGGACCGGGCAAGGCGGACGCGGTCCAGAAGTTCGCCACCGAAAATGGAATCGACTTACAGGAGAGCTACTTCTACGCCGACGGCAACGAGGACGTCGCGCTGATGTACCTGGTGGGCAATCCGCGGCCGACCAACCCCGGCGACAAGATGGCCGAGGTGGCCCGCAAACGTGGCTGGCCGATCCTGGAGTTCAACAGCCGGGGTCGCGGCGGGCTGCTCGGGCAGGTACGCAGCCTGCTCGGCGTGGGATCGGTGGTGCCGGCCGCCTACTCGGCGATTGGCTGGGGTCTGCTGACCGGCAGCAGGCGCCGCGGTATCAATGTGTTCACCACCGCCTTCCCGCAACTGCTGCTGGCCATCAATGGTGTGGACCTCAACGTGATCGGCCAGGAGAACCTCAAGAAGAAGCGGCCCGCGGTGTTCATCTTCAACCACCGCAACAACTTCGACCCGGTGATCGTCGGCGCGCTGGTCAAGGACAACTGGACCGGCGTCGGCAAGAAGGAACTTCAGAACGATCCGGTGATGGGCACGTTGGGCAAGCTGGTCGACACCGTGTTCATCGATCGTGAGGATCCCAAGGCCGCGGTCGAATCACTGAAGCAGGCCGAGGAACTCGCCCGCAAGGGTCTGTCGGTGGTCATCGCACCGGAGGGGACGCGGCTCGATACCAAATCAGTCGGCCCGTTCAAGAAGGGGCCGTTCCGCCTCGCCATGTCGGCCGGTGTGCCGATCGTGCCGATCGTGATCCGCAACGCGGAGGTGATATCCGCGCGGGACTCCTCGACTCTGCATCCGGGAACGGTGGATATCGTTGTCTATCCGCCGATTTCACTCGACGATTGGACTCTGGACGATCTGCCGGAACGGATCGCCGAAGTCCGGCAGCTTTACGTCGACACCCTGGAGAACTGGCCGCTGGGCAAGGTGCCCGTGATCGGCCTCTACGCCGACCGGCCGGCTGCGAAGAAGGCAGCCGCGAAGAAGGCCCCAGCCAAGAAGGCCCCAGCCAAAAAGGCCCCGGCGAAGAAAGCCCCGGCCAAAAAGGCAGCCGCCAAGAAGGTGCCCGCGAAGAAGGTGCCGGTCAAGAAAGCAGCCGCAAAGAAGGCCGCGCCTGCTACGACTCCGAAACCCGCAGTGAGAGGCCGTCGATGAATTCTTCTGGCCACCTCACCGACTTCAGCACGACCGATGATGCACTGGTGCTCGCCTCGGTGTCGTCGAAGGCGGAGTTCGATCTGCTCAACGATTGGTTGCAGGCGCAGCGCCGGGCCCACCCCGACACCAAGGTGGAGGTACTGCGACTGCCCCATGGCGATCCGCCGCCGCAATTAGTGGATCAGCTTGTCGCACAACTCAATGCCGGCGAGGACCGCACCGTTGTACCGGTGCGGGTGTTCTGGGTGCCGGGCGGGCTGCCCACCCGCGTCAAGCTGGTCGGCCTGATCTCCGGCCGCGACACCTATCGTCCGCCGGAGATGTTGCAGCGGGCCATCCTGCGCAAGGATCCCTCGCGCGCCCGCATCGTGGCCGGCGAGCCGGCCAAGGTGTCCGAACTGCGCCAGCAGTGGCGCGAGAACACCGTCGGCGACACACCGCAGGACTTTGCCAAGTTTGTGCTGCGCCGCGCGGATCTGGCGATCGAGCGGATCGAATTGCGGTTACTCGGGCCGGAATACAAGTCACCTCGACTGATCACCGACGAGCTGCTGGCATCCTCGCGATTCGTGGACGGCATGGCCGGGATACCGGGTGCCAGTGCCGAGAAGGCCGAGGTGATGCTCGACGAACTCGCAACCGGGTGGAGCAGGTTCTCGGTCGACTCGATTCCCAATGTCGGCCGTGCCATCTTCAGCAGGGGTTTTGATCCCCGAATCGACTACGACTCACCCCAGATCGAGACGATGCGGCGTTCCCTGGAGGACCACCCGGCGGTGTTTCTCTGGTCGCACCGGTCCTACCTCGACGGTGTCATCGTTCCGGTGGCTCTGCAGGAGAACAAACTTCCCCCGGCGTGCACGTTCGCGGGCATCAACCTGTCCTTCGGTTTCATGGGCCCGCTGATGCGCCGATCAGGTGTGATCTTCCTGCGCCGCAAGCTCGACGATCCGCTCTATAAATACGTGCTGCGCCAGTTCGTCGGCTACATCGTGGAGAAGCG
>Ga0194053_10001546_pt1 | contig 14600 bp, 13 predicted proteins | sample SepL228m_MetaG_FD_161684 | JGI IMG/M metagenome (GOLD analysis project Ga0194053, IMG submission 161684) | Anoxic zone freshwater microbial communities from boreal shield lake in IISD Experimental Lakes Area, Ontario, Canada - Sep2016-L227-8m | ecosystem: Environmental > Aquatic > Freshwater >... | reverse complement strand
CGCGCCGGCGTGGAGCGCGGACATTTTTGTCCGCCTCCGTGCGCGCGCCGGCGTGGAGCGCGGACATTTTTGTCCGCCTCCGTGCGCGCGCCGGCGTGGGAAGCGGAGAAGAATGTCCGTGCTACTATAAGCATTTGAGATTAAAGCATGCAACTAAAACTGTTCATACTGCCCGTGAAGAACCTGGCTGCCCCGGAGGGGGAGATGAACGGCTTTTTGCGGGCACATCGGGTGTTGGCGGTGAAGAAGGAGTTCGTTGCCGACGGCGAGAATTCCTTTTGGACATTTTGCGTTGAGGCTGACCCGGCGGCCATCCCGTCCTGCGCCAAGGTCTGAGCGCAGGCAAACAGAGACAGCGGACGGCCCGGTGCAAGTCGGGAAGCGGAGCTTTCCAAAAGCTCCGGGCGGTCTCTGGGTCTATTTGACATCCATCCCGGCACGAAACTGGAGTGGGCCAATGGAGGCGAGGGTCTCATCACCCTCGAGCCGTTGCTTAGGCGGGGGGAACTGGCGTGTCAACTTCTGGGCGCGGGCCGGCGCTGGCATCGGGCCGCAGCAGACCCCTGGTTGAGTCCTATGTCGAGCACGGCGATCCCCTTGCGCGAAAAATCCGGGCGGCGTTGAAGACCTCCCTCCTCAGGACTGAGCTAGTCCATCAAGACCATGAACTGGAAAGCCGGATGCGAGGAGAACCGCCTGTCCGGTTTGGGTGGGGGGCGACGGCCAAAAGCCGTTTTCTATCCACATCAATTACCCAGGATGGTGGTTTTGGAAAAATCGAAGATGCGCCGACGTCGCTAAGAGAAATGTTGCCACCTTCCGCGCCAGAAGCGTGTCGCCAACGTCAAGGGCACATTGTGGTGTTCATGCGCATGAACTTATCGTTAACGTTCAATACCTGGCTCCGACCAAGACCGTCCGAGACACCAACCTCTCAAGAAACTGATGATAGTTTCTTCCATGATCAGCCTTCGCAGGCGGGGGTGGGAGCTTACCAAGGACTCGCGAATGCGCGCGGCAGGGCAGTCAGGACTTTGCGAGTTCTGACTTGACGCGGTGCAGAAGTCCCATCCAGTCGCCGGGAGTTGGTTGCCGAAAGAGTCGCATGGTGGGATACCAGGGACTGTCCTCCCGCCCCAGCATCCAGCGCCACTCGGCTGCGAACGGGTGCAAAGTCCAAACCGGTTTGCCCAGGGCGCCAGCCAGGTGCGCGACGGCGGTGTCCACGGAGATGACCAGGTCCAACTGAGAGACGACGCGAGCGGTATCGCCGAAGTCGCGGAATCGGCTGCCCCAGTCGGTGATTGTCCCGGCGAGATTCAAACGGTTCAAGTCCGCGGCCCGGCTGCCGACTTGAAGGCTGTGCCACTGAATTCCCGGCCAATCGGCCAATTCGCCAAGGAATTCCAAAGGCAGGGATCGGTGGCGGTCGTTTTTGTGGGTGGGAGCGCCAGCCCAAACGAGGCCCACCTTCAGTCGCCCGCCGGGGTCGCCGGGCAAATCGAGGCCCGTCGCGGGCGCTGTGAGATAGGGGATTGTTCGCGGGAGGTTTTCCAGTGTAGTTTGAAAGATGGCGGGCAGGCTCATCACCGGGGCATGGACATCAAAGGGCGGCAGGGTCGCGCGATCTGTGACCACCTGCGCGACCCCGGGGACGGTGGCGAGCAGCGACCGTAGTGGCGGCGGACAGCCGACCACCACCTCGCCGCCCCGAAGGGAGACCAACGTTGCGTAGCGGATAAACTGGATGATGTCGCCGAAGCCCTGTTCTGCATGGAGCAGAATGCGCTGACCGCGCAAGTCCGCCCCGTCCCAAAGCGGCTGTGGATAGCGGGCCTGAGGGGTGGTGAAATCTCGTTGTTGCCAGCGCCATTCGTATTCCCGCCAACCGCGATGGAAGTCACCCCGTGCCAGCAGCGCCGTGCATAGCTGCCAGTGCGGTTCCGGGTTTTGCGGTTCCCACCGGATCGCCTGCTCGTAGCAATGAATGGCGGCAGGCAAATCCAATTTATCTTGGAAGACCGAACCGAGGTTCACCAGCGCATCCACGTAATCGGGCCTTAGTCCGAGCGCCGTTTGGTAAGCGGGGATAGCTTGCTCGGGCTGGTCCAGATTTTGCAGGACCAGCCCCAGGTTGTAGTGCGCGTCCGCGTTGGCTGGGTTGATCTGGATTTCCCGGCGACAGCATTCGGCCGCCGCCGCGAAGCGGCCTTGTTGTTTGTGGAGGGATCCGATCAACAGATTCAGCTTGGGGAAACTGGGTTTGAGTTGAACCGCCATTTGCAGCGAGGCCAGGGCCTCGTCCCATTGGTGCAACTGTCTCAGCATCAAACCGAGCTGGCAAAAAGCTTCAAAGCAGTCCGGCCGAAGCCGGGTTACTTCCAGGAAAAGCTGGGCCGCCGCCAGCGTTTGGTTCTGCTGGGCGTGGAGGAGGGCGGTGCGGAACATTTCCTCGGCGTTGCCAGACAAGGGTCGGTTCTCCAGTGGCGCATCCTTAAGCTTCATGGGAGCGGCAGCAAAGGATCACCGTTGCCGGTGGCAGGGGCCGCGCGGGTGACGGAGATTGGTTTGCCCGGTTATGTTCATGCGGGCAGTATTGGCCGGGACGTTTCCGGGGGCAAGCACCGGATTGCCACACCGCACCCTGACCCAATGGCTGCACTCGCCGGTGATGGACTATGCGGGATGTATTTTGAGCTTCTTGTGACTTTTCGCGGCTATTCCTTTACATTCCACCCTCCGGACTCCTCTGTGCTGGCCCGGGGCTCGTCCAATGCGTGTAAAAGTGCAGCCCGCTTGAGGGATTCTAAACTATCGCGTGCTCACCCGGGACAGGTGGCCGGCGGGGATATCATGCTGATTCTGCGGCGGCGCGGGCTTCTGCCGTGCCATCGCCGCCCGAATCCTCGCCCAAAGCGGGGTCACCGCTTCCGGCCGACCCGCTGCCGGAATGTTCGGTGTGCCCGTGGTATTCGTTCAATTTGTTCCGCAGGGTCCGCACGCTGATGTCGAGCATCCTGGCCGCCTGCGTCCGGTTGTTGTGACACCGATCGAGCGCGGCAAAGATATGGCGCTTTTCCAGTTCGTGGAGCGGCGGAAACTCGCCTGATTCCGGGGCCAATGAAACGACCGGGCTGTCGGGCACGGCCGACGCGGGCGCAGTCGATTCCAACGGCTGTCCTGCAAGGCAAAAGTGTGACGATTCGATGACGGGGCTATCGCCGGTCATAATGACGGCGCGTTCGATGACATTTTGCAGCTCGCGCACATTGCCTGGCCAATGGTGGCTGAGCAGCGTTGCCTCGCAGTCGTCGGAGAACCGGCGCGCGGCGCAGCCATGCTTGCGGGCGTACCAACTGAGAAAACTTTCGGCCAGGAAGAGAATGTCCTGACTCCGCTCGCGCAGCGGCGGGACATGGATGGGAACGACGTTGAGGCGGAAGAACAAGTCTTCGCGGAATTCCTTGCGCTGGACGCTTTGCTCGAGCCGCCGATTGGTGGTGGCGATGACGCGCACATCCACCTTGATGGTGCGGTTGCCGCCGACGCGTTCGAACTCGCGTTCCTGGAGCACGCGCAGCAATTTGGCTTGGACGCCTGGGGAGATTTCACTGATTTCATCGAGCAGAATGGTGCCGCCGTGCGCCAGTTCGAAGCGGCCTTCGCGCTTGTTGAGGGCGCCGGTGAAGGCGCCTTTCTCGTGGCCAAAGAACTCGCTCTCGATGAGATTTTCCGGGATGGCGGGGCAGTTCACTTTGATGAGCGGCGCCGAGCTGCGGGGGCTTTCGTTGTGAAGCGCTTGGGCCACGAGTTCCTTGCCAGTGCCGCTTTCGCCCTGGATCAGCACGGTGGCCTGGGTGCGGGCGATTTGGCGGATCAACTGGCGCAGTTTCTCCATGGGAGCGCTATGGCCGAGCAGTTCAAAGACTGTGTCGCCGCCGGCTTTGGCGAGAAACTGGTTGACCCGCAGGATGCGCGTGAACTCTTCGGCTTTCTTAAGGACGACATCGATTTGATTGTCCGCAAAAGGTTTGATGAGGTAATCGAAGGCGCCGCCGCGCATGCACTCGACGGCTGACGCAACCGAGCCGAAGCCGGTCATGATGACGACCATTGGCCGCTGTGGGCGGAGTTGCAGTTCCCTCAACCAGTCCGTGCCTTCACCATCGGGCAGACGAACGTCCAGAAAAATAAGATCGAATGTGTCTTTGGTCAGGGCCTCCTTGGCGGCGGCCAGGGTGGAGACGGCGAGGACTTCGCAACGGCGCTGGCGGAGCAGTGACTCCAAGCTTCGACGGATGATCTGGTCGTCCTCGACAAGGATAATTTTCTCGATTGGCACAAGCCGGCGTTACGCTTTCGCGTGATTTTGGTAGAGACGAGCCACGCAATGAGGGTGAGATTGTTCAACCGGCGGCAAGGATTGGACGGGCAGGAGTCCCCTGCGCAAAAGGGCCTGTTCGTTTTCGCGGTCGAGCACGAGCACACGCATGATGGTGTCCAAGGCGGTTTGAATAAGTTGATTCAACGGAGCTTTGCGCGCCTGTCGCTCTGTGCCAAGTTGCTGCCATAAAATCTGTTTCTGACCTAACAGATTTAGAGCAGATTCGAGCCGGCTTAGCAAGGCTCTTCTTTCCGCCTGCATCGTTGCGGTCGGAAAAGGCATTGCGTTCTTGAGCGCCTGCGCCTCTTTTTGGGCCAGTGCCAGCAAATGGCTGCAGACATCGAGGTGGTTTTGGATCGCGGCGGCAATGGAGTTGGCGGTTTCGTCGGTGCTACTCATAGCGAGGGAGGTTGGGACTTAATCGGGATGGCGGTGGCGGGTGATACGGGGGCGGTGGCCGCGGCGCCAAGAAGCGCGCGGAATTCGATGTTGGCCTTCTCGGACTTGAGGCGCCAAGCGATGAAGTCTTTGCGCCAGCGGGCCATTTCGATCAAGGTCTTGAGACCCGGCCCGGCGTCCACCAGTTCTTTTTCGCGCTGCGCGATGTTGCCGTAGTATTCGGTGGCCTTGGCGGGCTGGTTGAGCCGTTCGAAGACCAGGCCAAGCTGGTACCAGACTGGAAGCTGCCATTCGAGCGAGGAGCTCAGCGCCGCGAGGCGGAGATAAATGTCCAGGGCCTTGATTGACTCGCCTTCCTGATAGAACTGATTGGCGATTTCGTTGCCCGCACGGCGCTGCCAATAGGCGAGGGTAGCCGGGGCGCGCGTTCCGGCGCCGTGTTGTTCCTCGAGCAGGGCGAGCACCTGGCGCAACGCATCGGTGTTGCGGCCCATCTGCTTAAGCGAGGTGGCGCAGAGGAAGCGCACCTCGGGCCGCTCCGGGGCGTCGGGATGGCGATTGAGAAAGTCCTGGGCTTGGACGACGGCATCACTGTGGAGGCCAAGGGTGACCAGGCAACGGATGAGTTTGCCTTGAATCGTGGAGCGGTTGTCGGGGGGAGGGTCCAACTTGAGGAGACGGCCCAGGGAAGCCGCAGCTTCGGTCCACCTGCCAAGGTCATATTGCGCCCCGGCGATCTCATTTTGCGCGCGCAGGACCAGTTGCTGATAGTAAACAAACCGTTCAGGCTTGAGCGTCAGGGCGCTGGTCATTACGGTATAAAACTTCGAGATGGCAAGGTCGTTCAGCCCCATCTGGCGGTAAACCAAACCCTGACGAAGAATGAGCTCCGGCACACCGGCATCCTGCGGCCAGCGGGCCAGGCCCTGGGCGTAAATCTGTTGGGCTCGGACCATGTCGTTCTGGTCTTGAGCCGTCAGCGCCAGTTCGATTAGCGCGGTCCGCTGCAAGGCCTCGGGGGCCGCGCTTTGCAGAATCCCCGCGTAAAACGCTGTCGCTTCCGCGAACTGGCGGGTCAGGCGACATTTGCGGGCCAGTTCGAGGCGGGCCTTAAAATCCTCCACCGGTTTGGGCGGCGCGGCTGTTTTCGAGGCGGGGTTGGTGGGGCTGATGAAGAATTGCCAGGCGTCATTCACAACCTCGCTCGAGGCTGAGAGCGAGGGAACATTCGTCCCGTTCGACAATGACTCGATCTGGGGAATGGAAAAAACCGGAGTGCCCTGCGAGGCGTCTGACTCCTGGGCGGCGGCTTGCGCGGCAAACGCAAGGGCAACCGCGACATGCCCGCCGCAGAGGCAGAGCATCCGGATCAGTCGAGTTGATTCGCGTAAAAATGATCGGCGCATGTGGGTGGCATTATCGGCTTTCGTACACGGCCGTGCTGGAAGGTGGCGGCGTTGCGGGGACAAAGGATGGGAACAGGATGCTGCCGGCCACCGGATTGGGGTAAGCCGGCGACAGCCATCGTAACAGCGATGCCATATCAATCATCGTGTTGGCCGGGGATGCAGGTTCGGTCAGTGGCGGCAACGAGAGCTGGGATGGGTCCGGCGGTGCGGCGGGATCTGGGGCGGCAGCCGTGATTGGCGGAGGGACGGGAGCTGGCGCTGGCGCAGCAACCTTGACCGGTGGCGGCAAAACGGAGCGGTTCGTCGCTGCCGGGGCGGTAAGCGCGGGGACGTTGGTTGCCAGGGTGGTCACATTTGTGACCGAATCATCCGGCCGCGGAAGCGGTGGCCACCCGGCGGGCCGCCCGGCGGTGGCCGGCGGCTGGAAAAGCAATGGCGCGGCCCCGACGGCGGGAAGGTAGTCGATGGTCGGGGCAGCCGACGCGGTAACGGCGGCCAGGAGCCACAGCCCGACTGACAACGCGCCTGCCTCAAGCCGTCGTGGGTGTTTTGCCATTGAGCACCGCCAATGCTTCATCGATGGAAGCGCTGAACTGCCAGTCCTTGGTTTCTTCGTAGTTTTTGCACTCGCGGCAAACGGCTTCCGAGCCGGCCAAGGCGTGGTTGACGTCGAGTTCCGTGCAGAGCTGGATGACATCAATGCCGAGCCGGATCAAGCTCACGTCCGCCGCCTTGATCTGGCTCATGTCGATGACCAGGCGCTTGACCCCCGCGTCCACGGCCTCGCAGACTTTGCTTCGGAGATGTCCGTTCACATCGCTGGCGACGGCTTGGTTGAAGGCGGCCGGCAGCGTCAGCACCAGCACGCCCTCACGGCGCTGGAAGTACCTGTACGAGGTGTCGAGACTCAGCGCCCGGGATATCTTGGCCTGAAGGTCGGCGAAATCGATTGGCTTGGTGACAACGCCGTTGAAGCCGAGTTGCTGGGCGCGCGCCTGTTCCTCAGTGGCGGTCTTGACGCTCAGGGCAAGAATGGGCACGCCCTTGGTCCGCATGCTGGCGCGGAACATCTGGAATAGAATGAAGCCGGAGTTTTCCGGCAGAGAGAGGCTGACAAGAATGATGTCGGGGACGGCCTGGCTGCAAGAATCCACCGCCTGTCCCGCTTGCGCGGCCCCTTGCACTGTCCAGGGAACGCCCTTCAACGCCGCCTGAACCTGTTCGACGATGGCTGGCTTGTCGTCCACGACCAGAATTTGCAGTGGATCGTCAAATCGTTTGGCTCGCGCCACCGCTTCATTCTTGGCTTTCAGATCGACGATGCGGCCCACTCGTTCGACAATCAGCTCTTCCTTGAAGGGCTTGACCAGGTAATCGCGCACACCAAGCTTGGCGATGCGCAGGACGTTGTCTCGGCCCGATTCGGCAGTGAGCATTACCACGGGGATGGTGCGCAATTCGGGATCGGCCTTGAGTTTGGCCAGCATTTCCGCGCCGTCCATGACTGGCATGGTCAGGTCGAGCAGGATGATGTCCGGCCGCTCGCGTTGCGCCACTGTGAGACCTTCCACTCCGTCGGTGGCTTCAAAGATCTCACAGGCAAACCCTTTGAAGGCACGGGTCACGATCATGCGAATGGTCCGGCTGTCGTCAACGGTCAAAATTTTCGGTCCCATAGTAAATAAATCAGTTTTTCCTCTGGTCCATTGGCTTGAGAAGGCAATGAATGAAAATCCGGTTGCCCTCCGCTTCGAAGCTAAAGACGTGTCCTTCAGTCGAGCTGATGACTTCCACACTGAAGTGACTGCCGCGGACTACCGAGGGGATGGTGAGAACGCAAGGAATGCCGCGATCCGTCAGGCGGGATTTCATCTGGCCGACCAACATATTGGCCATTTCCCCCATCGCATCGTTGACCATTTCGCTCTCTTCGACCTCCGAGATCTTCAGCCCGAGCAAGGTGGCGGTGATGTGGCGCGCAAACGACTGCGTGGTATAGACATACACGACGCCGCTGAGTTTCCCGATGAATCCTACGACGCCAGCGACGTGGGTTTCATCGTTGCCAAAGCCCGCCTGCACAGGCACCGGCTGCATTTGCATACGCAGCATCGTGCCGAATAGTTCAGTCACCGCCGAAGTGACTAGTTCGTCCAAGTCATCAATCATTTCTCTCTACATCGGCAACTTTTGCCGCCACTTGAGGGGGAAAAAGGAAAAAAACTGCTTAATCGCATTCAACCTCTTGCGTGGCGAGCCGATAAGTCAGCCGGATGATTACAGAAGAGCTTGCCAAGCCTGCCGCTTTGGCGCCACTGAACAGCGCCCAGATCGAGCGCGGTCTGGGAACCTGCCCGCGGCTGCCTTCGCTGGGCAGCATCAACGGCGTGCTGCGCGAACTGCTGGACGCCGAGCAATGCTATACCTCGCAGATTGCTGACGTGATTCGGCGCGACCCCAGCATGACCACTCGTCTGCTGCGGTTGGTGAACTCGGTCTATTACGGCCTTTCCACCCCGGTCAGCAGCATTGAAGAGACCGTGTTTTACCTGGGTGTGCGTCAGATTCGCCAACTGGCGGTGGTGACGCCCATCATCGAAGACCTCCAGAAGCTCGCCGGGCACAGCGAGTTTCCGTGGCGCGAGTTCTGGCGGCATTGCATCGCCACCGCCATTATCACGCGTGAAATCCTCGGCGATGTGCAGCCCGCTTCTGACGAGGCGGATTACGTGGCGGGCTTGCTGCACGATGTCGGCAAAATCGTCATGGCCGCCGCGTTTCCTAATCACTTCAATCGAATCCAATCGCGTTTGAGCGAGAAAGACGCGGACCTGCTGCGGATCGAAACCGAGACGCTCGGGATGAACCATTGCGAACTGGGCGCGCGCTACCTTGAGGCCCATAAACTGCCGGCGGTCACGATTCAAGCCGTGAGGTATCATCATGACCCAAAGCGCGCCGGCCGCGACAACCGCATCACCGCTGCCGTGGAAGTAGCCGACATCTTTGTCCGGCACGCGGGAATTGGGAATAGCGGCAATCCGGCGGAAGTGACCGTCGAGGACTGGATCGAGGCTGATGGGTGGGATTTGTTGTTTCCGGCGGCCACCGCCGAGAGGGCCTTTGCCCGCGCCAATATGGAGCGGAGTCTGGAGAGGCTCTCAACAATATTGGAGGGGCTTGTCTGAAGCAACCGGATATGGCAGCCGCGCAGGTCAACCGGGGCTTCGCCCGGGGCTCGACATGACCGGAGAGGGTGGTCCCGAGCTTGCCGCCAGCCCGCGAGGATTGGCGCGCCGCGAGATCCGGGCGCTGGATTACATCATCGCGCTGATCTATGAACGTTCGCGGATTCGGATGGACCGCGGCAAGGAAGCTCTGATTCGGGCACGGTTGGGCAAACGCATGAGGGCGCTGGGCATTCCGTCGCTGCCCGATTACTGCCACCATTTGGATTCCCCGGAAGGAGCCGGCGAGATCACCCGGGCGATTGACGCGCTCACGACAAACTTCACCCATTTTCTGCGCGAGCGGGAGCATTTTGAATTCATGGTGAATGACGTGCTCCCAGGACTGCTCGCACGAAACCAAAAGCAATTTTCCATCTGGAGCGCCGCGTGCGCCACCGGCGAGGAACCCTACACCATCGCCTTCCACCTTGATGAGCGTTTCCCGGCGGCGGAGGGTTGGAATTGGCACATTCAGGCGACGGACATCTCGACGCGGGCGCTGGAAAAAGCCGTCCAGGGCGTTTACCCGGACGAACGTCTGGATTGTCTGCCGCGGGGCTGGGCGAGCAAGTATTTTCAACGCGGCTTCGGCGCGTGCGCGGGCTTTTACCGTGTCAAACGACACTTGCAGGAGCGCATCAGTTTTCAGCAGATGAATCTGCTCGAAGACCAACACAATGATGGCGTCTTCGAAATCATCTTTTGCCGCAATGTGATGATCTATTTCGACCGGCCGACGCAGGAACGGCTGGCCAACCGACTGGGAAGGGCGCTCGTGCCCGGCGGATATCTGTTCACCGGCCGGGCCGAAAGCCTCAACGGCCTGGATCTGCCACTGCGATGCCTCCGCCCGAGTATTTATCAGAAACCCGATTAGCTTTTTCGCATGCCCGCACCAAGTCTCATAGGTATCGGCTTCGAACACCGGGTTGTGGTCGGCCTGGCCGAACTGGCCGTGTCGAACAACCCGAGCGCCGTTCTCACCACCTATTCGCTCGGCTCGTGCCTGGGGGTCGCGATCTATGATCCCGTCGTCAAAGTCGGCGGGTTGCTTCATGCCATGCTGCCGGATTCCTCGATCGACCCGGCCAAAGCGGCCGCCCAGCCCGGGATGTTCCTGGACACGGGCTTGCCGGCGCTGCTGCGGGAGGCGTGCGGGATGCGCGCGGACAAGCGGCGTCTGCGGATTTACGTGGCTGGTGGCGCTCAAATCATGGATGATAACAACGTGTTTAACATCGGTGGCCGCAACCGCGCCGCGCTGGCTGAATTCCTGCGCCGGGAAAACCTCCACGTTGACGCCCAGCAGGTGGGCGGGCACGTCAACCGGACGATGTACTTTCCCATTCACACGGGCCGCGTGACGCTGAAAGTCAGCGGCCTCCAGAACGAAATCATCTTATGCTAACGCTGGATTCCTTCATTGAAAGCATCGACTACCTCCCGCCGATGCCGCGCAACGTGACCTCGTTGATCAACCTGCTCAACAAGACCGACATCGATGTCGATCAGGTCGTCCAGCTCATCCAATACGATCCCGCGTTGACGGCTCAAGTCATTCGCCATTGCAACAGCGCCTTCTTCGGTGGCGCGCCGGCGTCCGACCTCCACGAAGCGACGGCACGGGTTGGCTATTCTGAAATCTTCCAGCTCGTCGTGGCGCTCAGCACCGCAGGCCTGATGCGGCCGCAGCAAAAGGGCTACGGCATCGAGGTGGGGGAACTTTGGAAACACTGTATCTCCGCGGCGCTGGTGGGCAAGTTCGTGGCGGCAGATCGCGGAGCCGACGCGTCGTTGGTCTTCACCGCGTGCATGCTGCATGATCTCGGCAAGGTCGCCCTTTCCCGGAGTCTCGAAGCCAAGTACGATGAGGTGATAGCCGAGACCAAGCGCAGCCAATGCCCGATGCTCCTGGTCGAGCGGAATCTGTTGGGGTTCGACCACGCGGAAGTCGGTGGCCGCCTGCTGCAACAATGGAACTTCCCGGTCGAGTTGGTCCAGGCGGTTCAGTTTCACCATGACCCGGTCGCTGCGCCGGAGCACGGGCAACTGGCCGCCTACGCTTACCTTGCGAACATGATCGCCTGTTTCATGGGTTTCGGCTGCGGCCACCAGGCGCTAGCATTCCAGGGACGAATGGAGGCGCTGGATATGATTGGCACGACTCCCGAGCAGATTCCCGGCTACATGGCCAAGGCCTTTTATGCCATTCGGGACACGGAAAAGTTATTCGGTCTTCCGTTCGCAAAATGAGCGCCAAGATCCGAGTGTTGATCGTCGATGATTCCGCCCTGGTCCGGCGCGCGCTCACGGAGAACCTGTCGCGGTGCCCGGATATTGAGGTCGTCGGCACGGCGGTTGACCCGTATGTCGCGCGGGACAAGATTCTGCTTTTGAATCCCGATGTGCTTACCCTCGACATCGAAATGCCGCGCATGGACGGTCTTACGTTTCTCAAGCGCCTCATGCAACACCGGCCGATGCCCGTCGTCATTCTGAGTTCCCTGACCGGCGCCGGGTCTGCCAAAGCCCTCGAGGCATTGCAGTCCGGCGCCGTCGAAGTGCTGGAAAAAGCCTCCGGCGCGCAGTCGGCGATGCAGGACCATACCCGACTGGTCGAGGTCATCAAAGCGGCGGCACGGGCGAGACTGCGCTCGCCTCCGACAGAGTCTCCGGCCAGCCGGCCACCACCAGCGGCGGTGCCGGCGCTGGCGCGAGCTTCCGTCGTTCGAGCGGCCGGGGGGCGGCACTATGATTCGCGCAAGATAATTCTGATGGGTGCTTCCACCGGCGGCACAGAAGCGTTGCGGACGGTCCTCACCCGGCTGGGTGCCGACCTGCCCGGCATTTGCATCGTCCAGCACATCCCGGCGCTCTTCTCCCTCGCCTTCGCCCAGCGGCTCAATGAACTCTGCGCCCTGGAGGTGCGCGAAGCCAGGAATGGCGATCTTGTGCAGCCCGGCCTGGCGCTGGTGGCCCCCGGCGGCTTTCATATCGTGCTCGATTGGCGTGGCCGTGGCTACGTAGTACGGCTCAATGAAGGCCCTCAAATCCATTACCAACGTCCAGCGGTGGACGTGTTGTTTGGTTCGGCCGCCAAAGCCGGCGCGGCGGCGCACGCGCTGGCAATTCTGCTCACCGGCATGGGGACGGATGGGGCTTCCTCCTTGTTGGAACTGCGCACCGCGGGCGCCCGCACGATTTGCCAGGACGAAGCATCGTGCGTGGTTTTCGGCATGCCCCGGGAAGCGATCCGCCTGGGCGCAGCCCAAATGATCCTCCCGCTCGACCAGATCGCGTCTTACGTCGAACGCTTTGCCAACGAAGTGGCCGTCCCTGGCGCGCTGGCGGTTCCCGCCCGAGTGGGATTATTGCCCGTCACAGCGCGAAGTTTCGGTCCGGGATGACCCGCACTGGCTGAAATAATTTATGCAGCCCGGAAATCAGCCGAAGATAGAAGCAAGCCGCCGCGGACAACTTGCGGGCGCGCCTTCCGTTCGGGTGGCCGCTGCGTGGTCCGCGGAGCGGCCGGAAGAACGGACCATTTGAAATGAGCATGAATTCGCCAACCAATGTTTGCGATCTGACCGACAAGATCGCCCTCGAGCTGGTTTTTACCGAACCCGGCAAGGACGGCGGCTTGCTGCCCATCAACAGTCTCCTGGGCGAGATCGAAAACTTCTACGCCGCCAATCCCGCGCCCGAGGCTGTCCGACAGGCGATTGCCGCCGCGCGGCAATGGGTGGATGCCGCGTTCGATGCCGGTGGGTTTGTCGCCGACTCGATCAAGCGCTTTGGCGCGTGGGCCTGCTGGATGCGCGAGGCGCTGACGCCGGGCCTGCCGGGCCAGTCCATTCCCGCTTTGCCCGAGGCGCTGACCGCGCCGCTGAGCGCGCCGCTCAGTGCGCCGCCCCCAGCCGCTCTGCTGCCGGACGAAAATGAAGGCGCGGAGCCTTTGCGCTTGGAGGTTACCGACAATGCAGACCTGTTGCGCGAATTCGTCGGGGAAGCCCATGAACATTTGCACCAGATCGAACTGGATGCGCTGGCTCTGGAAAAAGATCCGGCTGATGCCGACACGCTGAATTCCCTGTTCCGGTCTTTTCACACGCTCAAAGGCGGGTCGGGCTTTCTGAACCTCTTGCCGATGAACCGGCTGGCGCATCAACTGGAAGCTTTGTTGGACTTGACCCGCCAGGGCAAACTGATCGCCCACGGTGGTGTTATTGACATCATCCTTTCCGGACGCGACGCGTTGCGCCAGTTCGTGACCGAGATTGAGCGCCGACTCGGCGGCGAAGCCCAAGGCACGCCGATTGTTGTGCCCACGGGAAAGTTGCTGCGAAGAATTCAAGCTGTCCAGCAGGGCGAGGCGGCGAGCGGGGCGACCGCGCCGGCTCCAGATCGAGCCCCGGGCCAGCCCGCCGAGGAAGAAACCAAGAGCAACCATGACACCCGCCGCAGCGCATCCGGATTTGTCAAAGTGGATACGGCGAAGCTGGACAGTCTGGTGGACCTCGTCGGCGAGCTGGTGATCGCGCAATCCCTGGTGACTCAGGACGCCGATCTGCGTTCCGTGCAAAGCCAGCAGCTCAGCCGCAATCTCGCCCAGTTGGGGCGGAGTACCAACGAACTCCAGCACATCGCCATGTCCCTGCGCATGGTGCCCATCCGCGCCTCGTTCCAGAAAATGACGCGCCTGGTTCGCGATGTGGCCGCCAAAGCGGGCAAACAGGTCGAGTTGCGATTGAGCGGAGAATCCACCGAACTCGACCGCAATTTGATTGAGGAAATCAACGACCCGCTCATTCACCTCATTCGGAACGCGGTGGACCATGGAGTCGAAAGCCCCGAGCGCCGCGATGCTCTCGGCAAGCCCGCTCAAGGCATCGTCCAGCTCCGCGCCTTTCACCTGGGCGGCAATATCGTTATCGAAATCGAAGACGACGGGGCCGGGCTGAACAAGGAGCGCATTTTGGCCAAGGGGATTCAGGCCGGGTTGGTGACCGCGGGGGCGCAACTGACCGATCAGGAAATCTTCAGCCTCATCTTCGCGCCCGGCTTATCCACCGCCGAGAAAGTCACCGACATCTCCGGGCGCGGGGTGGGGATGGACGTGGTGCAGCGTAACATCAGCAAACTGCGGGGCAAGATTGAAGTCCGCTCCACGCCGGGCAA
>Ga0194053_10001545_pt1 | contig 14602 bp, 10 predicted proteins | sample SepL228m_MetaG_FD_161684 | JGI IMG/M metagenome (GOLD analysis project Ga0194053, IMG submission 161684) | Anoxic zone freshwater microbial communities from boreal shield lake in IISD Experimental Lakes Area, Ontario, Canada - Sep2016-L227-8m | ecosystem: Environmental > Aquatic > Freshwater >... | reverse complement strand
CGCCTCGGCCACCTGTCCCGTGCCCGCAGAGGCTCCCGCCGCCGGCTCTGAAAAGCCGCAGATCAAGTGGGAAGTCCCGGCGGGCTGGGGGCCTGGGGCGCCTGCGGCCTTGCGCCACGCCAGCTTTGCGGTCGCCGGACAGGACGGCGAATCGGCGGATATTTCGGTGACGGTTTTTGGAGGCGACGGCGGCGGCGATCTGGAAAACGTGAACCGCTGGCGCTCGCTGATCGGCCTGAAGGAGGTTGAAGCCGGCGAGATGAAGTCGCTCGTCGTTCCGGTGGCCTGCAAGGACGGCGAAATTCTCACGGTGGACATGACCGGCCCGAAGGCCCGCATTCTGGCCGGCTGGGCGAGGGTGGACGGGAGGAGCTGGTTTTTCAAGCTGGTCGCCCCCGACCGTCTGGCCGGCAGCGAGAAGGCCGGATTCGCGAGGTTTCTCCAGTCGGTGCAATTCCATCCCTGATCGCAATGGCGCGCCGGATTTTTGATTTCCTCTCGTCGATGAAGCTCACCATCGTCTGCCTTTCGGCGGCGCTGGTGCTGGTGTTTGCGGGAACCCTGGCGCAGGTGAATTTCGGAATCCATGAAGTGCAGGCGCGCTATTTTCAAAGCCTGATCGTCTGGTGGCCGGCCGGGTCTCAAGGGCTGCGGATACCGGTTTTTCCGGGCGGGCACCTGATCGGGGGCGTGCTGCTGGTGAACCTGATCGCCGCTCACCTGCGCAGGTTCCGCTGGTCATGGAGCAAGCTCGGCATCCACCTCACCCACGCCGGGCTGATCATCCTGCTGGCCGGCGGGCTTTTCACCGATCTGTTCTCGGTCGAGAGCTTCATGCGGCTGTCCCCGGGAGAAACGAAAAATTACTCCGAGGATTCGCAGGCCATGGAGCTGGTGGTGGTTGACGGGGCGGACAAGGAGTTCGAGCAGGTCACCGCAATCCCAGAGGCGCAGCTGAAGCGGGGCGGGGAGATCGCGTCCGCAGGCCTGCCGTTCCGGATCGTCGTCCGGCATTTTTACGAGAACTCGCGGCTCCAGCCGCTGAAGCAAGCGGGGCCCGGCGCGGTGCCTGCCGCCACCCAGGGCGTGGGCGCGCAGGTCGCGGTCTCGGAGCTGCCGCGCGCGACGGCGATGAACGAGCGCGACGCGCCGTGCGCGGTGATCGAGATCGCCCCCGGCCCGGATGCCGCCGCGCCGGACACCTGGCTGGTCTCGGATCAACTCGGCGCGCCGCAGACGTTCTCTCGCGACGGGAAGACTTGGCGGCTCGCGATGCGCCCGGCGCGGTATTACAAACCGTTCAGCCTGACCCTGGAAAAGTTCACCCACGAGACCTACCCCGGCACGCAGATCCCGAAAAACTTTTCGAGCAGCGCGCTGCTCCGCGACCCGGAGCGCGACGTGAGCCGGGACGTGCTGATTTACATGAACCATCCGCTGCGGTATCGCGGCGAGACGTTTTTCCAGTCGGGCTTCGAGAAGGACGGCACGATCCTGCAGGTCGTGTACAACCCGAGCTTCATCGCGCCATACCTCGCGTGCGTCATCGTCAGCGCCGGTCTGCTTTTCCAACTCATCTACCATTTTTCCGGATTTTTGCACCGGCGCAAACCTCTCCCCGCCCAATGAAACGTTATCTTCCATGGATGGCTCTGGCGATTGCCGCGCTCTGGATCGCCTCGAATTCCCGGATGCCGAAAACCGCGCCGGGAGACTTCGACCTCCCCGCGTTCGGGAAGATTCCCGTGCTCTCGGAAGGGAGGAACAAGCCGTTCGACACCGTGGCGCGCACCGCGCTGCTTATCATCCACGGGAAGCAGACGCTGCGGCTCGAGGGCGGCCGCACCCTCACCGCGACGCGCTGGCTGGCGGACGTCCTGTTCCAGGCCCCCGCCGCCGACAGCCACCCCGCGTTCGTGATTAACAATCCCGAGGTGCTCGGCCTGTTCGGGTGGGAGCAGAACGAGCGGAAATATTTCAGCTACTCCGAGCTTGTGCCGTTTCTGGAAAAAATCGACGCGCAGGCGCGGCAGGTGGAGAATGTCGAGTCGGCGAAGCGCACGCCCTACCAGACCGCGATCTCGAACCTGCGCAACTCGCTGATGCTTTATCAGCGGCTCAAAAACAGCATGCGGCCGGAGGGGACGCGGGATTTCGCGGGCGAGATCGCGGCCTTCATGAAGGCCGCGCCAGCGGGGCTCGAAGCGGCTCGAGCGCAAAAAAATGGCGGAAATTTCGACCGGGAAAAACTCGACGCCTTCGCGCTGTTCACCGCGCGCTGCGAGACGCTCGCGGAGATGGCCTACGTGCTGCCCGTGCCGCCGGATCCCTCGGTCGGCGGGCCGCGCGAGGAGTGGATGTCGGTCGGCGCGAGCCTGCTGCAGACGCTTTCCACGGGCGCGGCGGATACGGTCACGAAGGCGTATGCGGCCGCCGGCGACGCCTATCTCGCCGGGGATCCCGCGCTCTTCAACCGGCACCTGTGCGGCGTCTCGGACTGGATGGCGAAGAACGAACCGAAGGCCACCGGACGGGCCGGCTACGAATTTCTTTTCAACCGGCTCGCGCCGTTTTATCAGGCCATGGGCCTCTACGTGCTGGCGTTTCTGCTGGTGTGCGGATCGTGGCTGGGCGCGGATCGCAACCTCGGCAGGGCCGCATTTTACGTGCTCCTGCTCGCCCTCGCCATCCACACCTTCGGGCTCGCCTCGCGCATGTATCTGCAGGGCCGCCCGCCAGTCACAAACCTCTACTCGTCGGCGATCTTCATCGGCTGGGGAACGGTCGCCATCGGGCTGATCCTGGAAAGAATTTTCCGCGACGGCATCGGCGCGGCCTGCGCCGCGGCGATCGGATTCCTCACGCTCATCATCGCCCACCACCTCGCGGGCAGCGGCGACACCCTGGAAATGCTGCAGGCCGTGCTCGACACGAACATCTGGCTCGCGACCCACGTGGTGACGATCACCATCGGCTACTCCGCGATGTTCCTCGCGGGGATGCTCGCGGTCATCTACGTCGTGCGCGGCGTGTTCACCCGCTCGCTGACGAAGGAATCCGCGCAATCGCTCACGCGCATGACCTACGGCGTGATCTGCTTCGCCACGCTGTTCAGTTTTGTCGGCACCGTGCTCGGCGGCATCTGGGCCGACCAGTCGTGGGGAAGGTTCTGGGGCTGGGATCCGAAGGAAAACGGCGCACTGCTCATCGTGCTCTGGTGCGCGATCATCCTGCACGCTCGCCTGGGCGGCTTTATCCGGCAGCGCGGGCTGATGGTGATGGCCCTCTTCGGGAGCGCGATCACGAGCTTCTCATGGTTCGGCGTGAACATGCTCGGCGTCGGCCTCCACTCCTACGGGTTCATGAACAAGGCCGTGCCCTGGCTCGCCGGCTTCATCATCAGCCAGCTCGCCCTCATGGCGCTCGCCTCCCTCCCCCTCGCCCGCTGGCGCAGCTTCCAAAATGTGAAGCCATCTTGACCGGGAGAAAGCGCGGATCCTCCGAGCGATCCGTCGAGCCGCGCAAGGGACGCCGTCGCACTGCCCGGTGAAGCCCGAAGGGCTGTGTCGAATCGCACTGCCCGGTGAAGCCCGAAGGGCTGTGTCGAAATTAGCCGGTGGCGTCAGCCACCGGATTTCAGATAGAAAAGCCAAGCGCCCCGGCAGGGGCGCAGGAACCTCACCAACCATGCCATCCACACACCTCTCGCTCCATTACCATGTCGTCTTCGGCACCAAAGACCGCGTGCCAGCCATAACCGCCGAGTGGCGCGAGCGATTGCACGCCTACCTCGGCGGCGTCGTACGAAACGTCGAAGGGATTCCGGAGGCGATCGGTGGTGTGGCGGACCACGTCCATCTGCTCATCGGTCTCCGCGCGACGGCCTGCCTCGCCGATGTCGTGCGCGACGTGAAGTCCGTTTCGTCCCGCTGGGTGCATGAGGAAATCGGCGAGAGAAGATTCGCGTGGCAGGAGGGCTACGGCGCATTCACCGTCAGCGCATCCCAGCGCGAGCCGGTGCGCGAATACATCGCCCGGCAGGAGCAGCATCACCGGAAACGGACATTTCAGGAGGAGTATGTCGAACTCCTGCAACGCAGCGGCGTCGAATACGACGAGCGGTTTTTGCGGTGATGCCTTCCAACGCCCCTGCCGGGGCGGATCTCATTCTCGGGGAAATCCGGTGGCTGACGCCACCGGCTAATTTCCTCTGGCCCTCCGGGCCGCACGAATTCGATGGCTCTGACGATCCTCATTTCTGCGGCTCCTCCGTTGAATGCCTTGCCTCGGGCAGGCCGGACGTGCGGGCGCGGCGCGGGCGGGGCGCCGTTGTAGCGGCGGTCTGTGACCGTCGCATTTTTGTGCGCGGGCTCGCGGGCAGGAGCGGGGCGGTCAGTTGCTCGTAAAGCCGGAACAGGTGCTCCACCCGCTCGCGGTCGGATCGGAACGGCTCGGGCCGGTAGCATCGCTCGACCGCGCGGTCGAGGTCGGCGTGCGCTTTGGATAATGCGGGCGGCATCGTCAGCGGGTCGTAAAGGTCGGCCAACGTGCCCATCCCCCGCGGCGGCAAATGCGGCTCCCGCGCGGCCAGCACGGCGGCCGCGCAGGCTTCGACTTTTGAGCGCTGCTCGGGCGTCGGATTTGGCCAGGGGTAGTTGTTGTAAACGATGTTGCTCGAATACTGCGGATCGCTCTTCATTCGCCCGGCCACCGTGCGAACCCACGCATTGTGCATGACGGAGGTGAGGACGCCAAAATCGTAGTGCGTCGCACCCGGGATGATGAGGGCACTTCCGCTCGCGATGTGTTCTGGTTGCAGAAATCCGATGGGAATGTAGTTCCGGTTTTCAGATGAAACTTTCGGAATAAGGAGATAGGGCGTGCTCGGCTGGCGAATCTCGCCAAACAGTGTCGGTGTCGCGGCGAGTTCCTTAGTCTGAGGGCGATTGCTTTGAAGCCGAAAGGCGCGGACGGTCTCAATGCGTGCAAGGAGCAACGAAGATTGGCGGATGAGACTTGGAGGTGCGTCCACGAGCCAAAGGCACCATCGCTCGGTGCCATTAATGAACTCCTCGCCACCGTAGAGCAGTCGGATGAAGGGGGCGAGGGCGGGGCATTCGGCGAGCAGTGCCGCGCGGTGTCGTGCGGTGAGGATGAGGCCGCGATCATCACCAGGCTTGCGGTCCTTATCGATCATCATGCTCCCGTAGCTGATTAGCGGAGCACCGTTGATCGGCTCTGTGCGAGTGCGAATGGTGATGTCGCCTGCTGCCACGAGATATGGGTTGATGTTAGCAACCGCTGTGACGGCCACGTGATCCTCGCCTGCAGCGTAATCGTATATGCGCTTGCTCGGCGAATCGCCTGCGCCGAAGCCGATAATGACGACATGCACATGCGCCTTTCCCTTCGCCTCGCTCATCCACGGGAAGGTGCGGTGGGCGAAGTGTATCTTGAGGTGGAAGCGATGGAAGAGATCTTCCCAAAGCGTGCCGACCTGCTCTCCCTGCGAGATGGAATTGGTGGAGACGAAAGCAACCCGGATCGTTGTGCCAAGGGTGTATTCGGCGGCGCGGCGATACCAGGCTGTCACGTAGTCGAGCACTCCCGTCCCCTTGATCTCTCCCCAGACCAAAGCCATGTCTGTCTTTTGCTCGGCGTTCTGCTCCTTCTTCCCCACAAACGGCGGGTTGCCCATGACGAACGAGCATTTTTCCTTGGGCAGCACGTCGTTCCAATCCACGCGCAGCGCATTGCCGCAGACGATATGCGGGGAGGATTTGAGCGGGAGCCGGTCAAACGGCCGACCGAAAAGCCCGGCGGCCTCGGTGTTCATCTGGTGGTCCATGAGCCAGAGGGCGACCTCGGCGATGCGGACCGGCCATTCGGAGTATTCGATGCCGTGGAGTTGGTCCACGTTGACACCGACGAGTTTGGAGAAATCGTGTGTCTGGAAAGACTGCTGCGCATGTTTTTCTTCATCGCCGAAACGCCCGACGTAGAGAGTCTTCAACACATCGATTTCGAGGGCGCGGAGCTCGCGGTAGGCGAGGACGAGGAAGTTCCCGCACCCGCAGGCGGGGTCGAGGAACTGGAGTCCGGCGAGCTTGGAATGGAATGCCTCAATATTTGCACGGCGGCGGGTCGAGCGGTCGGCCTGGAGCCGTTCCCACTCGGAGCGGAGGTCGTCGAGGAAGAGCGAGCGCAGCACCTTCATGATGTCGCGTTCGCTCGTGTAGTGGGCACCCTGCTGGCGGCGGGCGCGGTCTTCGAGCACGCCTTGGAAAAGCGAGCCGAAGACGGCGGGGGAGATCTTCGCCCACTGGAAATCGCAGCAGAAGCTCAATGCCTCGCGCATCGCCTTCGTGAAGATCGGGAACCCGAGACGCTCGGCGAAAAGCCCGCCATTCACGTAGCGGAATCCGTAGCGCCAGTCGGTATCCGCAACCGAACCGTCCGCGAGCGGATTGTTCAGCCAGTCGAAAAGCTCGTTCAGCTTCGCCGCGAGATCCGAGCCGTCCGGCCGCGTCTGGGTGCGGACGAATTGCGTAAAGGCCTCCGGCTGAAAAATGAGATTATCCTCGGCAAAGAGACAGAAGAGCACGCGGCAGAGGAGGCGTTCGAGTTCATGCCCGCCGAAGCCGCCCGCGACCAGCGAGTCATGCAGCCCGCACATGCGCGAGTAGGCTTTTTCGTTTGCGGGATCCTCCGGGTCGAGACGAACGCGCGTCTGCCCGAGCATGAACGCAAACGCGCGGATGTGGCGCGGAAACTCCGCGAGCGGAAAGTGATGCGGCGCGATCGGACGCCCGGCAAAGAGCGGGAGGTCAAGTTGTTCCTCGGGCTCAAGATCGTAGAGGACGAAGTTCGCGAAGTCCGAGACGAGGACGAACCGGGGAATCTCATCCCAGCGGTTCTCGCGGGTCAGATCCTCGATATACGTGAACGCCTGGGTCGCGGCAACGGAGAGATCTTCCCCGCGGCTCTTGTGCTCAACCAGCAGCTTGCCCCGCCAGAGAAGGTCAATCGCGGACGTGTTGCCGCGAAGGTTCCGCACGTTCTCTTCAAACGAAGCGATGGATGCCCGCCGGATGCCGAAGACATCGAAAAACTCATTCCAGAACGTCTGCTTCTCCGAGCGCTCGGAATCCGTCTCTTTCCACCGTCGGGAAAATTTGATCGCGCGGTCGCGGACTTCGTTCCAAGAGAGGTGCGGCATGACGTCATGGAATCCATGTCAGAATCCCAGACCGATGTGGAGAAGAAATCCGGCGAGCGATCCAGCCGCGCGCGGCCCGGGCATTCCTGCCCATGCGTAAAAACCGAAGCCAGGCACGAGGCACCCCCAATCATTACGATCCTCCTGGGTGCGTGGCGGATCGGGTGAATTTGTAGAAGCGGCATCTTGCCGCTTGCCGGAAAGCCCCAAGCGGCAAGATGCCGCTTCTACGGTTTGACATCGTAATGATTGGGCGGGGTCACATGGCCCGGAAAGGGTTTCTATTCGCGGAGATCCGCGAGCACGAGTTTCTCCAGCGCGTCGAGCCAGCGCGGGTGCTCGTTCAGGCACGGGATGAGCGCGAATTCGCGGCCGCCGGCTCCAAGGAAAATTTCGCGTCCGCGCATCGCGATTTCCTCGAGGGTTTCGAGGCAGTCGGAGACGAAGGCCGGGCAGATCACGAGGAGTTTTTTGACGCCGCTTCCCGCGAGGCGCGGCAGCTCGGCGTCGGTGTGCGGTTTGAGCCACGGATCGCGTCCGAGGCGCGATTGGAAGGCGACCGAGAACTTGTCCGCTGGCACGCCGGCCGCCGCGACAAACGCGCGGACGGTCGCGAGGCATTGCGCGCGGTAGCAGGTGGGGAGCGCGGATCCGGGGGTCTCGCAGCAGCCGGGCGAGGCGAGGCAGCGGCCCGGGTTGGCTTTGCGCAGGTGGCGCTCGGGCAGGCCGTGGAAGCTGAACAGCAAATGATCGTAGCCCGCGTTCAGAAAATCCGCGGCGCTGGCGACGAGCGCCGCGATATAGCCGGGATCGCCGAAAAACGGCTCCGCGGCTTTCAGCCGCATCTCCGGCGCCAGCCGCGCGGCAACTTCCCGCGCGCGGACAACGGCCGTCTCAAAGCTCGACATCGCATAATGCGGGAACAGCGGGAAGATCAGCAGATCCGTGACGCCCCGCGCGCGCAGCCGCAAGATGGCGGGCTCGATGCCCGGGCTCTGGTAGCGCATCGCGAGCTCGACCGCGAGGTCCCCGGCGACCCGGCGCTGCAGCTCACGCCACACGTTCCGACTCGTGACGACCAGCGGGGAACCTTCCTCCGTCCAAATTTTTTTATACGCCTCCGCGGATTCCACCGGGCGCTTCGGCAGGATCGCGAGGTTCACGACGCACCATCGGACCGGCCACGGCGCGTCGAGCACGCGCGGATCCATGAGAAATTCGCCCAGATACTTCCGCACATCGGGGACGGAAGGGGAATCCGGCGAGCCGAGGTTGATCAGCAGGACGCCGGGCCGGCTGGCCGGCGGCATCGATGCGGCCTTGATCTGCGGGTGTTGAGATCCGGAAAGCGACATGAATAAGAAAGAGTATCCTGCAGGCGCTATGAAAACAATACCGGCAATTTTTGCGCTCGCTGACGACTTATCTTCTGTTTTTGTGCGCCGCGGCGCTTTAGTTTTTGTCTGAACTGATTTTATCGGATGATGCACGAGCCCTCCGGCGCTGCCGCGTATGACAAAATTTCGGCGGCGCTGCTTGCCGCACGGAACCCGCACGGGCACTGGACGGGCGAGCTTTCGAGCAGCGCGCTGGCCACGGCGACGGCTGTCTGCGCGCTGGCCGTGGCCGCCCGGAATTCCGCGGAGCCGCGCCGCGAACTCCCCGCGCTGATCGGCGCCGGGCTCGCGTGGCTGGCCGCGAATCAAAACCGCGACGGCGGCTGGGGCGACACCGACCGGAGCCGGAGCAACATCAGCACCACCACGCTTGTCTGGGCGGCGTTCGGTGCCGCGCCGGGCGGCGGGGAAAGCCGGAGCGCCACAGTGGAAGCGGCGGAAACCTGGCTGCGCGCCCGCGCGGGATCGCTCGAGCCCGCACGGCTCGCTCGCGCGATCGCGGCGCGCTACGGCAAAGACCGGACGTTTTCGATTCCCATCCTCACGATGTGCGCGATTGCCGGACGGCTGGGGCGGGGCGGGGCGGCGTGGGGCCATGTCGGCCAGCTGCCGTTCGAGCTGGCCGCGCTGCCCGCCGCCTGGTTCGGCGCGGTGCGCCTGCCGGTGGTCAGCTACGCCCTGCCCGCGCTGATTGCCATCGGCCAGGCGCGCCACCATTTCCGGCCCTCGCGCAACCCGCTCCTGCGGCGGCTCCGCGACGCGGTGCGGGATTCCACATTGCGCACGCTCACGCGGATCCAGCCGCCCAACGGCGGGTTTCTCGAAGCCGTGCCGCTCACGGCTTTTGTCACGATGAGCCTCGCGACGATGCGCCTGGACGGCCATCCGGTCGTGACGCGCGGCTTGGAATTTCTCGTGCGCTCGGCGAGGGCGGACGGGAGCTGGGCCATCGATACCGATCTGGCAACGTGGCTGACCACGCTCGCCGTCCAAGCCTTGGGAGGAGTGGACGGAGCGCTGCCGGCAACTGCGGCGCAGCCGATCCGCAGCTGGCTGCTCGGCCAGCAATCCCGCGCGATCCATCCCTATACCCGCGCCGCGCCCGGCGGTTGGGCATGGACAGATCAGCCCGGCGGAGTGCCGGACGCCGACGACACGGCGGGCGTGCTCCTCGCGTTGCGGCAACTGGGGCCGGCCGATGCCGCCACGCGCGACGCCGTCGCCGCCGGGGCGCAGTGGCTCGTCGATTTGCAAAATGCCGACGGCGGGATCCCGACATTCTGCAAGGGCTGGGGCGCGCTGCCATTCGACCGCAGCAGCCCGGACATCACCGCTCACGCCTTGCGCGCATGGACGGAGTGGCACGACGCATTGCCCCCCGCTCTCGGGAAACGCACCGGACGCGCGATTTCCCGGGCGCTCGGATTCCTCGCAAAAAACCAGAGGCCCGACGGTTCGTGGATCCCGCTCTGGTTCGGGCACGAGGAATCTCCCGGCGAGGAAAACCCGCTTTACGGAACCTCGCGCGTTCTCCTCGCCCTGCGGAGCCTGAGCCAGGCCGTCCCTCTCGCGGCCGCAGCTGAGCGGTGGCTCGTGGCAAATCAAAACCCGGACGGCGGCTGGTCCGGCGCACCCGGCGCGGCGTCTTCGGTCGAGGAGACCTCCCTCGCGCTCGAAGCCCTCGCCGCGCATCCGGCAGGAGGAGCGGCAGAGGCCGCCGCAAAGGGCTCCGCGTGGCTCACCGCCAGGGTCGCATCCGGGCAGTGGCACGAGGCCGCTCCCATCGGATTTTATTTTGCCCGGCTCTGGTATTACGAGCGGCTTTACCCCTTGATCTTCGCGGCCGCCGCGCTGAAAAAGGCCAGCCGCCCGATGCCGACTTCCGGGTAGGTGCCAGCCTTCGCGAGGTTTCTCAAGCGCGAAGACCGGGGTGATTCCAGGATCGGGAGATCGCGCGGATGAGGCCGGGGCCGCGATAGATGAAGCCGGTGTAGATCTGGATGAGCGAGGCGCCGGCGCGGAGTTTTTCCTCCGCCGATTCGGCGCTCATGACGCCGCCGGAGGCGATGATCGGGAGCGAGGTCTGCGCGCGGAGGATCCGGAGGACATCGGTGGAGCGGGATCGGAGAGGGGTGCCGCTGAGCCCGCCCGTTTGATCTTTCTCCGCGGGCACGGCCGAGTGGTCGAGCGTCGTGTTCGTGGCGATGAGCCCATCGAGTTTTTCCTCCTCCGCAAGCGCGGCCATCTCGCGCACCGCGTCGTCGGTGAGATCCGGAGCGATTTTCACAAGGAGCGGCTTGGCGGCATCGATCGCCTTGAGGGTGCGGACGATCTCGGCGAGCGAGGAGCGATCCTGGAGCTGGCGGAGCCCGGGCGTGTTCGGCGAGCTGACGTTGATCACAAAATAATCGCCGAACGGCAGGAGCAGGCGGAAACTCGCGGCGTAGTCGGCCGCCGCTTCCTCCAGTGGCGTGATTTTCGATTTTCCGATGTTCATCCCGACCGGGATGCGCGGCCACCGGCCCGAAGATTTCAGGGCGGCGAGCCGGGCGGCGATTTTTTCCGCGCCGTCGTTATTGAACCCCATCCGGTTGATGAGCGCCTGCTGGCGCGGGTAGCGGAAGCAACGCGGCTTGTCGTTGCCCGGCTGCTCCCGGGCGGTGACGGTGCCGGCCTCGACAAACCCGAACCCGAGCGCCTCCCACGCGCCGAGAACCTCGGCATTTTTATCCATCCCCGCCGCGAGCCCGACTGGATTCGGAAACGTCAGCCCGAAGAACCGCACGGGACGATCCTCTCCTCCCCCGAAGAGCGCCCGCACGAGCGGCGGGGGCACGAGGCGCAGGCCGGCGAGCGCCAGATGGTGGGCGGTCTCCGGATCGAAGCGGAACAGGCACGGTCGGACGATGTCGGCGTAGAGATTCAAGCGGGAAAATTCATAGCCTCCGGAAGCAGCCAGGGCAAACACCAAGAGGGAGGGAGAGCCGAAGGCGGGAATCGAACCCGCGACCTATCGATTACGAATCGATTGCACTACCGCTGTGCTACTTCGGCCTGTTCTGTGAAAGGCGCCCGCCGGCAAGCAGTTTGAGAATTCCGGAAGTCCCTTCCGTTGTCAACCATGGGGAACCTCGCTGGACACAAATTTCCTTCAAAGGGGAGAGGGTTTTTCCGGGCCGGGCGTTCAGCCGAGCGTGTCGTCGAGGGCGGCGAGGAGCGCGGCGATGGTTTCGTGGGTTTCGTCCCCCATGTTCGAGATGCGGAACGTCTTGCCCTTGATCTTGCCGTAGCCGCCGTCAATGACGAAGCGGTGCTCCTCGCGGAGGCGCTTGATCCACGCGGCGACGTCGACGTCGCGGGTGTTTTTCACGCAGGTGAGCGAGAGCGAGCGGCAGCCCTCGGGGGCGAAGAAATCGAATCCGCGGGCCCGGACCCATTCGTGGACCTGCGCGTTGAGCGCGGCGTGCCGGGCGTGGCGCGCCGGGAGCCCCTCGGTGAAGATGTCGTCGAGCTTGGAGGCGAGGGCGTTGATGAGCGGGATCACCGGCGTGCTCGGCGTCATGTCCTGCTCCTGGTTTTTTGCGAACTCCACGAAGTCGAAGTAATACCCGCGGTCGGAAATTGTCGCCGCGCGCTCCATCGCGCGCCCGGAGACCGAGAACAGCGCCAGGCCGGGAGGCATCGCGAGCGCCTTCTGGCTGCCGGTGAGCAGCACGTCGATCCCGAGCTCGTCCATCGGGATCGGCTCGGTGGAAAACGAGGAGACGCAGTCCACGATGAACATGACATCCGGGAAGTCGCGCAGGACGGCCGCGATCTCCGGGAGCGGGTTGCGCAGGCCGCAGGACGTCTCGTTGTGGATGAGGGTGAACGAATCAAACTCCCCTCCCGAGAGCTTTTCGCGGACCAGCTCCGGCAGGATCGCGGAGCCCCACGGCACCTGCAGGGCCGCAGCCTGCTTGCCGCAGCGCTGGCTGACATCGAACCACTTGTCGGAAAACGCCCCGCACATCGCGTTCAGGACTTTCTTCGAGGTGAGGTTGCGGATCGCCCCCTCCATCACGCCCCAGGCCGACGAGGTCGAAAGAAAAACCGGGCGGCTCGTCCCGAACAATTCCTGGAGCCGCGGCTGGATCCCGCCATAAAGCTTTTTGAACTCGCCGCCGCGGTGCCCGATCATCGGCGCGCACATGGCGCGAAAGGTTTTCTCGGAAACTTCGACCGGACCCGGAATAAATAATTTGATGTGTGAGGACATGGTGAAGCACGAGGCTATGACGGGAACCGCGGGAGATCGAAGAAAAAAATTCCTGCGGGAAAATCCGCGGCGGAAAACCCGCCGGAAAACCCATTGCGCGCGGCGCGATTCCGCGGTATCCTTTTCCTCGATGAAAGCGCTCCTCGTGACGGTTGCCGCCGCTCTGGCCGGGCTTTTATGTGCGCGGGCGGATCTGCTGATCTACGATCTCTCGTTCAATAGCACCGGGAAATCCGTCAACTACTCGTTTCTTGAGGGCGGGTATCTGGTGGTGGACGAGGCCTCGAAGGCGGTGACTTCGATCGTGATCCTCACCGACCCGGACACGAGGCTTGCCTACTACACGACCGGACTCCTGAGCGGGACATACATGGAGTTGCTCGAGGAGGGCTCCCACACCGAATACGCCGTGATCTACTCGACGTCCGGCTCCGGGGGAACCGCCGACAATGTCGCCTTCCAGATCCTCGGAAAAACGAGCAAAAAAACGGACGTCGGCGCCGGGGACAGCCTCAGCGTGGCGAAGAAGCTCAGCGGCTACATGCTCGCATCGGCCGCGCAATCCACTTCGGTGGACTCCTCGCTGCTCGTGACCTTCTCCTACGGATTCGCGGGATCGAGCAAAGTGACGTCGCATTTGCAGTCCGACCTCACAAGCGATTTCAACAACAACCGGCTCAGCGCCGCCTCCGCGCTGACTCTTCTGGCGGAGATCCTGAAAAACCGGGGGATCGTTCCGGAGCCCTCCCCGTCGCCGTCGCCCTCCCCGTCGCCGTCCCCCACGGCCACGCCCGCGCTGTAGCGCGCGATTCCCTCCGGCTACTTGCTTCCGGGCTTGATCGCCGGGATCCCTTGCAGATCCGCAGGGATATTCGCGGGGTCGAATGTCTCGACGTTCATCCGCACCAGGGAGACGAACGGGCACCCGAAATCCGGAAGGCTGCCGCCGCTGCGATCCACGATCGATCCCGCCGCCGAGACGATCCCGCCGTGATCGCGCACGATCTGGATCGTTTCCTGCACCCGTCCGCCGCGGGTCACCACATCTTCGGCAACAAGAAATTTTTCTCCCGGCCTGATCGCGAACCCGCGCCGGATGACGAGCCCGCCGGCGCCGTCCTTCTCGGCAAAAATGTGGCGTTTCCCAAGATGGCGGGCGACCTCTTGCCCGACGATGATCCCGCCGACAGCCGGGGAGATGACGTTTGAGGCCTCGAACTTGCCGAGCTTGTCGGCGAGCCACCCGCAGACGCGGGCTGCGATCGCCGCGTCCTGCAGCAGCAGCGCGCATTGAAAAAACTCGCGGCTGTGCAGCCCGCTGCGCAGGATGAAATGCCCCTGGAGCAGCGCCCCGGTCTGACGGAAAAGATCCAATACTTCGTTCATGGGTCGAGAGGATGCCCTCAGTTCGCGGTAAGGTCGAGGCCTTTGAGCGTGATCCCGTCGATGCGTCCGGTCGCCTGGAAGCCCGCGCTCTTCTGCCAGACTTTGAGCGCCGAAACGAGCCCGCCGTTCGGAATGCCGTCCTCCGGGCCGCTGTAATATCCCAGCAGCTTCAGGTTTTTCTGCGCCTGCCGGACGGCCGCCACCTGCTTGTCGGATCCGACGGAAAAATACGGACCTCCGCGGAAAATGTCGGCGAGGGAGACGTAGGGCGCGCCCGGGGCCGGCTCCTCGATCCCGAGTTGCCGGAGGGTCTGGCAGTTCAGCTCGCCGGTCACCTTCAGG
>Ga0194053_10001544_pt1 | contig 14603 bp, 9 predicted proteins | sample SepL228m_MetaG_FD_161684 | JGI IMG/M metagenome (GOLD analysis project Ga0194053, IMG submission 161684) | Anoxic zone freshwater microbial communities from boreal shield lake in IISD Experimental Lakes Area, Ontario, Canada - Sep2016-L227-8m | ecosystem: Environmental > Aquatic > Freshwater >... | reverse complement strand
GCGACCTGAGCCCATCCTCAAAGCCGTGCGCGCCCTGCATGAGCGGCTGCAGCAGCCGCCCAAGCTGGGCTAGCGTTTTCCACCCGGGTGGAGCTGGCGGCTCAGGGCGTCCGGAGCAGAGGCTGGCTCGGGGTGGTGTTCATGCCGCTGCTGCTGCGGGCCACGACTCGGAGGTGGAGCTTGCCCTCCGCGGGGAGCGCGAAGCTGCTCTCGGTGGCCGCGAGGATGCCACTGATGCACGTGTAGTCATCCTCCTGACCTGAGAAGGAGCGCCAGATGGTGTAGCCAGCGGCGCCGGGAGCGGCCTTCCACGCCAGCCGGTTGCCCACGAGGGCGAGCTGGGTGGGCGCCTCGGGGATGGGCTCGCCAGGAATGAGCACATCCATGCTACCGACAGCCTCGCTGAGGTTGCCGGTGCCATCCACAGCACGCAGGGTGTAGCGCTGGAAGCCCGGAGGGGCCTTCGGATCCCGGTAGCTACGCCCGGTGACGGGGGTGGGCGTGAGCCGCTCCGCCGGGCCTGCGGCGCTGCCGGCCTTGGCCTCGCCCTCCACGAGGGTGTAGGCCATGGGCTGACGGTCCACCACCACGCCGACCAGGTCCCGGGCCGGGGCCTGGGTCCAGCTGAGGGCCACGTCCAGGCTGGCTGCGGCGCCTTCCTGCAGGTCCACCGCGCCCACCGTGGGGCTGGGAGGCGCCACGATATCGGGCAGGCGGACTTCGATGGGAGCACTGAGGGGGCCCTCCACCGTGCGGCCGAACTCCTTGGTGAAGGTCTGGATCCGGAAGTAGACGGTGGCACCCCCATACTGGGCCACCTCCGCTGGGAAGGTCACGAGGTAGCGCTCGGTGGCAACAGGGGTCTCGTTCACTCGCGTGAAGGTGCCCGGCCCGTCCTTCAGCACCAGCAGGGTCAGGTGATCCCGCCGCAGCTCTGAGAGCTTCAGGCCGGCGCCATGGGAGGCGACCAGCCCCTTGGCGGCAAGCGTATGCTGGGCGGGAGTCGCCAACACCAGCCCCGCAGGGTGTGTCGATGTGGCTGCCGCCGGGTTGAGCCTGGCGCTAGGACCGGCGGGGGCGGCCATGGGGGCCAGCGCACCGGCGGCGACAGGCGTGCGCAGGGCGCCGAAGCCCTGGATCCCGGGCTGGAACGCCACGGTGGGCCTCGGGCTCGACACCACTTCCATGCGCTGGGGAGCCTGCTGGATGACGTATTCCATGGGGAACCCCTGGACGGGCTTGGCCCACTCCAGCAGGACGTGGATCTCCTTGGGCGCGACCAGGGCGCCCAGCATGGCGTTGAAGCTGCGGGGAATGGTCCGGAAGACCGGCTTGACGAAGGTCGACGCCTTGATCCCCGAGACATCCAGGGCCGGAGTGGCCGTCACTTCCTTCGCCAGAGCCACCTTGGTAGCTGGGACGGCCTGGAACTGGGGCTTCGCCTTGAGCGGCTGGACGGTCTTGGTGGCGTGGAAGTCTGCCACGGTGGCCTCGGCCGCTCGGGGCATCTGGATCGGGGCCTTGGCAGCGCGCAGGCTGCCGCTGGCCATCACCCGGTCCGCCGGGCGCAGGAAGCGGCGGGTCGCGAGGGTCGCGGGCGCTTCCGGGGTGACCTTGCCCGTGAACTGCGCGATGGCGAGGCGGCCGGGGAGGCTACTGTCGCTTACCTCGAGCTTCCCTTCCGGGGACTTCGCGCTCACGTTGCCGAGCTTGTCCACGGAACAGATCGCGTAGCGGTAGGCCACACCGGCTTCCAGGCTGGTGTCCGTCCACTCCGCCGCAGTCGTGTCGGCCACCTTGGCGAAGGAGCCCGTGCCCGTGGCGCGGTAGACCTCATAGCCCCTGAGATCGGCGTCGGGGGACGGGCTCCAGGCCAGGTTGGCGGGTGGAACGGTCCCGTCCGCGCTGGAGTGGAGGACGGCGGCCTCCCCCAGCTTCTTGAGCGCCGACACCGGCATGGTGGCGGCCAGGCGGGACAGCTGCATGCCCTTGGCCTCCCCCAGGGAGAGGCCGCTTGGCGTAAAAGCGGCCGCAGCGGGGGCCTGGGTGGCCTGCAGCTGGAAGGGAGTCATGGGTGCAACGGCCTGGGGGCGCTTGACGGCGACGGCCTGATCCAGCGCCACGAGGCGCGTGTCCTTGACCCGGGTCGCCTGGGCCGTGCGCAGATCGGTGCGTGCCGAGACTTCGGCCTTGAGCATGGGGCGGCCGGGCACGAGGGGTGGCTCGAGGTCCTTCGGAATCCCTGCCACGACGGGTGCGGTGTCCATGGGTTGTTCGAGGCCGCCCAGATCCACGGCCGCGACCTTGTAGTGATAGGTCTTCTCATCCACCAACAGGTTGCCCTCGGTGTGCCGACTGTCAGTGAAGATGGCCTTCGGCGCCTGGCGTCCGCCTGGTCGCAGGCGGCCGGCGGATACGGCGTCCTTGATGGACTTGGAGGCGCCCGCGCTCAGGACCGGTAGGCCTCCAGGCTGATCGATCCGATCCAGGGCCTGACGATGGGCCTCCGTCACCTTCTGGGGCGTGCGTGCCGCCGCGGGGAGGGGCTTCAGCATGCGCTCCATGGAGGCCTGAATGCCGATGGACCGGCGCAGGGTGACTTCGGGGTCCTCCAGCTCCAGCTCCACCTTCTTGACGGGGTCGGTGTTCAGGCGCCGCCACGGACCGGCGGGGCTCTCCGCGCGGTAGACGTTGTAGCCGGCCACGGCGTCCGAGGGAGTCTCGTCCCAGTTCAGCAGGACTTCGCCGTTGCCGCTGGCCGCCGAGAGGCTGATGGGCTGAGGGATGGGCGTGGGCTCCAGGGTGTTGAAGACTTTGGGGCAGACCACCTCCACGGAGCTGCCCTCGGGCAGGGCGATGACGATCTTGTAGCTCCAGCGCCCCTTGCCGGGGTCGTCGGTATAGCTGAGCCCCAGCACCTCGGCCATGCCCTGGTCCATGTCGGCACGGACGTGCATCAGCTGGAGGTCGGTCCGGTTGAGCCGGCCGGTGGCGCGCAGCTCCCGGAATTGCTTGAGCGAGGCCTCAGGGGAGAGATCCCTGGCCCTTGCGGGGGCATCGGCCCTGGACTTGGCGGCATCCAGCCGGGGCAGCTCCAGCACGCGGAGCTTGGTGACGGGATCGTGCTGCACATTGCCAAAGGGATAGGCCAGGAGCCGCTCCCGCTCCTCAGCGGGCATGGCCTTCAGGCGCTTCTCGGCGGCTCTGCCCTGGAGGAAGCCCAGAGGCTTCGAGCCGGTGAGGTCCTTCCAGGTCGTGTCACCGGCCTTCTGGCGGAACACGCGAATGCCCTCGGTGGGCATCTCACCCTGGTCGTTGGCCCAGCGAAGCACGACGGTGCGGTCCTGACGGACAATGCCTGTGAGGTGGAAGGTGCCCTGGGTCTTGCCCACGGGCAGCAGGTTGGCGCGCAGGGCCACCCTGGGCTGCAGCATGGGTTGAGCCGTCAGGGCCGGGGCGGTGGTCGGATTGACGACCTTCGCCTGGGGGTGCAGCGACGACGCCAGGAGGAACAGCGAGAGGGGGGTGAGGGTCCGACGGAGGGTCATGGCGGGCTCCCTAGAGGTCCAGGTGGGCGCCGACAGAGCCGCTGAAGGCACCGCCGAGCACGCTGTAGTGGATGGAGACGGCTCCCGAGAGTGTCGGGCTCCCCGGGATCTGGAAGGCCAGGTTGGTGGCGATGCTGCCGCTGAAGATCGTGATCTTGTAGGTGTGCCAGAAGGTCTCGAACCGCATGCCGAAGGAGGCGCCGCCCTCGGCGGAGATGGTGCCCAGCAGGTGCGGGTTCTTGTCGGCGTCGATCTCGATGATCAGGTCGCCCCGCGCGTTGAGATAGGCGTTCCCCCAGATGATTCCGAAGTCACCTTCCTTGCGATAGCTCAGGGCCACGCCCGCCCCGAAGGCAGCACCGCCGCCCTCGAAGTCGGCAGTCATGTAGCCCGAGCCGTCGTAGGCATTCAGGAAGCGCGCCGTGATGGGTGTCTCGCGGGTGCCGATGTGGACGAACTGCTTGTCGGGGCCGAAGTGGAGCTGGATCTCGCCCGAGGGACGGATGAGGCCCTGGTAGAGGTTCAGGTTCGCGGTGAAGGTGGCGTCAAAGGTGTCGGGCTTCCGCGTGAAGCGGAGGTCTGCGGTCACCTGGTTGTCCGCGGGTTCCTTGTCGCGCCCGCAGAAGAGCCAGCCCTTGCCCTGCAGGATGGTCGTGAGGTTCTGACTGATGTAGAGGTCCAGCCCGCCATGGAAGGTGGACTTGTCGGAGGTGCCCGCGTCCACGCCGGCCATGATGGCCATCCCGAGGGCCTGGTCAGGCGTACCCTTGATCTCCGTGGTGTTGCGGATCTCATCCGGGAGGAAGTTCTGGGCGAGCCCACCCACGAGGCCGTAGACCTCGAGGTTGGGCGCCACGGGCAGGCCGCCCTCGGGCGCCTCGAAATGGCCCAGGGCGTAGAAGTACGGGAAGGAGGTCGTGCCCAGGTAGCTGCGCCCGAAGCGCAGGCCGGCCTTCAGCCCGAAGGGCGTGTCGCCGAGGTTCACCTTGAGGTCACCCTTGCCGAGGAAGTAGGCGTCGCTGACCTTGTCATCGGCGGAATCCACCTGGAAGCCGAGGCTGGCGTTGAAGGAACCCATGGAGGCCACGCTCTGGTCCACGGTGTAGGGGTGCTCCAGCTCCACGATGCCCTTGCCCTCGTCCTCCTTCTCCGTGGTGAAGAGCAGGCGGTTGTACAGCGAGGGCAGAATGGGATTGATCTCCATGTCGCCACCCAGGCCCACATAGAAGCGTCCATCAGCCTGCACACCGTAGCCGCTCTCGCCAAGGGCCAGGGGGAAGCCCCATAGGTTCACGTGAGGACGGTCCGCCGAGCTGGACCAACGCGACCCCTTGAAGTCGAGGGAGAGGTCCTCGTGGCTGCCCTCGATGCCGCCACCGCTGGCTTCCATCACCAGGTGGTCGAAGGCGATGGAGGGGAGCGCCGCGCCCGCGATGTCGAAGTCGAAGCGACCCGTGAAGTCCATGTTCGTGGGATGCAGGCGGGCTGCGTCCATCACCATGTCGATGCCCACGAGCCGGGTCTTCACAGCCATGGGACCGCTGGGCGTGTTCGTTGTGATCTCGATCTGCTCCGCCCCGTTCTGGGTCAGGTGGAAGGAGATGGGCGCCTTGAAGTCCACCAGCAGGGGCTTGGCCGTGAGCTCCATCTGCCCCTTCACCAGGGGGCCGCTCAGCAGGGCTCCCTCCAGGAAGTGGAGGTCGAAGGGCTCCAGCCGGACCGGCGTGATGTGCAGGTTGACAAGCTTCGTGAGGTTCACGCCAACGGAGCCGCTGAAGGCGCCGTTCCCTTCGAAGCGACCGGCCTTCCCGCTCGCCAGCACCGGCAACCGCTCGTTGGCGCTGTTGAAGGTGTAGAGCTCGATGGGCAGGGAGAGGTGGAAGGCGGGAATGAAGACGCCCATCCAGGCTTCGGGCAGACCCTCGGGGGAATGCATGGTGGAGAAGTCGCAGACCAGCGTGGTGAAGGCCGTGTGGAGCCGGTAGGCGCCCACCTCGGCAGGGAGCTTGAGCGGGGAACCGGTCACGTAGAGGCCGTGGGAGAGGGCCGCCGCAGCATCCTTGAATGAGGTCCGGAACGTGAAGCTGGGACCCCAGGCGAGGCTGCCCGTGATGCGCGTGTTGGCTTCGTCCATCACGCCCTTCTCTACCCGGGCGGTGCCGCTCGCCAGCTCCAGACGATAGGTCGTGAGGCCGGAGGGATGGAGGGTGGCTGCCGGCAAGGCAAAGGTGGCACTGAAGCCTTCCCAGCCGAGGTTAGCCTTCGCGAAGGCAACGGTCGGGGCGGCCTTCCGGACCGCGAGGGCCCTCGTTCCCGCAGGCGCCGGCGCGGCCGGGGCCGGGGCGCGACCCCGGATGGTGCCCGTCATGGTCTCCGACAGGTAGGGCTGATCGGTCGCGCCCACGCGGCAGAAGACCTGCAGGGGAAACTGGAGCTGGGTGAGACCCGTCAACTGGGGGGTCCCTCGCTCAAACCCAAAAGCCAGCTTCTGGACCTGCCAGGTCAGCCCCTTGTGCAGCAGGGACAGACCCGTTGCAAGGCTGGGAGCCACCTGGCCTGTGCCCGCCAGCAGGGCGCTGTCGAAGGTGACCGGGCCACCGTCGAACTTGGGCTCTTCGCCAGTGGCGCCGTTTTGCACGGGTGCCTCGATAACCACTTCCAGGTTGCCCTTGAGGCGCACGCCCTGGCCTGAGAAGGTCGCCTCTCCGGCGACGAGGGTGGCGGTGAAGGCACCCTCCGCGAGCAGGAGGTCCGCCGGGGGCAAGGTGCCCTGCAGGCCGCTGGTTCCGAGCGTGAGCGGCCCCACGTCCAGCTTCAGGCCGGCGAGCGTGGCCTGGCCTTCCACCCGGCTCCCCTTGTCCGAGAGCACGACCTTGGTGAGGTGGTAGGTCCAGCCCTGGTGCACCGCCGAGAAGTCCTTGAGGGCTGCATCCAGGCTGCCCTCCGCGACGGCCCCCTTCAGCACGAGGTTCTTGAACTCGAGCTTCTGGGGGCCCAAGGGCTGGGGCAGGGCGAAGAGGGCGCTGCCACTGAACTTTTCCGGAGTGGCATCCCCGTCAGGCTCCACCCGGGTAGCGTTGAAGCCCCCCAAGGTAAAGCTCTCTACCTGCATCTTTGGCTTGAGGAGCGCCTCCCCCAGCTTGGTGACCACCGGCTTGAGGGCCTGGATCACCTGGGGCGGGACCTGGGGGATCAGCGGTGCCGCGATCACCAGGGTGGCGAAGAGGGAGATGGCACGGCGCGAGGAGCCCATGGAAACCTCATCCAAGTAGGTGCGGATGGAACGGCAGGGACCAAAAGAAATCTAAGGCCATGGTGCCTGAAAAGCCAGCTGAAATGGCGATTCAAATTGGGATAATTCGATATTATTTATCAAGTTAACGGCACCAGCCTACCCGGAGGGCAATTATGAGCGCCGGCGCACTCCCGAGGGCGGTTCCGGTTGCCGCAGGATACCCCCGGTCGCCCGGGAGGGTGCCTCTCTCCTCAGGTACCCCCGAGCTGCGTGGGGTGTCCACTGTCGCGCCCAGCTGCACCACAGGCCAGCCCCGCCGCGATGCTTCCCACGTCCGGCCATCGGTGTTGAGGCCCTCCAGCCGCATCACTCCTTGACCCCAGCGCCCACCAGGACTAGAGTCAATGATTCACGGCGCGTGGCGCAGCCTGGTAGCGCACTACCTTGGGGTGGTAGGGGTCGGAGGTTCGAATCCTCTCGCGCCGACCAAAACACCAGAGGGGCCCTCATCGAGGGCCCTTCTGGTGTTTTGACCTGTCGCCTCGAGAGGATTCGGACCTCCGAGTGGGCTGCCAAAGGCGTGCCTTGATGGCACGCCGACGCAGACCGGCACACGGCGCAGCCGGGTGCGTTCGAATCCCGCCCTGGTGGTTCAGCGCCAAATACAGAGCGAGGTCGAGAGGCTTCAAGCACCAGGCGACGGCTCTCAGGACCTTGCCACCAGACATCTAGCAAGCTACCAAGGAGTCCCTCCTGACCATCGGGTGCACCTCCTAGCCATTCCAGGCAAGACGACTCAAGTCCTGGCTATGGCTGTGGAGGGTGCCCCATGCTCCTGTTACATGGCTATTGGTCAAGGAGGCTGAAAGCGAAACAGGGGGCGAACTTGATCCGCCGCCCCCTGTCTGCATCTGAAGATCAGAAGCCATCCAACGATGGTGGGCATGACTCCTTGGGGAGAGCCATCATCTCGAGTCTAGGCGCCCAAGGGTGGCAAGGGTCAATTCCACGTAATCGCGGTGAGCGGGTCGGGACTGAGGGCGATGACCTTTCGCCCAATGCCAAGTCCTCCGTACCAATCTAGCCCCCAGGAATACAGGGTGCCGTTACCCCAGGCTAGGTTGTGATACCAGCCCGCCGAGATCAAGGTGATGCCGTGAAGGCCTGGGACCTGGATTGCAGTGGTGAACTGAGGTTCTGTTCCACTATTTCCCAGCTGACCGTGAAGATTTAGCCCGAATGTCCATACGGTTCCATCACTTCGGAGAGCAAGCAGATGCCCATCCCCGGATGAAATTGCGGTGATGGACGTAAGTCCAGGAATTTGGGTAGGGGTGTCGTACCACAAATCGGATCGGGAGTCCCAAAAATCCCCAATCGCCCAGACCGTTCCGTCGCTTTTCAAGGCAACACACAAGAAATCCACAGTCGTAATTGAGGTAATACTACTGAGTCCAGTTACCTGTGTAGGTACGGCATAGCTAGTAAGCCCGTCTATGGTGTAACCCCAGTTCCAGACAGTTCCATCCGATTTCAGGGCCAGGCCAGTTCCATATCCAGAAGCGATATCGACTACATTAGAAATATTTATTTTTTGTGGAATAGGCATCACCGAAGTGTAGTTTCCCAACCCCAGCTGACCGTTAGAATCATCGCCCCATGACCACACTGTTCCATCCCCTTTAAGGGCCAGACTGAAATAACCTGCTCCAGCAGCGCTGCAATTTTTTACATTCGTCAAGCTTAGAATCTGGTGAAGGCTCGTTGTGGAATTGGGACTTATACTTCCATTTCCCAATTCACCATAGCTGTTCGAACCTACTGACCAGAGGGTTCCATCTGGCTTTAATGCCAGGTTAAAGGTTGCGCCATCGGATACTTTACTGAACCCTGCAATTTCGGGTTGAACAGTCGGTGATGAACTCATTCTAGGTGCGCCGAACCATGGATAGGTGTAGCCGAATCCATAGATGGATTGTTGGGGCCCCCATAAATAACTTGCATACAACCCCGCATACAATTTCGTAACTGTTGGTAGCGATGGCGTGGGAACAACAACAGGCAGTCGCTGGACCAGGGTTGATCCCGTTCCCAGGCTGCCTGTATCATCGCGTCCCCAGGCTGAAAGTAATCCATCCTTGCCCAACCCTAGCCGGACAAAGAACTTTGGGTGTTCCGCTGATGGTCCCTGATGCCGAATCAAACTGGAGCCCGTCAGGGAGATCTGGCGCAACCCCGTAGGACAGCACGGCACCCCCAGACGTGACGGGAGAATTGGCGGCGATTGTCACCCCCTTGGTGTAGGTCGGTTTGGGTGACGAGTAACTGAGGCCTGCCGGCGCAGCATCCTTCACTGTGATGGTCAGCGTGGTGGATGCCTTCCCACTGGAGTTCGTGGCCGTTACTTCATAGCCAGCCACCGCCGTGATGGCTGTGGGTGTTCCACTGATCACGCCGGAACTGGTATTCAGGCTTAGGCCAGCTGGAAGGCTGGGGCTCACACTGTAAGCCACCACGGCCCCACCACCGCTAGATGGGCTATTGATGGTAATAGCCGTGCCCTTCGTGTAGATAGCCGGGTTGGTGCTGTAGGCCAGGGCCGTGGGCGCCTGGATGACCGGCGCACTTGATCCGCCCCCACTGCTTCCGCCCCCGCACCCGAGGAGGAAAACTAGTCCGGTTGAAATCGACAAGACGACTCGGCGGAACAGGCTCATGGCGACCTCAAGGTAAGATCCTTGCTGAAGTCTCCCAGCTGCTGAAATTATTGAAATACGCTGTGTTGCGTAGTAAAAACTACACCAACATATATTTATCCAACCCGCTCGCATCGCTGCTTCCCTAACCTCGGACAGCGCCCCGCGCTGTCCTCCCGCTCTTTGCTGCGCGCAATCGCGGAGGCGAAGCCTCTGCTATTGCGCGGTCCACCCGCCATCAATGGGAATCGCCGTCCCGGTGATCTGAGCTGCGGCGTCGGAGCAGAGGAAGACGGCCAGCTGGCCCAGGTGCTCGATGGCGACGAACTGGCCGGAGGGCTGCTTTCCCGCCAGCAGGGCCCGGCCGCCCTCCTCGACACTGACGCCCAGCTTGGCGGCGAGGGCGACGATCTGGGGCTCGATGAGCTCGGTGCGGGTCCAGCCGGGGCAGATGGCGTTGCAGGTGATGCCCTGCCCCGCGGTCTCCAGGGCCACCACCTTGGTCAGCCCCACCAGGCCATGCTTGGCGGTGACGTAGGCGGCCTTGCGCACGGAGGCCACCAGGCCGTGCACCGAGGAGACGTTCAGGATGCGGCCCCAGCCTCCGGCCTTCATTCGCGGCAGGGCGTGGTGGATGGTGTGGAAGGCCGAGGACAGGTTGAGGGCGATGATCCGGTCCCACATCTCCGGCGGGAAGTCCTCCACCGGGGCTGTGAACTGGATGCCGGCGTTGTTCACCAGGATGTCGAGACCCCCCAGCCGCTCGACGGTGGCGGCCACCAGGCCCTCGGCCTCGGCGGGCCGGGTGAGGTCCGCCTGGTGGTAGGTCACGGGAACCCCCGCCTGCCCTTCCAGCTCGCGCCGGACCGCTTCCACCGCCTCGGCCTCCCGGGAGCCATTCAGCATCACGGAGCAGCCCGCAGCGGCCAGGGCCCGGGCCACGCCCAGGCCGATGCCGCTGGTGGAGCCGGTGATCAGTGCGCGTCTGCCCTTCAGCACGGGGACTCCTGCATCAGAGGGAGCGCCGGAGCAGGCGCCCCAGCTCACCCACGAAGCCGCGCCGGAAGACCAGGACGCAGACCACGAAGATGCCGCCGATGATCACCGTGATCCAGGGCCCCACCATGGTCAGCTGGGACTGGAGGGTCACCACGGTGAAGGCGCCCGCAGAGGGACCCAGCACCGTGCCGACGCCGCCGAGGAGGGTCATGAGCACCACCTCGCCGGAGGTGTGCCAGCTCACGTCGGTCAGGGAGGCCAGCTGGAAGATCAGGCACTTCATGGCGCCCGCCATGCCCGCCAGGGCCGAGGAGAGGATGAAGGCGATGAGCTTGAAGCGCTCCACCTTGTAGCCCAGGGAGCGGGCCCGGGGCTCGTTCTCCCGGATGGCCTTGAGCACCTGGCCAAAGGGAGAGTGGATGGCCCGGTAGATGACCCAGAAGCCGAGGCAGAACAGGGCGAACGTGAAGTAGTAGAGGCTCAGCGGCAGGGGCGTGCCGCCCACGGTGACGTGGCGGTTCAGGTCGATGAGACCGAAGAGGAGGCCCCGGGGGATGCCCTGGAGGCCGTCCTCGCCGCCGGTGAAGGGCAACTTCAGGGCGAGGAAGTAGACGATCTGCGCCAGGGCCAGGGTCACCATGGCGAAGTAGATGCCCTGGCGCCGGATGGCCAGGCTGCCTACCAGGTAGCCCAGCAGGCCCGCGAACAGCGTGCCGCCCAGGATTCCTAGCTCCGGTGTCAGGCCCAGGTTCTTGACCAGATGCCCGGTGACATAGGCCGCGCCGCCGAAGAAGGCCGCGTGCCCGAAGGAGAGCAGCCCGGTGTAGCCCAGCAGCAGGTTGAAGGCCGCCGCGAACAGCGCGAAGCAGAGCAGCTTCATCATGAAGACCGGATAGACCGCGAAGGGGGCCAGCAGCCCGAGGGCCAGGAGGGCGAGCCAGATGTAGCGGTTCACCTAGGCTTCCTTCCCGAACAGGCCTGCGGGCTTGACCAGCAGGACGATCACCATGATCAGGAAGATGACGGTGCCCGAGGCCGGGGCGTAGACCACCTTGGTGAAGCCCTCCACCATGCCCAGCAGCAGGCCCGTGAGGATCGAGCCCATGATCGAGCCCATGCCGCCGATCACCACGACCGCGAAGACGGTGATGATCATCTCCGAGCCCATGACCGGGCTCACCGAGTAGATCGGCGCCGCCAGCACGCCCGCGAAGGCCGCCAGGCCCACGCCGAAGCCGTAGGTGAGGGTGATCATGAGCGGCACATTGATGCCGAAGGCCTTCACCAGCTCGGGGTTCTCGGTGCCTGCCCGGAGGTAGGAGCCAAGCTTCGTGCGCTCGATGACGAACCAGGTGCCGAAGCACACCACCAGCGAGATGCCGATGACCCAGACGCGATACTTGGGGAACAGCATGAAGCCCAGGTCCACCACGCCGCTGAGGACTTCCGGCTTGCCGTCGTAGGCGTCGCCGGAGACGTTGAAGTAGTTGGTGAAGACGCCCTGGATGATGAGGGCCAACCCGAAGGTGAGCAGCAGACCGTAGAGGTGGTCGAACTTGCGCAGCCGCCGGAGCATGGTCTTCTCGATCAAGACGCCCAGGGCCCCCACCACCAGGGGCGCCACGATGAGCGCCGCCCAGTAGTTGAGGTGGAAGTCCGGCCGGCCGAGCAGCGGGCCCAGCATGGTGAAGCCCAGCAGCGCCACGTAGGCGCCCAGCATGTAGAGCGCCCCATGCACGAAGTTGACGATGTTGAGCAGACCGAAGATCACGGCCAGGCCGAGGCTCAGGATGGCGTAGAAGACGCCATTATTGAGCCCCAGCATGACCTGGGACATCACCGTCTGGAACGACAGGCCCATGGGGGTGTCCTCCGGAACCTCAGGCGCGGCTTACTTCTTCACCGCGGGGCAGGTGCTCTCCGAGAGCGGCATGAAGGCCTCGTCGCCGCTGACGGTCTTGACGATCTTCAGCAGATCCCACTCGCCCTTGGAGTCGGAAGGCTTCTTCACCTCCATGAGGTACATGTCGTGCACCATGCGGCCGTCGATGCGGATCTTGCCGTTGACGGCGAAGAAGTCGCTGATGTCCATGGACTTCAGCTTGGCCATGACCGCGTCGGGGTCGTCGGTGCCGGCCAGCTTGATGGCCTTCAGGTAGTTCATGGTGGCGGAGTAGGCCCCGGCCTGGTCCATGGTGGGCATGGCCTTGTGGATGTCGAAGAAGCGCTTGGCGAAGGCGCGGGTGGCGTTGTCCCGGTCCCAGTAGAAGCCGGAGGTGAACTGCATCCCCTGGGCGACATTCAGGCCCAGGCTCTTGATGTCCGTGTCGAAGATCAGCAGGCCCACCAGTTTCTGGCCCTTCTGGCCGATGCCGAACTCCCGGGCCTGCTTGATGGCGTTGATGGTGTCGCCGCCGGCGTTGGCCAGGCCGATGATCTGGGCACCGGAGGCCTGGGCCTGCAGCAGGTAGGAGGAGAAGTCTGCCGAGGACAGCGGGTGGCGCACGGAGCCCACCACCTTGCCGCCCAGCTTCTTCACGAAGAGGCTGGTGTTGCCTTCCAGGGACTGGCCGAAGGCATAGTCCGCGGTGATGAAGAACCAGCTCTTGCCGCCGGTCTGCACCACGGCCTGGCCCGTCACCTTGCCCAGGGCGTAGGTGTCATAGACGTAGTGGATGCTGTAGGGCGTCCAGGCCCCATTGGTGAGCTCGGTGCTGGCAGCCCCGGTGTTCATGGTGATGCGTTTTTTGTCCCCGCCGAGCTTCTGCACCGCCAGGGCGCAGCCCGAGTTGAGCAGACCGGTGATCATGTCCACCTTCTCGTTGTCGAACCACTCCCGGGCCTTGGCCGAGGCGATGTCGGCCTTGTTCTGGTGGTCCGCGCCGATGACCACGATGGGCTTGCCCAGCACCTTGCCACCGAAGTCCTTCACGGCCATCTCCACGCCCACCTGGGTGCCCTTGCCCCCGAGGGTGGAGTAGACACCGGACATGTCGGTGAGGACGCCGATCTTCACGACCCCGTCCGAGATGGTGTCTTTGGGGGGCGCCGCGAACCCAGCCGCGGTCAGGAGCAGAGAGGCCGACAGGGCCGCGCTGGAATACAGGCTCTTCATGGCGATATTCCTTTCCGTTCGAACACCTGGGACACCCAGGCAGGGTTGGGTCGTTCGTGTTGGGGGTGGAAGGTTGATCAGCATACCGACATTCGCCTTGACCTCATATCGGGATCAGACGCCCAGGTAGTGGTTGAGCTTCTCGGTGCTGGCGGGGAGCTGCTCCCGAGTGATCATCTCCGCGATGGTGCCACGGTCGATGACGTAGTGCCGGTCCGCCAGGTCCGCCGCGAAGTGGAAATTCTGCTCCACCAGGATGATGGTGAAGCCCCGCTGCTTGAGCTGGCCCATGAGCTGGCGCAGGGTCTGCACGATGACCGGGGCCAGGCCCTCGGTGATCTCGTCCAGCAATAGCAAGCTCGCCCCCGTGCGCAGGATCCTCGCCATGGCCAGCATCTGCTGCTCCCCGCCGGAGAGTCGAGTCCCCATGCTGCCGCGGCGCTCCAGCAGGTTGGGGAACATCTCGAAGATCTCAGGCACGGACAGGCCCCCCTGGCCCACCGCCACCGGCAGCATCAGGTTCTCCTGCACCGTGAGGCTGGAGAAGATCCCGCGCTCCTCGGGGCAGTAGCCCAGGCCCAGGTGGGCGATCTTGTGGGTGGGCATGGCGATGGTCTCGACGCCGCGGACCTGGATGGACCCGGTGCGGCTGCCCACCAGGCCGATGATGGACTTGAGGATCGTGGTGCGGCCTGCGCCGTTGCGCCCCAGCAGGGTCACCAGCTCGCCCTCGCCCACCACCAGATCGATGCCGTGGAGGATGTGGGACTCGCCATAGAAGGCGTGCAGCCCGCTGATGCGGAGCATCTCCGTGGGCCCGGCTTCAGGCATGAGTGCTCCCCATGTAGGCTTCCATGACCTGCGGATCCTGCGAGACCTCGGCGTAGGTGCCCTCGGCGAGGATGGCCCCCCGCTGCAGCACCGTGATGCGGTCCGCGAGGGTCTCCACCACCTTGAGGTTGTGCTCGACCATGAGGATCGTGCGGCCCGCGGAGGCCTGCTTCACCAGA
>Ga0194053_10001540_pt1 | contig 14609 bp, 14 predicted proteins | sample SepL228m_MetaG_FD_161684 | JGI IMG/M metagenome (GOLD analysis project Ga0194053, IMG submission 161684) | Anoxic zone freshwater microbial communities from boreal shield lake in IISD Experimental Lakes Area, Ontario, Canada - Sep2016-L227-8m | ecosystem: Environmental > Aquatic > Freshwater >... | reverse complement strand
ATCAATAGACCCAGAATGCAACTAGCAATGAGTAAATATCGCTGCAAAGCGGGCTGTGTTTGCGCTGTGAGAATGGTCAGACCAATACCAATTCCAGCGCCTACTGGCGCTCCAATGAGATCTGCTAATGTTTGAAATTGAGCCCATTGCCCCACTAAAGGTAAACCGTCCGAATGCATCCACAGTTTATCAAGAGCAGATCGAAATAAAGGCCCCCAACTAGCCAGGAAAAAAATGACGAGCGCATAGCGCAAACCTTTGGCCATAGATTTTTTAGGAGCTAAAGTTGAGGATTGCGCCATCGAATTAAGGATAGACAGCTTTGCAACTGAGGCGGCTGATAATCAAAGATGATTTTCCAGGAAAACATTAGTTTATGGGTCAGTCCAACAAGGCAGAGTAATAGGGAATGAATAAAAGAGGTTGGTGAAAAGCGGGTAGTGATTAGAGCAATTGTAGGCAAATGGGCCACAAAGGGTCAGATCTCTAAGCTGCGCTTGGAATACACTGCAATTGGCTTTAATAATTTGAATTGTGGGTGATTTAAGGCCTAAATCGAGTTCCGCATCCGCTAGATAGGACCTCAAAAAGCCTTTGACAAACGAGGTAAACTGATTTTGCCCCGTCAGCTTTACTTTAAACAATTTACTTTATGATTACTTCTATGATGTCCTTTATAAAATCCCCCCTTTTTCTATTAATGATGACCTTTCTGGGGCTGAGTCTTTTCACTTGTCCAGCAAATGCGCAAATATTTGGTAATAAGAGTAGTAGCTCAGAAGTTCAAAAATCGGTAGATGCTTTGCAAGCTGCCATGATGGAGATGCAACGTCAGTTTGAGCAAGTGAAGGCAGAAAAGGCGCAATTGCGTGGAGAGTTAGAGTCTTTGCAAAAACAATCAGAAGAACTATTGAATACTCAAAAGCTGTACTTCAAAGATGTGGATACACGCTTGGCTAAGGTTGAGCCGCAAAAAGTAGAAATCGAAGGAGTCAGTGGAGAGCTTGTTGCTGGCGAGAAGGTTGCCTATGATGCAGCCTTAAAGTCTTTTCAAGAAGGCCAATTTGATAAAGCCGATACGCAATTTACGGCGTTTATTCAAAAATTCCCTAGCAGCCCTTATTTGCCCATAGCCATGTATTGGTTGGGAAATACAAAATATGCATTAAAAGATTACAGCGGTGCTACAGTACAGTTTGAAAAATTAATTGCCCAGTTTCCTAATCACCAAAGGGTCCCAGGCGCAATGTTGATGATGGCCAACTGCCAGCTTGAAAGTGGGAATAAATTGGTTGCCAATCTTCTCTTGACTAATCTCGTGAGTAAATATCCCAATTCACCCGCGGCTGCTGAAGCCAAAGTGTTATTGGGAATTGCCCCCACTCCTATTGCTACCCCAGCTATTGAAAAAGCGGCTGTTGAAAAACCGATCGCTGAGGTAGGGGATGGGTGTCCATCACCAGATGCCAGTATTGCTACTTTTAAGCCCACCGCACCAACCAAAACAGGTGATTTTGTTTATGTAGTGAGTAAAAATAAACAAGTGCTTTGTGTCAAAGATAGCACTGGCAAGATTGATCGAAAAGTTTTAGATGAGGCCGTGTCACCCGCCTTCACATCAACCTCATTTTATGGCAAAGCCCCATTTTTAGTGATGAGTAATGGATTAGGGCAACTGGACATCTTTTTCCAGGGTCAAAAGATACCAATGCAAGGCTCAGCTGCTAAGAGCATTCAATTAGAAGAAAGTCCTATTCCTTAGAATGAAGCGTTAGGGCTAAAACTAAATGACTATCTATGTAATGTTTGGGGCCTAGAAAAAATTGGATCACCAATAAAATAATGACGGTCTATTTATTTTGGGGACTTTTCTAAGCTAGACCATAAAGAAGCAATTCCAGATTCAAGTGAAATGGTTGGTTTCCACCCTATTAGATCGCTAATCTTGTCGCAATTTAGCACATTCCAGCTTGGAGCATAGTTAGCGTGTACATCTAAAGCATTTTCTATCTTAATATCTCGTTGTGTTGTCTGTCCAAGTAACTCAATGATGTCTGAGATGCTATGGCCATGTCCAGAACCTACGTTTAAACAATAGAAATCATTGGGTAATTGAGCGTATATAATTTTTTTTATTGCGGAAGTTAAGTCTTGGAGATGCAGATAATCTCGTATCGTTTTAAGATCCATGGTTGTGGTCAGTGGCAAACCGGCATTAATCCTTGAGAGCCACACACCAACAACCCCTTGCTTTCGATTAGCATCCAAGGATGCACCATATATATTAGAGGCGCGTAAAATTATTAATTTGTAATGCCCCCTTAAGGCCCCAAGATGAAGTAGATGCTCACAAGTTAATTTTTCTAATCCATAGGGTGAGATCGGAAAAGTAGAGTGAGTTTCAGAAATTCCACCAAGGATGGGATTCACATCGCCATAGACAGATCCACCGCTACTGAGATAGTAGCTTTGCTCAACCGTGCCCACTTCTTTACAGGCTTGGGCTAGGGTTTTGCCGTTCGTTGTTAAAACATCGATTTGGCGTAACAGGGTGACAATTTGTTCGGGTTTAAGACGTTGACCTTTGGCCATGATTAGCACTCCTTTAGGGTGAAGATTATCAAAAATCCTCTCTTTGGGAGTGGGACTAAAAATTAGGTCAGTTCAATTTGCAGTCTCAATTCATAATTTAAAATATACGATGCTCTGAGTGTAGCAATTTTTTCAGAGTTATTGGCTGAATAGAAAGTATTTTTTGAAGGCGTAGAATAGATTAAGCTAACATAAAGAACCTATGTCTGATATCCCACGCCCAAAACTTCCTGACCTATCTTTAGAGAATGTTATAAATTTTTCTAGCTCAACCTACTGGGGCTGTAGCGATCCACAGCGCTTTGGAGAGCTGATGAAAGAAGCAATCTCTCTTGTTGGCCCAGCCTACTTTCTGGGGGATAATTTGTTTACATGGGGGAGAAATAACTCAGCCTTTGAAGACACCCCGTTTAGGACGGCTTGGCAAGAAAATATAAAAAATAATGCTGATGAAACAATTGTATGGAGGCGATATATATTATCCGTTGCTGCTTACCATTGTATTAATTTACCTGGTGATTTTGCAGAGTTTGGGGTCTTTCTTGGTTCCGGCATCAAAACAGTAATGGATTATTTAGGGGGTATCAATTTCCCAAAAGTATTTTGGGGTTATGATACCTTCGACTATAACCCCGTTCCAGGACATGATTTTGTTGAACATAATGGATTATTTAATAATGTTACAGAATGTTTTAGAGAGTACCCTCAGGTTAAGTTAATCAAAGGTCTCTTGCCAGATTCCTTTTTGCAAGGAGCGCCAGAGTCTTTAGCTTATATGCATATTGACTTGAATAACTTCGAGGCTGAAATTAGCGTACTTAATACTATGTTTGAAAAGGTAGTTTCTGGTGGGATTATTATTCTAGATGATTATGAGTGGTCTGATTATCGTTTGCAAAAAAAAGAAGAAGACCAGTGGTTTGACAAAAGAAATTATAGAGTTTTTCCATTGCCGACAGGTCAAGGGTTAGTTATTAAGCGATAAGAATATAGAAATATTAATTCGATTAGGATTATTTATTGCATTTATTACAAAATCTAAAACATGAAAAAATTTATTATATTCGCTCCTGACTATATTGATAACAATGGGGGCACGGTAGCCCTACATAAGTTATGTGATTTATTAAATCGCACTGGTTATGAAGCTTATTTGTACCCTGATTATGAAAGTTATGACTTGCATGCATATAATATCGACGATATTCCAAACTATTTAAAAAAATTAAACAGAATTTTTTCTCTCACTGAAACAGTTCCTATTGGAACACCGGTGGATATTAATAGATTGGATTCTGTATTTTGGGTTAACCCAGCTTTTAATACGCCAGTATACATTCCTCAGAGAGAAGTTTCATTTGATAATGAATGGGTTATTATTTATCCCGAAATAACATTTGGGAATCCTCTTCGAGCAAAAAATGTTGTCCGTTGGTTTTTGCATAACCCAGGTTTTTGGACCGGTAAAATTTATTATGGATCCAATGAACTATATTTTCGCCATGGGGAGGGTCCTTATGAGGCTTTAAATAGATTTCAATACCCTGGATCTAAAACTTCTGAACTTTATTTACCGATATTTTATTTACCCACGGATATTTTTTATGAGTCAGATCATACACAAAAACGCGCGGGAACAGCATACGCGCTCAGGAAGGGTATAGGCAAAGAAATTCAGCACGAGCTAGAAAACTCAATTTTAATTGATGGAATGAGAAATAATGAAATTGCGAATATTTTTAGATCTGTGGATACTTTTATTAGTTATGACATTGATACATTTTACTCATTTCTAGCAGTATTATGCGGATGCAATTCTATTGTCATACCAACGGAAGGCATAAGTGAAGAGAATTGGAGAAAGAGGGGCTGGCAAACCGATGGGACTGCTTATGGATTTGATAATTTAGAAAAAGCCCACCTTACCAAGGGGTTAGTCAAGAATAGCTTGCTGGAGCAAGAGAGAATCTTACAAGAGTGCGTTGAAAAATTTGTTATTGAGGTAAATGAATATTTCAAATAGTAATTTGCTGTTCACCTTTTGATACATCGATTCTGGGTGTTTTTAAAAAAACATGAAAAAAGTTGCGATTCTTCAGTCTAATTACATTCCCTGGAAGGGATACTTTGACATCATTGCTGCGGTGGATGAGTTCATTATCTACGATGATATGCAATACACGCGGCGCGACTGGCGTAATCGTAACCAGATTAAGACGCCTCAGGGTATTCAGTGGTTAACGGTTCCAGTCCAGGTCAAGGGTAAGTATGAACAGAAGATCAAAGAAACCATGATTGATGGTTCAAGCTGGGCGCAAGCACACTGGAGGGCATTGTCACAGAACTATCGCCGCGCACCGCATTTTGAGGAAATCGCTACCTGGTTGGAGCCGCTTTATATTGCTAAATCTTATACCCATATCTCACAACTGAATCGCACCCTTATTGAGGCTATCTGTAATTATCTAGGCCTTAGAACCGTTATTACAAATTCATGGGATTATTCGCTGCTTGCAGGTAAGACTGAGCGTTTGGCCGATCTGTGCAGACAGGCCGGTGGAACAGAGTATATTTCAGGCCCTTCTGCCAATGGTTATATTGAAGAAAGTATATTTACTAACTTTAATCTTAAGTTAACATGGTTTGATTATGCTGGCTATCCAGAGTATCCTCAACTTTGGGGTGAATTTACCCATGGGGTCACAATTTTGGATTTATTATTTAATATTGGCAAAGATGCACATCGATATATGAGGTATGCACATCCATGAAGCTATCTATTGTTACGACACTTTACCAATCTGCCCTATTCATTGATGAGTTTTATCAAAGATCAACCGCGGTTGCAAAGCAATTGGCGGGAGAAGACTACGAGTTTATTTTAGTTAATGATGGTTCGCCCGACAATAGTCTTGACCTTGCCTACCTCGCAAAGATATTCTCTGAAACTAAACAACGCCCCTACACGATCGTCAGGCAGATTTACTCAAAACGGAAAAATGGATAAGAACGATTTGAAACAAAATAGTTTTTCTAATGTGGTCAACCTGGAATCACATTACACAGATTTTTGGGCAAAAAGACTTGGAGTGCATTTTTACCCACCTGAGTTCCTGGTCCGGACGTTTCTGTCGAATAATTGCCCTAAACTCATAATCGAGCATGATTATGAAAATAAAAATGTCCTAGACCTCGGTTGCGGTGACGGCCGCAGTATGGGATTGCTTTCAAACCTTGGGATGAATATCTCCGGAACAGAAATTACGAAAGAAATATGCGAAGCGGTAACACTTCGCATGGCTAAATTTGGAATAAAGGCAGACATACGAGTTGGACGTAATAATTCACTGCCGTTTGAGGATCATTTTTTTGACTACGTTGTTGCTTCAGCAAGCGTCTACTATGTCGATACGGGCACAACTTTTGAAGATAATATGCTCGAAATTCTAAGGGTACTGAAGCCAGGCGGACATATAGTTTTTAGCTTGGTTCATCCAGACTCTTACATTCTGAATGGTGCGGATGAGCTGTTGGATTCTCATTTCCGAATCAATAATGATCCCTTGGGCCTGAGAAATGGTTATTTTTTCAAAGTATTCAAGAATCATCAGCATATTACCGAATATTTTTCAAAGAATTTCATTGATATTTCCATAGGACATACTTCAGATGACTATTACGGCTTAAAACAAGATTTATGGCTTCTTGTTGCAAAAAAATAGGGTTATCAATATGACCTGGCGAAAACTTGGAAACATCTATTGCCCTAGTAAAGATGAGCCTTACACGCATGCAATGTTTCCAGAAGTGGAGTGTATTGATGAGGTATCAGGCAGGATTCGAATTTACTATACGCATCGAGATGCAAGCAACTATGGCTTTCCTACATTCCTCGAGGGGGAACTCATCGGCGACAAGTTCACCTTAATCTATAACCATCACGAACCGATAATGGAAAAAGGGGGAGTTGGAAATTTCGATGATAGTGGGGCCAATATCACATCCCTGATAAAAGTAAACGGGAAGCGTTTATTTTATTACTATGGGTGGAATCTTGGTGTTACGGTTCCATTCCGTAATGCAATTGGTATTGCTGAGGTGGAAGGTGATGGCAAAAATCTCACTTTATTACGTGTTTTCCCAGGGCCAATACTGGATCGTGCAGCAAAATTTCCGGGTCTTTGTGCCACCCCTTGCGTGATTCGTGTGGGGGATGGCTATCGAATGTACTTTACTCAAGGAACACCTTGGATCATGAAGGAGGGCAAGCCAAATGTGGCTTGCAATATTGCTTACGCCGAATCTGAAGACGGTTTAATTTGGCGACGCTCAGAAGAAGCTGCCGTAGAGAATTTACCTACTGACCACGTAGTTACTACTCCATTTGTTTTGCTCGATGATGGTGTTTATAAGATGTGGTATTCCTACAGAGGCGCTAAGTATCGTATTGGATACGCAGAATCAATCGATGGGATAAAATTTCAAAGAAAAGACCATGAGGCAGGCATAACGGTTTCTGAGAGTGGATGGGATTCTGAGATGGTTTGTTACCCCAAAGTTTTCAAGCTGAATGGGAAGCGATATATGATTTACTGCGGCAACGACTATGCTCGTACGGGAATCGGGCTTGCGATTCTAGGGGAATAGTGATGGTCATGGCAATTAACCAAGATCGAATGTCTGTATCAAGATATATAGCTGAAGAACTTTATAAGCTGGAAGTTTTTCATATATTCGGCTATCAGGGTGCGAACATTACTTATATGATCGATGCTATCTCAGCTCACCCAGGACTTCAATATGTTCAGACATCCCATGAGCAAGGGGCAGCTTTTGCAGCTAATGGCTATGCTCAAGCATCAGGAATTATTGGCGCTGCAGTTACTTCAGGTGGCCCCGGTGCTTTGAATCTTGTCACTGGAATTGCCAATGCCTATTGCGACTCCATACCTACTTTGTTTATTTGTGGAGACCTTAGTCGTCGTTATAAAAAAAATACTCTTCCCTTACGGCAGGATGGCTTCCAAAGTGCAGACATCGTTTCGGTCGTTGACACGATTACTAAGTACTCTGTACAGATTGAATCACCTGATGATGTACGGTATTGTCTTGAGCGTGCTGTATTTGAAGCCACCAGCGGCCGTCGGGGCCCGGTCCTCATTTCTATCCCTCACTGGATACAGCGTACCAAAATCGACCCTTCTTGCCAGAGGGGGTTTATTTCAGACGAGCCCGAAATTATTTCTCAAGCAGGGCCTATCACCGTGGCGGTGCTCAATATTTTAGCTCAGAGTCATCGGCCTTTGGTTCTATTAGGCGGTGGTTGCGCTAACCCTGAAACAAGATCTGTGCTTCCAAAGTTTCTGACGCGCAATTCATTACCTGCGGTAGCCTCACTTTGTGGTTTGGGCGCAATTTCACATGACCATTCTTCCTATGTTGGGTTTATCGGTGACTACGGGCACCGACATGCCAATCTTGCGTTGGCGGCATCGGATTGCCTAATTGTTCTGGGGTCCAGAATGGATGAGCGTCAGGTGGGATTCTTGAAGGATAATCTTCAAAGTAAGACGATTATCCATGTTGATATCGATCCTTCTGAACTACATTGCCAGTCTGATCATTACTTGCCTGTATTAGGTGAGGTCAATGATTTTTTAAATGCTTTCGATCTTGTTTCGCTCGACCAACTTTCATTGTCGAAATGGACGAATAATCTACTTCAGCTTAAGAATAAGTACCCGGTGCACCAGCTTACTCAAGAGTTTTCTGCCTCCTCTTTTCTTTCGAGATTTTTTGACCTACTTGCTGCTGACGCACAGGTTTATGTTGACGTTGGTTTGCACCAGATGTGCACAGCTCAGTTTGGCGTCCTTACCAAAGGTAAACAACTTTATTGGTCTGGTGGATTGGGGTCGATGGGGTATGCTTTGCCCGCAAGTATTGGAGGTCATTTGGCTAAGCCAGTACGACAGACTATTTGCATCGCAGGCGATGGCGGGTTGATGATGAGCATTGCAGAGTTGCAGACTATAACTAGAGATAATCTCGACGTGAAAATTATTGTCATGAATAATTATTGTCTTGGTATGGTACGCAATCACCAGAGGGGGGCGCTTAATGATCGGACTATCGGCTCCGTGGAAGGTTACCTTGCTGGAGATTTTAACAAAATTGCCCAGGCTTTTAACCTAGATTTCTTTCGAATCGAAAATCAATCCGAAGTCGAAATGCTTGAAAAAATTCTTTCCACAAAGGGGCCAGCACTTATTGAAGTTGTGTTCCCGAATGAAATGATGCCATTCCCAGCTTCAGTCGATTATCCCCTTTATGGTGAGGCCTTTTAAGTGTATAACTTGACGAGCAAGGTAGTCGCGTAGATGGCACGATTGAATATCCTTGTTACCGGAGTTGGCGCAATCATTGGCTATGGCATAGTTAATTCACTAAGGATGTCTGGTAGAGAGTTGAATATTGTTGGCATTGATATCTACGCTGATGCAGTTGGCCAACATTTTTGTGATCATTTTATTCAGGCAAAGCGTGCCGACTCCCCTGATTACCTAGACTTTCTTCTGGATGTTATTAAGCGACACCATATCGATTTGGTTTTCTTCGGGACAGAACAAGAGTTATATAGAGTTTCAGATGCGCGAGATATATTGGCTGACTATCTAGAACATCTTGTATTAAATAGTAAGAGCGTTGTTGATCTTTCTAAGGACAAGTTAAAGACATATTCATTCTTGTGTGAGAACGGGATTAAAGTTATTCCCACCCGTGTCGATGGTTCTTTTAGATCTCTCTCAGAGGAGCTGGGTTTACCTTTCATTCTAAAGTTACGCCATTCCTATGCCTCTAAAGGTATTTTCCAAATCCACGATGAACTAGACTTCAATTATTGGAAAGAAAAGGCAGCTAGTGAGTTTATATTCCAGGAAATCGTAGGAGACGATAGCCACGAATACACTGCAGCCATTTTTGGACTGGGAGAAAAAAGTGCCCAAATACCGTTCGTTTTCCGGCGAAGATTAAGTGGTGAAGGAGCAACCGCAAAGGCTGTAGTTGAGCATATTCCGGAGTTATGCGAAGCAGTTTTCCAACTTGCTGATCTTCTCCAGCCGATTGGACCAACTAATTTCCAATTCAGGCGACATCAAGACAAATACTTGCTGCTAGAGATAAACCCACGAATATCGTCCTCAACTTCGATCCGTGCTGCATTCGGCTATAACGAGCCAGAGATGTGCATTCGTTATTTTTTGGAGAATGGTGATCTTGGGTTGCCAACGCTCAGGTCGGGAAACGCTATTCGATATATATCAGATTGGATAAGTTATGAAAATTGCACTAATCTCTGATATTCATGGCAATTATCCAGCGCTCCAAGCGGTCATCGAGAGAGTTCGCAAGGAAAATTGCGATCTTATTCTATCGCTAGGTGATATTGCAGGATATTACTGCATGATCAATGAATGTATCGATCTTTGTCAAAGAAATGAGATTGTTAATATTCTTGGTAATCATGACGATTACCTTGTCTCTAGTACCGTGTGTCCGCGATCGACCACAGCAAACATCTGTATAGAATTTCAGAGAAAAGTTATTACCCCTGAGAATCTGGAATGGCTGCAGAAGTCAATTCGGGAATATCGGAATCTTGACTACTGGTTTGTCCATGGGGGCTGGAACGATCTTCTTGATGAATATGTTGGCTCTTTTGATTTTGAAGGTATGTCGGATTGTGAGGCAACACTATTTGCCTCTGGTCATACTCATATTCAAAAGATATTGACTTTCAAAGGACTTACTTACGTAAATCCTGGCTCCGTTGGGCAGCCACGTGACGGCGATCCAAGGGCAGCCTTTGCTATTATCAATAGTTCAGGCGATGTTTCTCTTTGTCGTGAGGAGTATGACATTGATAGGATTGCCTTTGCGATGAAAGAAAATGGTTTTGAAAGTCGATTTTATGAAGGTTTATATAGTGGTAAAAAAATTAAGCCATTCGACAAACAACGAGGCAAATAATAAAAATCGTTCTTTTACTCGTCGCTGCACATAAGTAATTTGCGTGTTTCAGCGATCATTAAAGACACAATTTTACGTTTTTTTATGTAGGGGGCTTACTAGGTTTGGGCGACTCTAATCTAAGTTGTTGCTAGCTTTCTCTTTATTGCATTTAAGTTTTTCGTTTTTAATAATTTTAATTTATCAATAGTGAGTAAAAAATGAGGCGATGTATTTCATGCTATGTTGGCTATGCATATACAATACGAAGTTGCCCGGGTTGTGGATTTGTTCCAACTGTAGTTAATGGTTTTGACTCCTATGCTCCTGAATTTGCTTATGAAGGTGGCGGCTTTAAAGAGAATTTTTTTTCTGATTTTGCTAATTTAGAGGATGCAAATTTTTGGTTCCTATCTAGGAATAAGCTGATTATGTGGGCGCTGGAAAAATATTCTCCACATTTTCAATCTTTACTGGAGGTGGGCAGTGGTACTGGCTATGTCTTAAGTGGGATTTCAAAAAAATTTCCACATTCACCATTACTGGGTAGTGAAATTTTCGTAGCAGGCTTAGGTTTTACGGCCACACGATTGTCCTCAGTTAAGTTAATTCAGATTGATGCCAGAAATATTCCTTTTGAAAAGGAATTTGATGTTATTGGCGCTTTCGATGTTTTAGAGCATATTAAGGAGGATGAAGATGTTCTTGCTCAGATGTGCGAAGCGCTAAAGCCGGAAGGTTTAATATTTATTACCGTTCCCCAACACGCATGGTTATGGAGCACTACGGATGAGTATGCGCAACATGAACGACGTTATGCTGCTTCAGATATCCATCATAAAATAGAGGCTGCAGGTTTCCGGGTACTTAGAAGCACATCTTTTATAACAACACTTCTACCTGCCATGATGATTGCCAGGTTTCATCAGAAAAAAGTATTGGATCATGAATTTGATGCCACAGCTGAACTGAAAATTTCTCCATGGTTAAACTCATTCTTTTCCAGTATGCTTGGTGCCGAACTGGCGCTTATTAAAAAAGGAGTAGATCTTCCAGTTGGTGGCTCAAGACTTGTTGTGGCCCAGAAGACTTAAAATAAGGTGAGAATCAAATGACTCAAAAAAAGATTCCTTTTAATTGGCCTCATATGACAGGCAAGGAGCTGAGTTATATCGCCGAGGCACATGCTTATGGCCATTTAGCTGGCGATGGTTACTTTACAAAAAAATGCAGTCAATGGCTAGAGCAGCGCACTGGATGTTATAAGGCCTTACTTACGCACTCATGCACTGCAGCGCTAGAAATGGCAGCTATTCTTGCTAATATTCAGCCTGGTGATGAAGTAATTATGCCGTCTTATACTTTTGTGTCGACCGCCAATGCTTTTGTATTGCGTGGTGGGGTGCCCGTATTTGTAGACATACGCCCTGACACCCTCAATATTGATGAGACGCTAATTGAGTCTGCTATTACAAAAAAGACCAAAGCCATAGTACCAGTACATTACGCCGGAGTCGCCTGCGAGATGGATGTGATTATGGAGATAGCCAACCGCCACGGATTGATAGTTATCGAGGATGCCGCACAAGGTGTGCTTGCTACTTATAAAGGCCGAGAATTGGGCTCCATAGGGCATCTAGGCTGCTATTCATTTCATGAAACTAAAAATATTATTTCTGGTGAGGGCGGGGCTTTATTGATTAATGACCCCTCGCTAGCTGAGCGCGCTGAAGTGATACGAGAAAAAGGAACCAATCGCAGTAAGTTTTTTCGTGGTGAGGTTGATAAATATACTTGGCAAGATTTAGGTTCATCCTACTTACCAGGGGAAATTACAGCAGCATTCTTATGGGCTCAGATGGAGCAAGCTGCTGCTATCACAGAGCGACGCCTAGGTATTTGGAATAACTATCACTTATCATTAGTCGCGCTTGAGCAAAAACAAAAATTTCGTCGACCAATAGTATCTATGGGCTGCCAACATAATGGGCATATGTATTACTTATTAATGCCCAACTTAGAAAAGCGCACATATTTTATAGAAAGGATGAATCAGCTAGATATAAATTGTGTCTTTCACTATGTGCCATTACATAGCTCTCCTTACGGCCTAAAAGTAGGCCGATTTAATAAGGAGTTAGTTAATACTACTGATTTAGCTGACCATATAGTGAGATTGCCGCTCTGGCTAGGGCTGGAGAAGAATCAAGATAGGGTAATAAATGAAATTTATAAAGCTGTCGATGAGGTTTATTTATAAGCTATATTTGAATACCATGTTATAGTTTTATCCACTGTTAGTGCAAAATCAAATCTTTTTTGATAGCAAGAAAGTGATATCTAACTAAGTTTAAGCATTCAAATTCTTATATGAAAAAATTAAACACCCAAAATATAGCTTCAGATACTCTTGATGATTTTAACTTGCTGTCTTCTAATGAAATAGATAAAATTAAAATTAGAGCCAATGAATTGCTTAGTTTAGGTCTGGACCAAAGTGCCAAAACTTTTTTTGAAAAAATTGTTTCTCTTGACCCGTTAGATATTAATAGTAAATATTCTTACGCACGGCTTATAGATGACGGTACTCACAAGCAAATGGCTAAGTCTCGCGATCTATTAATGGAGATAATTGAACAGTGCCCAGATATTTTTAATGCTCATGATGTCAATTTACAATTAATAAGAAAAGCTGCTTACCTATCGTTTTCGGTCGGTCCCTTGGAAAAGGCGGCAGAACTATTTATTAAATTAGCTCCTTTGTCAGGCTGGGCATCTGATTACTATCAATTAGCAGAGATACTTGCGCAGAGTAATTTTTTATCAGAATCAATTGAAGCATTGAAAAAAGCAGTTCTATTAGATCCAATCACTTATGATAATGAAATCAATAGAGAGACTATAAAGTTAGCAAAATTGAATCTAATTCAAGAGAATCAAAAAAGTAAACTTTCTAAGAATAAAATTGGGCGCTACCCTTCAACAGCAGATTTTCTAGGAGATTTTCAAAGTTTAATAAAAAATCACGTTGCAAATAATTTACTCAAGGAAGATAAATTTATTTGTAAGCATACAAAATTTTTTACTATGGGATCATGTTTTGCTAGGAGTATCTCTAAAACTCTAATTAAGCAAGGGTTTACTAGTAATCATATGGAAATTACTGAGTTTGTAAATACTACATTTGCTAATAGAGCATTTGTTGATTGGCTAACTGACCACTCCGATAATATTAGTGCAAATGCACGTTTTAAGGAGCTTTTACCTCCTCACTGGAGTGCTGAAAATACGATTCAAATCATTAGAGATTCGGATGTTTTTATAATGACGCTTGGTGTTGCACCAGCTTTTTTTGATAGAAAAACTGGTGAATTTATCCTGCCTCGCCCATCTTCATTAAATTCGAGAATGTTGGCTGAACAATATAATTATCGAACAACTACTGTTCAAGAAAATGTCGACAATGTTTTATATTTAATTAAATTTATTAGAGGCCTTTCTTCTAAAATCAAGATTATTATCACTGTTTCGCCAATTCCAATGGCAGCCTCTTTTGAATATGAGTCCTGTATTCAGGCTGATTGTTTATCGAAGAGTATTATGCGCTTAGTTGCCCATGAGGTGGTGAATAATTCAAAAATAGCTAATATTTTATATTGGCCTTCTTTTGAAATTTTTAGGTGGGGGGGATCACAATCTAGTAATTATTTTGCAGTTGATGATGGTGCTTCTGGCCATGTCTCAGAGGATAAGGTGCTGGGTACTACTGAAGCGTTCATAGATATTTTTAAAATATGAGATTTAAGATCTATTTTCAATAAAAAATATCATTTCAAATTGTATGAGATAAATATTTACAGATAAATTTGTCTCAGTAATTTAACTCTACTGAAATATTAGTATGGTCTTGAACTGACCTGATTTTTAGTACCACCCCAAAAGAGAGGATTTTTGATAATCTTCACCTTAAAGGAGTGCTAAATATGGCAAAAGGTCAGCGTCTTAAA
>Ga0194053_10001539_pt1 | contig 14611 bp, 15 predicted proteins | sample SepL228m_MetaG_FD_161684 | JGI IMG/M metagenome (GOLD analysis project Ga0194053, IMG submission 161684) | Anoxic zone freshwater microbial communities from boreal shield lake in IISD Experimental Lakes Area, Ontario, Canada - Sep2016-L227-8m | ecosystem: Environmental > Aquatic > Freshwater >... | reverse complement strand
TCACCCGGATTTGCGGCATACGGCGGGAGCGGGTCCTGCGGCGCGGCGGTTTTTTTTGCGCAGATGCCGTTGACCAGGATTTCGATTTGCTCGCCAGTCAAAGTGCCGCCAGCAGCCGCCGAGAAGCCGGGCATCGCGGTAGCGGGAACCCCGTTCGAAATGACGTCGAAAAGCACCTCGCGAGGAACGACCGAAAGGTAGGTCGGGTTGTCCATGGCGATGGACCCGGCGACCACCTGGCCGAGGCCGTGGCAGGCAATGCAGTTCTGCCGGTAGAGGACCGCGAAATCGACCGTCTCCGAAGCCGGCTTCCATCGGGCATCCGGCTTTGGTTTTCCCGGCATCCGGTGGCAGCCGCCGAGCGCGAGGGCGGCAATGAGGAGAAGGGTCGTCCGGGTCATGGTTCCTTGTGTTGGGCTTCGACGCCCAATTTCGCCGCGAGCGGGAGGCTCTGGATGGTTTCCACTTTTTCCGACTTGAAGACGACGTAGCCGCCGACCATGCCAAAGGCAATCTGGCAAACAATAAACCACGGCCAATCGACATGCTGGGCCAGAAGCGGGTTGACGAGCCTCATCGACGCCGCCACGAGCGCGGTCCAGATGACGGGCGTCATGATCCCACCCCAGAACCACTCGAAGCGGGCAGGCAACATCGGGAGGAGGACAACGTAGAGGAGGCCGATGAGGACCGACATGGTCAGGTGCGTCACGGTTCCGACAATCAAACCGAGCGGGCTGAAAAGAACGAGCGTCTGCACCCCGGCGATCGCCAGGCTCGGCACGCCGGCCGCCGCAAGCAGGTTGATCGGATACCAGATGCTGTGGTATTTGAATAATCCCCACGCGCACGCAAGAACCGCCATCACGAAACCGCCGGCCAACCCGCCTTTGACGCCCGAGAGATAAGGATGCACGGCCACCGGCAGACGGAGCCTGTGTCCGCCCTCACCGAAGTGCAGGTGCTCGACACGGCGCTCCGAGCGCTTGACGGTCGAGGCCCGCTCGGACTCCGGCACAAGCTCGACGTATTCGTGCTTCGGGTGCGGGAAGACATCGCGGAACCAACCCACGGCTCCGATCAATCCGGCGAGGAATCCCACAGCGGAGACGACCAGGCTGGTGACGAGGCCGGCGAAAACCAGGCATAGGCCGAAGGCGGCGATGATCGGCCAGCAGGTCGGCGCAGGAAGTTCGATTTTGTTGGGATCTTCGGACATGTCAGTAGCGGACGCTGATGATGTAAACCACGGTGACGACAACAATCCAGATCGCATCCACAAAATGCCAATACCAGGAAATCATCTCGATGTGCTCGGTGTGGTCGGCGGGAATCTTGCCGAGAAGGCTGAGGACGAGGATGAGCGTCAGCAGAAAAAGCCCGATGATCACGTGGCTCGCATGGAGACCGACGAGCGAGTAGAACGTGGTGCCGAAAACATTCGTCGCCAGCGTGAGGTGGTCCTCGAAGATAAGATGCTTCCACTCCGTGCCGGTGAACCAGAGGAAGTAGGCGCCGAGAGCGATCGTCACCGCCCACCACAGATGGAAGGCGCCTTTATTTCCGCGGTGCAAAGCCATTTCGGAAAAGACGATTGTCACGCTGCTGGAGAGAAGCGCGACGGTGGCGAAGATCGGGAACGTGAGGACCTCGGAGGGAAACGGGCGGTTCAGGCTCTTCCCCATGTAAAAACAATAGGCGACGAGAAAAATCGAGAACAGCGCCGACTCGGTGAGGATCAGCGAGATGACCGCGACCTTGCGGGTCGATGGCATTTTCCATTCCAGGGATTGGGCGGGTGCGGCGGTCATGTCATTCGTATTTCCAATCCGGATCGTCCGGGTGTTTCAAATCCCAAAGCGGGCGGCGGCTGCGGACCTCGGGGATGGTTTCGAAGTTGTAGCTCGGCGGCGGCGACGACGTCGCCCACTCGAGCGACCAGGCATCCCACGGATCGTCCCCTGCCTTTTTGCCTTTGACGTAGGAGTAGATCAGGTTCAGGACGAAGAAAAGAATGCCGGCCGCCTGGAAGATCACGCCGATGCTCGAGATCAGGTTCCAGAGCTCCCATCCCCGCCCGGCATCGTAGGTGTAAATGCGGCGAGGCATGCCGAGGAATCCGGAAACGTGCTGCGGAAGAAACGTGATCTGAAACCCGACCGTGAACAGGACGAAATGCCAGATCCCGAGCTTGAAGTCCGGCATCTTCCCGAGAGCCTTCGGATACCAGTAGTAGATCCCGGCGAAGATCGTGTAGAGGAGTCCGCCGATCAGGACATAGTGGAAATGCGCGACCACGAAATACGAGTTATTGAGCTGCCAGTCGAACGGCGCGATCGCCAGCATCACGCCCGTGAGCCCCGCGATCAGGAACTGGAAAAGGAACCCGATGCAGAAAAGCATCGGCAGCTCGAAACGTAATTTCCCCCCATACATCGTGCCGATCCAGTTGAAGATCTTGATCCCGGTCGGGATCGCCACGAGGAGCGTCGAGATCGCGAAGAACGTGTTGCTGATTGAGGACATCCCCACGGTGAACATGTGGTGCGCCCAGACCCCGAGGCTGATAAACGCGATCATCACGCTCGCGGCCACCATCACCGGATATCCGAAAATCGGCTTGCGCGAAAAGACCGGGATCACCTCGGAGGTGATCGCGAACCCCGGGAGGATCAGGATGTAAACTTCCGGATGCCCGAAAATCCAGAAGAAGTGCTGCCAGAGAACCGCCGAGCCCCCGGCCTGGGTGTCGAAGAAATGCGCCCCGCAATACCGGTCGAGGATCAGCATGATCTGGCATGCGGAGAGCGGCGGCATGGCGATGATCACCATGAACGCCACCACGAGGAACAGCCACACAAAGAGCGGCATCCGGCCCAGGATCATCCCCTTGCACCGCATGCACGCGATGGTCACGATGATGTTGATAGAGGTCGCGATGCTGCCGATGCCACCCAGCAGGAGCGAGAGCGTCCAGTAGTCGGTGCTGTGCCCGCGCGAAAAGGCCTTGGCCGTGAGCGGCGAGTAGGCGAACCACCCGATGTCCGGCGCCGAACCAGCCGCATAAAGGCCGGGCGCGCCGAGATAGCTGAAATACAGGAGCAGCCCGCTGAAGAAAAACACCCAGAACCCGAAGGCGTTCATCCTCGGGAACGCCATGTCGCGCGCGCCAATCATCAGGGGCACAAGGTAATTGGCGAACCCGAAAATGATCGGCATTCCGACCAGAAAAACCATCGCCGTGCCGTGCATGGTGAAAAGCCTGTTGAACGTGTCCGGATCCACGAAGTGGTTCCGCGGGCCGGCAAGCTGGATGCGGATCACGACGGCCATGAGCCCGGACACGACGAAGAACAGGAGCCCGGACGCGATATACATGAGGCCGAGCTTTTTGTGGTCCACCGTGAAGACCATTTCCTGGACGATGCGGGTAAGCGATCCCCGCTCCTCGCCGATGCGCTCGGGCGGCGGAATCTGAAAATTGTCGTCGGGGATGTCGTGGTTCATTTCAACGTGAGAAGGTAAGCGGTGATCGCATCCACTTCGCTGTCAGGGAGCTGCATGTCGGGCATGTAGCAACCGGTTTTGATGCTCTGCGGATCCCGCACCCACGCCCGCAGGATCTCGGGTGTGAGGGGTGCGACGCCGGCACCGATTGTCTGCCGGGTCATGAGCTTGGTGAGGTTGGGGCCGAAAACGCCCGCCGCCGCCGTCCCGTCCACCTTGTGGCAGTTGACGCAGGAGCGCGCAAAAAATGCATCGTGGCCCTGGCTGGCGAGCCCGGCTTGCGGTGCCGCCGGCGGCTGCTTCATCTCGCGCACCCAGCGGTCGTAATCCTCCGGCTCCTGCACCACCACGCGCAGGAGCATGTTCGCGTGCTGGGTTCCGCAGAATGCCGCGCAGCTCCCGAAAAATGTGCCCGTGGCAAACGGCTCGATCCACGCGTGGTTTCGCCTGTTCGGGATCAGGTCCGTCTTTCCGGCCAACTGCGGGACCCAGAAGCTATGGATGACATCCGCGGATTCCAGGATCAGCTCGGTCGGCCGCTCGCCCGGGCCGCTGCGCCGGCTCACCGGCACATGGATTTCGTTCGCGGTCACGATCCCGTCCTTCGGATACTGGACCTCCCACCACCACTGGTGGCCGACGAGTCGGACTTGGACCGCATTCTCCGGCATCTTCCGGTTCTGGATCTCCCCGATCGTCCGGCTGGTGACAAGGATCAGGACAACGGTGATGATGATCGGGACGACCGTCCAGGCGAGCTCGATGTGCGTGCTGCCGTAGATCTGCGGCGGCTCCTTCAGGTCGTCCTCCGGCCCCTTCCTGCGGAATTTCCAAACCACGTAAATCAGGAGGGTGGTGACCACCACAAAGATCCCGGCGGTGATCGCCAGCACGAGCATGGACGAACTGTGAATCATCTCCGCCGGTCGCGACAGCGGCTGGAACATGTCCGACACCGGCCGCATCTGCCCGCCATCCTCCGCCCGCGCCGGCAAGCCAGCGAGGACCAACGGAACCAGCAGGCACGCGGCACGAACGAGCCGGCGACTGGCATAATAAATGATTCTTTCTGATCCCCGAAGCATATCCCCCTTCGACCTATACGAACTCCCCAAAAACTGCCACGCCTTTTTTGCGGCAGATCAAATACGCGCGATTCTCCGGCTGCATGGCATGGAACTTGCTGAAACTTTTTTGAAAAAGCACTTTGCTCATCCGGGAATTGTGCTTTCTTCTAAACTTTGAAAGACATGGAACAACAACAGATCATTATTCCCCGTAGGCGGCTCATGGGCGTGATCCTGTGCGCCGGAGCGGGAATGCTCATCGGCGCGGGCAAGGCGGATGCCATGTGGAGCGTTTTTGATGTTCTGAACGGGGAAGCCGGTGAAACGCCCGACCATTCGTCCGTCCCTCCTTCTTTACGCGGGGTCCTGGGATACAACGGCGAGGTTTACAGAAAATTTCTCAACCGGATGGGCCTCAGGAAGATTTCCGTGCAGCAGATCATGGACACCCACGCCAAGGCCCACGGGCGGATCCACAACACGCTGCCCCCCCGCCAGCTCTGGGGAAACATCCGCAGCACGCTTCTTGCGGTGGACAAGGTTTCCGCCCGGCTCGGCGAGCCGGTCCACGAGGTGATCTCCGTTTATCGCTGCCCCGCCTACAACGCGACCTGCCCGGGCGCGAAAAGCCATTCCTACCATATGCGCAACAACGCCGTGGACATGCGCTACAACGCTTCCCCGCGCAAGGTGGCCGCGACGGCGCGCGACATGCGCAAGGCCGGTCTCTTCAAGGGCGGCGTGGGCCAATACCCTGGCTTCACCCACGTCGATACCCGCGGATCGAACGCCGACTGGTAAAAATCCGTCCCGGGAGACAGCCGCGAATCGCCCGCTCTCTCTGCACTCTGCAGATTTCGGCTTTCGCGGACTGCGTGCGTCAACTACCCTGCGGCTGCGTTTCACGCCATTGCCCCGTGCAGAACAACGATTTTCCGGCCATCATCCTCGATCCCGACTTTCCTTTTGACCGGATCAGGGAACTCTACCTCTACGAGGAGCCGGCGCTTCTCGCTTCGATCCGGAGAGGAGACAGGAAAGGGGCGACAAAGATCATCAACCTCCTGCTGGTGCATATCTACAGCGCGGGCGCGCAGAGAAGCGAGCTCCTCAAAGGCCTCCTGCTCGAGCTGATTGTCATGATGTCGCGCGCGGCCGTGGAAGCCGGCGCTTCCCAGACGGAAGTCCTCGGCCTTCGCTTCCAGCATCTCACGGAACTCGCGGGGATCGACGATGACGAGCGCCTCGCCCGCTGGCTCCGGGAATGCGTTATGAGGATTTTTGAAACTGTGGAGCTCCACCAAAATGCCGCCCTGCCGTCGATTGTCGCCCGGGCGTTGAAAATCATCCGCGCGGAATCCGCCGGCACGCTGACGAGGGCGGAGGTGGCGCGCAAAGCCGGGGTCTCTCCATCGCACCTCGCCGAGTTGCTGCAGGAACGCACCGGGCGTTCGTTCACGGAACTGGTGCGCGAGGCGCGCATCGACCGTGCGTGCGAACTCCTCCGGACCACCGAACGCTCGATCGCCGCGATCGCCGCCGAGTGCGGGTTTTGCGACCAGAGCTACTTCACCCACGTTTTCCTGAAACTCAAGGATGCCACCCCGAAGCAATACCGCGACAGCATTTCGCGGGCTCCGAAAACACAAAAGAATCCGCCCGAAACACAAGACCGGAGTTCTCTGAACGGCTAGCGTGCCGCCTCACACTATGAGCAACCTCACCGACCTCTCCCTCGCAGTTGAAAAAGGAAAACGCAACGACGCCAAAGCCCTGACCCAGACTCTTCTGGACGAGGGCATGAAGCCGCTCGACATCGTCGAGAAGGGGCTCGTCCCCGGAATGGGCGCCATCGGCGAAAAATTCAAGAACAACGAGGCCTTCGTCCCGGAGATGCTGATCGCCGCCCGCGCGATGAAGGAGTCGATGGCATTGCTCGAACCGCTGCTCGCCCTGGCCGGCATCAAGCCCAAGAATACCGTCGTCATCGGCACCGTGCAGGGCGACCTTCACGACATCGGCAAAAACCTCGTCGCCATGATGCTCAAAGGCGCGAATTTCGGCGTCGTGGATGTCGGAACAAATGTCCCTGCGGAAAAATTCATCGCCGCCGCGAAGGAACACAACGCCTCGCTGATCGCTCTCTCCGCCCTGCTCACCACGACGATGCCCGCCATGAAATCGACCGTGGAAGCCGTGCGTGCCGGCGGCCTCACGAATGTGAAGATCATGATCGGCGGGGCCCCCGTCACCCAGGACTACGCCAACGAGATCGGCGCGGACGGCTACAGCGCCGATGCCGCCAGCGCCGTTGATCTCGCCCTTGGCCTCGTGGGCGAGGCGAAGTGAGCAGCGGCAGCGGGCAGGAAATCCTTTCCAAAGTCGAAGCCTTCATGAAGGGTTCCGCCTGATGAACTCCTCGCCCCGGATCGCACTGGTCGCATGCCGCGTCTTCGAGGACGAAATCGCGCTGCATGGCGGAGATTCTCCTCAGATCCTTGAGACGCGGTATCTCGAGATCGGCCTCCACGACCATCCGGACAACCTCCGGAAAGCGGTTCAGTCGGAGATCGACGCGTTCGACGGGCGGGATGACATCGATGCCGTCGTTCTCGCTTACGCGCTGTGCGGGCGCGGCACCGCCGGGCTTCGCGCGGGCCGCCACCGGCTCGTGATCCCGCGCGGGCACGATTGCATGACCGTCTTCATGGGCAGCAAGGAAAAGTTCGCCTGCCAGCAGGCGGCCTGCCCGGATTCGTATTATTACACCCCCGGCTGGATGAAGGCCAACCGCTGCCCCGATCCCAAGCGGCTGGAATCCCTCCGCGCCGAATACTCGGAAAAGTTTGATCCCGACGACGTGGAGTTTCTGCTCGAATCCACGAAAGCCAACTGGGCGCAGCACGGGCGCGCCGTTTACCTCGACCTCGGCACGCCGAATTCCAATGAAAAGGCCGCCGAAGCCGAGGCCGCGGCGAAGGCTCTCGGATGGAATTACGAACGCATCCCGGGAGACCCTGCCCTCCTCAAAGACCTGCTCTCAGGCCGATGGGATCCGGAACGATTCCAAATCATCGAACCCGGCGAAATGCTCGACCACTCGCCGGACGATATGATCTTCCGGGGGCGCCCCTGACACCCCGCGTGGTTTGTCGGGCTGCACCCCCTGAACATCATTGACGAAGGTGTTTTCTCCTGCCAAGAACAGGTTCATGAACAAAATCCTTCTCCTCCCCGTTGTTGCACTCGCCCTCCTCGCCACAGGATGCCGGACCACAGGATCCCAGGATCGCTTCGCCAAGGCCGATGCGAACAAGGACGGAAAACTCACCTCCGACGAGGCCAGCGATTTCATCGTCCTCGGTGTCTTCGAGTCGCTCGACAAGAACAAGGACGGAAAACTTTCGCTCTCCGAGTGCGCGGTCGAGGGTGCCCCCGCCACCGTGAAAAACTTCCGCAAGCGCGACCTCAACAAGGACGGCTATGTCACCCGGCAGGAAGCGGTCGCCTACGCCCGCAAACACGGCCTCGTCCAGAAAGAATTCGCGACCGCGGACAAGAACCGCGACGGCTCTCTCACCTACGAAGAGGTCATCGCCTTTTACGGCTCCAAAGAAGGAAAACCGAACTGACGCCGGCTACGGGGCGGTCAGGAACCGGAACGCACGGTCCGGGAATCCCGGGAGCCCCTCATGCCCGTAGTCGGGATAGATAGAGGATTCTTTTTCCGTGACGATGTTGTTGAAGACCGCGAACTGGGTTGAAGGCGGGCAGATGTTGTCCATCAGCGTCAGGGCCATGAGCACGCGGGCTTTTATGCGCGGGGCCAGGTGGTGGACATCGATGTAGCCGAGCGTGTTGAAGATTTCCTCCTCGCGTTCGTGGAGCGGGTCGAACATCCGCAGGTAGTTTCTCAGCTCCGCGTAGGCATCCTTGGCAAGATCCATCTCCCAGACGCGTTTGTAGTCGGAGAGAAAAGGGAACATCGAAACGCAGCGCTTGATGCGGGGTTCGAGCGCGGCGCAGGCGATCGCGAGCGCCCCGCCCTGCGAGCCGCCCATGCAGTTCAGTTCCGTGACCTCGGGAAATCCGGAGAGGACGCGCGCGAGCTGGACGGTGTCCAAGAAAATCTGGCGGAAGAGCAGCTTGTCCGGCGACTCGTCAAGCCCCCGGATAATGTGGCCGTTGAGGGTGTTGCCGCGAACCCCTCCGGGATCCTGGCTGCGTCCCGCCTGACCGCGGCAGTCGAGCCCCGCCACGGCCATGCCCTGTCCCACATAAGAAAGCTTGTCCTGCCAGTCGCCGCTCTGGCCCGAGTATCCGTGGAACAGGAGGAGGCCGGGACCGGGCTTGGCCGGCTGTTGCGGGCGCAGGTATTTCGCGTAAATGCGGGCGCCGCCGACGCCGTTAAAAAACAGGTCGAATGTCTCAACTCCCTTTGCCCGCAAAGCGTCGGAAGGAATCAGCTCCGGCTCGGGATCGGTGGCATCCAGTTCCGCGAGCGCCCGCGCCCAGTATTGGTCGAAATCGTCGGGCTTGGGGTTGATTCCACGGTAGGTCTGGAGTTCGCTGAGTGGCTTGTCGAGGAGTGGCATGGGTCAGGGAAGGAGTTGGAGAAACGGTCTTGGGAAGATCCCGATGATGAGGATCAGCGCGGCCAGCAAACCAGCGGCAAAGCGCGTGAGCGGCGAGACAACGATCGGCGGGGCATCCGCCGGGGCCGGCTGCCAATACATCGCGCGGACGACCTTGAGGTAGTAGTAGAACCCGCAGGCGACGGTGACCACACCGATGGCGACGAGCAGGTAGTGCTGTTCCCGCATGGCCGCTTCAAAGATGAAAAACTTTCCGAGAAAACCGACCGTGAAAGGCAGCCCGGCAAGCGACAGCATCGAGATCAGCATGGCCAAGGCCAGGCCGGGAGCGCGGCGGCCGAGGCCGTTGAAATGCGCGATGTCGTCTCCCCCGGTTGCCTTTGCGACCGGGATCAGCACGAGAAATGCCAGGAAGGTCATCAGAAAATAACCGAGGAGATAAAAGACTACCGCGCGCCCGGCGGTCGGCGAGCCGACGCTCGCCACGCCAACAAGCAGGTAACCGGCGTGCGCGATGCTCGAATACCCCAGAAGGCGCTTGAGGTTCGTCTGCGGCATCGCGGCAAGGTTGCCGTAGATCAGGGTCAGGCCCGCGAGGATTTGCAGGGCGGCGACCAGCTTGGCTTCGATCTCGGGAACCGCCAGAAACGGACCGAGGACCCGCATCAAAACCACGAAGCCAGCTGCCTTCGAACCCACGGAAAGAAATGCCGTCACAGGCGTCGGCGCGCCTTGGTAGACATCCGGAACCCAGAACTGGAACGGTGCAGCCGCCACCTTGAACCCGAGCGCCACCAGAACGAGCCCGACCCCGAAGAGCAGCGCGGTCTGGCTGGCATGCGGGACAAATCCCAACACCATCGAAATCCCGCGCAGGCTGGTCTGGCCGGTCATCCCATAAATCCACGTGATCCCGTAAACGAGGAACCCCGTCGAGAGGGCGCCCAGGATCAGGTATTTTGTTCCCGCCTCCAAGCTGGCCGCGTTTTTCCGCATGTAGGCGACCTGGATATAGAACGAGATCGTCACCAGCTCGAGCGAGCAAAAGATCATCACAAAGTCCGCCGAGGACGCCATCCACATCAGTCCTGCGCAGGTAAACACCGGGAGGATAAAAAATTCCCCGAGTCCGGCACCGGGTTTTGAACCCGGGATCCACCGCTCGACAACCGGGGCGTATTCGATCGAGAGGACGAGGGTCAGGATGGTGCCCAGCAACGCGAAGCGCTTGAAGAAAAGCCCGAGGTCATCGTTGGTGTAAAAACCCGTGTAGTCGGCCGGGACAGGCCCGACGAAGAAAGTCATCGCGAAGACCACAAGCAGGCCGAAAATCCCGCCGTAAGCCAGCGAGCGCTTGTCGGCATGGACATAGAAGGAATCCGCCATGAGCAAAAAGATGCCCACGCAAACAACGCAAATTTCGAGGGCGAGCGCGGAGATCATGACCATATCGAAGCGGACTCGATGAGTTTGATGAGCAGCCGCGGGAGGAACCCGGTGACCAGCATCACCACGATCAGGGTGACGATGGCGACCCGGGCGGGACCCGAAATCTCCGGGAGACCGGCCCACCGGTCATTGAGCGGGCCGAAGAAAATCCGGCGGTAGGCGCGGAGCATGTAGATCGCGGAGATAACGACCCCCCAGACCGCGCAGATGGTGGCGATCTGGAAATTGTTGAGCTGGAAAATTTCTTTGCCGTTCACGGCGCCCATGAGCGAGTCCCCGCCGACGAAGGCCCCGAAAAAGACGAGCAGCTCGCCGGCGAACCCCACGAAGCCCGGCAGCCCGATGGCCGCGAAGGCGGCGAACCCGAAGAGCAGGCCGAACGCGGGCATCGGCTTCGCGAAACCGCCCAGCTCGGCGAAGTCGAGCGTGCCGGTGCGCTCGCGAAGTTCTCCGCTCAGCGCGAACAGTGCCGCGATCGAAAGGCCGTGGGCAAACAGCATCAGCGAGGCTCCGGTGACGCTCAGGACGTTGAGCGCGGCGAACCCGAGAAAGATATAGCCCATGTGCATCACGCTCGAATAGCCGAGCATCCAGTCGAGTTTCCGCTGCGAGATCGTCACGTAACCCACGTAAAGGATGTTCCCGACGAGGAGCACGAGCAGGAGGTTTGAGAGCGAGAGAGCCACATCGTGGTAGAACGGAATAGGAACCAGAATCACCCCGTTTGTCACCTCGTTGGGAAACACCGTGCCCGCGATGCGGATCAAGCCGTAGAGGCCGAACTTTTTCAGGACCCCGGCGTGGAGCATGGCCGCCGGCGCGGGCGCGCTCGCATAGGCTTGCGGAGCCCATGTGTGAAAGGGAAAGAGGGAAACAAGGATTCCGAACCCGACGAGCAGAAGCAGGTAAACCCAGTTGCCGTCGGGGAGGAGGCCGGCGTCGGCAAGCCCGATGATCGCGCGGAGGTCGAATGTCCGCATGCCGTCCGGCTGGATCAGGTAGAGGCCGATCAACCCGAGGAGGAGGACAAAGCTCCCGAGGGCGAGGTAGATCGTGGCCTTCCACGCAGCCGCCTGCCGGTCGCCGGAACCCCAGATTCCGATCAGCAGAAATGTCGGGATGAGAGCCAGCTCATGGAACATGTAAAAAAAGAAGAGATCGATGGAGGCGAAGGCCCCGATGCCGCCCGCCGAGATGAACAGGAGCGAAGCGTAGAACCAGTTGGCATTCCTGTCCGGTGTGCGGGCTACCGCCACCGCCGCGGCGGTCACGAGCGCGGCCAGCAGAAGCATGAGCACGCTGAGCCCGTCGGCCCCGAGCGTAAAAGCGATTCCCATCGAGGGAATCACGGGCGTTGACGAGACAAACTGGTAGCCATTGCCACCTTGGTTATATACGGCCCACAGGCTCAGGGCAAAGAACAGGTTGAGCGCGGCTGCGATGAGCGCGGTGGTCCGGGCATTCGAGCCGATCAGGATAAACGCGGCTCCCACCAGTGGGACGAGAATTAGAATCAGGAGAGGGTTGACGGCACTCATCGGAAAATCAAAAGGTAAAGAAGCCCGATCACGCCGGCCCCGAAGAAAAATGCATACGCCTGGATATTCCCGATCTGGAGGAACCTGAGCACGAATCCGCCCGCCCACGTGATTTTGCTCGGGACTTGGACGATAAGGAGATCAACGATCCAGCGGTCAGCCCACGAGAGCACCTCCGCGCCACCACCCTGGATATTTTTCACCATCCAGTTGTAGAAGTCGTCGATGTAGAGCCGGTTGGCGAAAAGTGGGATCGAAACCGGGTCTTTGGCTGCTTGGGCGTAGAGCGTCCAGGCCAGAGCAACTCCGCCGAAGAACAGCACGTAGAGCACCGGATGGAGAAGAGCAGGCACTCCCTCCGGGTCCGTGGTGTGGAAAAAGATTTTTTCGATGAACGGGAAGCCGGCGATGAGGGCCGGGATCGCGAGACAGGCCAGCGGGACGAGCATGACCATCGGAGATTCCGAGGCGTGCTTCGCGTGGTCGCCGCGCGGTTTTCCAAGGAAAACCACAAAGATCAGGCGGAACGTGTAGAACGCGGTGAGTCCTGCGGTCGCAACAGAGAGCCATCCGAGAAACGGGTGCTTGACGACCGCCCACGCGATGATCAGGTCCTTGCTGAAATAGCCGCTCGTGAACGGGCATCCCGACAGCGCCAGGCCGCCGGCAACCATCGCCAGGAACGTGAATGGCATCTTGTTTTTCAGCGCCCCCATTTTCCAGATGTTCTGCTCGTGGTGCATGCCGACGATCACCGACCCCGCGCAAAGGAAGAGAAGGCACTTGAAGCAGGCGTGGGTAAAGAGGTGGAACATCGACACGTCGGCCGAGTTGGCGGAAGCGATCCCGAGGACCATGTAGCCGAGTTGCGAAATGGTGGAGTAGGCGAGGATCCGCTTGATGTCATCCTGCTGCGTGGCCATGAGCGCCGCCGCGAAGCAGGTGATCCCGCCAACCCAGGCGATCACATCGAGGGCGTTTGGGGCGGCTTCGAGGATCGGGAATATGCGGGCGAGCATATAGACGCCGGCCGCGACCATCGTGGCGGCGTGGAGGAGCGATGAGACCGGCGTCGGGCCTTCCATCGAGTTCGGCAGCCAGACATGCAGCGGCATCTGGGCGGACTTGCCTACTGTCCCGCAAAAAATCAGCACACAGGCGACGGTGAGATAAAACGGATTGGTCGCGAAGTGCGCGATGCCGCCGGCGGAGGTCAGCCCGCCGAACATTAGCGTGCCGGTCGCCCCCCACAGAAACAGGATGCCGAGCAGGAAACCAAAATCCCCGACGCGGTTGACGATGAACGCCTGCTTGCTCGCGTCCGCGGCGGCGTCCCTTTTGAAGTAGTGCCCGATGAGGATGTAGGAACTCAGGCCGACCAGCTCCCAGAAGATGAACATCATCATGAAATTGTCGGCAAGCACGATGCCGAGCATCGAAAACAGGAACAGGGCCAGCCCCGCAAAATACCGCCAGTAGCCCTCTTCGGTCTTCATGTAGCCGAGCGAATAGGTGAAGACGAGGGTCGCGATCGTCGTCACCACGACAAGCATCACCTTGCTGAGATGGTCCACCGTGACCCCGATCGGAATCTGCAGGTCGGTGCCGATTTGAATCCAGGGGAATTGATTGGGCTCCGCCGGGTCGGGCTGGCAGAACAGCCACCAACTCAGCACGCACCCGACCGCGGCAGACGCGATAGCCAACCCGGCGCTCAACGGCTTGGAATGCCGCCCGACAAAAAGGATCACCGCCGCCGCGGCGAGCGGGGTGAAAAGAATGATCCAGGGCGCGGCCAGCATGCTCATCAAAACTTCAGGGTGTCGAGGTCCTCGACGTGCGTGGTTTGTTTGGCGCGGAAGAGGGCGACGATGATCGCCAGCCCGACGGCGACCTCCGCCGCCGCGACCGTGATGATGAAAAACACCAGCACCTGCGCGTTGTAGCCGGGCAGGCCGTCATGGCCGGGATGGAACCGCGAGAAGGCGACCAGCGAGAGGTTCGCCGCGTTGAGCATCAGCTCCAGCCCCATGAAAATAATCAGGATGTTCCGGCGCAGCAAAACACCCGCCAGCCCGATCGAGAACAGGCCGCCGCTGACAAGAAGGTAATGGGCGAGGGTGGGCATCTTAAGAAAAATCGGAAGTCGGAAATCGGAAAGTGGAAAGGAAAGCAACGCGCGGAGCGCAGGGATTCATTCTCTCCGGTCTCCCCTTTCCGGTTTCCGCTTTCATTTGAGCTCCTTCCGGCTGAGGACGACGACGCCGATGGTGGCGACGAGGAGGAGGACCCCGATGATCTGGAACGGGAGGTTGAAATTGCGGAAGAGGGCGAACCCGACCTGCGCGACATCGTTGACCGCCGGATTCGAGAGGGCCGGTTTGGCTTGGCTGGCGTCCGGCAGCGAAGCTACCACCCGAACAAGCGCGGCCAGAAACCCTCCGATGACGATCCC
>Ga0194053_10001533_pt1 | contig 14651 bp, 10 predicted proteins | sample SepL228m_MetaG_FD_161684 | JGI IMG/M metagenome (GOLD analysis project Ga0194053, IMG submission 161684) | Anoxic zone freshwater microbial communities from boreal shield lake in IISD Experimental Lakes Area, Ontario, Canada - Sep2016-L227-8m | ecosystem: Environmental > Aquatic > Freshwater >... | reverse complement strand
GACGAAACCCTGAGCTTTCCGGAAGTTCTCGCGCTGGCGGCCGAGGGGCTACGAATCCAAACCGACAAGTTTGGACGCCACCTCGCCGACCACGTCATCGTCGACGAGGCTCAGGATCTTCATGCCACGCACTGGGCCATGCTGCGAGCACTGGTTCCGGCGGGGCCAAACGACCTATTCATCGCTGAAGACTCGCACCAGCGCATCTACGGAAGCCCGATCGTTTTAGGCCGCTTCGGGATCAAGATCGTTGGCCGGTCGCGGCGCCTGACGCTGAACTACCGGACTACAGCGCAGAATCTTCGCTTCGCGGTGGGTGTGCTCGCCGGAGCGGACTATGCCGACCTCGAGCAGGGCGAGGAGAAGACCAGTGACTATCGGTCCGCCCGCAATGGCCCGAACCCGGAACTGATTCCCTGCGAGGACCAGGCGGCCGAACTTGATGCGGTTACCGCGAAGGTTAAGGCTTGGCTCGATGAGGGGGACGTGGAGCCCGAGAGCATCGCGGTCCTGGTCCGTAGCCAGGACGAGCGCGACCGCTTTGTGCGCGGTCTCGGTGAACGAGGTATCACCGCGCGCGCAGTGGATCGAAATGCCGCAACTTCGGGCCAACCGTTGGTGATGACCATGCATCGGGCGAAGGGGATGGAGTTCTCCAGGGTGATCCTGTCAGGGGCCGATGATAAGCATGTTCCATCGCCGGCGACCCTGCGTTATCTTCCTGACGAGGAGAAGGTTGAGGCGCTGCTACGCGAGCGGTCACTGCTTTATGTCGCTAGCAGTAGGGCTCGGGACGCGCTTGTGGTCACGTGGAGCGGGAAGCGGTCGGAGCTTCTAGGGAAAGGGGAGTAGGTCGTTATGTCTGAAGATCATCAGGACAACTTGCCGGTCATCATGCAATCGGGCGAGCTGCTCGTCTCGATCACTCAGGAAGGTCTCCTAGTTGACGGCAGTCCTGACGTTGTCGAGGGCTATATCGATAAAATCAAGGCTACCGCCGGACAGCTTGTGGACACCGCAGGACTCACGAAGGGTGCAATTGGCAACATCGCCGGTGTGGCAGTCGGCGCAGCATCGGCCTTCGCTCAGAGTGGTCAGTTCGTACAGCTTTCGGTGAAAAGTATGGAGGCAATCCGCTCCGGGAGTTTGATACCTGGAGACCCCGGTTTCTTTCGCATGACCACAATTGGCAGCGGCGGACAGTTCCTACAACAGCTGCAGTGGCGACCGGTATCCCTGGGCCCCACTCAAATGCTATCGGTACAGATGATCGCCGTCCAGATGGCCTTGAAAATGGCCATCGCGGAAGTCAATGAATCCATCAAGCGGGTCGAGGGCAAGGTGGAGTCAGTTCTAAAGCTGGCTGAAGCTGAGCGGATTGGCGACGTCAGAGGTCAGTACGCGACGGTCGTGCGAATGACCCGCAACTTGGACCGGACCGGAGTCTTGCCTACTACCGATTGGGAATCGGTCGCATCGCTTGGTCCGGACTTGATCGTCGTGGTCGAGCGGCTACGTTCCCACATCGAAGCCACATTGGACGATTTCGACGCATCGAAGCCGATTCAGGAGCGCGCGGAGATCCTGAAGCGCGCGGTCGAACAAAAGAGCATCGGGGAGACCCTCAACCTCCTGATCTTGGCGGAGGAATCACTCAACAATTGGCAGCGACTTCGTCTTGCTCGCGTGCAGGACGTTGAGCCGGAACATCGGCAACAGGTGCTCGACGACGCCTTTGATCTCCTTGCAACGCAAGTCGAGCTAGATGGGAAGCTCTACAAACGTGCGGCTGAAGTGTTGGAATCCTATCGACGTACCAGTGCGATTGATGGGTTTCGAATTTGGTCGGTGCGGGATCTCGCGAAGCACAGCAAGAAGCTGAAGGGCGACCTCGATGCCTTCGCGCGTGCTCGTCGTCATCAGCTTGACGAATGGCAGGAACTCGATACGCCGAGCGTTGGCGACGCGGCCTCGCGGGTCTATGAGGTGGCCAGTGACCACACCGACCGAGCGCTTGATGCTGCCGGCGAGGGTATTTCCCAGGCATACAGCTTCCTCAGCAGAGAGGGAACCAAGAAGGCTCGTGAGGCGATGCGTCTTATCTCCCGTGAACGTACGAGGCCCGATTCACAGCCGGATAGTCGAGAAGAAAAGCCGAAGTCCACATGACCGCTGGACAGTGTAAGAAGCGTATCGGGGAACACCGTGACTGATGATGAACTGCTTGATAGCTGCGAGCGTCAATGGCGGGTACGTGCTGAGCTAGTCTCGCTAGCAGCAGAGACCCTCGACGAGATTTCGGTTGAGCGCCGGGAGGAAGCGCTCGCTGTTTTGGGAGAGCGGTTCTCTCGACTTTGGCCCGGAATGGCCGCGCAGAGGTTGTTGCGTCGGTGGCCCGCGGTGCAGGTCTTAGCCACGGCCGGTGTTGCAGCGGACCACTACGCCAGGGGAACCTTCTGGCCTAAGCTTGCTCGAATCCTTAATGTCAACAACACTCCGCAACTCCAAACCGCTTGGGGTGAAGCCTTTCTCGACAACCTGACGAAGCTAGGACTCCCAACCTTCGACGGGGATGACGACACGGGGTCAAAGTACGTTGGCCGAATTTTGCTCCACTCCGGGATGCCGACGTACTGCCTTACTGATTACTTCAGGCTTATAGCTCAGAGGCGAAGCAGGGTCCCTGGTCTAACGCCGCAGGACTTCGTATCCTGGGCCGCGGCGAAGGCGGAAGGATCGGGCCTAGTAGATATCGACAAGCCGGTGCAGCGATTTGTGCGCTACGGAGATGAATTTGCCGTCGACGTGGCTGACCGTTCATTTGAGTTGCTTGATGCGGTTCGTGGCGGTGCCAAAGGTGACGATGGCCTGTTGCCGCGCCGGTTCTGGGCGGTGGCGAGGGACGTATATGAAAGAGAAGGGTTTGATTCGGTAGCAGAAATCGGTGCACCGGGAAGGGGAACCACCGCAGTACGTCCGCGTTTGGTGGTTGATCCATTTGGGCAGGGATTGCTGTTGCGGCTGCCTCCGGTCGGCGACTCGCCCGACGGCAGAGCGGTATGGGTGGTCTCGCTTGACGGCGACGTTCAGCGCGTCGCCACCGAGTCGCTATGGCCTGGGTCAACTGAGCCGGCTCCACAAACCGATGTCGCGATTACGCGGCCAGTGCGAACGGCATCGGTAGCGCTTGCCGGGCGGGAACACCTTCAATTTCCGATGATGGTCATCGACGATCAGGACCCTCTTCTCGCGTTCGGCGAGGACGGGGAACTCATTGCTCCGAGTCTGCCGTTGCCGGCGGCGAAGACCTGGATGCTGTTCCCGGGCTCACCGCCAGATCTCAAGATCGCTGGGTCTATGGACGTCGCAACCGAAAGCCCCTTGCCGCCAGGGTGGTCCGGCTTTTGCCTGCTTCAAGTTGACCTCAGCGATGCCACGGCAGTGACAGTTGGAGCTTCAACTAGAACGGTGCGGAAGTTCGAAGCGGCACGGATCGAGGCTGGCAACCCTGTCGGTGGAGTTCGGACAACGAGCGGGCTTCCGGTGTTCGCGGAATTGCCGCAAATCTCGGTACCGGCCAGCATGGCGAACGCTAACTGGGACGTCACCCTCCTTGATGGCGATGGCGTAGTGATTGCCCAACGGAAAGTGACAGCGAACGATGACGCAAACGCAGTCTGGGGAAATGTGCCGAGACCGCTCGTAGGCACGTTTTCCATTCGGGTCCGCGGGCCTTGGGGGCGCGGTGCATCCAGAGCATTGACAATCGTGGAGGGCCTGGCCTTCTCGTTCGCGCCGAGTTGGCGGCGATTTGTGAGCGGTGGTTTGCAACCGTGTGTCGGAAAGGTGCGCGTAGCGGACGGTGTGGCGCTGTCCGCGAATGGCCTGGAATTCGGTGAGCGTGACCGCGAACACTCAATGAGAGTGAGTGCACAGGCTAATTCTCTTTCGCTAGTGGTGTCACCGCCCCATATGTCGGTGGCTTTTCAATCAGTCGAGTCATCAATAAGCCCCTCAGTGAGGCCGCTTTCTCTGACCCGCGAGGAAGTTATTGAACATCCGGGCGAGATTGTTCTTGACGTTGGCACTGCAGCTGAGCCTGCGCTCCAGATAATTTCTAAGGAACGAGTAGTGCAGACCGTTTCGTCAAGGCTCGCGAGGGCGGGTGTCTATCGCTTCAACCTGGCGCAAATTGTCGATACGTTGCGGGACCACGCCCAGGTCACACTTGCGCTCGACGCCGGTGGCGAACTCGCGATAGCAACCGTCCGGCCAAAGTCACTGTTTCGCGGCATTGAACTTGAGGGAAGCGAGCTTTGTTTTGGGGAGTGCGTTGACATCGACGGACTCACTGCGTACGTGTTTGCGCTTCGTGCACCCTGGCGACAGCCGACTGCTCTCCCAATAATAGATGGTCGAACTGACTTGCCTGAATGGCTGGTCGGAGCTGGGCCGTTGGGGATCATCGCGCGCATTGAGGATCCGTGGGTCCCGTTGCCGGCTCCAACGTGGTTACAAGCCGGCGCATCGACTTTTGTTGCAGCCGATGGCTGGATTGTCGACGACGATATGGAAGAGCAAGCGGTTTCGCGATTCCTTGCAGGAATGACTCCGCTACCGAATGAGATTCATGACCTGACTCGATTATGGACCGCCAGAGCTCTACTGCCTCGGCTGGGACTTGGGCCAAGGACCAACGAGGTTGCTAAGAACATTGACGATGTTATTTACGCGCGTCCGGCTGCAGCCCTCGCTTCGCTAAGCGACTCAGAAGTTCCTATTGATCTGATCCCAAGCCTGATGGTCCGTTCAGGTCTTGCCTGGGCCAATCTCGCCGATGCCCATGAAAACACTGCCCCGCCCTGGACAGTCCGGGGGGCCCTCCCCGCGGCGCTGCTCTCTGCTGCTGACTCACTCTGGTCGGATGAGGAAATCGAAGCCGCAATCACGATCTGTGGTGATTCCGTCAATGGAATCCTTGATGGTCAGGATCCGAACGGAAAGTTCGGGTGTCTCGATGAATCGGCAGATCTTCTCGATAGCAACCCGGCACTTCGTGAGCAATGGGTTCGTAGCGCCGGCCTTGTTCCGAAGGGTCTCTTGTCAGGCGATTCGCGGGTTCTCGCCTCTATGGCGTTTGTGGAAAACCGTCGGCATCAGTGGCTGCAGTGGTTAGTAGTCAACGCCCACAACGTGCTTTCCCAGGCCGAGCGACTGATAAGGATCATCGCTGACCCCGCGGCTAAGTCCGCGTTCGAAGCACGTGTGCACCGCACAAGAGAACGGGGATGGCATGTCATCCCGGCTATATCGATGGCCTACGCGGTGGCGGCGCGGCATGCATCACGGGGACACGCAGACGCGGCCGGATGGATCGTCCGGCAAAGACGACCATGGGCCGACCTTGCCGAAGTGGCACCTCAGCTCGTCACTATTGACTTGATCATTGCTGAGCTGACCGTTGGCCGACGCGAGCAAGAGTCGGAGAACCGGAAATGATTTCAAGTATTGATGCGGTCTCGACTTCCGATTCCATCAAGGCGACCTACCGGCGTTACCTCTCGTCGCTTCTCGCAGTTCGCGATCCGAAGATCGACGCGGCACTACGCAAAGCCATTGACAGTACGGACATGCTCGATCGGGGCCCTTATCTCGAAGCGACCCCGCCCTACGCACCCGGGAAGTCGATTCAGGAACTTATTGACGAAGGAGTTCTTGCAGAAAAGTTTGCCGATCTAGCAAGCGACGTACTTCCGCTTAGCCGTCCTCTCTACGTACATCAAGAAGGTGCGATCCGCAAGGTTGCCGCCGGCCGAAATGTAGTGGTGGCAACAGGTACTGGCTCCGGTAAGACGGAGTCGTTCCTGATTCCGATCCTCGACAGTTTGGTCCGCGAACATGAGAAGGGCGCGTTGGGGCCCGGCGTGCGAGCTCTGCTGCTGTATCCGATGAATGCTTTGGCCAACGATCAGATGAAGAGATTGAGGCAGCTCTTGGCCGGCTATCCCGACATCACATTCGGGAGGTACACGGGCGAGACAGAGAACGATCCCCGTAAGGCGCGGGAGCTGTTCGCGGAGCTGAACATTGATGAACCACGACTTGAGAATGAAATTCTTAGTCGTGAAGAGATGCGTGATCGGCCACCGCATCTGCTGCTAACTAACTATGCGATGCTCGAATATCTGTTGCTCCGCCCGCGCGACATGGATTTGTTCGCGGCCGGCGACGAATCGAAGTGGCGTTTCATCGTCGTTGACGAGGCACATGTTTATGACGGGACTCAGGGTGCGGAAATCGCCATGCTGCTCAGGCGGGTCCGCGATCGGGTTGCGCCGGAGAGGGCGATTCAATGTATCGCCACGTCGGCGACAGTTGGCGGCGACACTGATCCAGCAGCTGTCACGAAGTTCGCGGAGAATTTGTTCGGGCAGCCGTTCGAATGGACTCCGGAGGATCTTTCGAAACAAGACGTCGTCATGGCCCAAAAGGTGGAGGCTCCACCAGGACCGTATTGGGGCCCTCTCAATGCTGCGCAATACGAGTCGCTCCTGCATGAACCGGACCGCGATGCTGCTGTCCTGAATGCAGCCCGCGACGCGGGCTGGGAACGAGCTGGGGACCCCGGGATCACGGCTGCCACAGCGCTATCTCACGAGAAATCACTCGCCGGGATGCGGAAGGTACTCGCAAAAGGGCCGAAACCGTTCAGCAATGTCGCTTCAGCCACCTTCGGAGATTCAGCGGTCGGGGCCGGGGGGCTCGCAGCGATGGTGGAGTTGGCGAGTTCATTGCTAGAGCCTGATGGGACGACTCCGTTGTCGGCGCGGTATCACCTGTTCCTTCGCGCAACCGAAGGTGCCTTCACCTGCCTCTCAGCGAGGGGCCCACATGTGAACCTTGCCCGGCACAACATCTGTCCTGATTGTGATGCACCTGTTTTTGAGATCGGGTCTTGCAAACGCTGCGGTGCGGTGCACGTTTATGGAACCCCGACAACTGAATCTGGCCAGATCTACCTGCGGCCACGGAAAGCTACCAGTAAGGGCATCTGGCTGGTTCTCGGCGACCATGACGGACTTGACGATGAAGACGAGACTGCATCTGTCGATGGCGGAGACGCCGTTTCCGGCGACCAGGCGAAACTTTGTACGAACTGTGGGGTGCTGGCCAAGGCGGACGTTAGCAATTGTGGTGGTTGCGGCAATGACGACTTGCGACCGGTTCGAAGGCTGAAGCAACGCGGCGATGAGGTCGCAGGCTGTCTTGTATGTGGTGCCCGTGGAGCCGCAACCGTGCGGACCTTTGAAACGGGCTCTGATGCCAGTGGCGCTGTTATCACGACTGCGCTTTACCAGAATCTCCCGGTTGCCGATGACTCCCATAGCGCAATGTGGCCGGGTGAGGGGCGAAAGCTCCTCGCATTCAGCGATAGTCGGCAATCCGCGGCCTACTTCGCGCCCTACCTTGATGAGTCGTACTCAAGGCTGCAACGCCGGCGCCTAATCTCCCAGGGCATGTTGGCTGCGCACGCCGATGAAGAACCGATCGCGGTAGACGACCTTGTATTCAGGACGCACAAGCAGGCAGCGAAGGTTAAGAACTTCCCGGCTCGGATGACCGCGCAGCAGGCGACCCGCCAGGTTGCCCCTTGGGTCATGGCCGAAGTATTGGCCACCGATGATCGTCAGTCGCTCGAGGGTCTAGGACTCATCAGCATGAGTCTGTATCGCGAGCCAAACTGGCGAGCTCCTGCACCATTGCTCCAGCTTGGTCTGACAGAGGACGAGGCTTGGGCCTTCCTGGAGGAGCTTGTTAGAACGCTTCGACAACAGGGCGTTGTCACTATGCCGGAGGACGTTGCACCGAATGACGAGATCTTCTCACCCCGTCTAGGTCCGATTCGGGTCCGCGGCGAGGGCCCCGAGGCGATCCGCAAAGTCCTCTCGTGGCTGCCCGGTAAAGGGACAAACCGCCGCATCGACTACACCCGCAGGGTGCTTGCTGCCCTCGGTAGTCAGGCTGATGCCTCGGCAACGCTCAAGGGGATTTGGGAGTTCCTCACACGACCTGAGACACCGGTGGACTGGCTGAGGTCCTCAACCGAAACGGGCCTGGGGCGCGTCTACCAAGTTGATCATGAGTGCCTGCGTCTGACGTGGGTAAACGACAATGCACCGGTTTATCAGTGCAATATTTGCCGGCGCATGGCCCCCACCTCGATTCGAGGCATCTGCCCAGCTCTGGGTTGCGAGGGCCTACTTGAAAAATTTGTGCCACCCCCTACCGACGAGGATCGAGACCACTACAGAACTATCTACCGGACCATGAATGCGGTTCCTTTGAAGGCCATGGAACATACAGCTCAATGGGTCAACACAGAGGCCGCGTTGATTCAGCATCAGTTCGTGAGGGGCGAGATTAATGCTTTGTCTTGCTCGACGACATTTGAACTCGGCGTTGACGTTGGCGAGCTACAGGCGGTCATGTTGCGAAACATGCCGCCGAGCACCGCGAACTATCTGCAGCGTGCGGGCCGCGCGGGTAGACGCACCGGTTCAGCGGCCCTCGTTGTCACCTACGCAATGCGCCGGTCGCATGACCTCTCGCGGTTTAGCGATCCGGAGATAATGATCTCTGGAGAAGTACGTGCACCATACGTGCCTCTCTCAAACGTCCGCGTTGACCGAAGACATGCTCATTCTGTCGCACTTTCAGCCTTCTTCCGATGGCTCTTCGAGAACTCCGGTCGGATTGATCGGAAGGCGGGAGAGTTCTTCCTTAATCAGGATGGGAACGATCCCTCTGTCGAGCTGGTGAAGACTTTTTTGACACCGATTCCGCACGATGTGCAGGAGTCGCTTAACCGCGTGCTCCCCGATGAGGCGGCCAGGGAAATCGATGTGGTCGGTGGCGGTTGGGCGCAGGTTCTCATCGAGCTGCTTGAGACAGTTCGTGATGAGCTGCGAAGCGAAGTCGACACGATGGACGAGCTTGAGCAGAAAGCTTCTGGGGAGGGTAAGCATGATCTGGCTTCCCGCTATCAGAGAGTCGGGAATACGCTGCGTCGGCGGGACCTTCTCGGGTTTCTCGCTAATCGGAATATCCTGCCAAAATACGGGTTCCCTGTTGATTCCGTAGAACTGCGCACGAATTTTGGAACTGGAAAGTCTAAGGGCTCACTTCTTGATCTCAGTCGAGATCTCTCTCATGCAATTTACGAGTACGCTCCGGACGCTGAAATTGTTGCAGGCGGCAGTCTTTGGGTCTCGCGTGGAATTTACAAGGTCCCAGGAAGAGACCTAGAGGAGTACTGCTATCACGTCTGCAAACGATGTGGCGGATTCCATTATGGGATCGAATCGGTGGAAGCAAAGTGTCCGCACTGTGGTGAGGTCGCTCCGGCGGCGGCGAGGACGCTAACAATCCCGGAGTTCGGTTTTGTATCGGCGCCGGAACCACAGAAGCCCGGTCCGCGCCCACCAAGACGATCATGGAACGGGGCAGTCCACGTTCTTGCCCAGCCTCCCGAAGCGCGCACCTACAAAGTGCAAATGAAGGGCGGATCGGCCGACGTATCTGTTGGACCCCGCGGCCGCTTGGTGTCGCTTGCGGATGGGCCGAGCGCGATGGGATTTTGGATATGCGACTGGTGCGGCCATGGCTTAACTCGAGTAAAGAGTCCGACGAAACCACCGAAGCACAACCATCTGTTGAAGAACCAACCCTGCTCAGGCCCTCAGAGATTGCTTGACCTCGGCCATGTTTACGAAACGGACCTGTTGTCGCTGAACGCAGATCTTTCGGGTGTGCGTGCGACACAGTCGGCATGGTTGTCGGTGATGTATGCGATTGTTGAGGCGGCCTCGGAGACTTTGGAGATTTCCCGGGACGACATAGGTGGATCACTCAGCCCGATAGGTGAGGACCGCTGGTCGCTGACATTGTTCGATGCTGTTCCAGGCGGTGCAGGGCATGTCCTCCAAGTTGAAGAGCACCTCGAGCGGGTGTTAGCGGCTGCCCTCGACCGGGTGAGTGAGTGCGAATGTGGTCCCGAGACGTCTTGTTACGGATGCCTCAGGAGTTACCAGAACCAGCGCGACCACGATTTCCTCTCGAGAGGAGCGGCTGATCAGGTCTTGAGACGCTTGATCAGGGATGAAGGTCAGCTCGATCGTTCGCTCGTGTTGGCGCAGGCGCCAATCGAGATTCCCGATTCTCTGCCGCGCGACTGGGCTGAACTTTATGAGTCCGCATTCGGTTCGGAGCGCGAACTCTTGGTCGTGCTTGCTGCAGCGGGCATACCGCGACCGGAGCTAGGATTTGAGAGCGCCGGCGGTATCCCTATTGCAATAGCCTGGTCTGAGCGACTAGTAGCTGTCGACTACGGGTTCGAGGAGGAAGACCGAGCGGACCTCAGAAGCGAAGGTTGGAAAGTGCTTTCTCCTGACGATTTAGCTGCTGCCCTGGCAGGATGATTGTCGAGAGAGGCGGAGAGCAGAGGGAGCGTTGCGTAGCAGACAGAGGCGTAGTTGAGGCCCTGGACGCACGCCGACAGCTTCACTGGGCTTGTGAATTGAGCGATTGGGGTGTCGGAAGCCCCTCAGCCCGCGTTGAGAAACTCCGAAAAGCGTTCCGCGAGGCGATCTTTGGACGGGTGGTCCACATGCCTAACCGGTAATGAAATACTGCGTCCGTGCATCTCTTGTAAGCCGTGCTGGAGCATAGGCCCATCTTTCTCGTCCATGAGGGCGTTGTTGATATGCACCTCGTACGTGGGTGCAATGCCGAGTAGATTTGCGTCGTAGGCGGCGTGATGAATCTTGCACATGCTCAAGCCGTTTTGCACGATTGGGTCGCCGTGGGGCTTGTCGTCACCGATGATATGGGCGGCATCTAGCAATTGACCATGCCTAAGCATGCAGACTGCGCATCTCTGGTCGTAGGCCACTAAGACTCGCCCTCGAAACTCTGGTTGATGCAGTCGTTGCCTAGTCATCCGTTCTGCATATGCGCGTTCGATAGGTTTCAAATGTAGGGGATCCGCTACGAAACGGAGTCCCTCGTCGAGTGCCAGGAGGAATTTGCGATTTGCGAGGTCGTCCTCGACGACATAGACGGGAAAAACGGGGACATACATGCCCGCCTGGATCTTCCGAAGCAAGATTATCGGCAGGTCGAGTTCAAAAGCTCGACGCATTTTCGCATTGTCCCCTTCGGTACTACCTTTTCTGTAGTCATAGGAGAACAGCGAATCGCTCAGATGAGCGTCGGCGTATGGTCCATCCGGGCTGGATACGATCGACAAGGTTGCAAGGAGATCTTTGGGATTCCAAATCCCTCGGCTCTGATCAATTACTCGTCGCTTCTGACCGCCAACGTCTAGGGACTCAAGCTCAGCCCGTGTGACGACGCCTCTATCGGCGACGATCTCGGAAAGCTGATCGAAGATCAGATTGCGAAGGTGCAACTCGATGGCGCTTTCCATGAGTCGAGTGTGCCATGAGTGATATCGAGGCGATGGGCATGATGCGATGTGCCCAGGCCGTTGTTGGGCGCTAGGCCTACTTATCCGATCTCTATGCTGGCGCAGGCACCAAACCCTGTTGGCGGTTTCGCACCCCTGCCCGGGCGCGGGAAATTAGTGTTGACCGGGATGCGCATTGTGCCTAGCTAACGGCGCGGGTCAGAGCTGATGGCGGTAGGGGGGAATGCTGATGGGCCAATCGTCACGGCCAGGTGGGTATCAGGACCCGGATGAAGCCCGGCCTGAAGCGGGCCAGGACTCGTCGGACAAACTACGGCGTTTGCTTAGCGGTCGACGGATTCGGTTTTGGATAGTCGTGCTTGTGGCCGTTCTGTGGGTCTTCGCCGAGTGCACCCACAGGAGCGGGCGCGCGAAGGCTTCTGAACAGCTTCCTGAATTCAACTTCACGACGTTGATCGCAATGGAAAAATTCGCGGCGGTGCCGAAGTGGTTGGATCCGCGACAGGGGGGCCCCAACATGAATCTTTGCCGATAGGAAGCCGCGATCACCGGCTCAATCTATTTGGCTCTTTCGGCCTGCCGCGCTCGCTCCAGTTCCCTTTCTGCTTCTTCAAGTGTCCGCCGCACTGAACGCAACCGCACCAACAGGTCATCGGGTTCGTGTTCTGCGGCCTGGACCCCGCGCGCTTCTTCCATCGCGCCGAGCACGATACCGATGAACAGATTGAAGATAAGAAAGCTCATTATCAGCGCATAGCTAATGAAGAAGAGAATCGACCACTGGGAAACTTCCTGGCCCATAGTGACGTTTTCGGGGAGATTCTCCAAAGTGAGCATGACAAACATGGTGAGCGTCGCTCGCCCAACGTTGCCGTAGTGCAAAGGATCATGGGTGGAAAAAAGAATCCACCCGAGCATCCCGTATATGTACAAAAGCAACCCTGTAGCCGCGGCAAGCGACGCGATCCCGCGGACACTCCTGACGATCGCCCCCACGATTATCTGCAGATCCGGCAGGAACCGGATGACCCGTACTATTCGGACCAGCCGAATCAGTCTTAATACCATGCCAGTTTGCCGCACACCTGGCACGACGACTATCGCGATTACGATGAAGTCGAAAACATTCCACCTGTCTGCGACAAACTCACGAACGTTCCACCCGGTTGCTGCGAAACGTATCAATAACTCGAGAATGTATGCCGTGAGAACGGCGGCGTAGACCAACTCAAAGGCGCGTTGGTGACCGTTTGCGATTGAACCGAAGGTTTCGAGTCCGAGGACGACGGCGTTGACGACGATCAGTGCCAGCACCGCAGGTTCAAAAGCGCGACTCGAAACGATCGACCGACAGCGCTCCACGATGCGAGGTGTTCCCGTGCTTGTTGCAGGCATACGCGTGATGCTAATTGGTCTGAGGCCGTCTGGTTGTGGCGTTTGCGCGGTTCTCCTTCTTTGCGGGGAGGACTTGGATTTTAGGTGGTCCGTATCCGCGAAGCCTAAGCAGTGGAAGCTGCGGCTCACGGCGCAGTGGCGGAAATCTAGGCACTAGGTCTGGCAGAGCTTATTGGCCGACGCTGTTGTAAGTGGTCTCTCAGCATCTACCACCTGTTTGGCCCCGGCCATCTGGTCAACGCCACCCGCCGGTGTCAGTCATCTCAGTAGAATGAACTCATAGTCCACCGAAGGAGATTGCAATGCCTAGTTGGAGCAGCGACCGTCGGTTCGGAAAGAACCTTGACGAACAGAAGCGGGACCGCGACCAGCGTTACCGGGACGCACGCGCTGAGGCCTCCACGGAATACCTGGCTGACATCGCCTCCGACGGACCGGACTGCGAGGAGGATTAGCGTCCTCACGCATCACTATCCTGGGCTCGAAACGGGAGAGCGGCGTGTTCCCGCTGAACGAAGCCGACCGGATTTAGAGTCTGGTCGGCCCGCTGAGGACCTAAACGCGCCAAGCCGTCGTTTACCGTGCACGGCATCAGTGGCCCGCAGCCCTCGGGTGTTGTCTCGACCTAACAGATGCTTACTGCACCGGACAGGCGTACTGCATCGCCACGTTCATCACCCGTTGTTGGGCTCCGGGGCCTACAACCCCCTGAGCGAGTAGCTCGTATCCGATGAACCCTGGAAGGCCGCCCTCGCATGCTTGGTGAGCGACGCGCCACGCGGTGTCAGGGTTCAAGTTGAATCCGTTGCGCTGCAACGCCTGCAAAAAGACCTCGAATTCAGGTGTGCCCTGCTCTGGTATCGCTCCGGCCGCGCCGGCTAACGCAACAGCGGTGACAACCGCCCCAATCAGCGGCCCAATCACACGGTTCATGTTCATCCCCCCGTGGCCATCTCCCCGGCCGAGGTCTCTACGGTCGCACACCGGATTGCTAGGCGTCCAGAATTGATGCTAATTCTTTTTGAGCGGTTGTATCGGGTGCTTTCGCTCTGAAATTTGTCGGTGTCCCGTCTTACGATCCGTCCCGACGATGCCCAGCACAATCGCCGGGCGAGACGGGGGGTTGAGGACAATGGTGAAGCTAGTGGCACTCGGCAGCATCGGACTGCTCGGACTTCTCGGGGTGCCGGATGCCGGCGCACAGCCATATCCGGGATGCCCGTTCAAGACCTACACGGTGTACAGCGTGTGTTCGGATAACCCGGGTGTTCCGGGTTTCACGCCCGGATTCACCCTCACGCCCGGGGTGCCGGGAACGTTCGGACCCCAGGGTCTCTACACGCCGATCCAGGGCGACGTGACGACGAATGACGGGGGGTCGTGAATGGGTACTGCAGCGGAATACCGGTGTGAGGACTGCGGACATCAGTTCGGCGCCAGCGAGGACTTCAGTTTCGGCTTCCTGGGTGAAGTGGTGACCCCGGTTGTGTGCGTTGAACATGGTTTAGGTGACGCCGATACCGGGATCAACGTCGCCCGCGGTGACGAGATCACCTCAGCTGACCGCGCGAAAACGGAGTACCCGTGTCCGCGGTGCGCTGTGCCATCGCCCCGATGGGACCGACGTTCATGTCCCAAATGCGGGGGTAGCCGACTCGACTGGTTAGGCCAGATCCTCTGGGACTGATCACCCGCCACTACGGAAAAGTCTCTCCGCAACACGCTCCCTTCTGTCAGTGGTCCCAATTACTCTCGGTTCGCGGGGCAT
>Ga0194053_10001532_pt1 | contig 14652 bp, 11 predicted proteins | sample SepL228m_MetaG_FD_161684 | JGI IMG/M metagenome (GOLD analysis project Ga0194053, IMG submission 161684) | Anoxic zone freshwater microbial communities from boreal shield lake in IISD Experimental Lakes Area, Ontario, Canada - Sep2016-L227-8m | ecosystem: Environmental > Aquatic > Freshwater >... | reverse complement strand
AACTGACGAGTCTGAATAGTTACTGTAAATATATGAAAAATAAAATTAAATGAAAAATGAATTAATTACAGGACTATCGCTTAACTGTAGGGGCAATCCCTTTGTGGTTGCCCGCGCCTACAGTATGATTTTCATCCGTAACAATTATCCTTTGCAGTTCCTTATCTGAATTAATGCAGTAGGCGAAGGGGCAACCACAAAGGGATTGCCCCTACATAATTCTAAGCGAAAGTCCTGAATTAATATAATTATAATCCTTCACTTAAGGTTATTTTAAAATGATCAGAACCAGTCGCTGAATTAATCGAAACGACCATTATTAACCACTTATACAAAACAAGGTGCTGAATATAAACAATCAATAGCCAGGTTTAAAACCTGGCTATTGCATAAAATTATCCTGTAATTTATTACATTGTTTATTTTACGGCACTAAATAATGCGTCAGAGTTAACGATTTGCGGTATGGATATTGGTTCAGAATATACGAAAGCACCTTTGGGGGTTATCGTCATATTTCGCAGTTTCACAAGAGTTGCTTTTTGGGTTGTTGTCAGACTTTTCCACACCTCGGCAAAACGAGTGGCGTAATAATATGATATCTCGCCATCCAACTCGCCATATCGTTTAGATAGCGCGAGAACTTTTGTTTTATCCGCAGTACCACCAGTGATAAATTTACGCAATTCTGTGGAAATAGCCTGCCTGGTTTTCACTATTTCTTGCAGATCAGCACGCTGCAAGTCGACAATACTGGTAATTTTTTCCCGCTGAACAGTATTCAATGTCGCAAGAAACTGTTCACCGCTATCGCCGGTAAGACTGGTACTGATAGTATAATTTTTTTGTCCCATTGCCGGCGCGTCTTTCATGTAAAATCCGCCAAAATATGTTCCATGGCGTTCCGGACAAAAATAAGTGTCAGCGTATACCGAACCCGCGTACCAGCTAAACATTTCACTGGCATAGGTCATTACCAGCACATTGGTACCATGAGACATGGTGCGTTTATCCAGCGGTTCCGCCATCTCTGGCCAGGTGGTATAATCCGAGAATTTCAACTTTGCCAGATAGGCTTTCTGTTTGTCGCTAAGGCTGCTGAGAATCTTGCCGCAGACAGTGGCGCGCTGATAAGCCAGTTGACCATCGAGAGTAAATATGTCAGCGACACATTTTTTCACCGCATCTTTGTCCAACCCCGCGCTTCCAGCAGGTATTTCACCGGACAATTGTCGACAGAACGCAAGAATAAGCGGAAAACGCTTGTAGGCGAGAGTATTTACCTGACTTTCCTGTTCTTTCCCCAAGGCAATTAATTGCGCGCGTTGTTCATCTGTCAAAATATATATCATGTTATTGGCGATACGGGTAAGAAAATCGGTGTTATGCCCCATTCCCTTTGCCTGCACATCGCGCATATATTGAAAACCGAAATAGTCAGATACCTTGCCCGGCGGCAGAAAAGTATCACAACCGAATGAACCGGTGAGAAAAGCCAGGCCGCTGAAAGCAATAGTATTCAGTTGGGCCCGGTCAGAAATAGCCTGTTCAAGGGTATACTTTCCGGCATCATCACGCGGTGCAGGTTTTCCCGAACCACCATCACGCGGTGGCGGATTCTGTCCCTGCGCTAACGCACTGAAAGTTAATATCATGCATAAAAGCAACATTACGTTTTTAATCAGTGTTTTCATGGTCGTCTCCTTTATATTGTTTGAAATTCTCTATTTAATCTATAATACAAAACAAATATCACAATTTTATCACAATAATAATTTATTTGTGTCAGGATTTTCGCTCAAAGACGAAACCGCCAGCCTCTACCCGGGCAAATCCTTTGTTGCGGTCAAGTTCTACATAGGCGCATTTTTTATCAATCGTTGATTCTATGCGGTTTTCATTAATGAATCGCAGTGTTACTTTTTTTGTTGCCAGTTGTTGCCAGATTGCGCTGAAGAAACCTTTTATGACTTTGTATAACCGGGATGATACAATTCCCTGCGGAATGTTGTCGGACCAGGTCATTCCTTCACGATATGTCAGCGGCATTCTTGGCAGTGTTCTGAATAGCAAACGCAGCCAGGGATCGTCGCCGGTTAGACGATAGAGATAGAAAGTATTATCGCTTTTCCCAAAATATAGCTGTCCGCGTGTGGTTTCAAAATAGAATGTTGAATCAGACGCCATTTTTACCTTCATTTTTAGTTCGCCTACAACTTTTTTATTATGGTTTATGGTGTAGCATTGCTCATCATCAATAATGAATGCGACAGTGTTTTCAAGGTGTTTATCTCGATAAAGCGGCTCAATGACATTCTTTTCCGGTGGTATATTATTGGATTGGTATTCACCGTTGTCAATATAACTCACAAAAGAAAATGGCAATGTGGTATCGCCTATTATTTCTGCTGCCTGCACCTGTATGTGGATATGCGGCTGCGGCGAATAACCGCTGTTGCCGCACAGCCCGAGAAATGCACCGTGTTCTACCCAATCATCTTTCTTTACAGTAATAGATTTTTCCGCAAAATGCGAAATCTCCACGTAAAACCCGCGCGGATCCTGAATGATAACCAGATTACCCCAGCGGTTTAGCTCATCAGCATCACCAATCGCGTTGCTTGGTAAATTATCTATCACTTGAACCACGCGTCCGCGAGTCGGAGCCAGCACCGGTTTGTTAAAGCAGTAATAATCATCCAAATCGGCGCCGCTGCCACTGTGGGTATCGCCGTTTTCGTCGCTGATGACAAAGTCGTAAGCGTTACTCCATTTCCCTTTATGCGTCCATGCACCTTGAAACCCTTGCCATACCGTCCAACACCCGATAAAAGGCAGGTAAAGAGTGCGAAATTGGTCGCGGAAACGCAGGTTATTAGCGAGAAAGCTTTCCAGCGTTTCTTCAGGTGTTCGTCCCATATTAACGGGAACCATCGGATGGCGAACCAGTGCCAGGACATAAATCATTCCCAGCGTCACGATATTAAATGGCAGCGTGAATACAGGCACACCATAGTAATACCAGAATACACTTGTTGCATCCATAACTATGCTTGCTATTGCCACCGCGATGATTGCCAGCAGGTAACTGTTAATTGATGGAATGAGAAAAATCCCGCCTACTGCCATTGCGATGAATATATAGTTAAAACTATTGGTATCGGCAAAGGCTGCCGTCGCCGACCCGGTCATGAGTATATGAATAGCGGTACCGGCATAATAACCAAGTGCTGCCAGCAGAAAAAGTATTCGCGAATGGCGCAGCAGGATTAAACACAGCAATATTCCCACGGCAACACTGGGGGCAAATAAAATCGCCCCGGAAGCTTTGAAGAAACCAGCCAGCCAAAACGGCAATCCGAAATCATAAGATAAAAAAGAAAATCCGGTATGTGAACTGAGAGATAGCGTCGTCTTGTAATGCACGGTAGCAAGGTATGCGACAGTGCTGACAATTACAAATGGCATGCTTAATACCGGCAGCCGCAGGTAAGTCATCAGGAAATTTGCCAGAAATATGGTTACCAGAAATGTGAGTATACCGGCAACAACAATGAATAATATCGATAACGGCGTAAGGTTGAAAAGATAACCTATAGACATGCCGACTAAAAGCGGATTGTAGGTGTAGTAGCCGTATTCTAAAAATTGCTTGTCCATTCGCAACAGGATCGCACCCAGGTATGCCGCGACAATGGCAATGATTCCTGCCAGCGCAATTTGCGGATTAACAAATGTCACAGCGAGAATAATCAACCCCGCAATGGCGGCATTGCTGATAAAAAACAGGTCGGCGTAACAATGAATTATCGCTTTCAGGTATGCCTTCATAAATCTACCTTAGTGCCAATCGCGCGGGCATTTTTTCGCGCCGGGTTATATCAGACAGGTCTTCGGCTTCGCGGATAAGGTCTACTTCGCCATTCTCTCCGATTAACACCGATGCCGGTCTATATTCGATAAACTGCATCGATTGAGACTGGTTATATGCACCCACCGGTGATATGATTAGCCGGGTTCCGCGCGTCAGTGGCGGCAGCGCAATGCCTTCATCCACCACGTCAATATTCATGCATAACGGACCATAAATAACGCTGTTTTCGTTTACCCCGCCGACTTCGCGGTCTATTTCAATATTGAACTTGTACCAGGTTGAGGTGTAAAGCAGATTTATCCCGGCATCAATAATATATGCCCGGGTGCCGTCGCCATCAACCAGCCGTTTTGATGCTGTTATAGTGGTTATCAGGCTGCCGGCTTCATCCACTAACGCGCGTCCAGACTCCAATATCAATTTCGGAAAGTCACCCGGTCGCAGTGCTTTGGATAACGCCTGGGTAATTGCTTCGGCAAAATCATCTATTGATGGCAGTGAAACATCCGGGGGAAGATAGACGCCTTTCAGTCTACTGCGCGAAGGAAACCCACCGCCGATATCAAAATATTCGATAGAAAACTTAACCTCTTTTTCTACTTCATAGGCGAACTCTACCATCTTCGTTATCTGTTTCGCGTAAGCGGACGCTTCCATAATATAAGTGCCGATGTGGCAATGCAAACCATTCAATATCAGCCTGCCGCCTTGTTTTATGCGTTTGGCGGCTTCCAATGCCTGTCCGCTTTCAAGATTAAAGCCGAACCGCGACCATTGCGGGTGAATACCCGAATCCAGGTTTAGCCGCATCCCGACAGTAATCTGTTTGCCAAGTTTCTTTGCTATTTGTTCCAGGTCATGTAATTCATCAAGGTGGTCAATATTTATTATCGCGCCTTCGCTGGCGGCTATTTCAAGCGCTTCGAGTGATTTATGCGGCCCGTTGAAAATAATCTTTTCACCGGGAACACCAAGTGAACGCGCCTTGTCATATTCCATTTCCGAGACAACCTCCGCTATGGAACCTTGTTTATGCATAATAGCGCAGATAGCACCGAGATAATTAGTTTTGTATGACCAGCCAAAAACCACGTTGGGGTAGCGAGTGGTAAACGCGGTGCGCATCTGGCGGTATTTTTGACAAATGGTATGTTCTGAATACACAAAAAGCGGAGAGCCGAACTGCGCCACCAGGCTGTCTATTGAAGCACCATCAATATCAGCGCGCACCTTGCGGGCATACGCCGGGTTGTACCCGAATTTATTTATCATACCGGTGTGCAATTTCTTTATGACCGGTTTTTCATAGGCTTTTTTCATGGTGCTTCTCCCCGTGTTACCGTCTTCTGAAAATTTTCCATATCAGTAACTAATTCGTAGGTATAGCGGATGAAAAGTTTGCCGGCTTCATAATCCGGCAATGGCGGCAGCGGCAATCCCATGCACTGATGTACCAGTCGCGATGGAAGATTTATGCCGATACCGGTCGCAAAATATACCCATGCCGGAAAACGCGGGTTAATCTCAATGAGAAATATTTCATCATCAGTGGTGATGATGCATTCCATCTCAAACGGACCGCGCCATTTAAACTCGCGGATGAAATTTTCCGTTGCTTTAAGCATTTTATCGTTTTTCACCGTCACTCCGGTCCATATTTTCCCCAATGCGGTAACAGACAGCTTTTTAATGCCCACCATCCCAAGCGAATTTCCTTCACCATCGCCAAGCCCAACGACATTCAACTCTTCACCGGCTACCACCTGCTGCACAATAATTGGATAACCCCATTCCGCCACTAACTCGTGGTAATGCGAGATAGCCACTGCGGTGGTGAAACATTTATACGCCTTGTAAAAGGCCCCTTTCACCATTACCGGCAGGCCGACTTCGGTAATTGCCAGCAGAAACTCGTCAATACTGCTGACGACTTTTGTTGCTGGCAGCGAAATGGCGATTCTTTCCGCTATATCATTCAGGTGGTCTTTCCCCCGCAACTTGAATTGCTCCATATTGGGTAGGAAAGTGTGGATGCCATGACTTTTTAGTTTCGCGGCATTTTTTATATATAGCGGCAATTCAGCGTCAAGGTTGGGAATGACGATATCAAGCCCGTAACTGTGTTTAATGTATAGAAGTCGATCAATAAATGCGTCATTATCGCCGGATGGATATGGCAGAATGTATGACTTTTCCACTACCCAGTCCATGTATATGCCCGGTTCCATCGCGTCGTAAGCAAGCCCGACAATTCTGGTTTTCAAGGTGGGGTCTTCGATTAGCGACCGCGCCACACCGATGCCGGGACCGGGATTATCTATCGCGTTAATGCCGGAAATACCGATAAAAAGTTCATCCATAAAAATCCCCTTAAATTAATCCGAGTTTCTTCAGGGTGGCGCGAAAATCTGCCACATCGCGCATGGCTTCTTCAAAATTTACGTTATATTTCTTTTCTATCAACAAGGCAATCTCTTCTTCAGTTTTGCCAAATTTCATCTCGTCAATAATCAGCAGCCCTGTTTCGCTAACATGGTAACTATCACCGCTGTTGGGATTAAATATAAAACCTTCTTCATTAATCGCCAGACGTGAAAGTTTTTTCATGGAAGCATCTGATACAGCAGGGGATGATTCATCGATAGTTGTGATATTGTTTTCAACTTTAAGGTTGATTAATTCATTAAAAACAAGCAAATTAGTTCTGTTAACCTGAAAATCGTTATCAGTGGTTTGATTCAAAACGAAACTTTCATCTTTAACAGCTAATTTTGTCATATTTTGCATGGTCGCCCCCTTTTCAATATCACACTGATATTTTACCCTTTATTTGCGTCTGGTAATATACCCTTCAGACTTATATTTACATTCTGCCAGTCAAATATCACATTAATATCACAAAAACATTTCATTTGCATAATATTTTATAAAATTCAATTATTTTTCGGGGAAATGGTTTTCAGTGTTCAGTGTTCAGTGTTCGGTTGAAATCAGCTAAAATCGTGAGCAATCGTTTGAAGTCAAAGTGATTTTTGTCAATTGTCAATTGTCAATCGTCAATTGTCAATTCAAATTTCTCTCTTGTCCTCACTCTTCACTTTTCACTCTTCATATTGACATTCCCGTCTCAATCTGAAAATATTAGCATTGTAATATGGAATATTGCTATGAAAGGGGTTGGGATATGCGTGGAATAGTTTTGGCGGGTGGCAGCGGTACGCGATTGGCGCCGGTTACTTACGCGGTGTCAAAGCAGTTGCTGCCTATATATGATAAACCGATGATTTATTATCCGTTGTCGACACTGTTGTTGTCTGGCATACGGGATATTTTGCTTATCTCTACTCCGATGGATTTGCCTTTGTACCAGCGCTTGCTGGGTGATGGAAGCTGGTTTGGCGCAAGTATGCATTATGCCGAACAGCCGCGGCCGGAAGGACTGGCACAAGCGTTTATCATTGGCGAGGAATTCATTAGCGACGACCGGGTGTGCCTGGTGCTGGGCGACAATATCTTTTTCGGTCACGGCTTCTCGCAAATATTAAAATCATCCGCGCAAATCACCGATAAAGCCACCATCTTCGGCTACCGGGTGAAAGATCCGCAGCGATACGGCGTTATCGAATACAACAAAGATAGCGAAGTAATATCAATCGAAGAAAAACCGATTCATCCGAAATCAAATTACGCCGCGGTAGGACTATATTATTATGATAATGAAGTGGTAGAAATAGCCAAAACCATCAAACCTTCGGCTCGCGGCGAGTTGGAAATTACCGACGTCAACAACGCCTATCTAAAAAAAGGCAAGTTGCGGGTAGAACGACTGGGACGCGGGATAGCCTGGCTGGACACCGGAACCCACGAGGCACTGCTGGAAGCCGGCAACTTCGTAGAAGCAGTAGAAAAACGCCAGGGAATGAAGATAGCCTGTCTCGAAGAAATCGCCTACGAAGAGAAATACATAACCCTCGACCAACTGGACATCCGCGCCCAATACCTGCGCAACTCGGAATATGGCAAATATTTGAGTCGTCTGGTTGAAGAGTTTGGAGAATAGAAAAGAAGAGAGAAGAGAGAGGAGAGAAGAGAGAAAATTGCAAATGGCAAATCATAATTCGTAATTTCTCTCCTCTCTCCTCTCTCTTCTTTTCTCTCTTCAATAACTTTTACATAAAATTGTGTCTATATAACCGTGTATGAAATAATTAAACGAGTTTCAGATATATTTTTAGCTGCGCTGATGCTGCTGGTTTTGCTGCCGTTAATCGTTATAGTTGCGCTGATACTGGTTGTTTCTCAGGGAACCCCGATTATTTACCGGCAAATACGCGCCGGCAAAGGCGGGAATCCGTTTGTCATGTATAAATTCCGCACCATGTCTGATGGTGACGTACGAAAATCCGACCACTCGCCGGTGCAAAAAATCCAGGGAGATCCGCGCGTTACCCCGGCAGGAAAATTTTTGCGTGCCAGCCATATCGATGAATTGCCCCAATTGCTGAACGTACTGCGTGGCGACATGAGCATTGTCGGCCCGCGCCCGCTTCCGGTAGAAGATTTGCAGCGTCCAGGTTGGCGGGAAATGGCAACGGCGGAAGAAAACGAGAAGCGAATAGATTGGCAAAAAACACGTGAAACTGTAAAACCCGGCCTGACCGGACTATGGCAAATATCCGACCGCCCAGAAGTGGAATTTGAGAATTGGATTAAATGCGATATAGAGTACGTAAAAACAAAATCATGGCTTCTTGATTTTATGATAGTCATGAAAACAATACCAGCGATTTTATCGAATAAACGGAAAAGCCGGTAGGAAGGGGAGTTAGGTGATAAGTTTTCGGTTTTCAGTGACTAAAAATATTGCGATAAAAGTAAACTCCTGGTTTTCGACGATATGCAGTTCCTAATTCAAAATCATGACTTTTTCAGTTCTGATTTAGTTGCTAACTGACTATTCCTCATTTTTCAACCGGCACAACACCTACATTCCAGATATCTTTCACGTATTCCATAATGGTGCGGTCGCTGGAGAATTTGCCTGATCTGGCGGTGTTCATTATCGACATTCTGGTCCATCTTTCTATGTCTTTATATGCCTCGGTCACTGCGTCCTGGCAGGCAAGGTATGCCGCAAAGTCTGCTATGTGGCAATATCTGTCCTGTGATATTAAGTCATCGTATATTGGCCGGAACGTGCCTTGTTCTCCCGGACAGAAAAAGTCGCACTCCAATAGATGAAGTATCTGCTGCAATATCGGCGAGTTTTCTATAATTTCATCAGGGAAATATCCGGCACGTTTTATTTCAATTATCTCATCTGCTGTATGCCCAAAAATGAAGATATTTTCTTTGCCGACTTCTTCGAGCATTTCTATATTAGCACCGTCCAGTGTGCCTATAGTGATCGAACCGTTCAGCATGAACTTCATATTGCTGGTGCCGGACGCTTCCATGCCGGCCATCGATATCTGTTCAGACAAATCAGCCGCCGGAATCAGTTTTTCAGCCAGCGAGACACGGTAATTCGGCAAAAACAACACTCTCATATTGCCGTTTATTTCCGGATCTTTATTAATGATATTAGCCATATTCGCTATCAGGTGAATTATTAATTTGGCGCGTTCATACCCCGGGGCGGCTTTACCGCCTATCATAAAAGTTCGAGGTATATGTATTCCGTTCGGATCTGCCTTTATACGCAGGTAGGTTGTTATAATATACATGGCAAACAATAATTGCCGTTTGTATTCGTGAAATCTTTTTACCTGTACGTCATATATAGATCCGGTCAGCGGTTTTATGCCGCATTCGCGCTGGACAAGCAAGTTCAACGGTTCTTTGCATTTTGCCTGTGCTTCCCGCCATGCTATGCGGAATGCCTGGTCATCTGCCAGTGGTTCCAACTGGCGCAATTCGGTGAGATTTTTAATCCAGCCGTCGCCAATAGCCTCGGTAATCAGGTGTGACAGCGGCTGATTCGCCTGCAGCAGCCAGCGTCGGGGAGTTATCCCATTAGTTTTATTGTTGAATTTCCCCGGGTAAAACTCGTTAAAATCGCGCATGATGGTATCACACAGCAATTGTGTATGCAGTTTGGAAACACCATTTACAGAGTGGCTGCCTACCACCGCAAGGTTTGCCATTCGTACCCGTTTTTGCCCATCTTCCGCTATTAACGACATGCGGGTCAGCCTGCTGATATCTCCGGGGTATCTTATCGATACTTCTTTCAGGAAGTTCAGGTTAATCTGGTAAATTATCTCCATGTGGCGCGGCAGGTTTTGTTCAAGCAAAAATACCGGCCATTCTTCCAGTGCTTCCGGCAATACTGTATGGTTTGTGTAGGCAAATGTCCGAACTGTTAAATCCCAGGCTTCGTCCCAGGTCATCTCCTGCTGGTCAATGAATATACGCATTAATTCCGGTATTGCCAGCGCCGGGTGGGTATCATTCAGGTGAATCGCCACCTTTTCCGGGAACAACCGCCAGATACCGCATTCACGGAAAAATCGCATTATTATATCCTGTATAGATGCTGACACCAGAAAAAACTCCTGTTTCAACCGCAATTCCTGGCCCGCGAATACTTTATCATTGGGATATAATACCCGGGTCAGGTTTTCTGCTTCCATTTGTTCTTCGCACGCCCGTATATAGTCTCCATGGTTAAAATATTCCAGGTTAAACTCATCGATTGATTTCGCGCTCCATAACCGCAAGGTGTTAACGGTATTTGTTTTATACCCGGGGATAGGCATGTCATACGGGATAGCCTTTTCTTCTTCGCCACCTTCCCAAATCACAGATGTTTTCCCCGACTTGTTGTTTATCTGTTTTACATTACCGCCAAATTGCACGTTGATGATATATTCAGGATGCATTATTTCCCACGGGTTTGGCAGCGACAGCCAGTTATCCGGGGTTTCTACTTGTTTGCCATCAACTATTCGCTGGTGAAAAAGCCCGAATTCGTAACGCAGTCCGTAACCGATTGCCGGTATCCCCAGGGTAGACATGGAATCCATAAAACATGCCGCCAGCCTGCCCAGGCCGCCATTACCAAGTCCGGCGTCTAATTCTGTCTCCAGCAGGTTGTTGATATCTATCCCCAAATCTTTCAACGCATCTTTACATTCATCATAAATATCGAGATTTACAAGGCAATTTTCCAGCGAGCGTCCCAGCAGCCATTCCATAGACAGGTAGTAAACTCGTTTAGGTTTAACTGATTTGTAGGTATCCTGGGTTGCTATCCACCGGTCAACCAGCCTGTCGACAACACTGTAAGCCAGACTCATGAATTTGTCATATTTTGTAGCACTGTTGCGGGTCTTTGCCAATCGGTACTTCAGGTTATTTTCTAAAGATATTTTAATTGATTCTGCATTGCTGCTGCTATTAATATCCAAATTATGTAACTTATTCATAATATCCATCCTTCCTCGTTTTGCATGTAAATAAATTAACCCTTTGTAAATATTAAACCCGCATAGTCAAATTGTCAAAGGTTTTTTATAAGAAAAATTGTTATTTTTCAATGGTGATGTATTACTTGGCTATACCCGGCAAGTTATATTTACGTTTTTTAGACATGATTAACATGATTGACATGATTTTTTGGCTTCGCCAGTGTGAGTTTAATCATGTCTAAAAAAAATCGCCTTTCACTGAATCTCATTTGCAGGCTGGAAGCCTGCGATCCAATGCACTTTACCTTTACATATCACTCATCAAGTAGTAAAATTATTGTTAAACCGGTCGAATTTTCTTTTAGTTTTGTATCTTCGGGGGTGTTATGTTTAAATCTCTTTCGTCTTTTTGTTGTTTGCTGGCTGGCCTGGCTGTTATGGCGGGGTTGCCGGTGTTGGATTTGGGGAAGGTGGCGGTTGCTGATTCTTTGGCTATGCCAGGGAAGGTGGCGGTGCCGGCGGTTGCCTCTAATGCTGGGATGGAGATTATCGGGTGGTCTACACCGACAGAGGCTAAGCAAGCGGGGGAATTTACCTTGCGGTTTGCCGCGCCGGTGGATGGCGCCAGCGTGTTTGGATATGAGTCGGGAGCGGTTAGTTATGAAGCAAACGGGCAGTGGACTGCGGTACCTGCGGGGGTAAACAGCGATTTAAAACTGCGGACTATCGCGCTACCGGCGGGAGTACCGGCAAATGCGGTGCGTTTTACCGTTCCGGCGCAGTTGAACCGCAATACCAACGGCAAGGCGGCATACAGCGCAACTATTCCTTTTGCAACTATTTTAAATTTCCGTGCGGTAAATATCGCGTCGCAGGCATCTGTGGTGGTGAGTTCTGCCGATAAATTAAGCTCTGGATTTCAGCCGATGGGCTGGCTAAACCGACCCGAGACGCTGGTGGACGGATTTGTTAGCGAAAGAATCAACTTTTTCACCGCTGTTCGCGCCACCGATATATCTTCTGACAACCCGGAGTGGTTCATGCTGTGTTGGGACCAGCCGCAATCTATGCGGGCACTGGCAATTATGCGCGGCAGAGATGAAAAGGGAATCGGCACATCTGTTGTGGAAGTTTACAGCGGCGACGGCGACCCGCGATTTGCCACCGGCACTGCCGGGTGGACGGTAGTTCCGCAAAAATGGTCGGGTGAAGGCAAATTCCGTCTGGTGCAGTATATGGATTTCGAGCGCAATATTACTGCTCGCGCCGTGCGAATTCGCGTTATCGGCGGATTGCGTCAGGCAAGCATGGGTGAAATAGCGGTATTCAGCGACCTGGAAAAAAATCCCGCTCCTACCACCACCGCCCGCGAAGGCATGGTTCCCATTGAGTTCACCATTCCGGACAAAGGCAAAGTAACCATCCAAATTCGCGATGAAAAAGGCACTGTCATTGCCAACCCGGTCGCCGGGGTGGAATATCCCGCCGGCAAGAATACCGCCTATTGGAATCTGAAAGATGTTAACGACAAACCGGTGCTATTGCCCGGGCAATATAACTGGCGCGGTCTGTATGTGCCGGGGATTACCGTTACTTACAAATACTCCTACTACCCCTACCCGTTGGCGAGTGTCGCCTGGCAAACCCCCGACCGCAAGGGTGGCTGGCTGGCCGACCATGAACCGCCGCGAACAGTGTGCCGGTCTGGCGATACCATGTGGATTGGCGCGTTTGCGGAGGCGGGGGATTCAATAGTAAATACTGATAAAGACGCCAATAAACTGTGGGGAATCGACCGCATCTGGGTCGCCATCCCCAGCGAAATTTGCGCTGATGGCAATTATTACTATGGATTCTGCGAAGGCGGCTGGATAGGCGACAACCAGGCAATTCTGCAAATAGATACCAAGACTTACAACAGCCGCAAAATTTTCCAGCGCGAAACCCCGAAAAAAGGTGTCCAGCCTATCGACGCATGGGCAAAAACCGGTGTCACCGGATTTCAGGTGATTGGCAATCGTGCTTTCGTCAGTTTCTCAGCATCAAACGTTGTGCAGGTATTCGATATCAGCAAAGGTTTAGCCGGTCCGTGGCGCGGGTTTGGCTGGAACATCGCCTATCAGCAATTTGAAGACCAGAAGCCGATATTGCTAAAAGAAATCGCTCTGCCCACCCCCGGTCGATTGCGCAAATACGGCGATGACAAAATAGTAACCACCAGCGGCAAAGATATCATCACCATCGACATTAATAGCTATAAAGTCAAACAGCTTATCACCGGCAAGCTCACTAACCCGCTGGGATTGGGAGTAGACGATAAACTGAACCTGTACGTTGGCGAAGGCGCGCCGATGCACAAGGTGATTGGATATTCACAGGAAGGCAAAGTCATTGCCACCCTGGGCAAACCGGGCCGCCGCGAAATCGGCGCGTTTGATAACGATAATCTGGAAGAGCCTTATGGAGTTGAGGTAGGACCTGACGGCCGTGTATGGGTGATGGAACATACCGATTATGTGAAGCGCGTCAGCCTGTGGGATGTTAAAACCGGCAAATGCGTGAAAGCGGTATATGGCCCGACCCAATATGGCGGCGGCGGCAGCATAGACCCGGAAAATGAAAACCGGTTATTTTATAAAGGCATGGAATTTAAGCGCGACCCGAAAACTGGTAATGTAACACCTTTAAACCTGATTTATCGACCGGACAGCCCCAAATATTCCGCTTTTTCTGAAGAAAATAACCCTGATTACGCATTCCGTGCTGAAGGCAAGTTATGGTTAACCAGTTTCATGTATCCACACGGTCATCCCGACCTGGTGTTGTGGCAATACAAAGGCGACCATGTAATGCCGGTGGCGTCAATCGGCTCGGTTATCGGACTACGCCAGGCATTTGGCGAAAAAGCCGTAGCAAAAGGCAGTAAAGAATGGAATGACACCACATTCCTGACAAAATATATTCCTGAATATAAGACCGACCAACGATTTTATACCTGGACGGATATGAACGACAACGGAAAAGTCGACCCGGCAGAATTAAAGTTCGGCAAACTGGAGTTCAATGGACAACTTCTCACCGGGGCATCGGCAGCCTGGAATTGGCGCATGAATAATAGTTTCATAGCCGCTGCCAACGCCGGAAATGGCCGAATAGTATACTTTGCCCCCAACAAAAAACGTTCTCCACAGGGATATCCAATTTTTGACGTCCCCACCACTACTTTACCTGGCGGCGACGGTCAGGCATTAATGCCTGACTCCAAAGGTAACGCGATAGTGCTGGGCGGACCGATGACCAGCGTCGCTCCGGATGGTACCGTGCGCTGGAGTTACCGCAACGAATGGCCGGGTTTGCATGCGGGCC
>Ga0194053_10001530_pt1 | contig 14660 bp, 11 predicted proteins | sample SepL228m_MetaG_FD_161684 | JGI IMG/M metagenome (GOLD analysis project Ga0194053, IMG submission 161684) | Anoxic zone freshwater microbial communities from boreal shield lake in IISD Experimental Lakes Area, Ontario, Canada - Sep2016-L227-8m | ecosystem: Environmental > Aquatic > Freshwater >... | reverse complement strand
AGGGAATGCGGGGGGGGGGGAGGGAAGAATTGAGGCACTCACGAGGCGCCTACTAGTACTGGGGGCCGCGGCGAAACCTCCTGCCACTCGGCCTTGGGATGCCGGGGGCGATATCGACTGTTGCATTTCTAGAATGGCGTTGTCGAGGTTACACCGGCTTGACGGAACCGTGCTCAGGGCGGATTCAAGAACCTGCAAAATCGTAGCCGCCGACGGCAGTCGGCGCACTTTTCCTCGATTATCGGAGTGTTAGCGCGGACTGCCGTCGGCGGCTACGATTTCTTGAAACCACCCTGAACCGTGCTCGGGCTTGTGTGCTTATCTGTGTTCATTTGTGGGTGCATCGAATAATTACGGTTTAGACGGCGATTCTGTGTCTTGTAGTGTACAAAATAGCATGTTATACTGCGTGGCATGTATCTTAGCCGAGCAGCCGAGCAGCCGTTAAAGGACATTCTAGCCGGCGACAAGGTCGGCGTCATCCTCGGCGCGCGACAGGTCGGGAAGACGACTTTGGTGGAGCATGTCCTGGCGGGGCAGCCGGCGGTGTTCCTCAATTTCGATGTCGAGGTGGACAAGGCGCGGTTCCTGGCTGCCGCCGCTTTGGCCCCCAGCGATGCCCTGCGCTCGCTCGGCAACCCAGCGGTGCTGGTAATTGATGAGGCGCAGCGGCTGACTGAGACGTCCCGCATCATCAAGGGCTGGCATGATATGCGGCTGCGGGCGAAGTTTCTTCTGCTCGGCTCCTCGTCGCTGGATTTGCTCGATCAGGCGGCGGAGAGCCTGACCGGTCGCAACCGGAAGCTGATGCTACCGCCACTGCTGTTTTCCGAAACGCTGGGCACTCAGGTTTGGGCCAGGGCAGACACCGCGCCCGGCCACTTGTGTCAGCACTTCGCGTCGCAATTGCGGGCCTTTTTGATGCAGCGGCTGAGCTTCGGCAGTTATCCCGAGGTGGTGACGAGCGACAACCCCACCCAGTTGCTGCGCGAGCTGAGTTCGGACTACCTCTGGAAAGACGTGCTCCAGACCGGTCTGGTCAAGACGCCGGACCTCATCAAGCGACTGCTGCGGTTGCTGGCGCACCAGGCCGGCTCGGAGGTGTCGGTGAACGAACTGGCGACCCAGCTTCAAATGGCGCGACCGACCGTGGATCGCTACCTGGACCTGCTGGAGCAGACGTTCGTCATTTTCAGGCTGCCCTCTTTCAGCACGAATCCCCGCAAGGAAATCGCCAAGAGCCAAAAGGTGTTTTTCTGGGATACGGGCATCCGCAACGCCTTGCTCAACGCATTCTCGACCGAGGACTTCCGGCCCGACATCGGCGCGTTGTGGGAGAGCTGGGTCATCGCCGAGGTGGCCAAGCGCAATGCCCTGCTCGGCTCGCCGGCGGAGCTTTTCTTCTGGCGCACGCGGGCGCAGTCGGAGGTGGACCTGGTGGTGAAACGGGGGAGCAGCCTGCGGGCTTTTGAAATCAAATTGTCCGCTGGCCGGGTCTCGGGCCGGGCGTTCCGCGATGCTTATGGCGTCGAGGTTGAGCCGATCCGCTTGGACAATCCTTTCGCGGTGGACATTTTCAAGACATAGCAGTCAGAGAAACCACATGATTGGCAGGGTCGTTTCCTTCCTCACCCGTGCTGCCATCGCCAGTTTGCCTGAATCATTCTTCAGCCGGGAGATCAGCTCCGCTTCGGTCCAACCCAAGCATCGCATCGTGCGCGGCATGGACCAAAGATGACAAACTCTCCGCTAACCTGATGACCGTTTGCCACGATGCTCGAAAGGGCTGAACCATTCGCAACGGACTGGCCCTCGACTAATTTGCGGAAAGCCGCCGCCAGTGGCCGCCAATCGTCCCGTTGGAAGCCCAACCCCAAAAAGAACTGTGCCTTGCCGCCGTTATCGGGATGCGCCGGGCAACCGGTGTCCCTATCTCGACATCACTGACACGAAATCTCCGGAAACCAGTCTCAAAAGTGAGGACACCGGTTCCGGTTTGATAATTGCCAAGCCGCGTTAAAGGCTCTAAATAGTCGATATGACGACGCTAACCATTACCAAAGCCCGCGCCAACCTTTCCGAATTGCTGGAAAAGGCCAAGCGAGGCGAGGACATCGGCATCGTGTCCGGCGACCAGATCGTGGCGTTGCGTCCCGTCACGGTGTCGTCCGATGATTACGCCTGGCGCGAATACGGCGCGACACCGGCGGAACTGGCGCGTTTTGAGAAACGGGTGGAACAACAGATTTCAACGGAGCGGAAGCGCGGAAAAATCAAGCGCTTTTCCGGCAATCTGGAAAAGGACTTGGCTGATTGAAACCGCTGGATTTAAGCGGGGCGTTCCTCGCGCACGTCTGCGCTTATCCCAAAGAGACACGCGGCAAAATTGGACTGGCGTTGCAGCGCCTGGAGCAGGATTTCGGCCATCCGCATCGTCATCAGGGTTTGGGCATCTGCAAGCTGACGGGAACTTTCTTTGAGATCCGCGTGGGGCTGGACATCCGATTGGTTTTTCAGAATCGCGCCGATTGCCTTTTGTTTGTCAAAGCTGGCAATCACGCCGAAGTGCAAAAGTTCCTGCGTGGACCTTAAACCGGTGCGGCATGGCATTGTCGAGAGCATCGATCAACGATTGCGTGGTGGCGACCTGTTGCCACTCGGCCTTGGGATGCGACGGGCGAGATCGACTGTAGCATTTCTAGAATGGCGTTGTTGAGGTTACACCGGTTTGACGGAACCGTGCTCAGGCTTGTGTGTTAACCTGTGTTCATCTGTGGGTGCATCGAATCATTACGGTTCAGATGGCGATTCTGTGTCTTTCAGTGTACAAAACAGCATGTTATGCTGATACAGAGGAAGCCATTGGTCTAAACCGGTCGTGCCTTCGCTCTACTCGACCAGTTGTCTTTTTTCATTGACTCAGGCGGCTGCCTTTGCTAAACACAGGCGGTGATGACAAGTAAGAGGCAGTCGCATAGGCTTGGCCAGTGGTTGATGTTCCTCGGATTGTTCGCCCCGGCGCTCGGTTGGGCGCAAGAGGGTTCCTTGGATCCGACCTTCGATCTGGGCAGCGGGGTGAAACGGCGGGCGGTCTTTCGTTCCATGGCCGACCAAGCCGACGGCAAGATCGTCCTCTGCGGCGAGTTCGATGCGGTCGGCGGGCAGCCGTTTCCATCGATCGCGCGGCTGGACGGCGGGTCGATTGATGGCACGTTCAGGCCGCCTTGGAACACGAGCCAGTTGCCCTACCTGAGCGGCCAGATTCGGGCCGTGGTGCCGCTGCGGGATGGCCGGATCCTGATGGGCGGCAGCTTCCTGGCGAACGTGAATGGAACGGGCGACCGCCGCTACAGCGTCGCCTGCGTCGATACCAACGGCGCGGTCGTCACATATGGGTTCTACAACACGCTGGATGCCACCGCCGGCGTGGTGAACACGCTGGCGGTCCAAACCGACGGCAAGATCCTCGTTGGCGGGTGTTCCCTCACGCTGAACGTGTATCCGCCCAACACCAACACCTACGCACTGATCCGCTTGAATGCAGACGGGTCGCCCGACAACACCTATGCCTGGCGCCAGGGCAAAGGCGGCTACGTGCAACATATCGACCTGTTCACCGACTCGGCCTACACCAATCGCGCCGTGATCACCGGCGTGTTGCCCGCGGACGACGGATCGCACACCGACTACCTGCTTTCGCTGACCCAGGCTGGCGCAGAAATCCAATCCCTGAACAATCTCAACGGCGCGATCCTGGTGACGGCTACGCAATCTGGCGGTCAACGGCTCTTGGCCGGGTGTTTCACCGCCATCAACGGAACCGGTCAAAATCGCGTGGCCCGATTGAAGTCAGACGGGGCGGTCGATACCTCTTTCAAGATCGGTGCAGGAGCGAATGCTGAGGTTCGGGCGCTCGCGATCCAGTCGGATGGCAAGATCCTCCTGGCGGGCGGTTTCACCCGCTTCGACACCATGCCCTGCGGACGCCTGATCCGGCTTCTGACCGACGGCACGGTCGATGCCTCGTTCAACCCTGGCGTCGCGGCCAACGACGGCATCTATGACCTGCGGTTGCGCGCCAACGGCGAGATCTTTCTGCTGGGCGCCTTCACGGCTTTCAATGGTACCGCCCGGGGTGGCATCGCACGATTGGCCTCAGACGGCACGCTGTTGGCCTCGCATGCGGGATCGGCGGCGCAGAATTCCGGCCTGGGCAAGATCAAGGCCGTCGCGGTTCAACCCGATGGGAAGGTGCTGATTGGAGGCGATTTCACGGAAGCCGGTGGTCGCTATCTCTCGGGTATTGCGCGCCTGAACGCGGACGGCTCGTTCGACGCGACGTTCGATCCGGGAACGGGCGTTGACGGCTACGTGCAAGGAGTCGCTCTCCAACCCGACGGGAGAGTTCTGATTGCGGGTTACTTCGGGAGCGCCAACGGTGCGGCTCGGACCAGCCTGGCGCGACTTAACGCCGACGGTTCCGTGGATGAATCGTTCCGGCCGCGCATCCTGAAATTGGATGGCTCGCTCAGCATTCTGCAAACGCCCGTCCTCGCCACGAACGGAGCGATGCTCGTGATAGGTCATTTCCGCTCCATCAATGGGGTGTATCGCAACTACATCGCCCGCATCCAGCCCGACGGTTCGCTGGACGCTGCCTTCGACCCGCAATTCAACATTCTCGGCTGGGATCCACTCAAGCCCGGCGTCGTCATGGTGGGTGGCAGTCCGATGGTCTATGGCGCCGTGCCACTGTCCGACGGCCGCGTGCTGATCGGAGGCTATGTTACCTGGGACGGACTCTCCCGAGGATTCCTCACGCGACTCGATCAGAGCGGCAAGCTCGACCCGACCTTTGTGCCCATGTCGGTGGCCACGAACGTGGTTATCGCCGCAGGCACGGTGAAGAGAGTGATGTCCCTCGCCGATGGCAAGGTTCTCATCTGCGGTGATTTCGTGCAGTTCAAAGACGGTTCCTGGAGTCCGCCCAACCGAGGCCGCATCGCCCGCTTTTCGGCGGACGGCGCGCTGGACGGCACTTTCAACCCGCCAATGGGCGCGGACAACAGCATCGAGGGCATGGCCCTGCAGTCTGACGGCAAGATTCTCATCGCTGGCAGTTTCCGGAACTACGATGCCGTCTCCTATCCGTTCCCGACTAATGCGGTGCGCGTGGCCCGTTTGAACCCCAACGGCGCCCTCGACGCCACCTTCGATTCCAAGGCGGGTCCGAACATGACCGCGTATTCGATTGCGTGGTTGTCCACCGACCGTGCCATCGTGGCCGGCGATTTCAGCGATTACCGGGGCGTCGCACGGCCCGGCATCGCCCGGATTGTCTCCACCAGCACGCCGGCGGCGCCCACGTTTGCGTCGTGGCTCCAAGACCATTTTCTGCCGACGGATCCCGCCAGCGATAAGACCGCCACAGCCGATCCGGATGGCGATGGCGTGATCAACATCCTGGAGTATGCCTTCGGCTTGGACCCGAAACGGTCCGATCGCACCGGTCTGCCTTGCGCCGGAGTGTCGCGGATTTCCAACCAGAGTTACCTCACGCTGACTTACCTTCGTCCGAAGCCGGCCCCGGCGGACTTGACCTACGAGTGGCGGGCTTCGGCCGATCTCAGAGCGTGGCAACCTTCCAATGTGATCGAGGTGGGGATCTCGGTGCCCCAAGGCGATCGCGTGGCCGTGACTGTGCGTCTGGCGACACCGCTCGGGGTGGCCCCAGCCGGTTTCTATCGGTTGTGGGTGAGTCGCAAGTAGAGCAGGCCAACCGTTTCAGCCGGCCCCGGATCGCCCTTTTCCAATGGCTTCGGCTTTTTCCGGTTGCAATATATGCCGTGAATGACGACTGCGCCTCGGTGATGATAATGAAACCCGGAATGAATTCCACGTTTCTGGGTTATTGTGCGGTCATCACATGACTGAACCCTTTGGCAGTGCGGTAGGCCGGGTAATCGACAGCGACTTCTTCGAGAGAATCACGATGAGTGTTTCGCTTTGTTCCGTGGTTGCGGAGCATTCCAGAAAGCAAAACTCCCATCCCCAGAACAGGCTGATGCTGGGAGCGGATGCATCCGCAATCCACGGACGGCTTGGATGCTCGGGTTGCACTCCTGCAGAGCCCTATCCCCCCAACCGCGAAAACAAGCCTACAGAACCGGCGCGGTCAAACCAGCTCAAGAAGGCGATGGCCGCTGCCGGCTCCCGACCCATGAGGCCGAGGGCGATGACTCCAAAGCGAACGGTTTTCATGATTGCGGGGAATTGATTACTTGGCGTAACCAAGTTCCTTTTCCGTCTCGCCGATGGATTCCTCGATAATTTCCAATCCCTTGATCAGAGTGTCGTCGTCCATGACAATCGGCGGGCTCATCCGCAGAATATGTCCGGCCGGAATCCACGCCAACCCTTTCGCGAAAGCCTTTTGGTAAACCAGTTTGCCGGCGTCGTCGAACGGCGTCTTCGCCTTGCGGTCTTTGACGAGTTCAACGCCCATCAAGCAACCTTTTGCCCGCACGTCGCCGACGATGGGATGTCGTTCCATCATCCCGCGCATATATTTCAGAGCCAGCACTTCCAGATGTGCGGCGCGGGCCAATAGGTTTTCCTCTTCAATCACTTCAAAGCACGCGAGCGCAGCAGCGCAGGCCATGGGGTTGCCTCCGTAACTGGAGGAAGCGGAAATTGTTTCGATGCACTCCTTGTAAGGCTGGCGCACACAGACCGCCGTCACGGGGAAGCCGTTGCCGAAACCTTTGCCGAGCGTTACCACGTCGGGCAGCACGTCCCAATGTTCGCACGCCAGCCACTTGCCGGTGCGGCCCATGCTGGTGAGCACTTCATCCGCCATCAGCAGCATCTTGTGGCGGTCGCACAGCGCGCGCAGCTTGGGGAGAAAATCATCCGGCGGCATCACCGACCCGCCCCAGCCCTGGATCGGCTCCAGAACAAACGCAGCGACCACCCGCGCCGTGCCGCGCGCGAGATATTCCTCGTAGAACGCGATGTAGGCGTCGGTATCAATCGTGCCGTCGGCCTTCGTCCAATGCGGGCGGTAGGGATTGGGCCGAGGCACCATGTGGCTGCCTGGAACACGGGTCGGCCCGTTGACTGCCGATGAGAATTCCGCGAGTGAAACACCGCCCAGGGTTTTGCCGTGAAAATCATTGAAGCACGAAATCATCTCGTGCTTGCCCGTCGCCGCGCGACAGACGCGCAGGCCCGCCTCGACCGCCGCCGTGCCGCAATCGTAGAGTTGGAAGCCGTTGAGGTCGCCGGGCAGGGTGGCAGCCATCTTTTCCATCAGGCGCGTTTTGATCTCGGTGGTGAAGTCGTGGCAGTTCATCAACTGGCCGGCATACTTCTGCACCTGCTCGGTCACCTTCGGATGGCAGTGGCCCAGCGTGGTCACATAAATACCCGAGGAGAAATCGATGTAAACGTTGCCGTCCACGTCGGTCATCGTGCAACCGTGGCCGGACTCAAAGGCCACCGGGAACAGCTTCACCTGACCGCTCAAGCCTTTGAAATACTTCGTGCAACGGGCGTGAACGGCTTTGGACTTCGGCCCGGGCGCCGAAATCTTCATGGCCGGAACTTTTGCCAGGTCAACTTTCGCCCAGGCGGGCGACGGGATATTCATTTTCATAAAGAAGTCAGATGAACGCAAGGTGGTTCAGCCGGCAAAACGCCTTCAGTTGTTCGGTCGTGTTGCCATACGAAAGGATGTAATGCTGGCAGGCGACCTTGTCGGCGAAAGCTTCCACCGGCGTGTCGAGGATGATCTCCAGGCTGGGCAGTTGCGGCGCGGGCGGCTGCCAACCGGCTTCCTCCCACGAACGCGGCGTGACCGCCGTCCCGGTGACGGCGTGGATGGCGTAGCCCTGTCCATGCGGCAAAAAGCGCGAGAGCGTGGCCGCTCCGGTCTTCACCTTGGAAACATTGAGCACGCCTTCGTTGAAGTTGCCGAAGCGGGTCGGGCGCACCAGCATGTCGCCGTCCACGACGGCGGCGGGAACGTAGTCTGGCACGCCCACGAGCAGGCGGTCTTCCATAAACTCGTAAAATTCAAAATACGGGGCGGCCTGCCCGGTGAGACTGCGGATGATGAGCTGGGTGACGCAGCCAAGCGTGTCATTTTCTGGTGTGGTCGGCAGATTCAGCTCGTTGGCGATCAACATCAGGATCATTGCCGGCGGCAATTGCAGCAGCTTCTTCATGCCGTCCACGTCCGTGAGCGAAACGGCGTCGTAGCGTCGCTCCTCGATGATCGTCTTGAGCGCGAGAAAATAGCGGGCGCTCTTTTCCAGCGTCTGCGGCTCGGCGGGCTTCTCGAATATCCAAGTGCGTTTGACCTTATCGACGACGGCCTGCACATCAGTCGCGGCGACACGTTCGGCGCGTTGCACCATGTCGAGCATTTCAAAAATCTCAATCTCGACGCCGAGCGCTTCTTTCAACGAGACGCCGTCATAAAGCGTCGCGTAAAGATTCATGTCGCGATAACCCATCATGCCGACCTTGGCATGGCGCAGAAAGCGCGAGGCACTGACGGCCAGCAGAAAGTTTTTGATCGCTTCAATCTTCGGCGGTTTGCCAGGGCAGTCGTAAACGAAGCTGAAACGGTAGCCGAGGTCTTCCATGGTTTTCCGCAGCGCGGTCGTCCCCGCCTGGTCGGCGGTGGTGATGAGCCGTCCGCCTTCGTAGTAACCGGCCAGCCCCCAGAGCAGCATCGGCAGATGCTTGAACTCGCTGATGACGCTGATGACGGCGTGCGTGGGAATCCAACCGGCGATGCAGACCACCAGCACATCCATGCGCTTGGCGGACAAATCGGCAATCGCCCGCCGCACGTCGTTGCCAGCGGGGTCGTCGCTCACTGGCGCGGTTTCCAGCAGCGCCACACCCAATCCCGCCAGCGCCGCGCGGGCCGCGTTGCATTTTGTTTCAATGATGTTGCGCGGCGTATTGACTTCGCCGAAGCCGACAAATCCAACGGTTACATTTTTCATAGTGAGGGTATCTTCAGGTCTGCCTCGGCAACTGGCGAGGCTTGCGCTGTGCGGGCCTCGCCGATCAGGCGGTGATGCTTGTTCGCAGCACTTCTGCTCAAGCGCCCAGAGGTGTTAAGGTTTCTTCCGGACGGGAATTAACGGGCAACTCCGACAAATCGGTCAGCGGCGCTTTCCACAACTCTTCGATCGCTTTCACACTGGCCTCGACGAGCATCCGCCCGCCCTCCGGCCCGACCGACCCGTTGATGATGAGTGCGCTGTAGCCGCCCGCCGCCATGGCGCGAGCGGTGGGCAGATATCGTCCGGTATCACAGGCAAATTGGACCAGGAAAGTCCGCTTTGCCTGGCTGCGGGCGATGATCATCTGGCCGTAGTCCAGAAACAGCTCGAAGGGATTCGTCACGAAAACGCAGTCGCTCAACCGGAGGGCGTGCAGTTCCATGGAATAGGTCGGCGCCTGATCCTGAATCTCGTAACGCTTGACGACCGCCTGCGCGTTTTCCAGCAGCACAAAGTCGAGTTCCTTGTTGTCGAACGGCCCATGCGGTCGGCGCTGCTCGCCGGCATGAGTGTCCGCGACAAACTTGGCGAACAATTCCTTCGAAGCGGTCGGTTCGTCGGGATAATTGCTGACCAACCGCTTCACCTCGGCGCACGCCGCTTGATATTCTGCCAGCGATGCCCGGTGAATGGGCAGCGTGATCTGAGTCACGGTATGCTTCAACACCGAAGCGCGCTCAATGCACTTGGATGCGGACGCGTAGCCTTCGGCCACGGCTTTTTCCAGGCGGGCGGCGATGGCAACCATTCCGCTCTCGTTCCAGTAATTGACTTCATCCTTGGATTGCGCCGGAAGATTCCGGGGCGACTGACAGCCGGCGGCGCTCACCTGCGGCAGCATTTTCACCCCTGCGCCGTAGGTGGCGTGAATGCGCTTGCGAAGGTCGCCGAAGAAATCGGCGGTCACCACATAACCCGCCTCCATCACCTGTGCCGGGCAGGCGACGTTGACAATCACCCCCGTCAGTTGATTGCGCTCGTCCCACGTGAACAGCAACCGCGCTTCAGGGTCATTCCCACCTTCGACACCGATGAAATCCTCGCGGTCTGTTTTGCCATACATCATCGCGCTGCCATCGGCGTAAAGCATCCGCCGCGAATAACCAATCGGCGCGAGGGCGCTCGCCGCGCTCACCCGACCCGGCTGCCGGGATTTCCAAGCGTTCACCACGGCGCGCACCGTGCGTTCGAGGAGGAAGAGGCGAATTTCCGCCGGCTGCAACGCGCCCGCCGCCGGCTGCCACCAGCGGAATGGCACAAACCAGGACGGCCCGGTGTGAATGTGCGTGGCGTTGAGAAAAACGGCCTGGGGCTCGAGATCGGGAATTTGGGCGCAGACCCTCTCGCGGACTTCATCGAGGAAATCCTGAGCGACGTAAACGATGTCAATGGACACCATGACCACTTGCTCGCGGCCGGCGGTGGTGACCTGCTCCATCGCCAGCGCCGAGACGGACAGCGGGTCGCGCACGCCTTTGGAAATCCGCTGATAATATTGCCCGATCAACTCCACCGGTTGCGCCGGGGTGATGTCTTGAATGTCCCAACCAATCAACATGTTCATGTGTGATAGAATACTTTAGTTGTTTCTTCTCGTCTGCCTGTGATTTTACAAAGCCTGATTGTTTTTTGACGGAATCCATAAAGATCCGGCATCACGCCCAGCCGCTGCCTGCTTGACGCCCGATGAGCCGGGTCATGGCCGCCCAGTTTGACAAGCCGGAAAATGCATCGAGGCCGTAGAGGTTGTCCCGCCCCGCGAGCATCGCATACTGCACGGCCTGCTCGATTTCCATGCCCCTCAACAACGCGGTGAGAAACCCGGCGATGGCGCAGTCGCCCGCCCCACAGGCATTCTTGATCCGGAGCGGATCGGCCGGGAATGACTTGACCCATAACTGGCGCTGACTCCAGTTGTCAGCCGGCAATTGGAGCGCGGTGGCGGAGTTGATCTTCGCAATGTCGCCGGTTTGGATGTATGCGCCGCGATGGCCGGCTTTGATCATCACAACCTTAGCGCCCAGCGCCAATACCCGGGCCGCGAGTGGTTCATAAAGGTCCGGCGGAATCACGTCCACCATGTCGCCCCCCGCCGCCTGGGCCAGGATGCGGGCGTATTGTTCCGGCTCGAGCATGAACAGAATTTCTTCGATGCTCGGCGCGAAGACGTCCACATACGGCAGCGTGCCCGCGAGAATGTTCCGCCAGTTCGCTTTCCCGGCCGGGCTGTCCGAATCCGGCAACGTCATATCCAGCGAAGTCGCCACGCCAAGTCGGCGAACTTGCTTGAATAGCTTTTTCAATTCCGCGCCGTCGGCGGCCCACAGCGTTTGCATCAGCGGCGGATAGCCGAAATGAAAGAGCCGGCTTTGAGCGACCGTCGGGTAGTCAATGTCCTTGGCCGTGAAAACGGCGTTGCAGCCCGGGTCTTCAAAAAATATCCGGTCCATCCCTGGCGGTGCAACGACGATGCCATACGCTGTTCCCGCGCGACGATACTTTCGAATGCCACGGGTCGCCTGGTGGCGCTTCAGTTCAGCCAGCACGATGCCGCCCAGCGAATCGCAGCCGACAGAGCCCATCAGTTCGACCCGCTGCCCGAACCGTTTCATCGCCAGCCCGGTGTTGGCCACCACGCCCCCGAGCGAAAAACTCAGCCCCTCGGTTTCAATGAGCTTGCCCGGGCGAAAAAGTTCCGACGCCGCAATCGCCGGACGGCCCGTGGGAAAGCCCGGTGCGATATCCACTCCCAGATAACCCGCCACCACGGCGTCCAATCGGGAATGTCTTCTTAACGATTTCATTTGTGTAAATCCAGCAAGGCGGAACGGTTGGGCGGCCGGAGGTAGTCAATAGTGTTGCCAGCGTGATAGATGTTTTCCAACTCCTTGAAGTAGGCATCCAATGTGTCGCCGGGCTTCCCGCCGGTGCGCTTCAATTCGGCGTCAATCGCCGCGCGGAGATAAAATATCCGCCAGCGCCACGATTGCAAGATCGGCGGCGCAAGCTGTTTCCCCGCCTGCTTTACACGTTCCAGGCGGCCTTCGGCATTGCCCAAGTTTCTGGTATGATACAGGACAAATGCGGATTCATTCGCCACGGCGGGATAGAGCAGATCCTTGAGTTGCCTCTTCTGGTCCAGTTTCAACTCGCGGAAGACCGCCGCCAGTTCATTGCTTGTCTGCACGACACAGGAATGGCAAAAACTCCGCTCCATCTCGAGCGCGACGCCGGCGAGATCGGTGGCGGACTTCGGCGAAAACTCATACGCCATATACTCGCGCACCGTCTGGAAGGGGTCTTGTCCGCTCCAGTATAGCTGCAAAACAATGCATTTATTGATGTCTTCAAAATTTCCTTCGGAATAGGGATACCCACCGCTGAGCTTGCCCTGGGTCTGCGCCCACATGCCGCGCATCCGTTCCGGCGACGGGTTCGCGCCATACCCGCCCCACGGGTGGTTGTTAAGCATGCTGATCTCGGGAAAGCTCAGCAGCGGGAGATTCCTCGGCACGCCATAACGAGACGTGTAAGGGGAGCTGTCACCCGCGGTGTTCACCATGAGATAATCAATCCACTTGGGGGCGGGTTTTCCGATGGCTTTATCAAACGCGCTCCATTCCGCATCGCCCTTGGCCAGGAAATGATCAAAGAGCCATGTGGAAAGCACGATCTGCGACTTTGGGAACATGTCCCGTGACAAGGCCGACACTTCCGAGGCAACCTTGATGAAACCTTTCGCGCCCCAGGGAGCGCATTGCGCGCAGGTGCAACCGCCTTGATCGTAAGGCCACAGCAACAGGCATTTGAAGTTGATCCCCTTGAAGGCTTGCAACACCTCGCGCCGGGATTTTAAAATGTATTCCATCCCGCCCGGCTTGCTCGGACAAACCTCGACATGATAATGGCCAACCAGTTCCTTCACATACCCATTCTGCGGCGTCCATTCCGCCCGCAACTCCGCCGGGCTGCACGCAAACGCTTCATTTGCCAGCATCATCAAGGAAGGTTTGATGCCGGTTTCCTGCGCCCCCCGCAGGATTTCCCGCAATCGCGCGATCATGGCTTGCGCCTCGGGATCGTTCATCCCCTGGTACTGGTGCATATCAAACCAGACACAGATCGAGTTGCAGCCCCAGAGGGAAAGCTCCTCGACGTATCGCCGGACTTCTTCAATCGGCGCGACGTGATACCAATTGAAAAAATGCGTAGCGAAATAGACGCCGCGCACCGGAGTTTGCGGAACGGAGACGCCCCGCCAAGTTCCCGGCTCAAACACGCCAGACTCCAGGCGTGCGCTGCGCAAAAACTTCCCGACTCCCGCCATCAAACCTGGCAGGCCGTTGCCCGATACATGGATCGTCTTGCCCTTCCCATCCTCGATCGAAAACCCTTCCGCGCCGACATCGCTCCGAAAACCAAACGTCAGCGGAGCGTCCTTCGTGGCCACCACTTCCAGCCCGGTGCGTTCCTTCACCACGCGGCGGAAGATTTTCAGCGCCTGCTGCTGCCCGGCGTCCGATGGCTTTTGCAATTTCACCCGCAACGGCTCGGCCGCCCATGCCGGCAGCGAGACGCAGACCGCAGCAAGCGCGACGACTAGGAGTGTCATGTGTTTCATTTTGACGATTGGGAAACCAACTATTTCCGTTTGTCCAAGTTCAACCAGTATCCGCCGATTTCTTCCAGGGTTTTGTCTTTGGTTTCCGGCAGCATCCGCCACACGAACAGCGAGCACGCAAGGCAGATGCCCGCGAAAATCAGGAACGTGCCCCCGGGATTGCCATAGGCGTTTTTGAACTTGTCCAGCACCATGGGGAACAGGTTCACCGTGATATACGACGCGATGAACATCAGCATCGTGGCCAGCGACATGGCCTTGTTGCGAATCCGGTTCGGGAAAATCTCCGAGAGAATCACCCACCCCAGCGGCGCGAGCGTGAGGGTGAACGCGCCGGCGGCCAGAAACATTCCCGCCAGCGTAACCAGCGGCGGCAGCGAGTAGGTAAAGCGCAGGAACATCAAGACGTGACCAGCCGACATGGCGATGGTGCCCCAAATCAAAATCGGCCGGCGACCAAACTTGGCCGTGAGCCAGAAGGCGACGACCGTGCATAGCGTGATCCAGCTCATCAGATACACGCTGTTGAGAATGGCATCGGGCGCTTTGCTGATACCCGCCTCCATGAAGATCGTGGGCGCGTAAAGCAGGATCATGTTCACGCCGTTGATCTGTTGGAAAATCATGATCGCGACGCCAATGAGCACGGCCAGCCGCACGCCCGGCGCGAACAACCCGCGGAAGCCGCCGCTCTCCTCGCGCAGTTCCGCGCGGATTTCCCCCAGTTCACGCTCGGCCTGGGTGGGGCCATTGATGGTGGTGAGCACCTGGAGCGCCTCTTCATAATTCCCGCGTGCTGCCAGCCAGCGCGGACTGCGCGGAAGAAAGAACAAACCGAGCAGGAACGCCCCGGCCGGGAGCGCCATCGTCGCGAACATCCAGCGCCAGTGGCCGCCAAACGAAAACAGATACGTCACATAGACCGACAGCGAGAGTCCGATGACGATGGCCAGTTG
>Ga0194053_10001526_pt1 | contig 14680 bp, 12 predicted proteins | sample SepL228m_MetaG_FD_161684 | JGI IMG/M metagenome (GOLD analysis project Ga0194053, IMG submission 161684) | Anoxic zone freshwater microbial communities from boreal shield lake in IISD Experimental Lakes Area, Ontario, Canada - Sep2016-L227-8m | ecosystem: Environmental > Aquatic > Freshwater >... | reverse complement strand
CAGCCAGATCTTCACGAAGCGTTTATACGGCTGCTGCATGAAATGGTTCAATTGTGGCTGCCGCTGCCCTCCGAGACGATGCGCTGCACCCATTGCATCTCAGCCGCGTTGGTCCGGGCGTAACCGTCGCGGTCTTCGCGGATGCGCGCCAAGTGGGCATCGAGATTGGCTCGGTCGAGTATGACGCCAAACTGATTGGTTGCTGGGACGCCGAACATCGCATCAAGCATGAAGCCCCCGAGAACCGTCGTGCAATGGCTGTTCTCAAAATAGAACTTCATCCGGTTGGTCACATCCCCTGCCGGTGGAATTGGTTCCGCCGGCGGTCCAGCATACCCGGTAAAGTCCCAAAGGTGGAACTTGCCCTCGACCCCTTCCTCGGCCATCACGTTGACCAAGTCGCGCTTCCACTTTTCAAATTCGGTCCCCCGTCCGCCGGCGTAGAGTAGTTCGAGATCCAATGCATGAACCGGCATAATTGCGACCTGCAGGTCGATCTGGTGATCGCAACAGTCCCGCACCAGCCGACGGAAGAGTTCCAGTTGAGACGGGTCCACCGTCTGGGCACGGTATCCCGGCCCCAGGATGCGAAGCACGCGATTGAAGAGTTCGCGCTGGCTCGTGCCCACGCCAATCGAGTGGCTGTGGAACCCTCGCGTTTCCTGCGGCGCGGGCTGGTAACGCCGGAGTCTCCGGCGAACCGCCGCCCAACTGCTGTCGGTGGAAGCCCGGCCGAGGAGCTGCTTGCAATAGTATTGAAAGCGGTTCAAACCGGGGTTGAACCGCGACTCTGGAAAATCCTGGATCCAGGCGGGGCCCGGCGAAAACATATATAAATCCAGGCAAAGAATCACGTGTTCCAGAGGATTGTGTCGGCGCGAATAATCGAAGGCGGCAACCAGCTCCGGAAATCGCGTGGCGGCAAAGCTCAGGTTGCAGGCGCGATTGGTGACCAGAAAAGGGTGCGAGGCGGGCAGGCCGGATTCGGCCCGCGACGAGCCCAGGATGATGACCTGCCAATCCCCGCGGCCCGCCATCTCGGCTTTCGTCACCCGGTCCAGGTCCAGATAGCGAACCGGGTCGAATAACTTGAGGTGCAGCCGGGGATATGCGCCGGAGGGGTCCACCAGCACATTCAAAGCCACCACAGCGCCAACCCCCGCCAGCGCGGCAATCAGGAAGGCCTTCAGGAAACGTTTGTACGCGAGCTCCATCCGATGTCAAAACTGCCAGTAAATGAACTCGGTGGGCCGGGACATGTTCAGCATCCCGGAAACCATCAGAGCCGCGAGCACGAGCGCCCAAACCAACGTGGGGTGCCAGGTCAGCAACCGGCCCAAGCGGCGCGGCGTGGGTGCCAGACCAACCCTGCTCGGATCCTGGACATACTCCAGCGCGGGTTTGTGAGCCGCCAATATTTCGTGGCTGTTGGGAAACAGCCACACGACACCCAAGAACAACACCACCATCTTAGTCGCTTCCGTCAAATTGAGATTCAGATCCCCCGCATTAAAGGAGAATCCGTGAATACCGGCCATCGCCGCCAGCATCCTCGTCGCGGCGTGGAAATTATCGGCGCGGAAGAACACCCATGCGACTATGACCGCCACAAATGTTGCCACGCGCCCAGCCCATATCCCCCCCGTTGATGGCGTCGAGCGCAAGCGTCCGGTGCGTTGGCCCCATTCATGCCAGCCGTGAAAGACCGAGAGGTAAAGCCCATGCAGCGCTCCCCAGACCACAAACGTCCAGCCCGCCCCGTGCCACAACCCCCCCAGCAGCATGGTGATCATCAGATTGACGTAGCGGCGCCTCGGCCCTTTCCGGTTCCCGCCCAGCGGGATGTAAAGGTAATCCCGCAGGAAGCGCGACAGCGTCATGTGCCAGCGACGCCAGAAGTCGGCAATGTTGGTGGCTTTGTAGGGCGAATTGAAATTGAGCGGCAGCCGGATCCCGAACAGGCGTCCCAGCCCAATCGCCATATCCGTGTAGCCCGAGAAGTCGAAGTAGATTTGCATGGTGTAGGCCAGCGTGCCAATCCAGGCGGCGGCGAAGGTCGGAACCGCCCCTCTTCCTGCGCTGCTAAAGACTGGATTGGCATAGAGGGCAAAAGGATCAGCCACCAGCACCTTCTTTCCCAAACCGATTACGAACAAAGTCACGCCGACACCGAAGTCCTCCCAGTTCGGCCCCGAGTCCTTGCGGCGGAACTGCGGCATCAGTTCACTATGATGCACAATCGGCCCCGCGATAAGCTGCGGGAAAAAGGAGACAAAAAGGCAGAAGTCCCGGAAACCGTAGCCGCGCGTGAGCCCTTTGTAGGAGTCCACGAGGTAGGCGATCTTCTGGAACGTGATGAAGGAGATTCCCAGCGGCAGCACCACGTGGGTGAATGTCCAGCCCAGGCCGAAAAGTGCGTTTGCGTTGGTGATGAAGAAGTTGGCATACTTGAAGTACCCCAGAAACAGGAGATTCCCCATCAGGCCCAGCGCCAGCAAAACCTTGGCGGGACGCCCGGGCGTTATCTTCCCCAGCCACGTGCCAACGGCATAATTGAACAGCAGCGAGCCGAGCAATAGGGGGACGTTCGACCATTTCCACCAGCCATAGAAGAACAGCGACGCCAGAACCAGCCAATCAAAGGAATGCTTGCGCCACCCCCGCCGGATAATAAAAAGGTAAATACCCAGTGTGACGGGCAGAAAGACCAGGATGAAGAGGTACGAATTAAAGAGCATGGCTCAATGGGATGCTTGATATCCCATTTCAGGGGCTGTGCGGTTTGTTACGCTTGACGAGAACCCAGCGGCCCAACGGAAAGAAGCGCCGACGCTGCGCCACAGGACGAATCTTCGTCGTGAATATCTTCTCGAAGAAGTCCAGCACGCGGTCCAGGTTAAAGAACTCGTTGGGCTGGTTGTTGTTCCAATAGGGCTCGCGCATGACTTGGAGGTACTTGGCGTCGTCTTTGTCCAACTCGATGATCCGTTCGATGAGCGCGTCCTCGTTCGGGAAATCGAAATAATTCAGGAAGCTCTTCGGGTTAAACTCCTCGTGAATGCGCGGGCTGCCCCAATAGATCGGCACACAGCGCGCCCACATGGCTTCAAAGATTTTCTCCGTGGTGTAGCCCGGCAGCGTCGCGTTTTCGAACGCAATATTGAACTTACAGGTCTTGAGGAAGTCCAGTTTCGCCTGGGGGCCGGGGGGTAGCGCACCGCCGATATTGTTGAATGCCCGGCCAGCGCTATCGACTCGCTTGTAGCGGGAAAGCCTTTCAAAGAAATCCACCCGCTTTTGCGTCTTGCGCTTGCCGGCATTGCTGACCACAAATCCGCAGAAGCGGGTCTTGGCCCTCAGAATCGTTTCCGGGTCATCGTGTTGCTTGTCCAACACCCGCGCCCCGCCGTAGAGCGCATAATAAGGCAATCGCAAGTGGCGCGGATCCGCCAGATAATGGCACGTCATCGCGTAGTCGCACTCACTCCAGTCGGGCAGAAAAGACTCAATGCCAAAGTAAATCCGCACGCAGTTGTGGACGCGGTGCAAGTGGTTCCCCGGGCTGGCATAAATGAGGAAATCCGGCTGGTCCGTTACCTCGATGTCAAAGCGCGTCTTTAAAAGGTTGTAAAAGAAGTTGTTGGTTTTGGGATAACCCGGCGCGTAATCGCAGAAATCAATACGGATAGGTTTGCGTGCCGCGGTCATGGGGGGCACACATTGGCGCTCGGTTCGACTTTCATTAGACAATCGCGGCATTCCTTAGCATGGCCGGTGACCATCATCAAACAAAACCTTTCCCGTATTTGACGCCGGTGGCCCACGCTGGTAAGAATGGCGTATGAACCGGACGACACTCGATCAGTCGCCATCGATTCCATTGTCAGCCAAGTCGATGAGGATTAGTTTCCAAGTTAAACAATCCTCTATCGTCAGCATGCCGTGTTCACACAGCCCTGCCCGCCCGCGATGACGCTGCGCATCTTTGCCGACCCGGCCTGGTTCAGCGCGGACTCCCAGTTGTGCCCGCTGCTGGTTCCGTGGGGAAATGAATTCACCGGCCTTCAGCGTTTTCGCTTCTTTCAGGATTCATACACGCGGACCGGCCGGGACTATTTCATCCGTACCGGACCGACTGAATGTGACTTTGTGGTGTGTCCGACAACGTGGCAGGATGAACGCCACAGTGAACTCGTGCATCGGCTGGCACGCGCAGCCAAGGGTTGGGGAAAGCCGCTGGTCGTCTTCTGCGAAACGGACAGCGAGAAACCGTTTCCGGTTCCCGGCGCCCTCGTTTTCCGAGGGAGCCTCCGACGCTCCCTTAGACTCGCGGTCGAATTCCCAGCCCCGGCATTCATATCCGACCACCTCGGAAGTGCCAAGCCACTGCCAGCGGCCGGACCGCGCCCCAAAGTGGATTCGCCTGTCGTCGGCTTCTGCGGTTGTATCGACGCGGCTGCGGCTTCCCGCTTCGGCATCAAACGTGCCTTTTACCGTGCCGCGTATTGGGGGCTGCTCTCCCGACCGGCACTGGAAAGTTTCTTGCGCCGCTGCGGCTGGCGAATCACGCGCAGCGAAGGCAAGCGAACGCGTTATCAAGCACTGGGAGTCGTATCGCGATGCCCCCGGATTCGGAAGAACCTCAAATTACGCGACCATTTCCTGAACGGCACCCTCCTTCTTCCTAAAGACGGCCAGTCTGATCATCTAGGGCGTTCGTTCCTGGAGTTTCGTCAGAATGTGATCGAGAGCGACTATACGCTCTGCCCGCGTGGCGGGGGCAACTGGTCCTATCGCTTCTACGAGACACTTTGCCTGGGCCGCATCCCGGTGTTCTTCAATACGGATTGCGTGCTGCCTTACGAGTCTGTGATCAACTGGCGAGACTATTGTGTTTGGGTGGAAGGCGAGGAGATTGGACAAACGGCAGACGCGATCCTGCGCCACTACCACGGCCACTCGGCTGAGAGCTTCGCGGATCTGCAGCGCCGTTGCCGGCAGCTCTGGGAGGACTTCCTGAGTTTGGACGGCTTCTTCCGACATTTTCATCGCCATGCGCAACTACTTCAACCCTCAACCAGCCCGAGCCGCGCCTAACCACTGATGCAGCCCCCACAACACGTTCAAGATGTTCTGACTGAATGCCGCGTTCATCTCGAGCCAGGCAACTTTGAAGAATGCCGGCTCATTCTCGAATCGTTCGAATACGCCCGAGAGGGCTTCTTCATCGAAGTCGGAGCGAACGACCCGCGACAGAACTCGCTAACCTACCTCATGGAGCGGCTGGGATGGACCGGCATGCTCATTGACCCTCTGAGCAAATGCTATCAGAAGCTGTTACGTGACAGGCCACGCTCCCGCTGTTTCCATTGCGCCTGCGTCAGCCCGGACAAAACGGGTAAGATAACTCTCCACGCACCGGATCCCTCGAGCGTGGTTGCCACCGTGGAGAAGAACGTCGATGACTTCGACATCAAATATGCCTTCACCGAAACGTGCGACGCCGTCACCCTGGACAGCCTGGTGAAGCAGGTTGATCCCCCTCGAATTGACTTCCTCTCGATCGATACCGAGGGGACTGAACTGGATGTCCTGCTTGGCTTTGACCTTGCCAGGCACCGCCCTCGACTCATTCTCCTGGAGGACAAGCTGTACAACTTGGTAAAACACCGCTTCCTGCTCGATGAAGGGTACCGGCTGGTCAAACGAACGATGTTGAACAATTGGTATGTGCCTGCCCGGCAAAATACTCTCAAAATCCGCAGTTCCCCGGGACAACAGCTCCAATTATGGAGAAAGATGCATCCTCTAAGTGCCTATTTCCGAAGGAACCGAAGAGAAAAGCGGATGCGAGAGGCTGGCCACGGCCATTGAATCACGGCCGGCGGCGGCTCCCTCAAACAATCAGCTTGATCTCGAACTCTGCAACTGTTCGTAAAGCGCGACTACCTTCTTCACCCAGATGGCAATGGAGAGCTCCCCAGCTACACGTTGATGCAGCACCTGAAGCTCTTCGGTCGTCAGTGCGGGGCGTCGGGTTTGCTCCTGCAGTGCTTCCGCCAGCGCTTTGATGTCCTCGGGCGGAACCAGCCGACCGCAGCCGCCAACCGCAAATCCTTCAGGAACTCCGTCCAACGCTGAGGCAATAACCGGCTTGCCACAGGCAAAGGCCTCCAGCACCACTCCGGGAAATGCCTCGGTCCCCACTTGCGGATGAACCAGGCAGTCAATCGCGTTCATCGCCGCCGGCATATCCCGGCAATACTGTGTCAGCCAGGCTTTGCCAGCCAACCCAAGCCTCTCGATATCCGCCCGCAGTATCGTGTCCATGTTGCCACGTCCGACGATCAGGAACCGCGCATCAGGAGCCTGTGCGTGAATACGGGCAGCGGCCCGCAAGAACTCGCGCTGACCCTTGCCACGCGGCAGGTCGTAACCACCCACGACAGCAAATACGAAGTGCTCCGGCGTCAAACCCCACTCTTGACGTTGGGCCGCCGCATCCAAAGGCCCGAACCGGTTCGTGTCAATCCCGCCGTGGATGACATGAATCTTGGAGTGATCGCCTGCGATGGGCGGCCGGGAACGGCGCTCCGGCTCAGGCGAATCGGGCTCATAGACCCCTTCGCGCAAGACCTTCGCCACGAAGTTTGACACGGCAATGACCGCATCGCATTGGCCCAGCAAGAACCAGCGGCTGAACCAGGAGCTGGGACTTTTCGCCAGGTGGCGGGTCAGCACGATCACAGGGTGCTTTCCCGAAAGCCGCGCTGCCAGGATGGTCGGCCACAGGTCGCGTCCGTGGTGGCCGTGAACGATTTGAATCCCTTCGCGCCGGATGAGCCTTGCCGCGCTCAGAATGAACCGCAGTTTCAGCGGCCCTTCCGGCGGCGTGCTATGGAAGGGCACGCTGAGTTCGCGAACGACCTGCGCGAACTCGCGCCCGTCCGGTCCGGCCACCCAGACCTTGTGGCCAAGTTGGGACAGGCCGTGGGCGAGCTTTACGCACTGGTCGTCGGTGCCGCCGCCGCGGAGCATCGAATTGAGGTGGAGCACCCTAAACGACTTCGCATTCATCGCGGCAACCCCATCTCAACCGGACATTTGCGGAGATGCCAGCGCCACAAGGTCGTGGTCACGTCCCATTTTGCGCGCCGATGTGACGATTTACCCAGGGTGGCCATGACCAGCAAGCCGCTCGCGAGCCAGTCAATGAAAAGCCGGATGCACAAACCGCCCCCGAGCAAGCCGCAGGTCAGCCTCGCGTGGTTCTTTCTAAAATAAGCATAACGCGAACGCCAATACTCGATCCTGGCGCAGGCGGGCATCTGGCGGGCGCTTTGGCCCTGGTCATGCCACACTTGCGCCTGGGGCAAATGGCACACCTTCCACCCGAGCCTCCTGGCCTGCAGACAGAAATCCGTCTCCTCGAAAAAGAAAAAGAACCGCTCATCAAACCCGCCGAGCGCCTGCCACAGGCTGCTGCGGATCAACATGAAAGCGCCGACGATCGATTCCACCTCGACCGGCTCTGTGAACTGATGTTCTTTGCCCGGGAACCGGCGCGGAAACAATCGACGCAGCAGTGATTTGTTCAACAACTCCGTCGCGAGCGAAGGCAGATTCGCGATTGAATTTTGCCGCGAGCCATCCGGGTTCAATAACTGCACCCCCGCAATGCCGCACTCGGGATGCTGGCGCATCCAGGCCACTGCTTGGGCGAGCGTATCCGATTTCAATCGCGCATCTGAGTTGAGCAGCAGCAGGAACTCGCCGCTCGCCGCGTCGGCCGCCCGATTGTTAGCCTTGGCAAAACCCAGGTTGGTCTCTGAACGCAAGTATTTCACCGCCGGAAACTCGCGCGGCACCACAACAGACGTCTCATCGGTCGAGCCGTTATCCACCAGCACAACCTCTTTGATGAAGGCATCGCCGCTTTCAAAGATGGAGCGGAGCGCGGTGCAGACGAGCGCGCATGTGTTGCGGCTCACCAGGATCACGGAGACATCGACTCCTTTGCTCGGTGCCATGATTTGACGCAGTTGAGAGGGTCGAGATGTTCGGCGTTTCAAGGCTTCGACGAATCGGCCTGTGCCTCTCTTACCTTGGCGTAACGGGTAGCCGTCTGGAAAGCCGTCATCCAGGCAATGTAGTAGCCCTGCCAGCCATCCAGAAAACCCAGCCGGAGAAAATAGCACCTGGCAAAGCGCCAGGCAGGACGCAGCACAAGGTCCCACCAGACCGCCTTCCGCCCGCTTGCCTGAATGTGCCGAACGAAATCGCTGCTGAACCCGCTGATCTTGGCGATTTGCCGGTCAATACTTTCGGCGTTGTAATGCAACAAATTGCCGTCCATTCTGCGGATTTCGCCCCGCACGAGCAGTTTGGCGTGCGGGTCCACTCCGCCCCACTCCGCAAGATTCTTGCGCCAAAGCCGCGTTGTGCGATCCGGATACCAGTCTCCATGCCGGATCCACCTTCCACAAAACATCGTCAGCCGGGGAACACTGCACGCCGCAAAAGACGGCAGCCCATTCTGCACGGCAAAGAGCCGCTCCAGTTCCTCGAGCAGTTCAGGAGACACCACCTCGTCGGCATCCAGTCCCAGAATCCACTCCTGGGTTGCCTTCTGCGCCGCGGAGGCCTTCTGCGCCACGTACCCCTTCCACGGTTCGCAAAAAATCCTGGCTCCGTATTTGCGCGCGATCTCTTCCGTGCCATCGCTCACGCCGGCGTTCAGCACCACGACGATTTCACTCGCCCAGCCCGCCACACTCTGCAGGGCGCGCCCGATCCGCTGAGCTTCCGCCCCGGAAATCATGGACACCGAAATGGGCAATTTCTTCATCGGCTGGTTCAGTCGGAGCTTCTCACAATTATCGCCAGTTTACCCGCGCAACCTAGTCACAAGTCAATGGTGATGAAAGCCAATTCTCGACGGATCAGGGTGGTTTCAAGAAATCGTAGCCGCCGACGGCAGTCGGCGCTAACACTCCGATAATCGAGGGAAAGTGCGCCGACTGCCGTCGGCGGCTACAATTTTGCAGGTTCTTGACATGGACACCGAAATGGGCAATTTCTTCATCGGCTGGTTCAGTCAGAGCTTCTCACAATAATCGCCAGTTTACCCGCGCAACCTAGTCACAAGTCAATGGTGACGAAAGCCAATTCTCGACGGATCAGGGTGGTTTCAAGAAATCGTAGTCGCCGACGGCAGTCGGCGCTAACACTCCGATAATCGAGGGAAAGTGCGCCGACTGCCGTCGGCGGCTACGATTTTGCAGGTTCTTGACATGGACACCGTAATGGGCAATTTCTTCATCGGCTGGTTCAGTCGGAGCTTCTCACAATAATCGCCAGTTTACCCGCGCAACCTAGTCACAAGTCAATGGTGACGAAAGCCAATTCTCGACGGATTCCAAACACCGGCCAAGGATTGTTTCTTGCGGCCGCGCACGATAGAATGCCAGATTGTCAATATGAACGACGATGAGCGAAGGAGAGTGAACGAGGCCGGCTTGTGCCGCGACGCGGATTACATCCCCAAGGTTCCTGATGCAGGGCGTGTGCGAGTGGACGAGAGCGGAAACCGTGTTCAGGTGATGCATAACGGCCTGGTGGTCGCTGCCGACGGGTATTACGGCGACTTCATGACGCAGATCATGGAACAAATGAAGGGACACCACGAGCCGCAGGAGGAGAAGGTTTTCTACGAGGTTCTAAAAGCGGTGCCGCCAGAATCGACGATGATCGAGCTGGGCGCCTATTGGGCTTACTACTCGATGTGGTTCCAAAAAGCCGTCAAAGGCGCCAGCAATTTTATGATCGAGCCGGCGCCGGCCGCCTTGCGGTGCGGAATCAGGAACTTTCAACTCAACGGCTTCCACGGCGACTTTACCCCGGCCTACATCGGACGAACATCAAGTGAGGGCTGGCAGAAGGCTGGCTTGCAAAGCAAACCCGGCGAAGTGGGACAGGTGTGTATGAAGGATTTCGTGCGCAGCAAGGGAATTGAGCGGGTGGCTCTGCTCCATTCCGACATCCAGGGCTTCGAGTACGATATGCTGCGCGGTTGCGGCGATCTGCTCGATAACCGAAAGATCGGTTTCCTTTTCATCTCGACTCATAGTCTCAAAGTCCACTTTCAATGCCGAAAGCATATCGTGCAAAAGGGATACTCGATCATCGCTGAGCATACCCCAAAAGAGAGTTATTCTGAGGATGGACTGATCGTCGCAGCCGCCGACCCGGCAGCGCTCCCGCCGGTCGAAGTCTCGAAGCGGCCGGTGTCCGCCCGTCAAAAGTTCAAGGCCGCCTTTTTCAAACTGACGGCCTGACCCGTAAACGGATTACTGATTCAGTGAGCTCACCGACCCTGCAGCCAGACCAGACCGGTTTCTACACCCAAACCCGTGCGGCGAAGAAAATCCTGGTGGTGGACCTCGGTTTCCTGGGCGACACCCTCCACCTGGTTCCCGCCTTATGGGAAATCAAGCGTCATTACCCGCAGAGCGCTCTGCACGTGCTGACCTCCCCGCTTGGGGCCGAAGTGCTGCGGCTGGCGCCGTGCGCGGACCGCGCCTGGGCGATAGAGCTATACCCCGGCAAACGCACCCTCCGCCAGCAATGGACGATTGTGCGCTCGCTGCGCCGCGAACGGTTTGATCTGGCCTTCAACTTCAGCGGCGCAGATCGAACCATTTTCATGACCGCGCTCGCGGGCGCGCGGTGGAAAATGGCCCACGCGGCCGGACGCCAGCATTTCTGGAGTGGCTGGCTGTTGCCCAACTGGGTTCCCCGCCGGAGCACCGAGATGCCTGTCTATGAGCAGCGACGCGCCGTCCTGGCGGCCTGCGGATTCGAGCTGGCCCCGGCACGATTTGATTTGTCGGTGCCCGAAGACGCCACAAGGTGGGCGGCTGCTCATATCCCGGAAGGCGCCATCCACGTCTCGGTAAACGCGAGCACATTTCTCAAGGAGTGGCCGCTGCCGAACTGGATCGATCTGACCCGGCGTCTGCTGCAACGCAACCCGCAAATCCAACTTATTGCCACGGGCAGTGCCGACCCGCGAGAGCGGACGCGCCTCGGAGACCTGGCCGCCTCCGTCTCCCAGCCCCGCCTGCAAACGTTCGTCGGCTTAACGGTTGCCCAACTCGCGGCGCTGCTGGCGCGCTGTTCCCGGCATCTGGGCGCTGATTCTGGCGTCCTGCATCTCGCGGCGGCTTTGGGCGTCCCCACTGTGTCAATCTTTCGCGAGTACCCCGGTTTGATCGAGTGGATGCCGCGCGGGCCGCAACACCAGCATCTGACTGCCCCTTGTGCCTGTGCGACCGAGGTGCGCGATTCCTGCCGCAGCCGCCAGATCGCCGAATGTCTGGCCGAACTGTCGCCGAACTCAGTTTTGGCGATGCTCAGTTCCGGCCCGACTTCTTCTTGATCCCATTGTCACCAGACAAACTGCTCGCCTCACCGCCAGCACCACGGCATACTCGCGCCGACAACATGATCGAACTACTACGCAAAGTCTGCGCCGACAGGGCTGACCGATGGCTGGCATGGGAGCCGGCTGCGGTGAAGTGGGCCGAGGGACCGGACCTCCGCATCGGCTGAAGCCCGGACGATGCTTTTCAGCTCCTACATTTTCCTCTTCGTTTTCCTGCCAGTCACCCTGGGCGGGTTTTGCCTCCTGTCCCGCTTCCTCGGGCCCAAGCCGGCAAAGCTTTGGCTGACGGTGACTTCGCTCTTCTTCTACGGCTGGTGGAATCCCATCTATGTGATTCTGATTGTTGCCTCGATGCTGTTCAACTTCTGGCTCGGACGGCGAATCGGCCGCGCGGTCCGCTCGGGGAGATCGGGCGGGGCATCGCTTTTTTGGGGGTTGACCGCGAATCTCCTGCTCCTGGGATATTATAAGTACGCCAACTTCTTTGTCACCAATGTCAACGTCCTGTTCGGCACGGACTGGGCGCTTGGGAGAATTATTCTTCCGCTGGGAATATCGTTCTTTACCTTCACCCAGATTGCCTACCTGATCGACGCCAGCCGCGGGGTGGTCTGCGAGTATGACCTTGGCGACTTCCTCCTGTTTATCACTTTCTTCCCTCATCTTATCGCCGGCCCGATTATCCATCATACCGAGATGATGCCGCAGTTTGCCGAGCCCAAGACCTATCGCTTTCACTGGGACAATCTGGCCATCGGCCTGGGCATCTTCTCGGTTGGCCTGTTCAAGAAAGTGGTCATTGCCGACTCTCTGAGCGGCCATGCCGCAGTGGTTTTCGACGCCGCCGCGGCTGGGAACTCCCTGTACGGGACCGACGCCTGGGCGGGGGTTCTGTCCTACACGTTCCAGATCTACTTCGACTTCTCCGGCTACTCGGATATGGCCATCGCTTTGGCGCGCATGTTCGGCATCATCCTGCCGCTCAACTTCAACTCCCCCTATAAGGCGGTTAATATCGTTGAATTCTGGCGGCGCTGGCACATGACGCTCTCGCGGTTCTTGCGGGACTACCTTTACATACCCCTCGGCGGAAACCGGCACGGCACCCTGCGACGCTATCTGAATCTCATTCTGACCATGGGAATCGGGGGGCTGTGGCATGGCGCCGCCTGGACCTTTATTTTTTGGGGTCTCTTTCACGGGCTTTGCCTGGCGGTGAATCATCTGTGGCAGGGGCTATGGTCATCTGGCCAGCGGCAGTGGCCACTGGCGCCCTGGCTGACGCGCTGGGCGGGGCGGGGTCTGACGTTCTTTGTCGTGATTCTCGGCTGGGTCCTGTTTCGGGCGGCGGACTTGAAGGCCGCCCAGCACGTGTTGGGAGCGATGTTTGGATTGCGCATAGCGCCCGCCATCGGCACACCCACCCTGTTACTGCCCAAGGATTGGATTTGGCTGGTCGGCCTGCTGGGGTTCGTCTGGTTGTTGCCCAATGTCGCCCAGTTGGTGCGGGACCAACAACCCTACTCTGCGGTGTTGAAGGATGGATGGATGCCGAAACGCGCCTGGCAGCGGTGGCGGATGACTCCGGGCTGGGCCTGCCTCGCGGCATTGCTGCTGGGCGCCGCGGTATTGTCCCTCTCACGCGCAGGGGAGTTCCTGTATTACAATTTCTAGAATGGATGCCTCCCCACGTCGTTTTGTAATCCTCACGCTGGGCGTCGTAGGTGCGCTGGTCGGCGCGGTTGGCCTGTTCAATTACGCCGTGGATCCTTACGACCTCTTCGGCCACAACCGGCTGGGGGTTTATATCACTGCCGAACGGGAATTCAAATCCTCGGAAGTGCGGCGCTACCCCCACAACGCCCTCCTGATCGGAAACAGCCGCATGGCCATGATACCAGTCAAGGGCTTGAATCACTTCCAATTCTTTAATGCCGGCCTTGGCGGAGCCACGGCCGAAGAGGCATATTACTTCCTCGATCACTTCGCCAAAAACCAGGAGTTGGTGATCCTGGGAGTCGATCTGGGCCAGGGCGATCCGGTGCCCCCTCAAGGCGACATCTTTAAGCCGGCAACCCTGACCTCTACCCTCAATAATCTTCTGAACCTGCGAACGGTGGAGTATTCCGTCCGGACCATCTACAGCCATTTCACGGGGGTTCCGCCCTCCCTGCTGCCCGACGGGTCGTTTGACGCAGTGCCCTGGTTCGAGCGTTGGGACAAGCCGGACCCGGCGCACATGAATTTCGTTCTGGGAAAAATGCAAAGCGGCTACGTGAGATATCGCGGCCCGTCGAAACAACCGATGACCTTTTATGCCAGGATTGCCGATAGCTTGCGGCAACGGGGCATAACGTGTGTCGTCGTCGTGCCCCCGATGCATGAAGCCGTTGCCGATCGCATCCGCGCCTCATCTGCCGCCGCCGGTTACCAGGCCTGGCGGCGCAAGCTGGAATCGATCTTCCCGCTGGTAGTTGATCTTTCCTTTAGTCCGTATTCCGCCGCGGAGAACTTCTTCAAGAGCGATCCCGTCCATTTCAAACCTGAGGTTGGGGTTCGCATGCTCAATGCGGAGGTGATCCCGCTGGCCGTGCAGGCCTGCCAGAAGAAAGAGAGCCACGGAGCGCCGGCATTCCTTTCGGCCAGTTCCAACGCTGCGCCTGCTGCTGCCCGGGAAACCAAACAGCCGTAACGGCAACCCGCCAGCGCCACCAGCGGTGTTCCGGATGTCACCCGACGGACCAAAACCAGCCACCTGTGCGCGCAATCGACCCAGCCACCTAAGCATCTTGCACCTGGCGGCGAGGCAAGTGCGACGAGGCAAAAAGCTCCTTTTGGAGCGGCATGTTTATAGCCACAGATGCCACCGCGTCCGCCAAGCTCCAGCGGAGCGGCATGGGTTCGTGTTGACGGCCCCACCACTGAAGGGCTGTGGGATGCAAAACGCCATTCATGCCGCTCCCAAAGGAGCTTGGCCTGAGCATCCGGAGTGGGCGTTACTATAAACATGGCGCTCCTAGCGGAGCTGGGAACTCGGAGAGTTGGTTCATGGGTTTGGGGTTGAACAGGAGGAAACGGAGATAACGGAGAAATAGATCTGCCCTTGCGCGACGAGGCAAAAAGCTCCTTTTGGAGCGGCATGTTTATAGCCACAGATGCCACCGCGTCCGCCAAGCTCCAGCGGAGCGGCATGGGTTCGTGTTGACGGCCCCACCACTGAAGGGCTGTGGGATG
>Ga0194053_10001525_pt1 | contig 14705 bp, 7 predicted proteins | sample SepL228m_MetaG_FD_161684 | JGI IMG/M metagenome (GOLD analysis project Ga0194053, IMG submission 161684) | Anoxic zone freshwater microbial communities from boreal shield lake in IISD Experimental Lakes Area, Ontario, Canada - Sep2016-L227-8m | ecosystem: Environmental > Aquatic > Freshwater >... | reverse complement strand
CGGCGGCGCGATCTCCTTCGCGCGTCGCGACGGCGCTGATCAAATCATCCCCTCCGCTCACCGGCACGCGCTCCGAGCCCAACCGGTTGAGCAGTTGGTGCGCCATCCAGGCGGGCTTGCGCAGGCCGTGAAGGCTGAGCATTCCATAATTGCCTTGGAACTCGGAGGACTGGACGCCGCACTGGTCGTAGATGTCCGAAAGGCACCAGAACGCAAATGCGTCGGCCTCCTGCGAGATTTCGGCCATCGTCTTCACGACGAACGCTGCCTCGAGCGCGGTCTCCTTCAAGAGATCGTGTGGGAACCACGAGCGGCCCCATTCGTTCCAATGCACCTCACCTTTGTAACCGCGCGCATCCAGTTCCTTCCGCAGCCCGCGGATCACGCCGGACGCGAAGTGCGGGGAATCCTTGACCTTGTAGCTGGCCGGTCCGTCAAACGGCGAGAGCGGCTGGCTTTCGGAATCGTTATTGTAAATATGCGTGATGAGGTAGTCGGGAGGCGTTCCATCCCGGGCGGTGAAGTCGAGAAATTCGGACATCCATTCTCCGCGCGCGGTTGAGGGTCCGCCGAAGCGCAACGAGGCGTCAACCGACTTCACCGCATGCCATGTCGCCGACCAGAGCCGGAAAAAATCCTCTCTGGTCCCGCTGAAAAAGCCCCCGAGATTCGGTTCGTTCCAGCATTCGAAATACCAGGAGCGCACCTCGTCGGCCCCGTAGCGGGCGATGTGGTGGCGGATGCCTCCGGAGACAAACTCCTGCCAGGCCGCAAGGTCGCGCGGCATCCCCACGCTGTTCTCATCCGGCCAGCAGACGGCGGGATCGTCGGTCATCCCCTTCGGCGTGAAGCAGGTCGTGTAAATCGGCTTCAGACCCAAGGCCAGCAACCCCTCGATGTTGATATCCACCAACTGCCAGTTCTCCTTCTTCGCCCTTTCCGCCCGGGGAAGGCGCCAATCTGGCAGATCGTAATCCCACACTTTCATCTCCGGCGAATACATCGCCACCGCGCGAACATGACGCACCCCCAGCTCGTCCCGCGCCATCCGCAGATGATCGAGCACATCCGCCCGGGAGAACCACCGGAACTGGTCGATGTTGCCGACATGTTGCCAGGTCTTCCGCAAGGGCTCCGCCGCTCCTCCCCACTCAGGTTTCAATTCAATGGATTTCATCGCGCTCATCTCATCCACCCCTATACCCGGCCCGTCAAGAGGAAAAAATCCCAAACAGGCAAACGTCGAATCCTGCTCAAATGCAACAATGGCTGCCGCATGGTTTCGCAGAAGCAGTTCCACCTCATTTGTGGGCTGATTTCCGCATCTCAACCAGATCACTTTCGGGGGCGGGCCATAAAGCGCAGCCATGTCCGCGAAATCCGCATGCGGCGAATACATGGCCGACCGCCACGTTTTCCAGACTCAATCGTGATGATCTGTCGGTAATTCATAGCAGTGCGCGTATCACCATTCCGATCTGTTCGCACGGGATTCTTTGAGTTTTTCAAACGATGATTTTTCCGCTGCTCTTTCACACCAGCAGTCAGATTCACCTTCTCATTGAAACGCTGCGGCCAACTCAGGTCAAAGGAATGCCATATCTGAATTTAATGGATTTTATTGCTCTCTTCCCATCCAGACAATACCCAGCCCGTCAATAGAGAAACTCGTCGTTGAATAATGTTTTAAAAGCCCTATGACTTCTGATTTGGCAATTTAAAGATCCCGTGAAACAGAACCTGCTTACTGTCCTGGAAGGCGGCCTGCCGGGCACCACCCCGCTTTCGATCTACGACTGGAATCTCGGCGTGGTCGATTCGGATAATCTCGCCGCGCGCATGAGCGAGCCGGACTGGGCCCGTTTGTTCGACCAGGGCTTGCTCGTCACGCACCATTGCGAGATCGTCGAGATCATCGAGCACGGGGTTGAGATCACCGTCGAAGATCGGACCGCTGGCGGTGTCGCCTTGCAGATCACCCGCAAAAAAACTCCGGTGGGGGAGGTGCGCAAGGTCACCCGCAACGGCTGGCACGATGAGGATTGGATCAAGGAACCGGAAGATTACCGGACATGGAAGTGGATCGTTGAAAACTCCGAGGCGGTTCCCCGCTACGACCGCTATGAAAAAGCCGAGGCGGCTGTCGGAGACCGTGGGGTGGTAGTCCTGACCGGTGCCGGCAACTGGACCCACCGCACCCCGGCGATGAAAATCAATGTCGATCTCGCCGGCACCGAGCAGTTCTGCATGGATGTCGCCTCGGAGTTGCCCGAACTGTTCGACCTCTACGAGGCACTTCGCAAGCAGTTTGTAGAAGAGCAACGGCTCATCGCGGCCGGCCCTGGACGCTATGTGAAATGGCTGGAAAACCTCACCATTAGCATGCTGGGTCCGCAGCGCTACCGCGATCTGCTCATGCCGGTTTATCAACAGGGCGTTCCGATTTTGGAGGCGGGCGGAAAGCGGGTGATGGTCCACTACGATGGGGCGCTCGACATCATCTCAGACCAGATCGCCACCGCGCCCTTTCACATGGTCGAATCGCTTACCGAACCACCCGAGGGCGACATGGGCTACGACCGCTGCCGCGCGGACTGGCCGGATCTCGTCCTATGGGCGAACATCAATATCGGCCTGTATGCCCTGCCCGCCGAGGAACTCCAGCGCGCCGTCCTCGACAAATGCCGCCGCGCCGGACGCCAGGCGTTCGCATTCGAAATCTCCGAGGCTCTCCCGACGAACTGGCGCAAGAAAATTCCCGTCATCCTTGATACTCTGTCCACCTCTATCTGAAGTTCGGATTCGTGCCGGAAATCCGAACAGCGGATGATAAGGACAACTGGAAGCTGCTGAGTCCGCACATCAGCCATCCGGCCATCCAGGATTTAGGGTAAGGGGGAATGCCGTTCACTTAAACCAGAGTAGAACAAGCGTCCCGCTTGTTTCCCCGGCAGGCCGGCAACCGCGACAGTCGCCATACCATTCTAAAACCCCTCTGAATTTGGCGCCTTTCGAGTAAGGGGCCGTAAAATAGCAACTATCCGTTGGGCGTCGGGGTTGCTTCGATGATCGGCAAGGTCCGCGACATGCTGACGTTCGAAGGCCTCGCCTACGCGTGTTCCGACTACCACTGCCTCTTCCCGTTCGAAGTCAATGCGTGCGGGCACCCGGCGGACGTGCTGAAGGAATACGGCAAAGATCTGCGCATCATGGGCGGGTTCGACAAAATGGAACTGGGCAATGGGCCGGAGGCGATCAAGGCCCACATGAAGACGCTGGTTCCGCTGGTGGAACGCGGCGGGTTCATCCCGTTCTGCGACCACCGCTGCCCGCCGAACGTCAAGCCGGAGGATTACCTGTATTACCTGGACCTCAAGGAGCAGATGTTCGGGATGAAGTGATCCTGCGGTCTCTCCAAGGCAACCCCTCTGATTTGTCAATAAGAGTCAATCGCTCAACACAACTTTTTTATTATTTCTTCATCCTCTTGTCGTCAGATCATAGCACCCCACCCAGGAGAGCACATGAATAAGGCTTCTCTCACGGCCACGTGTCCGTCCGGAACGGCGAGGCGGGCAGGCCTTCGGCATTGTAAAGATTACAGCCTTCGGGATTGTTAGCCCAGGCGTAACGCGATGCCATGGGTTCGGGAACTACAGGACAGCTCACCACAATCGTCCGTCCGTCAATAACCGCCGTCGCCGGATGGAAAATCCTGTTGGGGCCCGCCATGACAAACGTCTTCAATTCCCCACCTCGGGCGACCAGTCCGCCGCCGATGTTATCGAAGGACAAGCGGATGGTCGCGCCCTCAAGAGTCATGCCGGCATAGAGTGGGCCAGATGCCACCACCGGCAGACCATACGTGGCTGACAAGGCCCACTGGGCAAGACGCCGGCCCACATCGGCCTTGTTCTGGGGATGAACGTCCTCCGCTTCTCCGATGTCGATAGCTACGGCCAGGCCGGTTGCCGGTTCGGACAACGTTTTCAACTGTGCCTCCCGGAGGCGCGCCCAGGCGCTCCCCTCATCATAGTCCGACGGTGGCATGTAGTTGGCGAGCTGGACGATGAGGAACGGGAAATCCCCCTGTCCCCAATCCCAGCGCCAGCAACGGATCATGTCCGTGAGCATCCGCCGGTATTGCGAGGCGTTGGCGGCATTCGACTCGCCCTGATACCAGATGGCCCCGCGCACGCCATAGGGAATCAAGGGAGCGACCATGCTATCATACAGGATATGCGGACTGTTGGGATTGCCGGGCCCTGACGGGATGATCATCTGTTCGACCACACCCAAGTCATGTTCCTCCTGGTAGCGCCATGCGCCGGCCAGCGGAATCGGCTCACCGCTTCCGTCAGCCGGCGCGAGGCTCATCCTGTCGGCCGGGCCGATCATCCCCCCGTCATACACAAAGGAATAGGCGCGCACCGTGATGACGTTGCGTCCCACCTTGAGCAGCCGGGCGGGCACGCAATACTCGCGCAATTGGTTCCAGTGTTCTTGCTCGAAATCCTTGCCTGTGGCACCGACCTTCTCGCCGTTAAAATACGTGATGTCCTGCTTGTCCACGGCCCCGATCCGGAGGAGCAGGTCGCGGCCGGCCCATGCGGCAGGGACGTCAACCGTTTTCCGGAACCAGAAGACCCCGCTGTGGTTATGCCCATCCGCCTGCCAGGGCCGCGGAAGCTTCATCTCAGGCCACGCGCCATCGTCGAAATCCGTTTTGGCCCAGCCCTTCTTCTCCCCGCCATTGCCTGGATCAGCGGGATAGCTGATGACAAGGGGCGCGTTGGGGCCGGCCCAGACAGCGGGTGCGTTGAGTGTGGCCTCATAGCGCGCCACCCATGCGGCGGTATCCGGGTTGCGCACCAGCGCTTCCCGACTGGTCCACGCCTCGACAATCGTGCCGCCCCACGAACTGTTCACGATGCCGACCGCCACCCCCAGCTCCTCGTGCAGCCGCTTGGCGAAATGATAGGCGACCGCCGAGAAGGCCAGCGCTGCCCCGGGCGTTGACACCTTCCATTCGGCCGGCACATCCGGTTGACGTCCCAGATTGGCAACGGGCGGGATCGTGATCATCCGCAATCCGGGGATGCCGGCACCTTTCAACTCGGCTTCACCCGCCGGCCCGATGATCCCGCTCATCGTGAAATCCATGTTCGACTGACCGGAGGCAAGCCACACCTCTCCGACCCAGACATCCCTCGTGACCACGGTGCCACCGCCATCCGCCGCCGTCACCTCAAGGTCGTAGGGGCCGCCGGCCGGCATCGCGGGCAGCCGGATCAGGAACTTGCCATCCGCCCCGGCCATGGATTGCGCCTCATACTGCCCCAGCCTGGCCTTGACCCGGCCCAAGGGCTTGCCCCATCCCCAGACGGGAACTGGGATGCCGCGCTGAACCACCGCATGATCGGAAAATAATGACGCTAATTTCATATTTTTAACATTTTTGATGGAACGATTTCAGCTCGCTCCGCCGCACTTGTATGAGAAGGCTTGTCTTTCACCAGCCAGCAGGTCAGCCGACCACTGCCGCATGAAGGCCAGTTCATCCTCATGAACCCGGGAATCGTATCTCGCTGAATCATTCATTGTTTTTCTTCCACCGCCCCGATCCCCGCCACGATCACACAGTCGATGTCGTCAACGACATGTTTGGCGACAAAGCGGATGAACCGGCCAGTCATCGGCTTGGGCAACGGGATCAACCGCATCCCGGTGTCACTCTTCGGGTCGGTGAATTCCCCTTGAACGGCCAACGTCCAGGCTTCGCCGTCGTCGCTCAGATGAAACTCATACTGGTCAGAAAATCCGATCATGGCCGCGAACGGCTGTGTGGAATCGTTGCGCGGCAGCAACGTGAAGGCCTCAACCTTCACCGTGCGCCCCATGTCCAGAACCGCCTCATGTGGCGGCACGCTCTGGGATTTGTCGGAATGATACGTGTGCCAGTAGGTCGTCGGATCGTCGTTCAGCAGGTGCTGCGCTCCGGCATGGCCATTATTATCATAGGGGCTTTCCAAGCTCACCCGCAGCACGCGCCAGTCGCTCCGGTCCATGCCGAAGGTCGCACTGAATGTCTGCGACCAGCTTTCTCCTCCCTCCAGGAACGCATACGCTTTCACCGTCCCGCCAATCTTGAGAAGGAACGGCTTGGTGAAGATCGGAGAGGATGCGCACGGCTCCGCCCCGTCCGCGCTATACCGAATGGCCAGGTTCGGATTCGAGCAGGAGATGCCGATAAAACCATCCTTGTCTTTCCTAAAGGATACGCTGCTGCGCTGGGCGACATCCAGCGGGACGGCAAATACGCCGGCGGGCACTGACCAGGCGCTGAACTCTTTGATTGCCGGCAAGGCGGCGCTTTCGGTTATCGTCAGCCGCAGTTCCGACGCCATCACGGGTTCAAACCGCTCGAGCCTCTTGTGACCGATGCACGTCCCGGCCGCGATGTTGACCCAGCGCCCGCCGATATGCGCCTCAACGACATATTTCCGCACCCGCTCGCCTTGCGCGATATCTTCCATCAGCGACACCATGTTCACCGGCTTCCCTTCCGGCAATTGCAGGAGCAGAGACGTTTCGCTGCCATGCGCCTCGGCGATACGATGAGAATACAGGTTTTTCAACTGTTGTCCGAACTCCGCAAAGCGCTTGCGGTCGGCCTCCGGAACCAGTCCGCGGTTGTCAATGACCATCCCAAGCAGTAGGTTCGTGTTACGTCCTACGCTGGAGAAGTAGCATTCGATGAGGTGATCGACCGAATAGACGGTATGGTCGTCCCCCTCAAGCCAGAACCACCCGCCCTGAAACCCCTTGATCTGATCGTGATTGGGCATGACCGCCTCGCCGGGCGCCCAGAATTTCCCGTCGGGAGTTCCTCCCAAACCGGCGATCTCCACCGTGCCATCCGTGTCAACCAGCTCGTCAGCTGTGCTCCAGAATGGATCGGGCGCGACCGCGCGCTCATTTCCGACGTGGCGTAAAAGGTTGGGCCAGCCGCGCGGACCAGCGAGCACACCGGCGTTCGGCTGGAATTTCTCCAGGAGCGGGATGATGTTCGGCCCGCCTTGTTCGGGCGGGATCACGCCGCCGTCGAACCAGATTTCGAAGACCTCGCCGTATTGCGACCAGAGCTCAGCGAGCTGTGTCTCGACGACTTGATTGTAGCTCGCCATCGCCTCCGGATCCCCCGAAACGGGCCTGCCATGATACACGGTCAGGTAGGAATTCCATGGGGTGCTGCAATACAATCCCGGCTTGACGCCGAATTTCCTGCACGACTTAAAAAAGTCGGCGACGATGTCGCCTTGCCCGCCCCGCCACGGGGTGTTCTTGACGCTGTAATCGTGCGCCTTGGTCGGCCACATCGAGAACCCGCTGCAATGCTTTGCCACGAACACCGCGTATTTTGCGCCGAACGATACCGCGGTCTCAAGCCACTGGTCGGTGTCGAGTTCTACGGGATTAAAGAGCTTCGCGTCCGGCGGCCGCCGCAACGTGCGCCCGGCCTCGCCATAGTTGTAGGTCGGATCATACGCCTGCATGTCAAAATGGATGATCGCCCCGATTTCAGCATCCGCCCACGCCACCTGCGACGGCGTCGGCAGCACCAAGTTGAGATTCTTTTTAGACATTAGTAATTTCTTTTTTGATCGCGATGGGTTCTCATGCCATTACTTTGTTGTTGTTATCATGTGATAATGAACGTGACGATTGAAATACTCCACTCATGCTCTTTTTGTCTATGTCCGAAAAAATCAAAAACGTGTCTAATTGGATCATGAGCCGGGTGATCTGGAAAAATCTGACTGCCGGACAAGCCTGTCTTGCCGGGAAACTGGAGATGAAAACCGCAGCCCATGTGAACCTCGCGATCAATCGCTCAAATGGAAAAAACTCGAGACGCACGTGTCGGCAGATTGGAATCCATTTGTTTAAAAATGCAAGAATATGCGACAGAATATGCACACTGGTACCTTTTCAACATGCCTCCCGAAGCAGGCGGGCGAGCCCGTAGGGCTCCAGCTCGCCGGACTGCTTCGGAGGCGTGTTGAAGCTGCCGACATGGCATCTTCGAGATGCCATGAAAACAAAAACATCATCCCAGCAACCGGCCGCTTCCATCTATCGCAACCAGAACGCTCTGCTTCGCGCGCTTTTCGAGCGGGCGTCAGGTCCGCGCAAAGTTCTCTGCGTCGCACTCGACTACGCCAAGCGCAAGCATGTGGCTCTGTGCTGCGACGGCAACGGAGATATCCTGCGGCAGCCTTTTGCCGTCGATAACACGGTCGAGGGCGTTGCCTTTCTCGTCGAGCAAATCAGCGCCACAGCCCGGCGGCGCAAGATTCCCAAGTGCGACATATTCCTCGGAGGCGAAGACGAGCCATCTTATGTGGCCAACTTCACGCAGGAGCTGCGAGGCCGGCAGTATTTGGTTCTGCGAGTCAATGCGGCCGAAGCGGCGGAGAACCGCGAAAACCTGATCGCCAGCACCGATCTGCTCGATCTTCTTGGCATTGCAAAAACTCTCCTCTCACGGCGGGCTCGGGCCACAGGTCCGGCAGGCTCTGCCGGGGCAAAGGGCAAGAAGGCCGCCGAAGACATCTACTTTGATATCCGCGAACTCACCCGCTGTCGGCGCAATTTGGTGCGCCAGCAAACCGCCGCTTCCAACCGCGTTCACGCCATGGTGGATCAGCTCTTCCCTAGTTTTCTCGAACACGAAAAAAGCGGGCTCACTCCCTTTTGCGAAGCCTCCATGGCCCTGATGAAGGAACGCTTCAGCGCGACAGAGATCGCCCGCCGCCGCCCGCGCACCCTCGCCGCATTCCTCGCCCGCCACGGAGTTCGAGCGCCCGCTGAGATCGCTGCAAAGCTCATCGCCCTGGCTTCGGGCGCACTGCCTCCCGCCCCGCATCGTCTGGCGGCCCTTCAACGCACGCTTGCCGCCACCGTGGATCTGCGCGAATGCCTCGCCAACAATGCCAACGAACTGAGAGCGCAGGCCGCCATCCTGCTCGCATCCACCCCTTACGTGATGCTCACAAGCATCTCCGGCATCGGCTTCACTTTGGCCGCCGGAATGGCCGGAGAACTTGGCGACCCCATCCGGTTGTCCTCGGTGGACTCGCTCTGCGCCTTCGCTGGCATCGTCCCGCACACCTTCCAGAGCGGCGGACCCGATCAGCCCGCCTGCCAAGGACACACCCCGGCCCGATGCAACCACATTCTCAAAGACTGGACGGTTCAAAGCGCCCAGAAAATCCACCTCTTCGGCCCGCCGGAACTCAAGGATCGCATCTCCCGTTGGAATGCCAACGGCCAGCACGGCATCTTCGCGGGAGCACGCCGTTACCTGCGCCTTCTCCGCTCCCTGGTCCTCAACCGGGTTCCCTACCTCGACCCGCGAAGCCGCTTCAGTCTGGCCTCCGATCAGGAACGCGCCGACGCCGCACTCCACGCCTGGCTCATCCTCATTCGCAAATGGCGCACCATCCCCGATGGCATCGCTCTCATCTCCAAGGAATCGAACCCCCTGGGCTTCTGGCGGCACGTCGTCATGGAGTCCCGTTCTGTTCACCTTCCCCTGCAGCCATGAAGCTTTTGCGACGACACCTTTTTTTCCCACGCAACCCGGAGGGTTCCGGAGCACATCGCATGCGGAAATGAAAACCGGAGACGGGGCGACCGGATGGCTCAATGCACGATGCCGCGCATCACGCGACGGCTTGGGTCAGTATGCCAAGACACCGGTCGCCCCCGATCCGACCGCGCCGACCACGGCGCGAGTCGGACCATGGCTCAAAGATACTCTGCCCCGGCACCCGTTGTCGAGGGCGCGTCACACCAGTCTGCCAGGTCAAGGGGACGAATCTCTGCTCACGTAGAGAACCCGGTGCCGCCACCGCCCTCGCTCCGCCTCCACCTTTCGTTCCAAGAGCGCTTGCTCCATGCTTCCCAAAGTCTGGAGCCAATTTGATCCCATCAAATCGGCACCGTCCCGAACACCCTCAAATCTTTTTCAAAATTATCCCTTGATTTGATCTGATACTACTGACCCCCAGTTTCCTGCGGACAAATAGGAAGGCCGACCATCGTGCGGATCGAGCCGTCGGAAAAAACAGATGTCTGCCCCGTGCCTGTTGGCGATCTCGACCAGCCCCCCGCTACCCGTCACGGGTTAATGGAGATCATTACACGTATAAACCTAGGTCCTGAAACTGGGATTGAGTCTGTAACGGTTACTGGACGTATTCCGACTCCGGCATCAGCGACTGTGCTCAGAGCCGCAACGGGCAGGGTCAGCCCTCCTCCGATGCTTTGTGCAATGTCGGTCCATGTCGTCAAATCCGTGGAAGTTTGCACCGTGTAGGTGATCTCATTCAGAGAGGCATTGCAGGAAAAGGTGATTTCCAGTTGGTTGGAGGAATTTAAAATCCATGTTGGGCTGGAAGTTACGGAGTCCGCGGCCTTGGGATCTCCTCCGAAAGCATATTCCGCCAAGTTAACGAGCCCGTCGCCATCGGGGTCGGCCGCGTCGCCGCTGATCGCGCTATTGGCCAATTCTGCGACTGTAAAATGTCCCGCTTTCCATGTGGCAAAAGCTGTTAGAATCCTGATGCTAAGCGACTTCCTTGAGAAGAGTCCATCGTTTCCTGTCGCTTTGACAGTGAAGCTATATATTCCCGCTGCCGATGGTGTTCCGGAAATAATTCCTGTCCTGTTATCCAAACTCTGCAAACTCAAGCCCAGTGGGAGGCTGCCGCTGGAGAGGGTAAAATAGATGGGCGCATAGCCGCCGGTGCTGGCGGTGGCGACGGTCTGGCTGTAGAAAACTCCGACGGTGCCACCCGAAAGGGCCCCCGTCGTGATGGTCGGGGCGACGGACGGGCCGATTGTAAACGTGAAAGATTTCGTTCCGACCAGACCGGTGCCGTCCTGGACAGTGACGTCCACAGTATATGTTCCCGTTATGTATGGAGTACCGGAGAACACGCCGTCGCGCGTGTAAGAAAGGCCGCCAGGCAAGGGCGTATCACCTGAGACATTGAACACATAAGGGGGCGTTCCAGGCGGGCCTGTAACTGTGAGTGTATCGCTTTGGAAAACATAAGCAGTTCCAGAGGTGATCGTCCCGCCGATTGTCAAGGCATTAACTACGATCACCCCTCCGTTGATGGAGATGCTGAGAGGCTGTGTTGAGGAGAGCCCGTCGTTTCCTGTTGCCTGGACGGTAAAGGCATATAATCCCGCAGTTGGCGTAGTTGGGGTTCCGGAAATCATTCCCGTCGATGGATCCAAACTCAAGCCCGGTGGGAGGCTGCCGCTGGACAGGGTAAATTGGATTGGCGCATATCCCCCGGTGCAGCCGATGGTATCTCTGTAGTAAGTTCCGGTGGTGCCGCCCGAAAGGGTTGTCGTCGTGATGGTCAGATCCAAGGATGAGATGGCAAACGTGATAGTGGCCGCCCCGGTCAGGCCTGCGGCATCCACGACACTGAGGGAAATGGTAAATGCCCCGGTTTCGTAGGGAGTGCCGGAAACCACGCCATCGCGCGTGTAATTGAGGCCGGCCGGCAAGGGGGTGCCTCCCGAGATATTGAATACATACGGAGGCGTTGGCAGATAAGGAGCAATTCCTGTGACCCCAGGCGGCCCATCGGTTTGGAAATAGTAAACGTTCCCCGATTTGATCGTTCCGGTGATTTTCAGGGCATGGATGGTCAACTCAAAGCTCCCCGCCACGGAACTATCGTTGGAGTCGGTGACAGACACGGTGAATATGAATTTGCCGGGCACCGTAGGCGTGCCGCTCAGCACCCAAGTGTTACCACCCACCCCCACGGCAGTCCCGGTCAGCCCCGGAGGCAATCCGGTTGCCGCCCATGTGTAGGGAGCTGTGCCGCCACTCACTGTGAAATTAGCGGAATACGCCGATCCAAGCGTTGCGATGGGGAGCGGATCTTTTTCAGGTTTGATAGTCATCACCGCCGCCCCCCCAGCTGTCCCATGGGTTATCCGGCAATAATCGCGATCGGCCACAAACAAATCGTTGCCGTTGAAAACAGCAATTCCTGTCGGATCGCTGAAACGGGCGCCTTCACCGGTGCCATCGGTCCAATCCGGCACCCCAACCTTGCCTGCCAGAGTGGTGGTGTAGCCGATTTGTGTAACCTGACGGATGGTATCGTTATTTTGGTCGGCCACAAAAATATTCCCGCTGAGGCTGACGCCCATTCCTGACGGACAATTGAATCGGACATCCTGTGCGTTCCCATCAGCGCTGCCAGTGACGCCCACCTTTCCGCACACGGTTGTCACGGTCCCCTCTGTCCCCTGTTGGGTGATTCTCCGGATCGTTTGGTTGAATGTGTCAGCGACATAAATATCGCCGCCACCTACGACCGCAATGCCGGACGGATGCTCGGTCGGCCGGCCAGTATTTCCCCCAGGAGTAAGTGCCCATGCGGAGTCGTCGAAGCGAAACCGGGCGGCGCTTCCGGTGCCATCCTCGCTTCCCGACGAACCCGCCAGCCCGGCGAATGTGGTCACGTCGCCCAGGGGTTCGCCACTTGCCCCCTTTTGGCTGCTGAGCGTAATTTTTCGGACTGTGTTGTTGAATGTATCTGTAACAAAAAGCTCCCCGTTGGTATTCACGGCGATCCCGCCTGGATGGTGGAACTGGGCGTGAGTTCCAATCCCATTGGCGATGCCGAAAGTGGTGCTCCCCGCGTATGTGGTGACTTCGCCGGTTCCCGTGACGATTCTTCGGATCGCGTTGTTCCCGGTATCCGACACATAAACGGTGTTGCCGTCACCGGTAACGGCAACGCCAGCAGGATAGGAGAACTTGGCGGCCGCTCCGATCCCGTTTAGGTAGCCAGGGGAAGCCGGTCCCGCTCCGGCGAGCGTGGAGACGACCCCCGCTGGAGTCACCTTGCGGATCCTGTGGTTGTAGGTGTCCGCCACGTAGCAATTGCCTAACTGGTCCACAGCAACCCCTAAGGGATTTAAAAACCTGGCATCCGTTCCAGTTGCCGTGCCAGTGTCTCCCGGCACATCCCCTGAATTCGGCGGCTTCCCGACAAAATTGGTGAAGGTGTAGGCCGGGTCGTAAATCGAGGCGGCTGGCGCAGACCCGATGGAAAGAAAAAACAGGGTTGCCAGAATTCCGATGCGGAATGATTTTGCCGGAGACCGATGCTTTCCGGGCACGTCATGTTTCATTGATCCAGTCATGCTTGCTTGGAATACATAAGAAATCAGGTTTCTCAAAAAAAGAACCCTCTTTTTAAAGAGGACACCACGTAGTTGAAATGTCAAGAAAAGATTCGGGTAATGATTGGGGCGGGGCGCATAACTACATGCCCGATAAGTGCAAAAACAGGGGGCCCGGGCGTCTCGCCCGTTTGGAGACTGAGCCTCTCACCAAAAACCAGTGCCCACACGGGCGGGGCGCCCATGCCCCTTGGGCAAACACCTTCGATCCCGCACTTTTCGGGCATGCTCCCCGAGAGGATGCGATTCGCACGCGCATTTTCATGCGTTTGCCCAGGAACCGATTTTTCCTCAGAAATCATCCATGGTTTTGATCGAGCCATCGGGGAAGCAAATATAGGCGCCCCGGCCATGCGCGTTCCCGATTTCCACAAACCAAGGTTGAGTCGTCCACTTGTAGGGGGTCACGGGATTGCTGTCGAAAAGCGTGGGGGTGTAGTGCAGGCGGGGACGCCCGTCTTTGTCTTTTGAGGAAACCAAGCGCCGGATGGTCGGGCACTGCCAGGCTTTTTCCGTCGCCCCGTATGGCAGCAATTCCGTGATCCAGAAGTCCTCGTGCGCCGCCTCATCCGATGAATCCGGCTCTTGCGGCCACTGCCCTTTATCCTGGACGTAGGAATTTAAAATCGGGATGAGGTTCCGCATGTTGTTCATGCATGCGACAGATTCCGCCCGTTTTATCATCCCTTGTCCGACCGGAATGACGATCGCAACAAGGGCAGCAATGATCGCCAAGCAAATCAGAAGCTCAAGAAGCGTGAATGCAGTCTGTTCACGCTCCGTCATGGCGAACTCAGGAATCTTTAATATCCCGTGGTTGATGTCCTGACCCCGGACACCTTGAATGGCGCGCTCGTCAAATGACCGTAACCCGAAGCGGCTGGATTCGAGGGATCAGGAACCCCTTGGGAAGCGGATTGCGTGACCCCCTGAGCCTGTGCAGAAGTGGGATCCTGGGCGTAAGTGGGAGCAGCGGGAAGGCCGGGAAGTTGAATCGTGGCGGGGGTAGCCCTGTAAATGTAGTAAGTAGGAAGAGTGACCTGGACTTCCCCCGTGCCCTTGAAGCTGCCCGTCGGAGAATTTTTCGCCATCTTCGCATTGAAATACCCGGAGAGATTTTGTCCCTGAATAACGGTGCTGAGAGTACTCCCGTTAGAGGCCGCCGGGCTGACGAGACCGGTTGTCCGGCTCAAAACCCCGGTGATTTCGCTGTCATCAATGGCCGCCTCCGTGATGCCTTTGTAGAGCTGTCCCTCATAAAAAATCGCCCAATAGTTGCCCGTGCTGGTAGGATCCCGGGAAGTTTGAACCTGATCGATGTAGGAGAAACGAATGACTCCACTCAAATTGTTTCCCCGGGCTGAGGCCTGATACGACCCGCTGATCCCGCTGGTCAGCGGCGACCCGTTTGAGAA
>Ga0194053_10001521_pt1 | contig 14723 bp, 11 predicted proteins | sample SepL228m_MetaG_FD_161684 | JGI IMG/M metagenome (GOLD analysis project Ga0194053, IMG submission 161684) | Anoxic zone freshwater microbial communities from boreal shield lake in IISD Experimental Lakes Area, Ontario, Canada - Sep2016-L227-8m | ecosystem: Environmental > Aquatic > Freshwater >... | reverse complement strand
GATGTAAACTTTGACCTGCTTGATGATGCCGGGATCGACATCGTCGCCGCTTTCGATGCGGCCGAGGTTCTGGTCGCGCTCGTTGTCGAGGTCGACGAACTTGTGTTCGAACTGACCGATGATCTCGTTGATTTTGTTCCGGATCGGGCTCGGGTCGATTTCGACGTGGTTGTAAACCGCCGCCAGCTTCCGCAGGAGCTGCTTCGTGATCTTGCGGTTGGCCGGGATGATGATCTCGCCGGTTTGCGCGTTGACCACATCGAGAGGGATTTTCTCGTTGAGCAGAATGTTCGAAAGCGAGGCGGTGAGTTGCTCGTGGAGGTCGTCCTTGCGCTTCTTGTAATCCTCGAGGATCATCTTCTGCTGGCGCTTCGACTCGGCGGGTGTCATCTTCGCGCGGGTCACTTCCTTTTTGGAGGAAACCTTGACGTCCATGACGATGCCGTAGGTCCCGGATGGGACCGTGAGCGAGGTGTCTTTGACGTCGGCGGCTTTCTCGCCGAAAATTGCGCGCAAGAGGCGCTCCTCGGGGGCTAGCTCGGTTTCGCTCTTGGGGGTGATTTTTCCGACGAGGATGTCCCCGGGCTTGACTTCCGCACCGATGCGAATCACGCCATCAGGGCCGAGGTTTTGGAGCGATTCTTCGCTGACGTTCGGGATATCACGGGTAATTTCCTCAGGGCCGAGCTTCGTGTCGCGGGCACCGATTTCGAACTCATCGATGTGGATCGAGGTGTAGATGTCTTCCTTGACGACGCGCTCGGAGATCAGGATCGCATCCTCGAAGTTGTAGCCGTTCCACGGCATGAATGCCACGAGCACGTTCCTGCCGAGGGCAAGTTCGCCGTTCTCGGTGTTCGGTCCGTCGGCGATGACATCACCCTTTTTGATCGACTGGCCCTTGTGGACGATCGCCTTCTGGTTAATGCAGGTGCTCGCGTTCGAGCGCATAAACTTGCGGAGCTCATAAACATGAACGCCGTTTTCCGGATCATGCTTGATCTTCTTCTTCCCTTCGGGGAGGTTGCCATCCTTGGTGATGATAATATGGGTGGCGGTTACGGAAGCCACCTTGCCGGCGGTTTCCGAGCATACGACAGCGCGGGAGTCCCGCGCCACACGCCCTTCGAGTCCTGTTCCCACAAGCGGAGCCTCGGAAACGAGCAAAGGAACCCCTTGGCGCTGCATGTTCGATCCCATCAGCGCACGGTTGGCGTCATCGTGTTCGAGGAACGGAATCAACCCAGCCGCCACCGAAACGAGCTGTTTGGGCGAAACGTCCATGTATTGGATCTGGGCGGGCTCCACCTCGACGAAATCCCCGCGATAACGCGCGGAAACCTTCTCGCCTGTCAGCTTGTTGTGGCTGTCCACTACGGAATTTGCCTGGGCGATGTAGAAGTTTTCATCTCGGTCGCCGCTCAGATACTCGACCTCGTCGGTCACGCGGGCGTTGTGCACCTTGCGATACGGGGTTTCAATGAAACCAAACTCATTGATCCTGGCGAAAGTGCTTAGAGAGCTGATGAGACCGATGTTCGGACCTTCGGGCGTTTCGATCGGGCAGATGCGCCCGTAGTGTGACGGATGGACGTCGCGAACCTCGAATCCGGCGCGGTCGCGGCTGAGCCCGCCTGGCCCAAGAGCCGAAAGTCGGCGCTTGTGGGTGAGCTCAGAAAGTGGGTTGGTCTGGTCCATGAACTGGCTGAGCTGGCTGCGTCCGAAAAAGTCCCGGACCACGGCGCTCAGCGACTTGGGATTGATCAGCTTCTGCGGTGTGATCTGGTCAACGCTGGCATCGAACAAAGTCATGCGCTCGCGGACGAGGCGCTCGGTGCGGGCGAGACCGACGCGACACTGGTTGGCAAGAAGTTCGCCCACCGTGCGCACTCGGCGGCTGCCGAGGTGATCTATATCGTCGGTCATCCCCTCCCCGCCGCGAAGCCGGACAAGATACTTCATCGCCGCGATAAAATCCTCCTTCGTCAAAATCCGCTCATCTTCGCTGACCTTGAGACCGAGCTTCTGGTTGATTTTGTGGCGCCCGACGCGACCGAGGTCGTAACGCTTGGCATCGAAGAACAGGCGCTTGAGCATGCCTCGGGCATTCTGCACAGTTGGCGGATCTCCTGGGCGCAGCTTACGATAGATGTCCTTCAATGCCTCGTCCTCGTCATGGGCGGGATCCTTTTTCAGGGACTTGATGATCGTGTCATCATCCTTCGTGTCGACGACCTTGACGGTCTTGTGTCCGAGGCCGATCAACTGTCGGACTGTGGCGGCATTGAGCGGCTCGAAAGCGCGCGCCACGGTAATTTCCCCGTCTCGGATATCGGCGATCAGAACTTTCGTGCTAATCTCGTCCTCTTCGAGCTTCTCGCTCAGCTTGAGGTCCTCGATCGTGTAGAACAGCTTGATAATATCTTCGTCCGACGGATGTCCGAGGGCGCGCAGGAATGTCGTTGCAAGAAATTTGCGGCGGCGTTTGCGACGGTCGAGGTAAACGTAGAGGAGGTCGCTCGTGTCAAACTGCACCTCGATCCAGGAGCCGCGATCGGGAATAATCCGGAAGCCGTGGAGGATTTTTCCGTTGGTGTGGACGGAGGTTTCAAAACAGATGCCGGGCGAGCGGTGGAGTTGGGAGACGACCACCCGTTCCGCGCCGTTGATCACAAATGTCCCCTGCGGGGTCATCAGGGGCAGTTCGCCCATGTAAACTTTTTCCTCTTTGGTGCAGCGCTCGTCCTTGTAGCGGAACGTCACGTAAAGCGGGGCGCTGAATGTCTGCCCCTCGCGCTGGGAATCCAAGGCGGAGAGCTTCGATTCCCCCAAATCGTAGCTGACGAAATCGAGCGAGGATTTATCCTCGAATCCGAAAATTGGGAAAAACTCCCGGAAGACCGCCTGGAGCCCGATGTTCCGGCGCTTGGCCACCTGGGTGTCTTTTTGGAAAAACTCGTTGTAGGAGTTGATCTGTAGCTCGATGAGATTTGGCGGCTCGATGGCCTCCTGCAATTTACCGAAATGGATACGTTCAGACATGGTGGATTCGAGTGGCTTTTCCGGTGAAGTGTTGGGTGTGCCAACCAGCGTTTATCGGCTCAGGCAGCCGGTCAAAACGTCGGAATGCAAAACATCCGTGCAGGCAGGCAGGGGTTTCCCCGCCCGTCTGTTGACGGATTGATTTTTACTCGGACAGATTTGATCGGATAACAGAACCTTGGCTTCCAGCGGAAATAAGAAGTTATAGGGATCCGCAGAGAGATCAAGACTTTTTTTCGAGATCTCTCTGCGGGGTTGAAGAGCGGGATTACTTGATTTCGACTTTGGCGCCGGCGGCTTCGATCTTTTTCTTGATCTCGGCAGCTTCTTCCTTCGTCACACCCTCTTTGAGGGGTTTGGGAGCGCTTTCGACGAGGGCTTTGGCTTCGGCGAGGCCGAGGCCGGCCACGGCGGCGCGAACCTCTTTGATGACGGCGATCTTGTTGCCGCCGGCTTCGAGAAGGATCACGTCAAACGCGGTTTTTTCCTCCACCGGGGCCGCTGCGGCTCCGGCAGGGCCCGCTGCGGCGGCCGCGACCGGCGCGGCGGCGCTGACGCCCCATTTTTCTTCGAGTTGTTTGACCAATCCGGCGATTTCCAGGACGGTGAGTCCGCTGAGTTGATCTACGAGTGCTTGTGTGTCTGCCATTGTATTATTTCTATTGTGGTGTCGTCGCGCCCAGAAGCCTCAGGGCATTTGAGCCGGACAGCCGTCCGACCGACGAGGAACCGGTTTTGTTTGGTGTTGTTTGTCCGGTGTGGCTTCGAAAACACCGGACAAAATTTTCAGGCCGCCTCCCCTGCCGCGTCGGCCTTTGCCTTGAGGACGCGGGCCAGGCTGGCACCCGGCTCGTTGAGGACACGGACAAATTGGGTCGCCGGGGTCTGCAGGAGCCCGAGCAGTTTGGACTGCAGGGCAGCTTTGCTCGGAAGATCGGCCAATTCGGCCACCTGTCCGGCAGTCAGGGCGGAGTTGTCGAGAACCCCGCCGCGAACGACCGGTTTTTGAAACTCCGCGTGGAAGGACTTGAGGATTTTTGCGGCGGCGCAGATGTCTTCCTCTCCGGTGACCATGGCGGTCTGCCCGGTGAGCGATCCCTCGAGTTCGGGCATCTTCAGGTCCTGAGCCGCGATTTTCAGGAAGGTGTTGCGCACGACGCTGAGTCGCGCCCCGGCACCGGTCAGACGGGTGCGGAGTTCTTCAAAATGAGGGACCTTCATGCCGGTGTAATCGACCACCAGCAAATACGGCGATGCTTTCAGTTTTTCGCGGACATCCGCGACGATCAAAGTTTTCTCGGGTCTCATGGAATTAGTTTTTCAGGTAGGGCGAAGGGTCTACCGACACGCCCGGAGTCATGGTGGCGCTGAGAGTGATGGATTCGACAAAGGATCCCTTAGCCGTGGCAGGCCGGGCCTTCACGACGGCCTCGATGACAGCCGTTCCGTTTTCCAAAAGCGCTTGGTCTTCAAAGGAGAATTTCCCGACAGGCACGGCAACATTCCCATTCTTGTCGAGTTTGAACTCGACCCGCCCGGCCTTGACTTCCTTGACAGCCTTGGCCGTGTCGTCGGTGACGGTGCCGGTTTTTGGATTCGGCATCAGGCCGCGGGGCCCGAGGACCTTGCCCAGTTTGCGAACTTCCGCCATCGCGGACGGGGTGGCGATCGCGACATCGAAGTCGGAGAAGCCGCCGGTCACTTTTTTGATGAGGTCTTCAAAACCGACGAACTCGGCGCCGGCTTCCCGGGCGGTTTCGGCGGCCTGGCCGGTTGCGAAAACGAGAACCCTCACGTTCTTGCCGCTTCCGTTGGGGAGAGGGCAGGTCCCGCGAACCATTTGATCGCTCTGCTTGGGATCAACGCCCAGTTTGAAGGAGAGGGTGACCGTCTGGTCGAACTTTGTCGGAGGAAGGGTCTTGAGGGTTTTGATCGCCTCGGAGAACGGGTATTTTTTTCCGCCGTCCACTTTTTCAGCGGCGGCCCTGTAACGTTTGCTTCGTTTTTTTTGCATGGTGTTTTGCAGTGCGAGCGACCGGATAGGGTCTCCTGCGTTGGTGGTTTTCCGACGGGTTGTCGGGAGCCGGTTAAATTAACGGACCAGAACTCGATGTCAAAGAAAAAATGAAAAATAATTTGACTGAACCCGGGGCAGTCCTATGTTGGTCGTCTCGCAGGGGCAAACCACCACGGCCCCAGCAACACCACTTTTCATGAACGCACAACTCCTCGAAGAAGCCGCAAAAGTCATCACGGAACCCCAGGTTCTCATCAATGCCGTTTCCCGTCGCGTGCGACAGCTCACCGCGGGAAGTCGTCCGATGGTGGAAGCGGAGTTCCGGATGGGATTGGCAGATATCGCCCTGTTGGAAATTGCCAGGGGCAAACTGGCCGTGGCTCCCAAGCCCGCAGCCTGAGTATGCTTGGGGAAGGTCCCCGGATTCCATGTCCGCAGAGATCACCACAAACCGCAAAGCCCTTCGGGATTATCATATTCTTGAGCGGTTTGAGGCGGGGGTGGAACTGAAAGGCACCGAGGTCAAATCCATCCGGGCCGGCCTGGTCTCGCTGCAAGGAGCCTTCGCGCGTGTTCACGACGGGGATCTTTGCCTTTACGAAGCGAGCATCCAGCCCTACGAGCGCGCCAGCCATGAACAGCATGAGGCCAAGCGTGTCCGGCGACTGCTTCTCCACCGGGTCGAAATCGACAAACTCGTCGGAGAGATCGAGCGCTCGGGGAGGACCGTCGTGGCGCTTGGTATGTATTGGAAACAAGGACGGGTCAAAGTGGAACTCGGGTTGGGCAAGGGGAAGGACGCGGGTGACAAACGCTTGGATTTGAAGAAACGGGTGGCCGACCGCGAAATGGATCGCGCCATCGCGGATTTTCAGCGGCGGAGGTAGCCCCGCGATTTTTCATGATGGTTTGGATTGATTTCATCGCGAGGACCGTCCATATGATGGCAGTTCTTCGCATGCGTATCTCCCTGTTCCCTGTCCTTGCCCAAGCGGGCTGTCTGGTTTTCACCGCGACATTGCTGGCTCAAGCACCCGCCCCGGCTCCTAAGAATATGATCGGGAACGGCGGATTCGAAACAGGATTCCGGCGTGACAACATTTGGGACGGGGTAGATTCCACCGGGGCACTTGCAGGAGAAAGGGACGCGTTGCCAATCCTGACAACGAGTGGAACGATCGCCGACACCAGCATGCCTGTCTCGGTGGCGGTCGCCGACCTTAACGGGGACGGGCTGCCCGACATAGCGGTCATGGATGTGCTGGGCTATTTGCGGGTGTTTTTTAATTCCGGCACAAAAAACGAGCCGAAATTCACGGTGGGGGAGTTGGCGAACACTTTCCTTTCCCGGTTCACCGATAACGATCCCACTCTCCAGGGACTGGATCCATTAAAACACCTGAAGGCGAGAGAGGGCCAGCGGATATGCCTCTGCGACATCACCCGTTCCGGAAAGAAAGATCTGGTGATTGGAAACTACCTCGGCGAAATCATGCTCATCCCCAATTCCGGCTCGGGCGTCAAACCCGATTACCGCCAGCCCTCGAGCATCGCCTCCGTGATCATCCCCACCATGAAGGACTCGATGAAAAAATGGGGAAATTTGTTTGCCCCGGCCGTCTGGGACTGGAACCGGGACGGGAAGGACGACGTGCTTGTCGGAGAGGGATCCTACTCCGCGAACAGCATTCACTTGCTCCTCAACCAGGGCTCGGGATCAAAGCCAGTCTTCGACGAAACCAACAGTAGCGTGCTTGCCTATGGGATGGGTCTCGAACAACTCACCCCCTGTATTGTCGATTACAACGGCGATGGGTTTCAGGATCTGCTCGTAACGGAACGCACGGGGAAAGTTGCCGTCTATCTCAACAAGGGAAAGCAATGGAAATCTGGCGAGACACTCGCATTTGATTCGTTTATTTCAGTGGGGGGAACGTCACCTGCGGCGGCTTCGACGGCAAAAGACCCCATGACCGCGGCGACCTCACCCGGCCTGCTCTCATTGGGCGGGATTACAACGATTGCGACAGGCGATTTCAATGGCGACGGCCTTTTCGATCTCGTCTTTGGGAAGAGCAACGGAAAAATTGCGATCTGCATGAATACCGGGACAAAGACGGAACCGAAATTCGGGGCTCCCGTGGAAATCAAGGGCGATGCCGGAACCCCGACATTCACCTCCCCGTCCGGCTGGGAATGCGATTATGGCCTGAACCGCGGCAATTTCTACGGTTTCATCTCGGTGGTGAAGGCGGAGGAGGACCCCGATGCCAACGCTCCCGAGGGGAAGGCCTGCGTCAAAATCGGCTATGCCCCGAGCCCGAACAAAGTCATGTCCGTGCCGACTCAATACAGTCCGGCTTTTGGAAAGGACTGGAAACACTACGCGTGGTGGTGGAACAGCGAAATGGTCAGGCGCCAGGCTCCCGCGAATTTCTTCACTTTAATTCAATCCGGGCGCAGTCCGATCAAGACCGGTACAACCTACCTCTTCTCGATGAAGGTCAAGGGCAACAAGGTCGCTGACGCCACTGTGGACATCAGCTTCTATGGATACAAAAAGCTGAGCGAAGAAAAAATTGAACGCGGCGACCGCGGGGCCGCAACAGTCAGAAGAAATGAGGCCATGCAGAATAAGATCGAGTCCATCCCGTTCAACCCGGGCCCGCAATGGACCGAAGTGAAAAAAGAGTTCACCCTGAAATTCGACAACAAAGACCTGGCGGATCTCGCGCAGGTGACGAACTGGTCCACGATGATTGGTTTCACCCTGAGCCCCGGTTCGGGAGTCCTTTACATCGACGACGTAAAAATCATCGAAAAGTAGCCTCTTCCCCGCCCGGTTGACCGACGATGAGATATGATGCCATCATCGTTGGAGGGGGTGCGGCAGGTTTGTTCTGCGCATTCACGGCCGGACAAAGGGGGCGCAAAGTCCTCGTTCTCGAGCACAACGACGGGCTAGGAGAAAAAATCAAAATCTCCGGGGGCGGGCGCTGCAATTTTACAAACATCCACGCCGGACCGGACAACTACATTTCAAATAATCCCGCTTTCTGCCGGTCGGCGCTGGCAAGGTATTCCCCGTGGGACTTCATCGCTCTCGTGGAAAAACACGGCATCGCCTACCACGAAAAAAAACTCGGGCAACAGTTCTGCGACGGATCGTCTCGCGATATCATCGCGATGCTTCTGAACGAATGCATGGACGCCCGTGTCGAGATCCGCTCCGGATGCCGGGTCGAGGAAGTCCGGCCGGGATTTTTTCTCAAAACCAGCCGCGGTGATTTGGAGTGCAACGCTCTGGTCATCGCCACCGGCGGGCTTTCTTTTGCCAGGCTGGGAGCGAGCGACTTCGGCCACAGGATCGCGCTGCAGTTCGGAATGCGGGTGACGGAGTTGCGCCCGGGCCTCGTGCCGCTGACGCTGCGTGAGCCCAGTCTCCACATCTTTGGGCCGGTCAGCGGCGCCGCGCTGCCAGTGCGCGTGAAGTGCGCGGGGCAGTCGTTTGAGGAGGCACTTCTTGTCACGCATCGTGGATTTAGCGGGCCGGCTATCCTACAGATTTCGTCCTATTGGAAACAGGGCGACGCCCCGGTGTTTGACCTTCTGCCGGAAAAGCCCGTTTCTTTTCGCCGGGCAGGAACGAGCGCGTCCGCTTGTCTCTCGGAGTTCTGGCCGCGCCGGTTCGCAGATGCCTGGTGCTCCCTGCACGCGCCGCAAAAACCTTTGAACCACTGGTCGGACAGGGAACGCGGCGAGGTTTTGGATCTTGCCCATAACTGGCCGGTCACATTTTCCGGGACGGAGGGATACGCGAAAGCGGAAGTCACGCTGGGCGGGGTCGATACCGCGGGAATCTCTTCGAAAACCATGGAGTCCCGTTCCGTGCGCGGGCTCTATTTCATCGGCGAAGTGGTCGATGTCACCGGCTGGCTGGGCGGCTACAATTTTCAGTGGGCCTGGGCAAGCGCCCACGCCGCCGGGCAGGCGATCTAGCTCGGCCTCGGAGGGGCTTCCGACTCGCGGAATGTGATCCGGGCCTTGGTCAGGTCGTAGGGCGACAACTCCACGGTCACACGGTCGCCGGGAACGATTCGGATAAAGTTTTTCCGCATCTTTCCGGAGATATGCGAGAGCACGACATGGCCGTTGGGGAGCTTCACGCGAAACATCGTTCCGGGCAGCACATCCACCACCACTCCTTCACTTGTGACACAGTCGTCTTTTGCCATGCTTGTGCCTTGCTACCAAACTCACGGCTCGAAATCAACCCATCGCACGAGAGAAGCGAGATTTTGTCGTGAATCGGAATGCCATGTGAACGGAGCGTCCTGCATCCGGCCGACCGGGCAGATTCGCGAAAAGCCGTATTCGGAAAACCGCGCCGCGTTCGCCGGTGTGCCCGGCCAGACCCCCAGTCCGCCCAAGTGGTTGGAGAAGCGCACCAGACATGACGACAAATCCGCCGGCAGCGGTTTGACGAAAATAAACCGGTGCAGTGGCGAGGCGGGGAACTCCGCGCTGTCCTCGAAGACGACCGTCCATCCCTGCCCTTTCCAAACCTCGATTCCATGCTCTCCGGACGCACGGAACTCCCAGTCTGCTCTCGCAGTAGCAATCTCCGCCTGCGCGGCCAACGACAACGGAGGAGAGGGGCTCTCCAGGGCGAACCATTCCATTTCGCGGGAAAGCACCCCGGCGTAGCGGCGGGCATCGCCCTCAACAAAAATCACCTGCGGCGAAAGGCATCCCTGCTGCTCGAATAGCGAAACATCGCGCGCCGCCAATGCGCAGGAACGCAGATCCGGATCGCCAAGAATGATCGCCAGGCTGACCCGGTGGCCGTGAGCTTGGAAAGAAACCTGCGGAGGACATTTCGCGCGGAATTCCGCGACCGTGGCATCGCTGCCGAAAACCACCCATGCCTGCGCGCGCCGCAGCCAGTCTTCCTCAAGCTGCCGCGAACATTCCAGCTTAGAGGCGAGTGCGCCTGGCAGCAAATCCGAAAAACCCTCCAGCTTCCCGAGCCCGCCGGATGGGAATTTGATAAGGTTGTGCGAGCCGAGAAGCAGCCCGCGCAGAATTGTTTGGAATGCCGCGTGCGGCGTGTTTCCACTCAGGATGTGAAGGATCGTGCGCGGCGCGATCACTCTCGAAAGGTGGCCGCCATACAACTGAAACCCGTCCAGAATTTCCTCGTGCCCGAGTTCCAGCCGCACGCATTCCAGCAGGTCTCGAGCGGTGGGCGGAGAGAGCTCCGGGAAATGTGCGGCCGCCCGGGCGAGTGCCTCTGCTCGATCGGCCGTGTTCATGAAAGGAGTTCATCCGCCACGAGAGAACATCCCCGCGGAAGCGCGGCCGGATCACGGCCGATCAGTTCAAAATCCGGCCCGCGCCGGATCGCAAGATCGCGTGTCTGGATCGCGCAGACCGAACCGAGGTTCGCGGCATCAAAGATTTTGAGAATCCCGGTTTCTCCATCCTCGACTTCGCTCCCCGTGGCCGGGCTAACAACCAGGCCCCGGGCCCACGGAGACGCTCTGTGCGGCCTTCCAAGACCATTGGTATAAAACTGGGAACTGAGTTCGGTCATGCCGTATTCATTCCACACCGAATCTGTCGGAAGTCCAAGCCGCTCCTCGAATAGGCTGTAAAGGTCGCCCTTAGGCAGCTCGCGCCGAGTGCCCTTGTATCCGCCGGTTTCCACCGCAAGACTCCCCTCCGGCAGGATGATCTGCCGGCTGCCCAGCCATTCAAAAAAATCCAGAAATGCCAGCGCGGTGCCGAAGATCACCGTCTTCCCGGCGGTCCCCAGGAATACCATTAACTCCTCACGCCGGTTGAAAAAAAAACGATCCCCAGGAACCAGCCAGGAAGCCATTTGGCTCAACGAGGAATGGGGTGCCCTGCCCGCATCCGGGATGATCGCGACGACATTCTCCATCGGGAGTCCGGCCCGCGCCCAGCCTTGCGTTGCGGCCTGCTCATACAGCGAAAGCGAACAGAAATAGTGTCGCCCGGGATGCCCGCCGGTTGTCCCACTCGTCTCAAATGTCCGGATTGTTTGCTCTTCCGGAAAAATTCTCAATTCCGCGGCTTTGAACGCGGAGACCGGGACGGCAGGAATTTCCTGCCAGCAGGCCGGCTCGGGAAAACCATCGCAAAAACCCAGGTAGACCGGGTTGTGCGCCCGTTGGAACCGGTGGACCTCCAGTATCCGATCCTCGAATCCTCCGCCGCCCGCGGCCATCCATCGGGCGATCTCCGCCTCCAGCGCGGCATAGTTGTTGGTGTCTGGCGGCATGGGTGTGTCTTACAGCATTGCCACGCAGGGCGCTTGGCAAATAGAGTCACGCGGGCCATCAATCACGACCGTTTTGAAATTGTTATTCATTCTGATTCAGGCGGCGGTTGTTCTCTTGGCCGTCGCCGGGAGCATGGCACAAGGCGAGCCCCCACCTCAAGATCTCACCGCCCAGGAATACTACACGAATGCCGGGCGACTTTTTGCAGACGGAAAATTTTCTGAAGCCGCGGATCTCTACAACAAACTGCTGGAGGGCTTCGGCCAGTCGAAAGAAGCCGCCGAGGCGATCCGCAGCATCCGTTACCGTCACGCCATGTGCTTCGTTCACATGAAAAAGTTCGGCGACGCGATCGGCCCGATCCAAACCGCCATCGAACTGCAGCCGCCGCTCAAGGCGCCGGAAATCCAGGAGCTCCAGTTCTGGCTCGGGGTCGCCCACATGGAGGAAAAGAAGTATCCGGACGCCCGCTCGGCTCTTGAAACATTCCTCGCCCTCTTTCCAGCCGGCGCAGAAAAGAACTCCGCCTTCATCCAGCAAAACCCGGCCGCCATGAAAATCCCCGAGGCGAAAATCCTCATCGGCTCGGCGTGGCTGCTCGAGGCGAAGTATCAGGAGGCTTCCGCATATTTCGAAGGCATCAAAGCGGAGATGATCTCGGACAACCGCTCGCGGGCGATCGTTTTGCAGCTCTACTCGCTTTTGGAAGCCAACCAAAACGAGACGGCCATGAAACTCGTCGAAGACGAATTTCCCCGGATGAGCGACCTCGCTCAGCTGGTGACATTCCAGAGCCTCACGCTGGAACTCGGGAATCGGTGGCTCGAAGCGGGGGAGGACCGCAAGGCCATTTTCTGCCTGCAGCGGGTCTGGACATCCGAACGGCTTCTCAAGCACCAGCAGGCGCGGCTCGAGGAACTCCAAAGCCGCCTCCAAGCCGCCGAGGCCACGCCCAAAAGCGATCCCTACACAAAATTTCTCCTTGCCCAATTAATTCAAAAAGTGAAGCGCGAGATCGACAACTTCAGGAAGATCCCGAGCTTCGACGCCGCGCTGCGCTTTCGCCTCGCCACGGCCTACCAGGCCATGAAGCGCTACCGCGAAGCCGCGCTCATCCTCGAAGACATGCTCGACCGGATGCCTGCCGACCAGATTGTCGAGCGCGCATCAGTCAACCTCGTCCAGACATGGTTCGAGATCGAACGGTGGCCGAAAGTCACGGAAACCGCCAACGCCTTCGCCGCAAAATTCCCCGGCTCACCCAGCCTCCCATTGGTCGAATACCTCGCGGGGATCGCCGCGCAGAAGGATCTGCGGTTTGACGAGTCCATCGCCGCATTCGACAGAATACAGAAGGGGGATTCCGACTTTTCGCCGCGCGCGCTTTTCATGAAGGGATTCACCCTCCTGCTCGCCGAAAAAAACAAGGAAGCAATCGCGGCATTCGAGAAGTTCACGGAAAAATATCCATCCCATGAAATGGCCGGGACGGCTGCCTACTGGCGGGGCATGGGGTATTCGTTCGACAGGCAGTTTGAAAAATCGCGGGACGCGATGGACGACTACCTGCGGAAATATCCGGACGGCCAATACGCGGGCAACGCGGCCTTCCGCAAAGCCTACTGCGCCCAGCAACTCGAGGACTACAAGACCAGCATCAAAGAACTCCGTGCGTTTATGCGCGCCTATCCCGGTCATGAAGAGACCGGCGAAGCGCGCGTCCTGCTCGGCGATGCCTTGATGAACGGAGGAGATATGGAGGAAGGCATCGCCGCTTTCAAAGGGATCTCCAAGGCGGACACCAAGTTCTACGAGGAAGGGGTTTTCAAGACCGGAAAGGCGCTCAGGCTCATGGAGGAATACGACCGCTACCTCCGACTGATGAGGGACTTTCAAAAAGAAAACCCCCGCAGCCCGCGCGTGGCCGAGGCCATCTTCAATATCGGCTGGGTTTTGCGCCAGAAGGGCCAACCGGAAAAAGCGAGGGATGCCTATTGGCAGGCGATCAAGGATTATGGCGATGATCCCTCGATCCGTTCGGTGGAGGACCTATTCCCGGCCCTCTCGAAACTTTACAAAGGAGAGGAGGCTCCCGCCCAATACATGGCCCTCCTCAACGATCTGCGGCGGGATGCGGAAAAATCCGGAATGAAGACCCTCGCCATGCGCACGCTCTGGGCAGAGGCGTCTGCTCTGAAAAAATCTGATCCTCCGGCCTCGCGCCAACTCCTCGGCGAAGCGTCCGCACTCGCCGATGTGCAGACGACGAACCCGCTCCTCCTCGCGGACTTCGCGGATGCCCTGCTTTCTGCCGGCCGCGAGAAAGAGGCCGAGCAGATGTCGCTCGATCTCGTAAAATGGAACCCCCGCGCCCCACAAAAAGACCGCGCCCTCGCCAATCTCGGCTTCCTCGAGATGAAACGCGGCCATGACCGCACGGCACTCGACGATTTTGACCGCTTTGAAAATGCGACGCTCGGCTCGCCGGTGTTCGGTCGAGTCCTCCTCGCCAAGGCGGCACTGCTCGGGAAACGCGGCGAGAAGGCCAAGGCACTCGCCGCATTGGAATCCGTTCTCGTGAACAAATATTCCAGCGGCAGCGAAAAAGCGGAAGCCCTCTACCGGATAGGCGAAATTCACATGGCGGACGGCAAGCCGGAACTCGCCGTACCGTATTTTCAGCGGATTTATGTCATGCACGGGCGATGGGGGGAGTGGGTCGCCAGGGCCTACCTCCGCAGCGGCGAAGCCTTCGAAAAATTGAACGACACCGCCAGCGCGCGCAGAACCTACCAAGAACTCGCCGCGAAAGAAGATCTCTCCTCATTCCCGGAATCCCAACTCGCCAGGAACCGCCTGCAAGAACTCGGCGGCCCGCTCAAAGAGGATCCACCAAAGGGATGAAGCCACTTCTCTTGCTCCTGCTGCTCTCGGCTCCGCTGCTCCACGCACAGGATGTGCTCTTTTTGAAAAGCGGCGAAAAGCGCTCAGGCCGTCTGTCCGGATTGGACGATCAAACGTTCCGGTTCCAGGTCTCGCTGCCTCCGCCTGTCGGCTCACCGCCATCAGCCGCGCAAGTCTTCGCGTCGGTTGCGATCCCTCGCGAAGATGTGGATCATGTCGAGTTTGCACCCGATCCCGCCTTGGAGGAACTTTTGAAGTCCGCCACCATAAGTCGGGTGGGGGAAATCGAGGCGCTCTGGAGCAGAGCCGAACCCTTGCTCCAAGTGCCGCGCTCCCCGGCAGCGCGGATTGCCAATGTATTGGGCAACCTGCTTCTGCAGACAGGCGATCCCGCCCATGCGGCCCGCGCGCTCGAACTTTTCAAGAATATCGAAGCCGCAGCATGGAACCCC